>Ga0307907_100002_pt1 | contig 25967 bp, 28 predicted proteins | sample Goafecreptomycin_17_FD_203753 | JGI IMG/M metagenome (GOLD analysis project Ga0307907, IMG submission 203753) | Metatranscriptome of enriched fungal communities from goat fecal pellet, Isla Vista, California, United States - Bagasse, Gen6, Rep 3... ...
CTTGCCTCGGTGGCTCAGTCTGGTAGAGCGCGAGACTTGTAATCTCGTGGTCGCGGGTTCAATTCCCGTCCGGGGCTTATAAATTTATATTTAATATAAATTTTTTAGTGATATGGTAAAATTATAGTAACCTTTATATACTTGTAAGTTTATAGTATTATTAGTATGTTATCTACATGCATATTGTATGTGGGTCCGTAGGGTAGCTTGGTCGATCCTTTGGGCTTTGGGAGCCTGAGACTCCGGTTCAAATCCGGGCGGACCCATCATTTCCCGCCTTAGCTCAATTTGGCAGAGCGTTGGACTGTAGATCCAAATGTTGCTGGTTCAAGTCCGGCAGGCGGGATTTCAATTTAATTATTTGAAATCATATGTAAATTTTTGTAAAATATCATGATTTGACAAAACCTTTATATATGATAAAATTTATAATTAATTTGTAGTGTATAATTACTATTTAGGTCGTATGCCCTGGTGGTGTAGGGGCTATCATGTGGGCCTGTCGAGCCCGCGACTCGGGTTCAAATCCCGGCCAGGGCGCTCACTACTTAGATAGTATGTATATCGTATAGGCCTGTAGCTCAGTCTGGCAGAGCGCCTGGCTTTTAACCAGGCGGCCGCGGGTTCAATTCCCGTCAGGCCTGTTTCTAATTTTATATTTTAACTTTTCTATCTGGAGGAAAAAATTTGAAAATTGATATTCAAGACCATATGCTCGTACCAAAGCATGAAATCATGACTGAAGAAGAGATTTCTGATGAATTTAGTGATGTGGATTATGATATTAAGGACCTTCCTAAAATAAAATCTAAAGATCCAGTTGCAAAAGCTATAGGTGCAGAACCTGGAAATATCTTAAGAATTACTCGTGAAAGTCAAACTGCAGGAGTATTTGTAACTTACAGGATTGTAGAAGATTAATAGTTTAATATAATTTTAGATTTGTGAAGTTTAATATAGTATAATTTCTGTATTTTTTTGTTTTTTAAGAAATTCATTATAATAAATTGAACTTAGTTTGAGAGGAATTATCTTTAAGAGGATAGTTAGGAGTAAATTAAGAATAATGATTAAATGAATTAGTTAAGTTTAGGGTTAAACCTATTATTTATTTTTATTTAGTTAATTATTTTTATTGCGTTACGTAATGCTGGAGGATATCCATGACAGAGAATAATTGGAAATTAGTTGATGCATTTTTTGACAAATATGATTTAGTGGATCACCATATCAAGTCATACAATGATTTTGTGAATAATAGGATTCAGAATATCATTGATATTACCGAGCCTATTACTTTAGATGATGGTAAATACACTTTAAAAACCGGTAAAGTACGTATTGAAAAACCTTCAAATAAAGAGGCTGACGGTTCCCGTAGTGAAATTGATCCTACTGAAGCAAGACTTAGAAATTTGAATTATTCCGCAGACATGTATCTAGAAATGGCCTTAAATGAAGACGGAGAAGAAAATGAATTGGAAGAAGTATACATTGGTGAATTACCAGTTATGCTCAAATCCGACATTTGCCATCTCAACGGTCTTTCTGCAGAAGAATTAATTGAAAAACATGAAGACCCTCAAGATTTAGGAGGATATTTCATCGTCAACGGTTCTGAAAGAGCTGTTGTTACAATGGAAGAAATTGCTCCAAACAAAATTATTCTTGAACGTATTGATGAACCTGAGGACAGACATGCAAAAGCTGTTGTAACCTCTATCAAAAGTGGTTTCAGAGCTAGAATTACTTTAGAATACAAAAAACCTCGTAAAAATGGTGTGTTCTTAAGAATTTCATTCCCATACCTCCCAGGGGAAATTCCATTAGTTATCTTATTGAGAGCTCTTGGATTATGTACTGATCAAGAAATCATTACTGCAATTTCAGATGACAATAACTTCCAAATGATGGTCGCAGACGATTTACAAGTCTCTTCCGAATCCTTGAAGTTAGACCAAACTGAAATGGATGGAATGACTTTAGATGAAAGAAGAGAATATTTACAGTTAGCTGCTATTAAGTACATCGGTAACAGAGTAGCTAAAAACATGCCTAAAGATTATCGTTTAAGACGTGCTAAAGACGTCATTAACCGTTATTTATTACCTCATATGGGTACTGAAGAAGACAGATGCTATGATAAGGCAATCTACTTGGCTGAAATGACTGAAATGTTGTTAGAAGTAATTGAACAGAAAAGAGAACCTCACGATAAGGACCACTACACCAACAAAAGACTCAGAGTATCTGGAGATTTAATGGAAGACCTTTTCAGAGTTGCTTTCACAAACTTAACCAGAGACATGAGCTACCAACTTGAAAGAAGCCTTTCACGTGGTAAGGAACTTTCCATCAAACAGGCTGTACGTAGTGATGTATTGACTGAAAACATCAAGCACGCAATCGCTACAGGAAACTGGGTAGGTGGAAGAGCTGGTGTAAGCCAATTGTTAGACAGAACCAGTTACATGGGTACACTTTCTCACTTGAGACGTGTTGTTTCTCCATTGACAAGAAGCCAACCTCACTTTGAAGCAAGAGATTTGCACCCAACTCAATTTGGTAAGATCTGTCCAAACGAAACCCCAGAAGGTCCAAACTGTGGTTTGGTAAAGAACTTAGCTTTATTATGTAATATTTCAGAAGGTTCAGATGAACAGGAAATCATTGATGTTATTGAAAACATGGATGTAGACTTAATTCAAAGGAGGTGAGATGTTTGGCTAAAAGGATTAATGCAAAGTTAAAAAGAGCTTATCATTATTTTGGTATTAATGAAGTAGTTCCTTTTGAGGAAATTGAAGAAAGAATTAATCATTTGAAAGGAATCCCTGCTGATGAAGCTGTTGTCATTAAAGTTTCAGAATATGCAGATGAAATCGCTGAATATTTCGAAAATGAGAAAAGAGTGGCAGACACTGAATTCCCTGTGGCTTTCTCCAAGGATGAGCCAAGGAAAAGTTGGGAGAAATATACTGATGATTTCCCAGAAGACATCTTTGACACTGAATTAGAACCAGTTGTTGATGTTGAAGAGGAATCCATTGAAGATGCAGACGAAATTGAATCTGTTGAAGAAGAAGCAATTGAACCTGTTGAAGATGATGTTGAAGAAGAATCCATTGAGGATGCTGGTGAGATTGAAGTGGCTGAAGAGGAAGATGCCATTGAAGCTGTTGAAGATGATGAAGGTGAAATCGAGCCGGACGTCGACGATGAGCCTGCTGAAATTGAAGTTGCTCCAATTTCATTCGAACCTAAATCCAACAAAACCAAGATTTACATCAACGGTGAACTTTTAGGTTATTGTGAAGACCCTGTTAACTTCACTCAGGAAATGAGGCAAAAAAGAAGAAATGGGGAAATCTCTCACGAAATGAACATTACCTACTATGAGGATAATAATGAGATTTACATCTTCAATGACCCTGGAAGAGCAAGAAGACCATTGATTATTGTTGAAAATGGTGAACCTCTCTTAAAACAGGAACACATGAACAAAGTGGCAAACGGAAAACTCAAATGGGATGACTTAATCAACAACGGACTCATCGAGTATTTGGATGCTGAGGAAGAGGAAAACTCCTACATTGCAATGACCTTGGCTGACTTAAGTCCTGAAAACGATGAGCACACTCACTTGGAAATCGACCCTGCTACTATGCTCGGTATCTGTGCAGGTATTATTCCATTCTCAGACCACAACTCCTCTCCAAGGAACACCATGGAAGCAGGTATGACAAAACAGGCTTTAGGATTATATGTATCAAACTATGCATTACGTACCGATACAAGAGCACACTTATTGCATCACCCTCAAACTCCTATTGTTAAAACACGTATTATCGACTCAACCAATTATGACTTAAGGCCATCCGGTCAGAACTTTGTTGTTGCATTGATGTCCTATGAAGGATATAACATGGAAGACGCAATGGTAATCAACAAGGGTTCCCTTGAAAGAGGTTTGGCAAGGTCTTCATTCTTCAGAGCATATGACACCTCCGAGAAAAGGTACGCAGGTGGTCAGGTAGATAAATTTGAAGTGCCTGACAAAAACATCAAGGGATACAGATCTGAAGAAGCTTACAGAAACTTGGATGAGGACGGAGTAGTTAACCCTGAATCCTATGTTGAATCAGGTGACGTATTAATCGGTAAGACTTCACCTCCAAGATTCCTTGAAGAAAACTTCGAATCCAGCGTTTCAGACAGAAGAAGAGAAACTTCCGTAACTGTAAGACACGGTGAAAAAGGTATTGTTGATGCAGTATTGTTATCTGAAACCGTTGAAGGTTCAAGATTAGCTAAAATCAGAGTAAGGGATACAAGGCAACCTGAATTTGGTGACAAGTTCGCATCAAGACACGGTCAGAAAGGGGTTGTCGGTTTAATTTTATCCCCTGAAGACGTACCGTTCACAGAATTTGGTGTTGTGCCTGATTTAATTGTTAACCCTCACGCGATTCCATCCAGGATGTCCATCGGACAGGTATTGGAAATGGTTGCTGGTAAGGCAGGTTGTCTTGAAGGAGAACGTGTTGACGCAACTCCATTCAACCAGACACTTGAGGATGAAATCAAACAGCAACTCATTGACAACGGATTTGAATCCGCAGGATGTGAATCATTATACAGTGGTGTAACCGGTGAAAGAATCGATGCAGAAATCTTCGTCGGTGTAGCATACTACCAAAAATTACATCACATGACAACCGATAAGGTTTACGCACGTTCAAGAGGTCCAGTGCAAGTTCTTACACGTCAACCTACAGAAGGTAGGGCACGTGAAGGTGGTTTAAGGTTTGGAGAAATGGAAAGAGACTGTCTCATTGCACACGGTGCAGCATTAACCTTAAAAGAAAGACTTCTTGACGAATCAGATAAGTATGAAGCTATTGTTTGTGAAAACTGTGGAATGTTAGCAGTATTCGACAAGAACAGGAACAAGAAATACTGTCCAATCTGTGGAGATGTGGAAACATACCCAGTTGAAATTTCATACGCATTCAAATTATTGTTAGACGAACTTAAGAGTTTATGTATTTTCCCTAAATTAAAATTAGGAGACAAAGCATAATTACAGTTATAAAGGAGCCAATACATGACAGGATTTATAAAAAAGATAGAAAAAATCAACTTTGGACTAATGTCTCCTGAAAATATCCGTGACATGTCTGTTGTTACTGTTGAAACTCCAGATACCTATGAGGATGACGGGTTCCCTATTGAAAAAGGTTTGATGGATCCTCGTTTAGGTGTTATCGACCCAAGTTTAGTTTGCAGAACTTGCGGTTTCAGAGGAGGGGATTGTCAAGGACACTTCGGTAGTATTGAACTTGCAAGACCAGTTATCCACATCGGTTTTGGTGATGTAATCCACAAAATATTACGTTCCACCTGTAATGAATGTGGTCGTGTTCTTTTAAGCAATGACCAAATCGAGGAATTCTCCCAGAAAATCCATGAAGCAATGGACAACAGGGAAAGCTTAAACAACATCCTCAAAGAGGTTTACAGGATTGCTAAAATCGAAACCAAAAACTTGCCTGAAGATGATGAGGAAGTTGACCCTAAACATTGCTGCCCTCACTGTGGTGCACCTCAAGAAGCAATCATCTTGGACAAACCGGTTACAATCCGCCAAGGCGATTACAAGTTAACCGCTTCTGAAGTGCGTGAAAGACTTGAAAGAATCAGTGATGAGGATGCATTCATCTTAGGTGTTAACCCTGAAGTAGCAAGACCTGAATGGTTAGTATTGACCGTTTTACCAGTGCCTCCGGTAACTGTAAGACCTTCAATCACATTGGATACAGGGGAAAGATCAGAAGATGACTTAACTCACAAGCTAGTTGATATCCTACGTATCAACCAACGTTTACTTGAAAACATGGAAGCAGGAGCTCCACAATTAATCGTTGAGGACTTATGGGAATTATTACAATATCACGTTACAACTTACTTTGATAATGAAGCAAGCGGTGTTCCACCTGCAAGACACAGGTCAGGAAGACCACTTAAAACCTTAACCCAAAGGTTAAAAGGTAAAGAAGGACGTTTCCGTTCCAACTTATCCGGTAAACGTGTAAACTTCTCTGCACGTACAGTAATCTCACCTGACCCAAACATTTCAATCAACGAGGTCGGTGTACCTGAAATGATTGCAAAAGAAGTTACCGTACCAGTATACGTTAATGAATGGAATATGGACGAAATGATTAAATACATCAAGAACGGTCCTGACGTACACCCTGGTGCAAACTATGTAATCAGAAACGACGGAAGAAAAATCAGGGTACGTAATGAAGAAACCAAGGAATTGATCTTAGAACAATTAGAACCTGGTTTCATCATTGAAAGACACTTGAAAGACGGAGACATGGTTTTATTCAACCGTCAGCCTTCCCTTCACAGAATGAGTATGATGGCACACGAGGTAAGGGTATTGCCTTACAAGACCTTCAGGTTAAACCTCTGTGTATGTCCTCCATACAACGCGGACTTTGACGGAGACGAAATGAACATGCACGTGTTCCAGACCGATGAATCCCGTGCAGAAGCAAAATCATTGATGCGTGTACAGGAACACATCTTATCTCCAAGGTTCGGAGGACCTATTATCGGTGCTATTCACGACCACATTAGTGGAGCATACCTCTTAACCCGTGACGGTGTTGAATTCACAGAAGAACAAGCTTTACAGATTATCAGAAAATCCCACTTGAAACTCCCAACCTTGAAAAGCGGACAATGGGTATTGAAAGATGACCCTGAATTCGGCGAAGAATCATACATATTCAAGGAACAAGGAGAAATGTGGACTGGTAAAGAACTGTTCTCTTTATTATTACCTAATGACTTGAACTTATCCTACAGTGCTGAGATTTCCAAATGTCCTGCGGTATTCCCTATTGAGGACGCTACTGTCGTCATTAAAGACGGTATTCTTGTGCAAGGTGTAATCGATGAATCCGCTTACGGATCATTTTCAGGAAAAATCTTGGATAAAATTGTTAAGGAATATGGTCCTGGAAGAGCAAAAGAATTCTTAGACCGTTCCACTGACCTTGCAATCTGTGGAATCATGAAAACAGGAATTACAACTTCCTTAAATGATGAGGAAATTCCTGAAGAAGCTCAAGACCGTATTAATGAGCACTTGGATAAAAAGATGGATGAAGTAGATAAACTTGTAGAAGCTTACGAGGAAGGATATCTCCAAGCTTTACCAGGTAGAAGTCTTGAAGAGACTTTAGAGATGAAAATCATGCAAGTGCTTGGGGAAGCTAGGGACATGTCCGGTAGTATTGCTGAAAACTACCTCACAATGGGTAAACAGTCAGATGATGACCCATACGACCATGTGATGGCGGTTGAAAACCACTCTGTAGTAATGGCACGTACTGGTGCTAGGGCATCCATGTTGAACCTTACTCAGATTACTGCTTGTGTAGGACAACAAGCGGTTAGGGGTGGACGTATCGAAAGGGGATACTTGAACCGTACCTTGCCTCACTTCAAGAAAGGTGAGTTAGGGGCAAAGGCTAAAGGATTTGTACACTCAAGTTACAAGTCAGGTCTTGACCCAATTGAGTTCTTCTTCCACGCTATGGGAGGAAGAGAAGGTCTTGTAGATACAGCGATTCGTACCGCACAATCCGGTTACATGCAAAGAAGACTCGTAAACGCATTGCAAGATTTACAAGTTAAACCATCCGGACTTGTTACTGATAACCAAGGTAATGTTATCCAAACTATGTTTGGAGAAGATGGGGTAGACCCTGCAAAATCTGACTTCGGTAAACCGGCAGACTTAAACAAACTTATTGATGAGATAAGAATGGAAGGTAAGTAGGTGTAACTATGGAAGATATTGAAATTAAAGTAAAAGAAACTATTGCTCAACTCAATGATGATGAAAATCTCGGTATCGATTTTCCAGATAGTTATATCGATGATTTATCAAAGGCTTATGTCAAAAATGATTTGACCGATGATGAATTGCAAAAGCTTATCAGGAAACTCAAACAGGCCTATGACCGAGCTCACGTTGAAGCTGGCGAGGCTGTTGGAACAGTAGCTGCACAATCTGTAGGTGAACCAGGTACACAGATGACCATGCGTACTTTTCACTATGCAGGGGTAACTGAGTTAAACGTAACATTAGGTCTTCCAAGACTTATTGAGATCGTTGACGCAAGAAAAGACATTGCTACTCCAACCATGGATATTTATTTTGATGAAGAAAGACGTAACGATGAAGAATTTGTTAGAACATTGGCTAACCAAATCGGTAAGAGTACCGTAAACGATATCCTTAAGGAATTCAACTTAAACTACGGTACAATGGAAGTCACTGCCACATTGGATGCTAAAAAAATTGATGAAAAGAGACTTGACAGGGATGAAATCAATGCCGCTATCGAAAAGGCTTTCAAGAAAGCTGACATCAATGGCGATGAGATTACAATCTCCTCTCAAAAATCAGACAAGGATGGATCCAAATTTGAAATTCGTGAACTCCGTCTCTTAGCAGACAAGGTTCGTGACTTGCAAATAAGTGGGATCAAAAACATCGGTAAGGTTATTATCCGTAAGGATGACAAGGAATGGGTTATCCACACTGAAGGATCAAACCTCAAGGAAATCCTTGACATGGATGGTATCGACCATGTAAGAACCACAACTAACAACATTCATGAAATCGGAGAAGTTTTAGGTATTGAAGCAGCTCGTCAGTCAATCATTGACGAGGCTCAAAAGACCCTTTCTGAACAAGGTCTTAGTGTAGACGTAAGACATATCATGTTAGTTGCAGACATCATGACTTCCGAAGGTCATGTTAAATCAATCGGAAGACATGGTATCAGTGGTGAAAAATCAAGTGTATTAGCTCGTGCAGCTTTTGAAGAAACCGGTAAACATTTACTCAACGCAAGTATTCGCGGAGAAGTGGATGATTTAACAGGTATCATCGAAAATATTATTATTGGACAACCAATACCTCTTGGTACCGGATCAGTCGGTGTCAAAATGGATTATAAAAAAGAATAGGAGGCTAGATGATGGACGTAGATAGAGGAATCAGGGTTGCTGTTGACACTGGTGATGTGACATTAGGCTCTGAAAAATCAATTCAATCTTTAAAATTAGGAAAAGGACAACTTGCAGTTGTTGCTGAAAACGCTCCTAAAGAAATTCTTGAAGATGTTGAATATTATGCAAATCTCTCTGAAATTCCATTCATTGTATATGATGGAAGTAGTGTAGATTTGGGTTCTGTTTGTGGTAAACCTTTCACTGTTGCTACATTAATCGTAAACGATCCAGGAGATTCTACAATATTAGACGATTTGAGGTAGATTTAAGTGTCTATTAAATTTAGTGCAAATGAAATAAGATTCATAGCTCTTTTCGAAAACATGACTGGAGCAATGGTAAAGGATTGCATTATCGATGATGAACATGGAAAAGTCACCTTTGTTGTCAAGAACGGTGACATGGGACTCGCTATCGGTAAAGGTGGAAGTTCCGTATCTAAAGTTCAAAGGGCAGTTGATAAAGGTATTGAAATTGTGGAATTGGATGATGATCCTATCCAATTCATCAAGAATTGCTTATCTCCTGCAAAGCTACAATCTGTTAAGATTTCTCAAAAGCAATCAGGCGAGAAAATAGCTATTGTTACAGCAGACAATACCAACAAACGTATTGCTATCGGTAAAAACGGAATCAATATTGAAAGGGCTAAATTATTAGTAGATAGACAGCATAATATTGATAATATTATTTTAAAATAGCTTTCGAGCTATTTTAATTATTATTATTTTTTCATTTGTTTTTTTTAAAAAACTTTTTTTATTTTATTTTCATGCCAAAAATGAATACCTTTATAAAGGGGTAACTATATAAATTACCATAAGATATCTGTACTTTTTTATAACGTGACTATGTGTGCTTTTTGTCACTGTTTTTAATTTCATTTCAAGATATCTTCTTTTAGATAACTCAGTTTATCTAATTATTATTTATACTGATTTATATCTTAGAATTTAGATTGTACTATTAGTTTATAGTATAAATCGCAGCGGTGGATTCTTAGATATGCTTTTAACAAAAAATTCGAGGAATAAAATATGCCAGGACTTTTTGCTGCAAAAAAACTTAAAAAAAATAGACAAAATTTTAAGTGGAAAGATGTAGATTACAAAAGAAGAGCTTTAAGATTAGACGTTAAAGCTGACCCTCTCGAAGGGGCTCCTCAAGCAAGAGGAATTGTAATCGAAAAAGTAGGGATAGAAGCAAAACAACCTAACTCTGCTATTCGTAAATGTGTACGTGTTCAATTGATTAAAAACGGTAAACAATTAACTGCTTTCGCACCAGGTGACGGAGCTATTGGATTTATCGATGAACACGATGAAGTGATGATTGAAGGAATCGGTGGACCATCCGGAAGATCCATGGGGGACATTCCTGGGGTTCGTTGGAAAGTTTCCAAAGTTAATAACGTAGCTTTATCAGAAATGGTAAGTGGAAAAATAGAAAAACCTGTAAGATAAGGAGTTATATTTATGAGTAAATTATTCGGTAAATGGGATCTCGATGAAGTAAAAGTTGAGGACTTAGGTTTAGTCAAATATATCTGCTTAGACGAAACTTTAGTTCCACATACTTCTGGTAGACATGTAAAAAGACAATTCGCAAAATCTAAAGTATCAATTGTTGAAAGATTAATGAACAAAATCATGAGAACCCATCTCAACTCAGGTAAGAAGAACAAAGCTTACAACATCGTGAAAGATGCTTTAGAAATCATTAACAAAAGAACTAAAAAGAATCCAGTTCAAGTTTTAGTTACTGCAGTTGAAAACACTGCACCTCGTGAAGAAACCACCCGTATCAAATACGGTGGTATCGGGTACCAAGTTGCAGTCGACATCTCTCCACAAAGAAGAGTTGACTTATCCTTAGGTTTCTTGACCAGAGGTACTTTACAATCTTCATTCAAAAACAGAAAATCTGTTGCTGAATGTTTAGCTGACGAATTAATCCTTGCTTCTGAAGAAGATTCAAGAAGCTTTGCTTTACAGAAAGCTGAAGAGAAAGAAAGAGTTGCTAAAGCAGCACACTAATCATATAATATTTATTTAGGTGGTTATTTTGAGTAGAAGAGACAAAATGATTGCAAAAATCAAAGAATTGATGTATGAACCTGAACAAATCAGAAACATTGGTATCTGTGCTCACATCGATCACGGTAAAACCACTTTATCTGATAACCTCTTAGCAGGTGCAGGAATGATTTCCGAAGAACTTGCAGGAGACCAAAGATTCTTAGATTTCGACGAACAGGAACAAGCTCGTGGTATTACCATCGATGCAGCTAACGTATCCATGGTTCACGATTACAAAGAAAAAGAATACTTAATCAACTTAATCGATACCCCTGGTCACGTTGACTTCGGTGGGGACGTAACTCGTGCTATGAGAGCTGTAGACGGTGCAGTAGTTGTTGTTTGTGCTGTAGAAGGTATCATGCCTCAAACTGAAACTGTATTCAGACAAGCATTAAAAGAAAACGTAAAACCAGTTTTATTCATTAACAAAGTTGACAGATTAATCAATGAGTTAAAATTAGAACCTGAAGAGTTACAAAACAGATTCTTAAAAATCTTCATGGAAGCTAATAAGTTAATCAGAAACATGGCTCCTGAAGACAAAAAAGAAGAATGGAAATTAGACTTCACTGATGGTAGTGTAGCATTCGGTTCAGCATACCACAACTGGGCTATCAACGTTCCAACCATGCAAGAAACTGGAATCAACTTTAAAGATATTATTGATTACTGTAATGCTGACAATGAAAAAGAATTAGCTCAAAAAGTACCTTTATCCGACGTATTATTAGGTATGGTAGTAGAACACTTACCTTCCCCTAAAGTAGCTCAAGAATACAGGGTACCTAACATCTGGGACGGAGACATCGACTCTCCTGCTGGTGAATGTATGATCAACACCTCCCCTGACGGACCTTTAGCTGTAATGGTTACCAACGTATCTGTAGATAAACACGCTGGTGAAATCGCTACCGGTAGGGTATACGGTGGAGCAATCGAAAAAGGTACAGAAGTATACCTTGTAGGATCCCACGGTAAATCCAGAGTACAACAAGTAGGTGTATACTTCGGTCCTGAAAGAGTTAACACTGACAAAGTTCCTGCTGGAAACATCGTATATGTAGCTGGTGCAAAAGGAGCTATCGCTGGTGAAACCTTATGTTCTCCTGACCATAAAATCAAAGAGTTCGAAGGATTAGAACACATTTCAGAACCTGTAGTTACTGTTGCTGTGGAAGCTAAAAACACCAAAGACTTACCAAAATTAATTGAAGTCTTAAGACAAACCGGTAAAGAAGACCCTACCGTTAAAATCGATATTAACGAAGAAACCGGTGAACACTTAGTATCCGGTATGGGAGAACTTCACTTAGAAGTTATCGGTTACAGAATCAGTGAAAAAGGTGTAGAAATCACTACTTCCGAACCTATTGTTGTATACAGGGAAACTGTAAGACAATTATCTCCACAAGTTGAAGGTAAATCCCCAAACAAACACAACAGATTCTATATCACTGTTGAACCTATTGAACCTCAACTCTACGAAGCAATCCAAGATGGTAAAATCAAAGAAGGTAGAGTTAAAGGTAAAGAATCAGCTAACGACTTCATGGAAGCTGGACTTGATAAAGAAGAAGCTAGAAGAGTTTGGGCTGTTCACAACAGAAGCGTTTTCCTCAACATGACTCGTGGTATTCAATACTTAGATGAAGTTAAAGAATTATTAATCGAAGGATTTGAAAACACCTTGAAAAACGGTCCTTTAGGCGAAGAAATCGCTATGGGATTAAAATTCAAACTCCACGATGCAAAACTTCACGAAGATGCAGTTCACAGAGGACCTGCACAAGTATTACCTGCTATCAGGAACGCTATCTTAGGTTCCATGATGCTTGCAGAACCTGCATTACTTGAACCAATGCAAAAAGTAGTTATTGACACTCCAAACGATTACATGGGTTCCTGTACTCGTGAGATCCAAAACAGAAGAGGTCAAATCGTAAACATGGGTCAAGAAGGAGACATGGCAAGAATCGAATCCAAAGTGCCTGTAGCTGAAATGTTCGGTTTCGCTGGAGATATCAGATCTGCTGCTGAAGGTAGATGTTTATGGTCTACTGAGATTGCAGGATTTGAACCACTCCCACGTGAGATGCAAAATCAAATCGTAAGAGAAATCAGACAAAGAAAAGGCTTATCTGCAGAACCATTCCCTGCAAGCCACTACTTAGGAGACTTATAAAATTAAAATTTAATTTTTTTAATTTTTTATATTTTTTTAAAAAATCATGAAAAAAACATTATCTATTTATATGTTGAGAAATATATAATAAATTTAAGCTATCATTTAAGCTTATAGATTTTGTATTTAATATTACAAAGAGGTTATATAATGGCAAAAGAAAAAGAACATATTAACTTAGCATTTATTGGACACGTTGACCACGGAAAATCCACTTTAGTTGGACACTTATTATTAAAAGCTGGTGCAATCGCTGAACAACAATTAGACGACGGTGAAAACAAATTCAGATTTGTTATGGACAAATTAGGAGAAGAAAGGGAAAGAGGAGTAACTATCGACTTAGCTCACCAAAAATTCTCCACCAACAAATACGACTACACTGTTGTAGACTGCCCAGGACACAGAGACTTCGTTAAAAACATGATCACTGGTGCATCCCAAGCTGACGCAGCAGTATTAGTAGTAGATGCAAAAGATGGTGTAATGCCTCAAACCAAAGAACACATGTTCTTATCCATGACTTTAGGTATTAAACAAATCATCATTGCAATCAACAAAATGGACATGGTTGATTACGCTGAAGACAGATTCAACGAAGTTAAAGAAGAAGTTGGCGTATTACTCAAATCTATTGGTAGAAACCCTGCTGACGTACCATTCATCCCTCTCTCTGCATTCGTTGGAGACAACATTAAAGAAAAAAGTCCTGAAATGGGCTGGTACAAAGGCGGATCTCTCATGGAAGAGTTAGACAAATTAACTCCACCTGAAAAACCTGTAGACTTACCATTAAGAATTCCTATTCAAGACGTTTACTCCATTACTGGTGTAGGAACCGTACCTGTAGGAAGAGTTGAAACCGGTATCATGAAAAAAGGTGACAACGTTATTTTCTTACCATCTTCAAATGTTAACGGAGCTACTGGTGAAGTAAAATCTATCGAAATGCACCACGAACAATTTGATGTTGCTGAACCTGGTGACAACATCGGATTCAACGTAAGAGGTGTTGGTAAAAACGATATCAGAAGAGGAGACGTAGCTGGACACACTACCGATGCTCCTACTGTAGCTAAAGAATTTACTGCACAAGTTGTTGTATTACAACACCCTGGTGTAATTACCATTGGATACACTCCTGTATTCCACTGTCACACTTCCCAAACTGCATGTACTTTCTTAGAATTAACTTCCAAACTTGACCCTGCTACTGGTCAACCTCAAGAAGGAACTCCTGACTTCCTCAAGACTGGTGATGCAGCTATCGTCCAAATCAAACCTACTAAACCAATGGTTATGGAAGAAGCTCAAAAAATACCTCCTATGGGAAGATTCGCTATCAGAGATATGGGTCAAACTGTTGCTGCAGGTTTATGTCTTAAAGTTACCTCAGCAGAATAAGTTTCTAAACAATTAATTGGAAAGTAATTTATTACTTTCTTTTATTTTTGTTTTTTTTGGAGGATAATAAATGAATCAAGCAAGAATTAAACTTACTGGAACCGACCCAGAAAAATTAGCATACGTTTGCGATCAACTTAAAAAAATTGCTGAAAGAACTGGTGTTGACTTATCTGGTCCTATTCCATTACCTACTAAAAAATTAGTAGTACCAACAAGAAAATCTCCAGATGGAGAAGGTAAAGCTTCTTGGGAAAAATGGGAACTCAGGATTCATAAACGTTTAATCGGTATTGGAGCTGATGAACGTGCTATGAGACAAGTAATGAAAGTCAACGTTCCTGATAACGTAAGTATTGAAATTGAACTTAAAGGATAAATATTTAGAATCCTTCTAAATATTCCTTTTCATATGCCGAGATAGTCTAGTCTGGTAAGGCGCAGGACTTGAAATCCTGTGAGGTCATCCTCGCCTGGGTTCAAATCCCAGTCTCGGCGTTTATTAGTTTTTAACTATATTTTTTTGATAATTTATAAAAATACTTGTTAAACTGATATTTATTGCACTCTTAGCCAATAGGCTAAGTTTATAACTGTTGAAAAAAACTGTGTTTTGAAATTCAAAACATTCGAATCTATATTTTACGTCTCGTAGGTTCGCTCTATAAATGGAGGTTATTTAATGGAAGACGAATTCAAACATTTAGTACGTATTTCAAGAAAGGACGTTAATGGTAACAAAACCATTGAACATGCTTTGACTGAAATCAAAGGTGTTGGAATCTCTTTATCTAAAACTATCTGTCGCGTTTTAGACTTAGATTTAGATGCTAAAATTGGATACATTGCTGACGAAGATGTTTTAAAAATTGAAGAAATTTTAGAAAACCCTCAAAAGTTCGATATCCCATCATGGATGTTAAACAGAAGGGAAGACTACGAAACTGGTGACGACATTCACTTAATCGAATCAGATCTTGACATGACCTTAAGGGATGATTTGAACAGAATGAAAAAGACCAGAAGCTACAAAGGTAGAAGACACGAAGTTGGTTTACCTGTTAGAGGTCAAAGAACCAAATCTACTTTCAGAAAAAGTTCTTCAGTTGGTGTAAAACGTTCAAGAGGATAGGCAAGAGCTTTTTTTATAAATTAAATTATTGAAATTCAATTTTTAAGGAGATGTTTTAATGGGACAACCTAGAAAATCAAGGAAAAAGTATAATACACCACCACATCCTTGGAATGCGGAAAGAATTAAAAATGAAAATAAATTAATGACTAAATACGGTCTTAAAAACAAAAAAGAAATTTGGAAAGCTGATACTTTAGTCAGAAGATACAGTAGGGAAGCAAGATACTTACTTGGTTTCGATACTGATCAAATGGTAAAAGAAAAATTACAATTATTAGGACACTTAGCTAGAACCGGTGTTTTGCCAGAAGGTGCTGCTCTCGAAGATATTCTTGACTTAAACGTTGAAGATATCTTAAGAAGAAGATTACAAACTATTGTATATAAGAAAGGTTTAGCTCGTACTCCTAAAGAAGCAAGAATGTTCGTTGTACACGGTCACATAGCATTAAATGGTAAAAAAATCAACTCACCAAGCTATGTAGTTTTAGACGGTCAAGAAGATCAAATCGGTTTCTACCGTTCTTCACCTGTAGCAAAACAAATTGAAGAGTACAACAAAGCAAAGGATAATAAAGCTAATACAGAGGAATAAAGGGTGTAACTATGGCAAAAGATGAAAAATGGGGTATAGCTAATATTTACTCATCATTTAACAACACTATTATTACTGTAACAGACATCACTGGTGCTGAAACTATTTCACAATGGTCTGGTGGTAAAGTTGTTCGTGCAGACAGGCAACAAGCTTCACCATTCGCAGCAATGGCAGCAGCAACCAGAATCGCTGATGACGCTAAAGAAAAAGGATTTGTTGGATTACATATTAAAGTAAGAGCTCCTGGTGGAAATGGACCAAGAAGTCCAGGACCTGGTGCACAAGCTACTATCCGTGCTTTAGCAAGAGCTGGAATTAAAATAGGAAAAATCGAAGATATCACTCCTATTCCTCACGACGGTACTGGAAGACCTGGTGGTAAGAGAGGAAGAAGAGTATAAGCGGAAGGGTTTAATATGGAGATAGAAGTAAGAAGTCAAAGTGATGATGAAATTGTTTTCATCGTACGTGATGCAGAAGTGCCTTTCATCAATGCTATCAGAAGGGTTGCAATGGTCAACGTTCCAAAAATAGCTATTGAAGATGTTAATATCATCAAAAATGATTCTGCAATGTTTAATGAGGTACTTGCTCATAGACTCGGTTTAACTCCTTTAGTTTCTGATTTGGATGCTCTCGAAGGAATGTCATTACCTGAAGACGATGACTGGGATGACTACACCAATGGAATCATGTTCCATTTGAATGAAGAAGGACCAAAAACAGTATACTCCAAGGATTTAATATCTTCAGACTCAAAAATTAAACCAGTTTACGACACTATACCTTTAGTAAAACTTAAAGAAGGCGAAGAGATCAACATTGAAGCGGTTGCAAAAGTCGGATACGGAAAGGAACATGCTAAATGGATGCCAACTACCGTGTGCGCTTACAAGCAATATCCTGAAATAACATTCAATGATGATGTCGAAATCGATTACGACTGTGCTCAAGCATGTCCAAGAGGTATTTTGAAATCCGATAGAAGATCTAAAGAAATCAAAATCTTAGACATCGAAAACTGTGCCATGTGTAAAAGCTGTGTAAGAGCTTCAGACAACGGCTACATTAATGTCGGATACCGTGAAAACGATTTCATTTTCAGAATCGAAACTGACGGTGCAATGCCTCCTAAAGAAGTTTTATTAAAAGCTTGTGACGTATTAGGTGAAAAAGCGGATAAGTTTATCAGATTTAGTGAAGAAGGAGGAAGTAAATAATGGTTAAGAAAGTAGTAAAAACAAATCCTAACCTTATTGAACTTATTAATAAACTTTATGAACAATCAAGAAATGAAGATGCAGCTATTTGGAAAGATGTTGCACAAAGACTTGAAAGGTCAAACAGAAGAACTGCTGAAGTAAATTTATCAGACATCGCAAGATACGCTGAAGAAGGCGAAACTGTTTTAGTACCTGGTAAAGTTTTATCAAACGGTGATTTGGAAAACAAAGTAGATGTTGTAGCATTAAAATTCTCAGCTAAAGCACAAGAAAAAATCGCAGCTGCTGGCGGAGAATGCATCTCAATCGAAGAAATTATGGAAAGTAATCCTAAAGGATCAAACATCAGGATTATGGAATAGGGGATGTGTGTTATGATGATTATAGATGGAGAAGGATGCGTTTTAGGAAGATTAGCTAGTATCACTAGTAAAAATCTCTTAGAAGGCGAAGAAGTAGTAATTCTTAATGCTGAAAAAATCATGTTAACCGGTAACAAGGATTGGGCTTATGCTAAATACAAACAAAGAGTGGACAGAGCAAGTATCTCTAACCCTCGTGACTTAGGTCCTAAATATCCTAGAAGACCTGACGACATATTTAGAAGAACTGTAAGAGGAATGTTACCTTTCAAAAAATCCAAAGGTAAAACAGCATACAAAGGCTTAAAAGCTTTCGTAGGTGTTCCTGCTGAATATGCTGATGCTGAACTCACTGCAGTTCCTGAAGCAGAATACGGAGATCTTAAAAAAGGTATCGAGTTAGGAGAAATCTCCAAACTTTTAGGAGCTACCTTTTAGATAAATGGATGTGTAATTATGGTTAAAGTTATTCATACTAGTGGAAAACGTAAAACAGCTATCGCAAGAGGTACTGTTCGCGAAGGAACCGGTAAAGTAAGAATCAACAAAGTTCCTTTAGAACTCTACTCTCCTGAGCTTGCTAACTTAAAATTACAAGAACCATTAACCTTAGCTGGAGACTTAGCTAACGAAGTGGATATCAATATCCATGTTATTGGTGGTGGAGTAATGGGTCAAGCTGAAGCTGCACGTATGGTAATTGCAAAAGGACTCGTTCAATGGTCTCAAGATATGGATTTAAAAGAAAAATTCACTCACTATGACAGAACCATGTTAGTTGGTGACCCAAGACGTTCAGAACCTAAAAAATATGGTGGTCCTGGAGCAAGAGCACGTAAACAAAAAAGTTACAGATAATCTCATCTGTACTTTTATATTTTATTTAAATTAAAAAAGATGATATAAATGATTCCTATAAGATGCTTAAGTTGTGGAAAACCTGTATCAGCATACTTTGATGAATACAACAAAAGAGTAGCTGCTGGTGAAAAGTCTAAAGATGTTTTAGATGATTTAGGTTTAACAAGATACTGTTGTAGAAGAATGTTAATTTCCCACGTTGAAACTTGGGAATAGACAAATTGTAGGGATATTTTCTTGATAAAACTAATCTTGGTAAAATATATGCCTAAAAAATGGAGTAATATTCATGGATGTTGAAAAAAAATTAACAAGGTTTGAAAGAGCTAGACTTCTCGGGGCTAGAGCAATTCAAATATCTATGGGTGCAAGGCCTTTAGTGGAAATTAAAGACTCCCTAGATCCTATTGATATAGCTTACGAGGAACTTAAAGCTGGAGTTTTACCATTAGATGTTATTAGAGATGAATAGATTCAATCTATTTTTCTCCAATTATTTAAAAAAAATAGTAAATACCAATACGACTCTATAAAGAAACTTACTAATTTTTTCAAAGTATAGGTTGGTTGGTAATAAATTGAATGACACTGAGGTGTTTTTTTGGATAGTATAATAGAAGACGTCCAGGTTCGAAAGATTTTGGACAGCAGGGGGAACCCGACCATTGAAGTCGATGTAAAGACTTGGGGTGGTTACGGTAGAGCTGCTGCACCAAGCGGAGCGAGCACTGGTTCAAGAGAAGTGGTGTCCTTCCCTGAAGGAGGAGTGGATCTTGTAGTAAGTGAAATGGAAGACCTTATTGCTTCCGAGCTTATTGGAATGGATGCATGCGATATCACAACAATTGATGAAGTGCTTAGAGAGATAGATGGAACAGACAATTTGGCCGCTATAGGAGGCAACACTACAGTTGCAATTTCACTTGCTGTAGCCAAGGCTGCTGCTGCATCATACAACATGCCGCTTTACCAGTACCTTGGAGGCAACTTCACCAATGAATTGCCGTATCCTTTAGGTAACATGATGAATGGTGGTGCTCATGCAGGCGTCAATGCTCCCGATATTCAGGAATTCCTGGTTGTTCCTATTGGAGCATCCAATGTTGTTGAAGGAATTTTTGCAAACGCTTCTATTCACAAAAAGTTAAAAGAACTAATCCAATCTAAAGATTCAGCCTTTACCGGAGGTAAGGGAGATGAAGGCGGATGGGTACCTAACATAACCAACGTCGATGCTTTGGAAATTCAAGCCCAAGCATGTGAAGAGGTTGGGGATGAATTGGGAATTGAAATTCGACCTGCTTTAGATATGGCAGCATCCGAATTGTGGGATGCAAATGAGCAGAAATACGTTTATGCTCAAGATGGTATCAAGAGAGATACCGGAGATCAGATTGATTTCGTAAAGGATATCATTGATACTTATAAAATGTTTTATGTAGAAGACCCATTTGATGAATCAGATTTTGAGGGATTCGCTCAATTAACTGCCAAAGTTGGTGACAGATGTCTTGTCTGTGGAGATGATTTGTTTGTAACCAACAAGGAACTTCTAGCTAAGGGAATTGAAATGAAAGCCGCAAACGCTATCATTATCAAGCCCAATCAGATTGGTTCATTATCCGAAACTTATGCTACAGTTAAGCTAGCAAAAGAGAATGATATTGTGCCGGTTGTTTCTCACAGATCTGGTGAAACTACTGATGAAACTATTGCTCACTTGGCTGTTGGTTTTAACTCTCCATTGATTAAGACCGGCGCTATCGGCGGTGAGAGAATAGCTAAATTAAATGAGTTAATTCGCATAGAGGAAGAACTTCCAAATTCAAAAATGGGTAAATTATAATTAAAATTTTGGAGATTAGATTATGTCAAAAGTAATTTTAGATTACGATAAATGTGATGGTGCTGACTGTGCAGAATGTGCTGACGTTTGCCCAATGGAAGTATTAGTTCTTAAAGGAGACAAAATTGAAATTGTCGACCCTGAAGAATGTAGTTATTGTGAAGTATGTATGGACGTTTGTCCTAACGAATGTATTCAAATTGAAGATGATTTTTAAATTGTAGGTGAAAATATGGTAAATGAAGAACTTTTAATAGACTTAGATAATTATTTAGCTGCTGGATTACACATTGGTACCCAGCAAAAGACTAGTGACATGGAAAAATACATTTTCAGAGTAAGATCTGACGGTTTATATGTATTAGACATTCAAAAAACTGATGAAAGAATCAGACAAATCGCAAAATTACTCGCTAAATACGACCCTGAAGACATTTTGGTAGTAGCTACCCGTCAATACGGTCAAGCTCCTGTTAAAAAATTCGGTGAGTTAACCGGCGCTAAAACCATTCCTGGTAGATTCATCCCAGGTACCTTAACAAACCCAAATTACGCTAAATTCATTGAACCAAAAATCATTGTAGTAACTGACCCAAGATCAGATTCTCAAGCTATCTTAGAATCCAAACAAAACGGTATTCCAGTTATTGCATTATGTGATACTGAAAACTTACTCAGTTTCGTAGATATTGCTGTACCTGTAAACAACAAAGGTAGAAAAGCTATCGCTTTAGTTTACTGGTTACTCGCAAGACAAATCTTAAGAGAAAGAGGAGACATCCCAGAAGACGGTGACCTTGATATTGATGCAACTGAATTCGAACTTAAATTTTAAGTGAGTTAACATGTTAAGACAACCTGCTGTTGCTGGAGCGTTCTATCCGGATGACCCTGAAACTCTAGTTAGGCTTATTGAAAGCTGTTTTCTAGATGATTCCGGCGTCGGATACATACCTGAACTGAAATCATTTGAAGGTACAGAGTATCCTATCAACGTTATGGTTCCGCATGCAGGTTATCAATATTCTGGTGCAATAGCTTCTCATGGCTATTGCGAAATCGTTAAAAATGGTTTTCCTGAAGTTTTTATAATTTTAAGTCCAAACCATACTGGATTCGGTAGTGAAATTTCCATCTTCAATGAGGGCGAATGGATCACCCCATTGGGAAACGTTCCTGTGGATGGGGAGTTTGCAGACAGCATTATTGAGTTTTCAGACATTGCGTCTGCTGAATTCACAGCCCATCTTCGAGAACACAGTATTGAAGTTCAGCTGCCGTTCCTACAATATTTTTCCGCTGATTTTAAGATTGTTCCTATTACAGTGGGCAAACAGGATTTTGTTACTTCAACCGATCTTGCCAATGCGATTTATGAGGCTGGAAAGAAATTGAACAGGTCATATTGCGTTATTGCAAGCACTGATTTGTCTCATTTCAACACTCAGGAAAGGGCAAACAAGGTTGACGGGTTTGTCCTTGAGGACATTGGAGAGATGAACGAGTTCAAGCTTTTCGAAGAGGTTGTTCAGTACAATATCACAATGTGCGGCTATGGTGCGGTAATGACTGCAATTTCCCTTTCAAAGCGGTGTGACAAGAATGATTGTGACATATTGGCTTATGGGACCAGTGGTGACGTTACCGGGGACATGACATCAGTGGTTGGTTATGCTTCAGGTATTTTTAGATAGGTGAGTTAATTGATAGCTAAAGCTTCTGCTCCGGCAAAAACTATTCTATTTGGAGAACACTCTGTTGTTTATGATGAACCTGCTATTGCAGGTGCTGTTAATAAAAGAGCTTATGTTACCGTTAAGGATTCTGAAGACGATAGAACTATTTTCAGAGCTCCAGATATTGGTTTTGAAGCTGAATTACTTACAGATGAGAAAAAATATATTCTACTTAAGGGAAAACCAGGTATTATTAGATACATTTTAGAAGCTCTTTATAAGGTTCACGACCACACGCCGATTGACATAACATTGAACTCCCAGGTGCCTATAGGTTCCGGATTGGGTTCGTCAGCGGCAGTTACAGTTGCCACATTGGCGGCATTATACCGTTATCATAATATTCGTTTCAATAAGCAATCACTTGCTCATGATGCTCATATGGTTGAACAGGCGGTTCAGGGCGTTGCAAGTCCTCTTGACACTTTGGTTTCCACTTACGGGGGACTCGTTTACCTGTCAAGGAACAAGAAGGTTGAGCATTTCAAGGTCAACTTCAATGTCCCGTTCGTTGTGGGATACACCACAAAGCATGGAAACACTGGCAAGATGGTTAAGGATGTCAGAAAGCTCAAGACAAGAAATCCTAAAATCATCAATCCCGTAATCACTTCAATGGGCAATCTTACCAATTACGCAAAACAAGCAATCCTGAAAAGGGATTTCGCCAAAATCGGTGAGTTGATGAATATTAATCATGGATTCTTGGATGTTTTGGGTGTAAACACATTGGAATTGTCACGTATGGTGTATAATGCAAGGGAAGCCGGTGCAATCGGTTCCAAGACTACCGGTGCAGGTGGTGGAGGAAGCATAATTGCGCTTTGTCCTGGCAAAGTCGATGAAGTCGCTCAGGCAATCGCTCGTGATGACCATGTTTTAAAAATCAGATTTACAAGAAAAGGAGTTTCTTCAAGGGTTTACAAGTGATTTAATGATTATTTTAAAAATTGGCGGAAGCATCCTGACAAACAAGGATTCACAAAGCAGTGAAGTAGATGCGGCTAGCCTTAAAAGAATTGCATCCGAGATAAAAAGATCTCTCGACAATTCCGAAAAGGAACTTATTATCGTTCATGGTGCCGGTTCATTCGGCCATCCTCCTGCCAAGAAACATAAAATCGGGGAGGAATTCGACAAGTCCCAATATCCGGAAAAGAGATTGGGTTTCTGTGAGATTCAAAATGAAGTCAAAAAGCTTAACATGTTCATTTGTGAGGCTTTCATTGATGAAGGAATACCTGCAATTGCAGTTCCCGCTTCTGGTTTTATAACTGCAGCAGACAAGAGAATCACCGAGGGTGATCTTGACCTCTTTAGGAGATACTTGGATAAGGGTTTTGTCCCTATAATCTATGGGGATGTTGTTTTGGATGATGAGTTGGAGTTCTGTGTCATATCAGGCGACCAGCTGATTCAGTACTTGGCGAAAAATCTTAATCCGGACGTTGTCGTTTTGGGAACTGATGTTGACGGTGTTTATAACAAGAATCCTAAAACACATGAAGATGCAATCTTTTTTGAAAAGTTCTCATCACTAGAGGACTTGGATACCCTGGAAGGAACCACAAATGTAGACGTGACCGGTGGAATGGTCGGGAAAATTAAAGAACTTTTAAGTTTAGCAGATTTAGGAATTGAATCTAAAATAATAAATGCTGAAGTTGAAGATAATATTTTCAAAGTGCTAGAAGACAAGGAAGTTAAAGGAACTGTAATTTCAAGGGGAAATTAGGAAATGATTTCAGATAGAAAATTAGAGCATTTATTAATTTGTGAAAATTATGATGTAGAGTTTAAAGACAAGACTACTGGATTTGAAGATATAGAACTGATCCATAATGTTTTACCGGAAATAGATAAAAACGAGATTGACTTGTCAACAGAGGTTTTCGGTAAGAAATTAGATTCACCTTTATTTATCACAGCAATTACAGGAGGCCATCCTGCAGCCCGCAAGGTCAATAAGGAATTGGCTATTGCAGCTGAAAACAATGGCATTGCATTAGGAGTAGGATCCCAAAGGGCCGCATGTGAACATCCGGAACTTGAGGACACATACACTGTAGTGCGTGAAAACGCACCGGACTGTTTGCTTGTTGGAAACATTGGGGCTCCACAATTGAACCTTGCTGAAAAGGCAGTTGAGATATTGGATGCGGATATTTTGGCTATTCATTTAAACCCTCTTCAGGAATCAATTCAGCCGGAAGGGGACTTGGATGCAAGAGGATACACTGACCTCATAGCCAAGATAACAGACACAGTTGACATTCCAGTTGTGGCTAAGGAAACCGGTTGTGGAATTTCCGCTGAATCAGCCAAGACTTTGGTTGATGCCGGCGTTGATTTCATTGACATTGAAGGTGCAGGCGGTACAAGCTGGGCAGCCGTTGAAACATACCGTGCAGAGGACAGGTACCTTGGCGAAATATTCTGGGACTGGGGAATTCCAACAGCAATAAGCACTGCGGAAGTTGTAAGTGCAGTTGATGTTCCGGTAATTTCTTCAGGAGGAATCAGAACTGGTCTTGAGGCCGCAAAAGCTATTGCTCTTGGTGCAGATGCAGTGGGTATGGCATTGCCGTTTTTAAAGAATTGCAATTCACAAGAGGCTTTAAACACATTTATTAACAGATTTAATGATTCACTAAGAATTGCTATGTTTTTAGTTGGAGCAAATAACATTGAAGAATTGAAACAATCCAGATTAGTCATTCGCGGAAAAACAAGGGAATGGCTAAACGAAAGAGGTATTAACACAAAGAACTATTCAAGGAGATAAAACATGAGCGTTGAAGTTATCGCTATAGGTGGATATCAGGAAGTCGGGAAAAACATGACTGCTGTACGTATAGGGGATGATGTTGTTATTTTTGATATGGGAATTCACCTAGACAGGATCAGCATGCACGAGGACACTGATATTGACAGAATGCACAGTTTAGATTTAATCGAAAGGGGAGTCATTCCAGATGATACATTGATGAAGGATGTTGACGGGAAAGTAAAAGGAATCGTCTTCTCTCACGGGCACCTTGACCATATAGGTGCTGTTGCAAAATTGGCTCACAGGTATGATGCGCCATTGATTGGAACACCTTATACTGCTGCATTAATTGAAAAACAGATTAAAGGAGAACGCAAATTCAAGGTAACAAACCCTATTAAAGTATTGAATCCTGGAAGCAAGGTTAAGCTTTCAAAAGATATTACTTTGGAATTCGTTCAATCAACACACAGTATTCCACAAGCAGTATTTCCGGTATTGCACACTTCAGAAGGTGTAATCGTATACGCGCTTGATTTCAAATTTGACAATCACCAAAAAGTATCACCGCCACCTGACTATAAAAGGCTTAAGGAGTTAGGTAATAAGGGCGTTCTTGCATTGATAGTTGAAACCACCAATGCAATAAACTACAATGAGGTCA
>Ga0307907_100003_pt1 | contig 24249 bp, 30 predicted proteins | sample Goafecreptomycin_17_FD_203753 | JGI IMG/M metagenome (GOLD analysis project Ga0307907, IMG submission 203753) | Metatranscriptome of enriched fungal communities from goat fecal pellet, Isla Vista, California, United States - Bagasse, Gen6, Rep 3... ...
AAATCGCTCGCCACGGGTTTTCTAACCTTTGGGATAAAAATCTCGACAAATTCCTCGTGGTTTAACCATTGACCGTCCATAGCAAAATGCTCGAAACCGTCCGGGGACACCCAAGTAACCTTGCAGATTCCGGCATTGGGCCCCTCGTCGTCTACGCAGTCTTCGGTCTGAAAATACAGTTCGATAGACCTGCTTTTATAGTCGAAGTGTTTGAACGTCGTCTTTGGCCTACGCCATTTATAAACGTCGGTCCGGTTTATTGATTCCTCAATTGAATCATCATGGAATGGCTCGACGACATCGAACAGCCAAACCACTTTATAGCCTAAGGAAGTATAAAAGGCGTTCCTCTCGTCGAATTCCTCGAAGGAAAGCGGGCTGTGCTGAAATTCGATGACGGTCTTGCCCACGCAGACATCGGCACGGTGCTTTTCGCCGTTGGAGTCCATCACGATCTCTTGCGTGTTTCGCGGGAATCTCTCCTGCCATTCGCGATGCCAATCCGTCATGTCGTAGTGCCACGGATCGCAGCAAATGGACTTGGCGTGATGAGCGAAGTGGGGCACTCGAACCTCACCTTTCTTCAGCACTAAAGACTCCCCACACATGGGGCAGAAGTAGTCGTGCTTTACAAAAGCTTCGTCGGCGAAAACCTTTACGCCGTCTTTATCGAATGCCCAGATCATTTAATAATCAGGCCCCTTTTATTCTTCGATGAATCTTTGCATCAAGTTATTAAAACTTGAAGAAGCACTGATTTCGTCATGGGGAATGAATAGATACTTAAACGGCTTATGCCCTAAAGAAACGTTGTAAGTAGAAGCTACTCGGCAATAGGCGATTGCCCTCTCCTTTTTTGCCACAACCTCAGGGTCAGACAACCGGTTCCTCGCCTTGACTTCGACCAAATAATAAGTGTCGGATGTCTCGACAACGAAGTCCGGCTCATACTTATGGCCGCGATTATATGTAATGTTGAATTGCGTGGCTGCCGGCCTAAGCCACTGGATGACTTCGGGCGAGTTTTCGCAGGCCATAGCAAAGATACGTTCCGGTTCAGAGTCGAACTTGAATGGGCTCACCAAAGCCTTCCTAGCTCCACTGTAAGCAATAGATCGGATATTTTGCTCCCCCGATGGTTCGGTTAAGTCTTTCTCACCGCCGGTATAGTCGATAGCTTCCCTAACGATGCTCATCAGGCCGATAGGAACTTCGACCAGCCCTTTGGTAAAGGCGACTAAATGGGCGATAAGTTGGGCCTTAAAATGATTGATAATATCTCTTCTATAACTGAGGCAGATGTTTCTAACCTTTTCTTCAGGGTACTTTGCCCTGTAAAAATCCAAGAATTGCTTAACGATTTTGCGGACAAGCTCGCCGCATTTTTCATAGTCAATCTCGCTAATTTCCCGGATGCCATCAACCAAACGTTTTTCAGGTTTGACAGTATCGTAGTCAATAACGGTGCCGCGAATGACTATTGCGGCTTCCCTTGAATCCAAAAGATTCTTCAAAAGGATTTCTTCTTCTAAAGGAACATACGAATTCATATCCGACATGTCTAAATCAAAGTCTTGGAACGAATACTCTTCTTCCCCCGAATTCTCCGTCGAGAGTTTTGGAATATACATCGTCCTTTCCTCAGCGCGCTCGACAATGTCGTCGCCAACAACCCCAAAAGCTGCCTCTATTAGTGCCGTCAGATCTGTGCTTTCTCTGTATCTATCGGCCAGGTCTTGTTCGGCTCTACGCCTTATTTCCGCAAGCCTTTCGTCTCTTCTGGCTTTTCGCCTTGCAAGTGGGTTGGAGAGGGTTTCGTCAGATGCGGCGCGGGAAATCGCGCTTAGAACATCGTTGGCCATCTCTTGCGTCATCTCATCATTGTGGTCCAATCCAGCGCCATCGATAACTTCCCCGCGAATTTGATTAGTATCGAACAAGGTGATGGCTGATTGTGCGAGCTGCCTACGCCTCTCCATTTCTGCATAGATAACGCCATTGGCCTTGAAGATCGAATCGCCACTTTGTGCTTCGGCAATTATTTCATCAAATTTGTCATGTGCTGTAATGGTTACAGAATCAACGTCGTTATCCCCCGTCCTTTTACCATAAGGTAGCCTTAAGCCACGTCCAATTGTCTGTTCGCGCAGCGTTTTAGAAGTAGCGGTTCTAAGTGGAACAATGGTATATAGGTTATTGACGTCCCATCCTTCTTTAAGAATGTTTACGTGAATAACAATTTCGACCGGATTATCCGTCTTTTCAACTTCAAGCAATTTCTGGACATTCTCTTCTTTTTCCGCACCTGTCTGGTTGCTGTGAATCAGAATGACCTTGTCCTTATATTTTCCTTCACGGAACGCATCCGATTTAATGTACTCAAGTACCCACTGGGCGTGTGCCGTATCCTTGCAAACAATGAGCATAAAAGGTTTTACAAGGCGAACGTTGTTGTTCACCGCATATTTTTTCAAGATAACTTTCATGTTCTCGTGACGGAGAATTCCGTCATTTATCATTGTTTTGTCCAATTCATCAGGGGTCATGTTATACGCATGAATATCCCTTCTGGTCATTGCATATGGAGTACGAGTGTATCCGTCTCGGATCGCGGCGCTTAATGGATATTCATATACAACGTTTTTAAATAAGACAGTTTTAGATCCTTGCTGGACTTGAGGAGTAGCGGTCAACTCCAAACCCAAAACCGGTTTAAGGGCATTAATAGCTGCCGCGCTGCTTTTAGCACGATAGTGGTGAGACTCATCCATGATCAAAACCAAATCCGGAAGGCCTTTTAGATAATCAAAGAAGCTCTGCCCCAGATACTCATTAAGACTCATCATGTTTCGTTCTTCCGAGTTGAACTTCGAGATATTGAAGATATAGATATTTATAGAATCAGAAGATGAAATAGTTCCTTCGAGTGGGCGATCTTTGTAATCGTCGTCCATCCAGATGTTGGGCTTTTTTGCAGCGAAACACCCCACGCCTCTAAACACATATTTTTCGTTATCGTTACTAGGGTTTCCCAGGTCGTTTTTAAGCTTGGAATAAATCGTTAGGTTCGGAGCCACAACAAAGAAATTCTTAACACCTTTATTGGTATAAAGGTAAGTAATGAACGCCCCCATAAGCTTTGTCTTGCCAACGCCAGTAGCCAGTGCGAAGGTCAAAGACATGAAATCGTGCTCAAACTCTCTAAAGATGGGGTAAAGGGCACTGATGTCAAACTCGCGCTGAGTCAGATTGCATTCCTTGGCCAACTCGATGTCATCGAGAATCGTATCAAGGATTTTTACGCTTTGTTTTTGCGGCTTCCTCAATGACATATGGTTGCTAATCGCGTCAACCGTATATTCTGGGAAAAGGACTCTATTCAAAGTTTCCATCATTCACCCTCCTCATAGGCGTAGATTGGCGGACAAATAATGTTTAAATTGTAATTGTCCACTCCAAATTCGCAGTTTTCCAGTAAAGACTGTGGAATCTTTTTAATCGTTATGTTCTTGTATGCTTGACCCAAGAAACCGTCGAAAGACTTACACACGACAATTAAAAACTCGTCTTCAGCCATCTCGGCTTTTATTGAGTTAATGATTTCTTCGGTTATATGACGAGTTGTTACATACAGATATGTGTTGTTCTCATTCTTTGATTGCTTCCAAAAACAATCGGGATCTGGAGAATAAATAAAACCCTCGTGAACCGCCACGGCTGCGGCAAGCATGTCTGAGTTGTATTCACTGCTAATAACCGGTTGATCGAATGCATCGATATTTATCAGAGATGGAGCCAATTCATAAAAGCGATATCCTCCTCCTCCGTTCCAACCGACGTCCTTTGTTATTCCGGTTTTATCCTTGCCTTTGATAACAAGGTCAAGACGTGGTTTGCAATGGGTGTAAGCTTGCTCACCCATCTCGATCCCAATCCACCTTCTCTTCATCTTGTGCGCGACAGCAGCGGTGGTTCCAGAACCCAAGAAAGAATCAAGCACAAGATCGCCAGGTTTCGTATAAAAATCGAGCAAGGTCTTGATTAACACTTCTGGCTTTTTCCCGCCTTTAAAACCAACGCCGCCTTCTAAACGGCAGTTTCCAAAATTACCCGCCATATCATAAAAATTAGGCACTGGTAAATACTTCAGACTCTTCCCCGTTTTAAGCTCTTCAAGCCTATCTAAGGGGATGCCGGAATAGAACTTTCCTTTATTGGCACTCTCTTTTTTTGGGCCGGAAATATATCTATATCCGAGCCCGTCTTCTCCGATTCCATAAACCTTGTACAGGCACCCGAGCCCATCGATGCTTTTTCGTTCGCCAAGATACAATTCAAAGAATTCGCCAGCGCTTGCCTTGACTCGGCTCAATGAACCTGTTGCCCAAGTTTCTTTAAGTCCTTCTAAACAAGGCTCGATTTCAGTGATTTCGTACTCACCCGGCTTGAATATAACAACCTTTTTGTGTCCGAGTTCTATTTCTTCGCCTGAAGATAACTCCGTCACCTTGTACTTAAATTTCTCAATTGAATACTCGGTTGTGGGCCTGTTCAAATCAACGCTCTTCCTATCAACGGCGTATGTTAAAACTTGCTCAATAACTTTTTGGTAATCGCTATCTTCCGCCAAAGTTTTACCTGGATAGCGGACTTGGATATAAAAAGTGTTGAGATAGTTTTGCCTTCCGAAAACTTCGTCCATTATCACTTTTAAATAATGTGATTCCGAATCATCGATATGGCAGCATAGAACCCCTGTAGGCTTAAGCAGTTTCCTTAAGAGGAGCAATCTCTTATACATTAGATTAAGCCAAATACTGTGTTCCAAATTATCATCGTATTCATCGAAGGCTTTTCCTGTGTTATAAGGAGGGTCGATATAAATGAAATCTACGGATTGGGAATACCTTGGAAGAAGAGACTCCAAGGCAATCAAATTGTCGCCGTGAATCAAAAGGTTATCTGTGATTTCAGAAGACTCGTCGAGAAGAGAAATGGATGGGCTCAACTCCTGGTAAGACAGCTCCGGATTCTCGATGATAATTCTCGGCTCTACATCGATTTGGACTTGCTTATCAATCCATGTTAGTTCCAGCTTTTTAGGCATATTATTCACCTTCCTCATCTTCTTCATAATTAGGTGGGCAGATAATATTCAAATCGTAGTGGTCCCGCCCAAATTCACAAGTTCTCAGTAACGACTGAGGAATCTTCTTTATAGTTATGTTTTTAGAAACAGTCTTTGCGTTCTCATCAAAAGACTTGCAGACAACAATTAAAAAATCACCTTCTCCCAAGCCGTTTGACAATGAACTAATCAAATCTGCCGATACATGTTTGGTAGTTACGAAAAGATAGCCTCCGGATCCATTATTTGATTGTTTCCAATAACAATCCGCATCTGGCTCGTATGTATACCCTTCATGCAAAGCAACGGCAGCTGCCAACATATTTGCATTATATGCAGGGTTAATTACTTCCTGACCAAAATCATCTTTATTGATCAGTGAGGGTGCAATCTCGAAATAGCGATAGCCGCCCCCTCCGGTATAATCAACGGCTTTTGTAATGCCACCTTTGTCCGCTCCGGATATCACAAGATCCAAACGTGGCTTGTCATATGTGTGGGCGACCTCAGTCATTTCAATGCCAATCCAATGCCTGCCCATTTTCTGAGCAACAGCAGCAGTGGTTCCGGATCCCAAAAAGGAATCGAGGACCCAATCGCCGGGATTGGTTGCCAAAGAAAGTATTTTCTTTATAAGTCTTTCTGGCTTTGGAGTCGAAAAAACGAAGGAAAGAGAGAGGGCTTTGTTTTCGTTTTTTGCTTCTTGGTTATCACCAACTTCGTCTCTAAACCATATAGTTTTCGAGACAATACCTTGACGGGTTTCGGAAAGGTACCTTTTTAATTGGGGCTTCCCCTTTCCATCCTTTCCAAAATAAAACCTTCCTTCTAATAAATATCGTTCAGCGGTTTCCCTGCTGAACCGATAACAGCTACCTTCAGGAGGGTAATATTCAATACCGGTGTTAGGGTTTCGAATCGGAAACACGCCCGATTGTGAAAATGACTTCACCAAAACATCACCAGGCTTCCATGGCCCTCGTCCGTCATGATCATCGTACCGATAAAGAGCATTCGCTTTAGCGTCCCTTTCTAATAAATTCGGCCGGAAAACTATCTTATTTTTCGCATAGACGATAATAAAATCGTGAGAATCAGACAACCATTTAGCATCGTTTTGGGGCGAGTATTTCTTCTCCCATATGACGTTGCAAACAAAATTTGCTCTTCCAAAAATTTCGTCACATAAAACTTTCAAATATGCTTGTTCTTCGTCATCTATTGAAATCCAAAGGCTTCCGTCTTCTGACAAAAGTTTCCTAATGATTTCAAGTCTCGGTTTCATCAAATTAAGCCAGATCGAATGCTCAAGATTGTCGTCATAGGTAGAAAAAGCGTTTCCGGTGTTGTAAGGGGGATCGATATAAACGCACTTTATTTTTCCAGCAAAACGAGCTTCGAGTGCTTTGAGAGCTAGCAGGTTATCGCCGTGGATCAAAATGTTTTCGTCGACCGCCTCGTTTTCAGCAAGGAGCGATATGGGCCCAATTTGAGAAAAACTCAAATCTGTTCTTTCTATAAGAATTCTTGGCTCTACCGCAACGGGTTTTTCTTTATCAACCCAGACAAGTTCTAATCTATTAGCCATGCTTAATCGACCTCCCATGTGATTCTTTTCTTTCTACACAAGTCACGGAGGGCGCGTTTTTGCTTAATCGTCGGTTCATGATGACCACGTTCCCAGCGATTGACCGTTGCAAAAGTGACACCGAGCATTTCGGCCAATTCCGTTTGGGTAATTAGAAGTTCGTTCCGAATCTTCTTAATTAGAGCAGAATAATTCATCGGTCTTATTATATGATTCTCGTATAACAAATTCCTTAAGAATTTTCTTGCGTTTACGCCTCATTTTTCGTTTCATCGCGCGAAACAACGTAAGCAAATTCGGTCGCGTATCCATCTTTGTGCCCGGTCGCGGTGAACCCATCCAGGCTCCAGCCCTCCTTCGAAAGCTCGCTTAAATAGTCTTCAATACGCATTGCAACAGTCTCGTCGTCTTTGCGGGAAGTGTCGATCACGATGCCGGGATCATCGACGCTGCACATCAGTGTTTTGTATTTCTTCATAGGAAATTCGGCCTCCATTCGCCTAGTATAATCCGCCTGTTTTTCTCTCATTTCAAGGGTTTCCAAGCAACATTTCCAAAATACTTTTTTGTTAGTGTTTATCGAAACTTTTCGGTAAAATATTGACTAAAGAAACATTATTAGAATTGATTCAAAAGGAAATATTGACTTGTGAATCAATAAAACTGAATTGTATAATTATTAGTGAACATTAGATATGGAGGAAATATCTTATGAAGAAAATAAAGAATATAGATTCTAAAGTAATTGGTAAGAACATTGCTGAACGAAGAGAAGCTAAAGGTTGGAGCCAAGATACGCTTGGCAAAGAAGCAGGCGGCATAGCCGCATCCAGCATCTGCAAATACGAAAAAGGTGATCAATTGCCGAGATTGGACACCCTCTATTACATTGCGTGTGCCCTCGATTGCGCTTTAGACGAATTAATAACGGGCGAAAAGGGCAAGGTTGCAATTGGCCAAACCGAAGATGCGGTTGATCCCGAAGAAGAATTATTCCGACACCTTGCCGCATTACTTGATGACAGGATTCTATTCAACATGTGCGATACGAACGGTAATCCTTGCGGGTATGGCCTAAACGATAATACCGGCATGATTACCCAGTTTGTCGATAAATATCGAGCAGTTCTTGATTTACGAAATGAAGCCGGCGACCAATTTGATACCGTGAAGGAAAACACCATCAAACTATATGCCGCGAAGTTAAAAGCGGCCAAAGAAGGGCCAAAGATGAAAAAAGTGGGTGTTATTTATTAATATGCCAACCAGTAATTTCGCGGCTCACGAAGCCGAATTCAAGAAAGCTTTCATATACGTCACCAACTTTGCGCTCAGAATGCAGTGGTACGGCGCTTGTCATGCCACGACAGCCGTAATGTTTTGCATAGCCAAGAAGCTTGGAATAGACGCCGTGCCTTGCATTGGAGAAGCACAAAAAGATGGAATCGTGTTTGACCATTCATGGCTGGAAATCGAAGGCAAAGTTTTTGACATTGCCATTCTTCTCCCATTCAAGATGTCAATGTCTACGGGTCCGATCTATAACGGGATTGACATGAAAACCGGTTTGGGACCAGATATCGAATATGGCGTATCCTTCCAGGGGCTAGATGAACAAGCGGCTTATGCTTTTTCGATGAATCTCTACGAATACTTGAGAAATTGCCCTTCCCCGGATTTAATCGACCTTGTCAAGGGCGCGTGCTCCTCCATCGGAGTATATGTTTCCAACAAATGGATCAGAGAAAACTTAAGTAACGACCATTGGAAACTCGTCAAAAGGTAAAGGCGGCGGCGGGATGATGGGCTAGGCTTTTAAAAAGCTCTATCGAAGATTAAAATTTTAGTTATAAGGAGGACGATTTAAATGAGTCCGACAAATTATGTGACCGAGGCACAGCTCAGGTCCAATTTCGCCTATTTATTTGGAACCGTGGCAGAGATTTGCGAACTGCGTTACGGAGAGAAGCCTTCTACAAAATTCGAGGAAATCGAGATTAAAACAGTCAAATTAGCGTCTGATGGTTTTCTTTCGGATTACTTAGTTTCGAATCTTTCTGCCCTGTACAAGTTGTACCCTGAATTACTTCCCGGGAAAAAGCATACCCAACAGTGGCTTAAGAACCTTTCTTCGCTTCTGCATATTGTCATCGGCGACCTGTGCGCCGAGATCAAAGAGCTTACTGACGAAGCCGACGAACATGCCGAGCAAATGCTTCTTAAATCTCTGATCGGATAAAAAAGCCCCACCTCAATGTAGGAAGTGGGGCAGACTTTACGCCGCAGCCGTAACGTTTTCTGTTTTCTTTTCTCGAATGCCGCCGTTCAAGAATACGGCGATTTGGTCTTTTTCTCCAGGGATGAGATGAGAATACGTGCTGAGCACGACCGACTCCGTGTCGCCTACCCATCGCGCAACGGTACGATAGTTCATTCCGTTCGACAGAAGCCAAGATACGCAGGAATGACGGAATTCATGGAGCCGAATTCTGAAGATACCTGCTAGTTTAGCGTACCTGATGGTAAGCCTTCTGGCTTCGGAGTAGGACAAAGCGCTGTAGTGTTCAGTTTTTGAGGCGAAGCAGTAATCATTAGTAAGCTTACGGCCTTCCAAAAAGGGTTTCATCACATCGATTATTGGATAATCGCGGATTGAGTTCCTTGTTTTGGGCGTAGAGACCGTCTGATTACCTTTCGCATCGACGAACCTCAGGAGACTCCTTCTAATATGGAGTTGGCCGTCGCTAAAGTCAGACCAGCGCAGCCCTAACGCCTCACCAATTCGAAGCCCATAGTAGAAGAGAAGCGTGAACAAGAAACGGTGAGATTCGTTATCGATCACGGACACGAACTGTTTGAATTGCCCCTCGCTGTATATTTTGTAATCCGACTCATTGGGCCTAGTTCTTTTGGCAAGGAAGAGCCTTTCCGGATCTAGATCGACTTTAGTCTTTTTGAGATATTTGACGAACTTTTTCGCCACGTATATCTGTATGCGTGTGTTCGCCTTTCTTTTGTTGATGGTTGAATTAATCTTCTCTAGGTAACTATTGGTTACGTCTTCGATATACATCCCTTCGAAGAAGGGGGCGATGTGCTTTTTGAAGCAATACTCGTTTCCGGTGTAGGTAGTCATCTTCAGACGTAGCCTTGCATCCCTCATGAATAGCCCGAAGAATTCGTCGCATTTGATTTTCTTCGAACTCCCCGAATCGGTTAGCGTGGAAATGAAGACCGGCTCGAACTGAAGGGCGTCTTTCTTCCTCGTGAAGGGTTCACCCGCCGCATTTGTGTAGCAGATGAACCTTTTGCCTCCAATGAAAACGCGGATGTACCAGACCTTGCGTTCTTTTCTGAAATAGACAGGCATATTTTTCTCCTTTTATTCTTCTTCGTCGACGTACTTGGCCGCGCCAAGTTTTGCGACCTCGGTGTCGATTAGCTTGATGATTTCTTCGGACGGCTCAGGAAGGGTCCCTAGCGCCTCTGACATGGTGTTGTTGAAGTCCTTGAGGTCTTCGTAAGGCGTCCTGCCTTTCGCGGCAAGATAGGCATTAATGACGAATACGTCCTCCATCTCGATCTTCGCGAGGCCCTTCTTTAGGATGTAGAGGACAATCGATATGGCGTCGTCCGGGAACGCTCCACATACCTTCGCAAGGCATTTGGACACGTCCTCATCGAGCCATCTGGCATGGCTTTCTATCGTCGATTGAGGTCGCTTTGCCGCAACGATATTGACTTCGGCCGCTTCCCTGACGAAATTCGCCCAAGGTCCCCAAGTGTCGGCGGCGTTCATATTTGCCTTTGAACGCTTCTTTTCTTTGACGTCGATGATGCTTGCCAGGCATCCGACAATGAACCTTGTGACAGCAAGGGGGTCGGGATCCTCATAAGCCTCGGTCAGCAAACCCAGCGCTGTAATCGCGGAACCGTGGTAGTAGCGGACCTCGTAACGGATCCAGCTTTTGAAATTGAACGCGCCAATATCTCCTTTGGAGCGCCTCTCAGCCGCTTTGTTGTAGATGCAGAGTTGGCATTCCTTCCTGGTTCCTATCGTGGCCGTCCAGCCCTTATTCCGGCTGGTGCGGATAGATACGGGGATGTCCTCGTCTTCGCCTGCGTTTGGATTCTCGTCGATGTCCATCGCTCGAAGTCTGCTGGAGAAGCATTTCTCCCGGATTTTCACCTGGAGTTCGTTGAAGGGGACAAGGGCCGAGAAATCATCGGTTGGGATGTCGATGCGTGTGCATTTCCCTTCGTAATCGCGGATGGTTAGAAGAAGATCTCTCCAGGCGTCGTGGACGGCCTGTTCGACCTGTTCCTTTGGCTTTAGCCCGACTTCCAACCGTACCAAGTCCTCGAGTTGTCGGCATCCGCTTCCCTTGAGCTCGATGACGAACGTTTCCTGACCGGAGGCGTTTTTGGTGAACTCGCCGCCAGCCATGACCAGCATCGATTCCCCATAGCGATAGCTTCGCTCGTACCCGCTCATGCCCTTGTCGGCGACGAACTTGTCGGGATCGACCTTGAAGGCCTTGATGAGTTCCTTCCAGTCCTTATAGCTTGGCCTTTCGGCGCGGAATACCCCATCGAAGCGGACTTTCAGGTAATCGATGCATACATTGGTCTTCTGCAATGAGGTAAGGGGGGTGTTACTCACCCCCGCTTGCAATGTCGCGTCGGCGACTGCTGCGGGGGATTCGTCGTTTTTAGGTAAAGCAGCTCCGCTGCCCGGGCCTTCCGTTTCGGCTAGGCGTGAGCCGTCGGCCACTTGGCCTTGAACGGCTTCACGCCTTGTTTCGCCTTCACAGGTTTCGGTGGCTGCCCCCGGTTGGTTTTCGCAGCGGGAATCCCGCTGCACCTTGTTTTCGTCTTCCATTCAGTTTTCTCCTTTCTGTTGGTTAAGAAATTGGACGAGGTAGGCGTTCTCCATCTCGAATTCCTCCTTAGTGGCGGTGATTCCGCGGAAGGAGGCGAGGTCGAAGAAGCCTTGCTCTGCAGTCTCTTTCCCGTGGTTTAGGAAGCCCGAGAAGGAAGCAGAGTCGAAGCGGTACGCATAATCCGTAGCGCTTAGGATGAAGTAGCTGATGTCGCCATTGCTTACCAGGTTCCCGATCGAGTCGCTGGTGTTGGTCGCCATGCGGCACTCTTTGAAGGAATATCTTCCGTAGGCCCTGGCGAGTCTCTTGTGGGTCCAGCCCATCAGCCAAAACATGAAGCTGGAAATGAGGGTTTGGTCGTCGCGTGCGTTCCGCCACCTTTGCCAGAAGGAGGTGGCTTTAGCGTTCAGCCAGCCGAGGACCATTGGTTCGACCCAATAGAAGGGAAGGGCGATGCTTTCCGTTATCCTTTTGCGGTCGACGGTGAATATCGTCTCGGCGACGTCGACGAGGTTGCTTCCGACGGATCCAGACCTTTGGTCGTCGCTGATGACCTTGAAGAACGGTTTGCCGTTGACGTAGGCGAGGTGGCCGCCCATCTTCAGGGTCGCGTCGAAGTAATCGTTCTTGGGATTGGCGTCGGGGTCGTCCCTCTTGTAAATCGCGTTGTCCAAGCTGTTGCCGCGCTCTTTAGCTATCTCGCTGACGGCCAGGACGCATCCGTCCAACGCAAGGCCGAAGTCCCGCTTTGACGGGATTTTCTTGCCGAGCCTCGCCATGTTCCAATCGAGAATCTTGCACATGCTTCCGGAAGTGGGATCGGGGAGGGGTCTGTTCAACGAATCGAAGTCCCACAGAGGGAAGTGGCCGCTATCGATCTTTATTCCGTCGGTTCGTATGGCGATGTTGCCGGCGATTAGAGGGCTATCGTGGTAATACAGCCAATACGATTCGGCGTAGATTTTCAGGCACGATTCCAAGTCCCTGATGACGTTCCCACCCTCAACGAAGAACGGTCCAATGTAGCCGAACGGGAAGTGTGGGGATTTCCGACTAGCGGCGACGTCGAAGCAATTCGTAACGAACGCCGAGCACTGGATGCGGTTGTGGATGTTCCCAAAGTGGTCCTGCTGGACGATTGCCCTCTCAAGTTTCACGAACGGGAAGTTGGGGAAGAGCGACGCTACCTCGACCATGTTGTCGAGCGCGTCCTCGTGATAAATCTCGTCGGTCATTCGGGACATTGAGACGAGGATCGTCGTCTTTGAGGCGCGCATCTTACCAAGGATTAAGTTGAATACGCCGGTGCTGTCGCCGACGACCTTTTTGTCGATGGCGGCGAGCCTTCTTAACCGTTGTTCGCCCATGTTTTTCCTTACCCTGGAGAACACGGCGTAAGCGACTATCGCCCAGCCCAATGGATTCATCCATGACAGCCCAATCCAGATGCTCATCCCGGTTGCGACGATGAAATCGAGGAGGGACAAGAAGTCAAAGCTGGAGAAGAACCACAGATACGTTCCAAGGAAATCGATTCCTATCGACAGAACGTTCATTGCGATGAGAACGGCGGCTATGCAAGGCACGAACAGGGGACTTTGCTTGAAATAGGCGTAAGCCTCCCTGAGCCACGCAAGTGCCACTTTCACCGGCTTTTTGACGTATTTTCTGAAGACGACTAGTCCCGCCGATTGATGATCGGGTGGAAGGCGCTGATCCTTGAACAACTGCCCAATGAGAAACTTCAGGACTATCGCGATAATCGGAAGGAAGAGCACCCAGCGAAGAACCTTCAGGAGGAAATCCAGGATGCCCATCGAGGACATGACCGCGCTTTCCTTGGTGACGAGCAGCCGAAGTGCGAATACGACGTCATCCCAAAAGGCTTGGAAGTCAGGCTCGATGATGGTGGAGGATATTGGTTGCAGCTTTCCCACCTCCGGGGTCATCAGCCAAACCTTTGCGTCTCCTCCGGAGAGCCTGACGAATGTGCCGCATATTTCTTCCCAGAAGTGACGGCCGCTTATAAAGAGCCTTGGCAGCCAATAGGGGAGCACGAATCCGATAAAGGCAACGATAAGAAGGACGGCCGTAAGAGCGAAGAGCCTATATGACCATATGATTTTGTTGGTTTTCATATCGCGGTCCCCCAAAGGTACGTTCCGCTCCTCAGATCAAGGATGTCGCTAGGATTAGCTAGGCGCATCTTCCACGTAGTGCCATCGCATTGGCAGAAGTAGGTGCCCCTGTCGTAGGAGAAGGAGAAGACCTCTCGCTCAGCCTCCCCGACGGAGTAGACGCCGTGGCTTGGGTCGGTGATTCTCACGAAGTCACTACCGTTCACGTAGTAGACGTTGCAGGAGGAGAAGCCGATGGACCTGGCGTCGAGATAAGGTTTGATGACGCCGACGGAATAGGCCACAGCGCCAGCCACCGTTACGATGGCCAGCGCTTTAAGAAACCTATGTTTTTTGAACGCGGGGTAGTTCCTCATCTCCTGTCACTTCCTTTCGGCTTTTTCAGCCTTGAGAAGAAAGACACGATCTTCACGGTGCCGATGAGGAGGAGGATGCCGCCGATGACCGCTCCGGCGATGATGAGGGCGTTCTTGACCTTGTCGGCGTCGACCCTCGCCCCGAGGAACTCGAGGACGAATTCGCCGTTAGGGTTGACCACGAAGTCGTCGTGTAGATATTCGACGTTGGTGGTGGAGTCGGCGACCTTGAAGTCCATCGTCGAGCCGTTGTCCTTGCGGAAGCGGATGCGGTAGATCTGCGGGCAGATGGCGTCATGGGCGACGACGGTCTCCTTCATGTGGTTGGTGAAGAAGGTCCACCCGTCCTTGGCGCGCCAGTATTTGACGAGCTGGATCGAGTAGTCCATCAGGAAGGCGTAGTCGTAGGAGGACACCGATTCCTGCTTGCACCATTCCTTGAAGGCGCCGTCCTCAAGGGCGTTGAGGGAGGCGGTATCGAGCTTCTGAATGGTCTTGATCTGGTAATCGTAGGTCTGGCTCCAGGACCATCCGAAGATGGTGTTCCTGTAGGCGACGGGATCGACCTTGTAGTCGGCAAGGTCCACGTGCTTTTCGATGGTGGCCAGGCCGTTTTCGCCCATAGGGCGCTTCTCCGATTTGCCGCCTTCGTGGTCGAAGGTGGATGGGGAGACGGACCAGTTGCCGGCGGTCGCGCCGTTCATCCAGAACTCGCTTTCGACCTCGTCGTGGTATCCCTTCCACCTCATGGGGATGCCGTCGATGGAATGGATGTAGGATGTGACCTCGTATTCGTAGAGGTCATAAGAGAAGTCGATGCCGATGACGTTGGCTTGCTCCAGCGTCTGGACGTCGGAGGAGGAGCCGATGTCGAAGAGGCACCAGGAGAGCTCGGCTGCGCCATAGGCGAACTCGCCGTCGTGGAGGGCGTTGGTGTAGCCCCATTCGTAGTCCCAGGTCTTGCCCTTGATGCAGTCCTCGTCCCCCTTGAACTCGCAGGGGAGGACCTGCTTCTTGACGGCCTTCTTGGAGATGACGACCCAGTTGTCCTCGTAATAGGAGTAGACGTCGTTCTTGCCCGATGCGGAGTCGACGAAGGTCTCCTCGGCGTTGAGCCCGGCCCATTGCTTGCCGCCGGCGGAGAAGCTCTTCACCGTGACGACGTGGCGCTGGTCGGCCTGGAAGGTATAGGCGTTGGCGTGCTGGTATTTTCCGAAGAACCATTTCCCGGACTGGTGGCCCGAGATCAGGTTCCCGACCCTGGTGTTCTTCCTGCCGTCGACTTCGACGTAGGTTGCGCAGGATTTGGCCTCGCTTCCGATGTAGACGACGTAGGAATAGACGTTGCCGGAGTCGGCGACGGTGGCGATGTAGCGGAAGTCGCTATAGAGAGAATTGGACTGGGAGGGGAGCAAATCGCCGTAGCCATTGAACTTCGTCAGCGCCTTCAAGTCGGCGCCAACGGAGCTTTGGGCGATGTCGGTGATGCTACCGGAATTGGCGGCCTCGCGGATAAGCGGGGAGCCGCTTGCGAGCATCGAGATGCCCGCGAACAGAAGGCTAAGTGCGTTCATGCCGACTTCCCCCTATAGAAGAGCTGGAGGGCGGTCTCGGTGACGCTGGCCCATTGGGCGTAGGAGTACTTGTAATACTTCTTGTCCGTGTTGAAGACCCTGGCCCTGTCGATGGTCCAGTCGCTGCCGTTGCCCCAGGACTCGCTGTGGTAGAGACCCAAGACGAGGTCGAGGTTTTTTCCGAGGGTAAGTTCGATGTCGCGGGTGGTGAACTCGTGGACCTCGCCGCCCCAGACGGCTATGCCGTTGGAGCCAAGCGCGTATTCGTACCTGCCCTCGACGTCATAGGCTGCAACCTCGTTCTGGATGGCCTTGGAGGCCTCGCTTTCGTCGCTGAGGTCGAGGAACCTCGCGTCGTCGCCGAACTTCCATCCGGGGATGCTCAGATTGGCGGAGACGGCGTAGGCCCTGGATAACGAGCAGGCGCCCACCTCGAAAGTCTTCGTTTCGGGTTGGCTGCCTTCCTTGGCGGCGAAGTTGAGTTGGGTGAGGCAAGGGGACCTGGAGAGCCAGATCGCCTCTGTCCAGACGTCGTAGGAATCGGACTCGCTCGAATTGGTGGAGAAGAGCTCGATGGAGACGCCTTCCCCGTCAAGCGCGGCCTCTTCCAAGGAACGCGCGCCCATCGGCTCGAAGACGTCGCGCCAGTACTTGCCGAAGTCGAAGTAGAAATAGTTGTCGTCGCCGAAGTCGGGGACGAAGGAGAGGGCCTTCTTGTAGCCCATCCCAGCGAACCTGCTCGGGGTGACGACGACGCCGTAGGGCTGGTCGAGGTTCTTGTCCGCGATCCTGGCGTGGAGCTCGACTTCGTTCTTCGCGCCGAAGGGGGATTTCTTGGGGAAGGCGACGACGTGGATCGTGCCGTCTCCCAAGGTGCAGTACTGGGCTTGGTTCTCGACGACCTTATCGGCCAAAACGCCGGAGGCCATTACGCCCCCGACGGCGGTGCCGGCGCCCAAAACTGCAAGGGTTACGCCGGCGATGAGTGAGATTGTTTTGGTCATGTGTTTAACTCCTGAATAGATTGAAGAGCCATTCCCTCGCCCCATCGTTTAGCAGGGACAGGGCGAAGGCGGCGGTTAGGATCAAGGCGGTGAGGCCTAAACCGATGAGGAACCTTTTCATACGAGGTCCTCGTCATCGGCGTCGGAGGCGACCTTCAGGCAGCACCATAGGAACAGGAACGCCGCGAAGGCGCCTATCGCCCCGACCGTCGAGATCAGGGCGATGGCCCAGCCGTCCATCATTCCCCCATCGCGGTGATGTAGATCACGCTGGAGGAGTTGAGGTAGAAGTTGTAGGTGCCTTCCTTGGTGAAGGTGATGTTGGAATCGACCACGCCGCAGAAGTCGTAGGTGGCGCCTAAGTCACCGAACCAGATGTCGTTGTCGCCGTCGACGAACTTGAGGATCTTGACGGCGGTGTTCTTCTTGATCTTGACGTTGAGGAACTGCGCGAGGTCGGTGCCGTTCTTGTCCTCGGTGGCCTCATAGCCGCCTTGGACCTTCCAGGCGAGGTTCTCCTGTCCGGCGAAGCTCTTGTCGCCGACGAGGTAGTAGTGGCCCGCCTGACCCTTGACGGGGTGGGCGGAGGTTTCGTCCTTCTCGAACCAGCCGCGGACGTTGTCCATCGCGGAACACGATGCAAGCCCTAAGACGGCGATTCCAAGAAGTCCGATGAGAAGCGATTTATTGGTTTTCATGTATATCTCCTTAAATGTTGTGTGGCTGGAGGAACGTGACCTCCGTGGCGAACTCGTAGAAGTAGGCGAATTTCGCGTTGTAGTCGGCTTCGTTAAGGCATTCGCTCCTAAGAAGCCTTGTGACCGAGTGGTCGGGGTTCACCGCCTCGATGCCCAGGATGGGCTCGTCGAGGCGGGGTTTATGGACGATGCGCTCTGGATTGTTCATAGGTTCACGTAGTAGAGACCACCTCCCAGATCCTGGGTGGGGTTCTCCCAGGTATTGCCATCGGGGTTGTAGGCGAAGAAGCCGCCCCCGTTGGTGTTGCCCCAGGCGAAGTCCTCGCTTGAGTATTCGTCGGTGTTGTCCGAGCCGTGGATGCGGACGCGGAAGGCCTGGCCGTACTGGATGTCGTAGACGTCGGTGACGAACCAGCCGCTGTCGCCGTGTTCATGCATCTCGATGGTTTGGAGGACCTCGGAATCCGGATTGGAGTCACCGGCGCGCTCGAGGAAGTACTGGTAGGTGACCTCCTGCGGATCGGAGCCTTGGGAGCTGGAGCTCGTTTCGTCGTTGAAGACGACGTGGCTCGACTCGGGGTCGATGGCGCTGGGCGTGGAGCCGAAGGAGAGGAGCGAGGTCGCGGCCACCGCGGTGATGTTGGCGGTGACGTTGGTGGACTGGCCTTCGCGGCTGAGGGTTCCGGTCATCGTGTAGGAGAGGCCGAAGTAGGCTTTCCCTTCGATTTCCTGGACCTTGGATTCCCCGAACTTGGCGTAGTCGCCACTGACGAGACCCTGGATGTCGGACAGGCCCAAGTCGACGCTTAGGTCCTTGGCCTTGATGGAGAAGTCGTTGGTTTCGGTGATCCCGGCGTCGGCGATGGCGTCGAGCGCGTTGCCCATGACGTAGTTGGGGTTGGCGAAGCTGAGGTTGCCCAGCGTATACCCGCCGGTCAGGGCGATGGTGTAGGTGGAGCTGACGTTGTTGCCGCCCGCCTGGATGGCAAGCGCCTCCTTGATGGAAGCGAGACCGATGGCGTGGTCGGCGTCGACGTTCTTGACCGCGTTCAGCGTGGTGTTCTGGTTGAAGCCGAGGAAGACCTGCTTGCAGTCGATGAGGATGTCGGCGTAGACGCCTTGGGCTGAGACGGCCCGGATGGTCGCCTTGGCCTGGGTAGCGAAGTCGGCCTTCTTGGTGATGGTGAAGGTTTGGGCCTGCGAATCGACCTCGGCGGTGATGAAGTCGGCGATCGCCGCGTTGGTTTCGCCGTTCCAGGCGACGGAGATGGTCATTTCCTTGCGGGTGGCGCCGCTGGGGGTGACCGAATAGGAGTAGATCTGGCTGACGGAGCCGTCTTGGTTCTCGACGGTCGCGAGCTTGCGGACCTTCATGCCGTGGGCGTCGATGTTCGCGTCGATGTTGCCGGGCTCATCGGCGTTTTGGTTGAACCAAGTCTTGACGTCCCAGTTCTGGAAGCCGCCGGAGCCGATGCCGACGGTGGTGACGCCCGCGCCGAGGAGCAGGGCGACGGAGAGGACCGCTAGGGTCTTCCCTTTGCTGTTTTTGGTTTTTCTGGACATCATGTCCTCCTTTCCTTAGTTGGTGGCAGCGCTCGAAGTGGCTGCCTCACTTTGCGTGGATTTCTTGGCCTTCTTGTCGCCGGTGTACTTGGCGCCTTTCGGGACGTAGGTCACGGTGATCTCGATGGAGTCGTCGGTCTTGGCCTTGGCTGTGAAGACGGGGTCGACGTCCTCGACGTTGGCGTAGGGGGCGTAGAAGAAGGCTCCCTTCTCCTTGGCGAGGCCCTCGTCGTAGTCGCTGTAGAACTTGACGTCGACGGCGTGGACGTCCTGCTGCTCGGCCAGGAGGTCGAGGTAGACGGTGCTGTCCTGGCTGAGGAGCATCACGCCCCTCATCTCCCCGTTGCTGAAGGTCGAGTTGACGACGCGGATGCAGCCGTTGGAGTTGACGTACTCGGCCACCTCGAAGTCGGGGATGGTGTAGTAGGTGCCGCCTCCGGTGTAGGGGATGGACGACTTGTCGGTGTGGGCGAAGCTCGTCTTGACGGTGATGGTGCCGTCGTCGTTCTTCACGCAGCCCTTGGGGTAGTAGGCGGTGTCCTTGTGGAGGACGTTGTCGTCGACCCAGCCGTGGAACGTGTTGCTTAGGCCGTATCCAGCGGCGAGGGCGCCACCGGCGGCGACCACGGCGAGGACGACGATCAATGCGGTTTTGGTTGAAGATTTCATGGTTTATCGTTTTCCTTTCGAATGTTTGACTTTGTGGATGCGGATGTGGCTCCCGCCCCAGCCTTTGATCTTCTTGGCTGTGGCCTCGGCCTCTTTGTGGGTCTCGTATCCCCAGACCCTTTGCTCGCGGATCACGGGCCTTCCCTGCCTTTTGGAAACCCTTGGCGGGATCCTCCAGGTGAGGAGGTAGTTCGCGTCCGCTTGCTCGAAGGAATTCGCCTTGAGGCATTTCCCTTTGTGGCGTTTCAGGTATTCGCTGATGGTCATTTACACGGCTCCTTAGTGCTGGCAGTCGTGGAAGAGCTTCGTCGGCCAGGTCTTGCCGCCATCGGAGGAACACTCGATCCGGATGAAGCGGCGTTTGCCTTTGTCGCGGGTCCTTAGCCACGCCATGTCGTTGTATTGGTCGAGCGCCATCTGCATGTCGTTGACCGGGACGGTGACCCTGGAGTCCTTGTCGGAGCCGAGGTCGTTCTCGTCGATGTAGCCGTAGCGGATGCGGAATTTCTTGCCGCCTCCAGCTAGCCCTGCCAGGAAGGAGGAAGCGCCTTTCGACGCGCCCATCTTCTGCATGGTGTCTGCCCTCTTCTTGAAGCCTTTCTCGGCCTTGAATTTCTCCGGGTGCGCCTTGCGGTACTTCCAGTAGAAGTAACGGCGCCTTGCGGTTTTCTTGGAGTAGTTCATCGCTTTGCCCTCCGCTTGGCGAGGTCGGCCATGAACTGCTTCTTGTCGGGCAATTGCTCGCCCATGAGAATCGCCCAGCTGCAGGCCTGCTCGTAGCGGTATTCGTCGCTGGTGACGCCCGCCTTCTTGGCGGCGGATGCCTCCTCTTTCGACAAGGGCTTGTAGTAGCCTCCGAGTCCCTTCTTGGGGAACTTCTCGGGATGGGCTCTGCGGTAGCGCCAGTAGAAGAAGCGGCGACGGGATGATTTCTTGCTCATCGTTTGCCTCCCTTCTTCTTGCGCCGCATCCTGTCGTAATAGGACTTGCGGACGAGCTTGGAGTAGTTGCGGTCTCCGGTGGCGTAGTCGACGGACCATTGGGTCTTCTGGCTGCCGTCGGGGGAGATGGAGGAGAAGGTGTCGTAGGGATGGCTATGGCCATAACGGTCCTTCTTCTCCAAGCGGTGGCTCCTTTCGAAGGGGAGCCCCGCGCTTCCGAGGATCCAGCCGGCCTGCTCGTCGGAGATGACGTCGTGCTCGACGTTGATGGGCTTCCATTTGCCGCCGTACTTGACGTAGTCGGTCTTGGTCAGCGGGATGTGCTTGTGCTTCCTGGAGAAGACGCTGTATCGCTTAGCCATTGCGACCTCCCTTCTTCCGATGGGACTGATGGAACCTGACGACGTCGTCGGAGGTGCGGAACTTCCGGTAGTCGAGGAACATCGATTCCCTCTTGGATTTGGGCATCGCGTCGACTTCTTTGACGAAGCCTTTGGCGTTGCGCGATCTGACGACAGAGTCGGTCCTGGAGTCGTAGCGGTAGCCAAGCCTTGCGAGCCGGACCATTTCCGCTCCGTCGATCCAGAAGCTGAGGTTCGTGGCTTTGCCGGTCGCCCTCATTCGCCCTTGGACGCGGAGCGCCTCGTCGCGGTTTTGGAAGTAGGCCTGGCGGTATTGCCCGTTCACCCCGTAGAATGCGAGGACGTAGGTCTTTCGGACCTTGGGAGTGGGTTTGCGTTTGCTCATCGCTTGCCCCCTTTCTTCCCGGACTTCCTCTTCATGGCGGCGTATTCGCGGCCAATTAAGGAGGCGTAGGTCTTGTGGATCTTGTCGCCCGGCCACTTCTTGACCTTGTCGCCGTAGATCTGCTTGAGGAACTCGGCTTGGTCGTCGTGGTAGCAGCGGAAGCACCCGGCGTCGACTAGGCCGGAGCCCTTCTGCCAGTCGGTGTGCTTTTTGGAGGGGAAGTCGCCGCAGTTGTAGTTGTTGGCGTCGACCTCCATGACTTTGATGGCTTTCTTACGCGAGCCGGTCATCGTCGGCCCATAGAAATGCGTGATTTCCCCTCGGATGAGGGAACGGGCCCGCTTGGTTAGGGAGCGGGGCCTAAACGGCTTTCTTGCATTCACAGTTACCTGCCTTTCTTTGAGAATTTGGCGTTTTGTTTAACGCGGCCATCGCGTTGACTGGTTGGGTTCTCGTACCAGACGACGTACTTTTTCTTGATGCGCGGGTCGGACTTTATTCTTTTGAAGTCTTCATAGGTCGCCCCGAACACAGAGGAGGTGTAGAGCATCTTCCTTGCGTAGGAATGGCTCTTTTTGAACTTGGACCTATCCGAGATATGGACGATCATCGCTTGCCCCCTTTCTTCCGCTTGCCGTGGAGGGCGGAGACCATGTGGACTTCCTCCGCCCCGATGGCCTTCAGATAGGAGTCACCGTGCCAAATGGTGTTGGCATCGGGTCCTCTCTTCTTAAAGCGAATGGGGAAATTGGTAACGATGGTGCCCATGAAGTCGACGGCGACGTTAGGCTCGATGGTCGATTCCTTGCCGTTATCGCGGCGGGAATAGACGTGCAGGCCTTGGGCACGAAGCGCGTCTTTCTCGGCCTGCCGAAGCCGGAATCCGGTTTCGAAGAACCTTTTCTTACGTGGCATGTTCATCGCCTCCGTAAAAGCCGAAATAGGGCCCGTTGGTCCCGTCTCTGCAATGCGTGAATTCATAGTTTTTCATGTTTTCCTTTCCGGCTTTCGCCTTCCGGGATCCGATGGGAGAAAGGAGTACAAACGACATCGGACCCTGGAAGACGCCCTAGCAAGGCTCTAGGGGCGCCTTTTTGGTTAGTTTCGCGGCAGCGCTTTGCGCATCTCGGGCTTGATTCCCTCGATCTTTCCGGACTCGACCTGCTTCAAGAACAGCTTCATGAAGGCTCCGTCGTTTGCTAACGGGACGGATTTGCGGATGCTGTCGCTGAGGACTGCGTCGAGACGGTAGAAGACGGTGCCATCCTCCAAAACGGTGCCGACGATGCGGGCCCTGCCTTTGAAGCGGAACTGGGCGGGGGCATAGTCTTTGCCGAGTTCTTCGCAGATGAGGCCGTATTCGGCGTCGTCGAGGTGGAAGGTGTATTTGGTGAGATAGCTGAAGAGGAGCGTAGCGGTGTAGTCGCGGCGAACGACCTTAGTCGTCCGATTCGCAACGGCGTTCGCGGTGAGCTCGATGGTGATTTCAGGGAGCTTAGCGATTTCCTCTTTCGAAGCGATGCTGATGGGGGTGATCCCGTCCGCCTTTGGAAGGAGGTCGGAGAGATCGTCGGCTTCTTCGCCGATGGCGGCTGGGATGCCTTGTTCGAGGTTGTTGGCGTCTTCGATGACGTCGTTTTTCTTGTTTGCCATGATTTGAGTTTTTCCTCCTATTGATAAATGGCTTTGTGTGCGCCCGCCTTTACGCCGGCGGGCAGGGCTTTATGATCACGGGGCCTTGTTCCCGGGTTCATCTCTTTTTCTCTTCTCGCGTAGGACCATCGAAACAGGCTTTGGGATGGGCTTCATGTAAATGCCTTCCTTTGCTAGTTCGGCGCGAGTTTCTTCGTAGGCAAGGTAGTGTTCTTCGCGGTCCTTGAATTCGATTCCGAGTTCCTTCATCGTCTGGTCGAAGACTAGGAGGTCCCAATTCATACGGTCCTCAAGGGATTCATATCGCCCGGCCTCCTTCGCTTTGCTAAGAGCTTTCTCCCCGTCGCAGTGTCCGTACTGGCACGCCCAGACGGATTTGTGCTTTGCGTTCGTGAAGACATATCCCCAGACCGGATCTCCAAAGCGGGTCCAACAGATGATGTCTTCCCGCACGTAGGCGAATGGGATGCGATGAGGATGAAGGGCTTGGTGGTCATAAATGAATAGCCTTGCCTTCTCGTTCATGGTTGATTTACTCCTCGCCAACTGCCATAATGTGGTCATCTTAGACACGAATACATAGAAATGTCTGAGTTAATCCACCATTCATGGCTACCACCATTATAGACACGAATAAATAGAAAACAAGTGGCAAGTAGACACGAAAGCATAAAAAAGGAGAAAAAACTATGCCTGAACAGAGATGGGAAAGATTAATCCAGGTGCGGAAAGCACATGGCATGAGTCAAGAGGACGCTGCTAAAGCCTGCGATGTCGGCGTCATGACTTGGAGCCGTTGGGAGCGCGGAGCTACAATCCCAGACGCAGCAACTCTTAAGAAGATGTCTCAGATCTTTAAGGTTTCTATAGATTATCTTCTAGAGAATGATGAGTTCGTCACGTTTAGCCCTGAGCAAACTGTCATCTTGTCCCAGGCAGCCGATATTCTGAAATCCAAATTCAATTAACCTCCCAAATTGGCGTTCTCCATCGCTTCCTTGGGTTACATTTGGGTTACACAACTAGGGTTAATACCCTAAATAAACTAGCCACGAATAGATAAAAAGCGGAAAGTGCACTAATCATCGATGAATAAATCTCGATGTGTTACACTCCCCGCATCGTGCTCCACATTTTACGAAAAGTGCCGACTATGTCGGCTTTTTCGATGGGTTTTGAAGTTTTGCCGTACCACCCTCATACCACCTTTTCAGGAAAAAACTGGATTCTCCTTCATAACCTGGGGGAAATCTGGGGTCTAGATTCGTTCTAGGCCCTTTTTCGTCACGTTCACACCCCAGGAAATG
>Ga0307907_100004_pt1 | contig 21158 bp, 23 predicted proteins | sample Goafecreptomycin_17_FD_203753 | JGI IMG/M metagenome (GOLD analysis project Ga0307907, IMG submission 203753) | Metatranscriptome of enriched fungal communities from goat fecal pellet, Isla Vista, California, United States - Bagasse, Gen6, Rep 3... ...
CTTTTTAGCAGAAACGAGTTGACAGTGCTAACGAGAGGGATATACTTTCGTTGGCACTCAAAAAGTAAGACTGCCAAGAAAGGAGGCGACCATGACCCGTAGCGAGCAGATGCTGAAGCTCATCGTCGAGCACTTCATCAAGACCGCCCAACCCGTCGGAAGTCATACCCTCATCGAGGAATATGGCCTCGATTGGTCGTCCGCGACGATCCGCAACGAGATGAACGCCCTCGAGAAGGAGGGCTACCTCGAGAAGACCCACGTATCCTCCGGCAGGGTGCCATCCCAAAAAGGCTACCAATACTACGTCGAACACCTTCGTCAGGACCGCTCCGACGAGAAGATCCGTTACGCCCTCCAATCCGTCTTGGAGAAAAGGAGCAAATCGGTGGAGGAGGTCATCCGCGAATCGTGCGAGATCCTCGCCTCGATGACGAACCTCGCCTCCGTCGTCCTAGGACCCCAGGTGAGCGAGGAACGCCTCGTCTCCGTCCAGTTCATCCCCCTCTCCGGCAAGGCCGCGACCGCGGTGTTCGTCACCGACCAAGGCTACGTCGAGAACAAGACGTTCATGATCGAAGGGGAATCTAGCCTCGAGGACATCGAGAAGGCCGTGAAGCTCCTCAACGAGCGACTCAAGGGCACCCCGATCGTCGACATCGTCCCCAAGATGGAATCCATGAAGCCCTTGCTTCAGGACTACATGGTGGGGCAGGACGTCATCTACCAAGCTTTGCTTGGCGCGTTCCTGAAGTTCGCCGAATCGAGGATGGACCTCTATGGAAAGGAAAACCTCCTCGACCAACCCGAATTCGCCGAGGACGCCAAGAAGCTCCGCAAGGTGCTTGGCCTCCTAGACGATCCTAAGGCCCTTAGGGAAGCCATGGAGGCGGCCACCGTCACCGAGAAAGGCAGCGTCAACGTCCGCATCGGCGGGCAGGACGACCTAAGCGACATGACGATCCTAACCGCCGAGGTGAAGATGCCTAGCGGCAAAAACGCGTCCATATCCCTATTAGGACCCACCCGCATGGACTACGAGAAAGCGATGTCCATGCTCGAAACCGTGTCGGAGACCCTCGATGAGTACTTCGGCAGCCAGAAAGGAGAGCAAGAAGAATGTCCGAACAAGAAGAGCTCGGCCTAGAAGAAGAGAAAGCCCCGGAGGAAGAAGAGGAGGAGGCGAAAGGGAAAAAGGTTCCTTACAAGAAATACGCCGCCCTCCAGGAAAGGCTAGAGAAAGCCGAATCCGACGTGGCCCACTGGAAAAACGAATACTACAAGGCCTACGCGGACACGCAGAACCTAAGAAGGGGACTTGAGGAAGATAACAGGAGGGCGATCCGCTACAGGGCGGAAGGGTTCCTCACTGAACTCCTCCCGGCCCTAGATGCCTTCCACCTGGCCCTAGATAACCCCGCGCCCACCAAGGAAGCCGCCAACTACCAAATCGGCTTCTCCTACATCTACAACCAAATCGTCTCGGCCCTCGTGAGCGAAGGCCTCACCGAACTCGCCCCGAAAGTGGGGGAAGGATTCGACGAGTCCTACATGCACGCGGTCGACACGGTCGAACCCGACGAAGAACACCAGGAGGGGACCATCGCCAAGGTCTACGCCAAAGGCTACCGCCTCCATGACAGGCTGATCCGCCCCGCGATGGTGTCCGTCGTCAAAAAGAAAGAAGAAAAGAAAGAGGAGGCCCCCGCTGAAGAGGCCCCCCAAGCATAAAAAAGGAGATAAACAATTATGGCAAAAGAAATCATCGTCGGTATCGACTTAGGTACCACAAACTCCGTCATCAGCTACCGTCAGGCCGACGGCAAGGTCAAGGTCATCCCCAATCCGGAAGGCCCTAACACCACCCCGTCCGTCGTCGCCTTCAAGGGCAGCGGTGAGGAAATCGTCGGCAACGCCGCCAAGCGTCAGGCGGTCACGAACCCCGACACCATCTCCTCCGCCAAGAGGAAGATGGGCACCTCCGAGAAATTCCACGTCGGATCCATCAACAAGGACTTCACCCCGCAGGAAATCTCGGCCAAGGTCCTCGCCTATATGAAATCCTACGCCGAGAAGAACATCGGCCAGCCCGTCTCCAAGGCGGTCATCACCGTCCCGGCCTACTTCAATGACGCGCAGCGTCAGGCCACCAAGGACGCCGGCACGATCGCCGGACTCGAGGTCGTCCGCATCATCAACGAACCGACCGCGGCCTGCTTGGCCTATGGCCTAGAATCCGACAAATCCGAGAAAGTCCTCGTCTTCGACCTAGGCGGCGGCACCCTCGACGTCTCGATCCTCGATATCGGCGACGGCACCTTCGAGGTCCTCTCCACCTCGGGCGACACCAACCTCGGTGGCGACGATTGGGACCACGTGATCGCGGATTGGATCCAGGCCCAGATCAAGATCGAGACCGGTTCCGACCTCACCGACAAGATGGCCCGTCAGCGCTTCATCGAAGCGGCCGAAAAGGCCAAGATCGAACTCTCTTCCTCGTTGGAAGCGACGATCTCCCTTCCCTTCATTGGCATGGGCCCCAACGGTCCTATCAACTTCGAGACCACCCTCTCCAGGGCCAAATTCCAGGATTTGACCCGTTCCCTCTTGGAACGTTGCAAAGCCCCGATGGAAAAGGCCCTCAGGGACTCCGGCCTCTCCTATAGCGACCTAGGCGACATCCTCATGATCGGCGGCTCCACCCGTATGCCCGCCGTCCAGGAACTCGTCAAGACCGTGACCGGCAGGAACATCAACCTCTCCATCAACCCCGACGAAGCCGTCTCGATCGGCGCCGCCATCCAAGGCGCGGTCATCGCCGGTGACGTCAAGGACGTCGTCTTGCTCGACGTCACCCCGCTCACCCTCGGCATCGAGACCCTCGGCGGCATCATGACCCCGCTCATTCCTAGAAACACGACCATCCCGACCACCAAGAGCCAGATCTTCTCCACCGCGGAGGACAATCAGCCCGCCGTCGAGATCATGGTCTATCAGGGCGAGCGTCAGATGGCCCACGACAACAAGCTCCTCGGCCACTTCACCCTCTCCGGCATCAAGCCAGCCAGGAAAGGCCAGCCTAGGATCGAGGTCACCTTCAACATCGACGTCAACGGCATCGTCAAGGTCTCCGCGAAGGACCTGGACACTCAGCAAGCCGCCGACATCACCATCTCCGGCAGCAACGGTCTCTCCAAAGAGGACATCGACAGGATGATCCGCGAAGCGGAGGAGAACAAAGCCGCCGATGAGAAGAGGAAAGGCGACATCGAGGTCAAGAACAAGGCCCAGACCTACGTCGATGAGATCAACCGCACCCTCTCCGAGCAGGGCGACAAGATCGACGCGGCCCAGAAGGAGCAGCTCACCAAGCTCCGCGACGAGGCCCAAGGCGCGATCCAGGCCGACGACATCGAGAAACTCCGCGAAATCGTCGGACGTTTGGAGGACGCGGCCCGCGCCGCATCCGCGCAGCAAGGCGCCCCGCAAGGCGGACCCGCCCCCGAGCAGCCTAAGGAAGGCAACGAGACGGCCGACGACGTCGTCGACGCGGACTTCACCGACAACAAGTAATCAAAAAATCCGAAGGAGCGTCGCCCCAAAAAGGCGGCGCTGCTTCTTGCTTAAAGAAAGGAGGTACCCATGGCAAGCAGTAAACGCGACCTCTATGAGGTCCTTGGCATAAGCAAAAGCGCCACCAAGGACGAAATCAAATCGGCCTATCGAAAGCTAGCCAAGAAATACCACCCCGACGTCAACCACGAACCTGACGCCGCCGACAAATTCAAAGAGGTCCAGGAGGCCTACGACATCCTCTATGACGACAACAAGAGGAAGGCCTACGACCAATTCGGCTTTGCCGCCTTCGAACAAGGAGGTTCGACCGGTGGCGCCGGCAACCCCTTCGGCGGGGGATTCTCCTCGCAGGGATTCGGCGACATCGACCTAAGCGACATCTTCTCTTCCTTCTTCGGGGGAGGAGCCAGGCAAAGGCAAACCGCGCAGGGACCCCAAAAGGGCGACAATAGCCTCACGAGGATCCGCATCTCCTTCATGGACGCGGTCAACGGCACCAAGGTAAGCATCCCCGTCACCTACGACGAGCCTTGCCCCCATTGCCACGGGACCGGGGCCGAAAGCCCCTCGGACATCGAGACCTGCCCCCATTGCGGCGGCAGGGGCTTCATCACCCAACCCCAGCGCACGATCTTCGGCGTCATGGAGACCCAGCAGACCTGCCCCCATTGCGGTGGCCAGGGAAAGGTCATCCGCAACAAATGCCGAACCTGCCAAGGCGCGGGTTATACCCGCGTGAAGAAGGAAATCACCGTCAACGTCCCGGCTGGCATCAACTCGGGTCAGCAAATCCGCGTGACCGGGAAAGGCGGCAGGGGATATAACGGCGGTCCTAACGGCGACCTCTACGTCGAGGTGCTCGTGGCGCCCCACGAATACTTCAAGCGCGACGGCAACGACATCCACCTCGAAGTACCCCTAAGCTTCGTCGACTGCGCCCTCGGGTGCTCGATCGACGTGCCGACGGTCTATGGCGAGGTATCCGTCAAGATCGCGGAGGGGACGCAACCCGACCAGATCCTCAAGATCAAGGAACGGGGCATCAAGGACCTCCGCACCGGCAAACCCGGCAACCAATACCTTCACATCAAGGTCAAGACCCCGGTCAAGTTGACCAAAGGTCAAAGGGAGCTTCTTGAGGAGTTCCAAAAGCAAACCAACAAGAAGGAATCGTTCTTCTCCCGTTGGAAGGAAGGGTTCAACAAATGAGCGCGCTGAGTCACGAAGAATACATGAAAATCGCCATCGAGGAAGCCCGCAAGGGCATCCACGAAGGCCATGGCGGCCCGTTCGGGGCCGTGGTCGTCGATAAGGAGGGCAAGGTCATCGGTAGGGGCCATAACCAGGTCCTTAAGAACCAAGACCCGACCTGCCATGGCGAAGTCATGGCGATTCGCGACGCGTGCAAGAACCTCGGGACCTTCGACCTCTCGGGTTGCAGAATCTACACGACCGGCGACCCGTGCCCGATGTGCATGGGCGCGATCCTATGGGCCAACATCGAGGAGATCTTCTACGGATGCACCGTGGAGGACACCAACCTCATCGGCTTCCGCGATGGGAAGTTCTATGAACTTAGCAAACCCGAGAACCGCGTTAAATTCGTCCACGAGGTCTCCAGAGCGGAGTGTAAAAAGCTCTACGAGGAATACCTAAGCCTCAGCGGTGGTGCCAACTACTAGGGAAATCAGCCGGCGACCCAAAGGGCCCGGCTTTTTTCGTGGGGTATGGATTTTCGCTTTCCCCTTGCTACAATAACCTAGACTTAGATCTTGGGGGAGATCGCCTATGCACAAATTCATGATCGCCGGTTTCGTCGTAATCGGCCTTGCCTTCGTCGGGTATTTCACGTTTTACCCGGTTTATTGCCACCTCTATAACGCGGCCCACGACGCGGAAATCTTCCTTATGGGGGTAAGCATCGCCAAAAAAGTGCAATTCTATGAGCAAATCGCGCTCATCGGCGGACTCTATATCCTGGCCGTGGGACTGTTGATGCTGCCTTTCATCCTCGGCTTCGTCCGTTACGTGAAGCGTGGCCGTTGCGAGGGCAAACTCGCCGGGTTCCTCAGGGTGTACCGTTGGATCATCGGGCTCATCTGCGCTTACGAGATTATCGTCGAAGCCATCGCCGGGGCCTGGCGTGCCGGTATCGAGCACGCGCATGTTTGGCTCATGCTCGCGATCGGTTGCCTTGGCGCCTTGCTTTGCTGCATCGGAACCAAGGGAATACTCGATTGAGCTTCGGGGCTTGCTCCAACTCGACTTGGAACAAGTCCTTTTCTTTTGCCCGAATGGCCCATTTTCCTTGTTGTTGGCTCCCGAAGCGGGGTTATACTTACGTATTGGTAATCGAATATGCCTTATTGCAAGTCCTGCCATCAAGAAATCTCGAAGTTCGACACGGATGTCTGCCCCCATTGCGGCACGCCGAACCCGATCGATTCCTCTTACCGCACGATGGACATCACGCGCGACTTCGCCTCGGTCAAGGGTTCCCTTGAGGACCTGCCCAGGACGAAGAGCCACAAGACCTTCGTGACTTTGTGCATGACCTTGGGCGCCTTCGGAGCCCATAACTTCTACATTTCCCGTCCTAAGCGCGCATTATGCGACCTTTTGGCCACTCTCATGATGGTCCTAGGCCTAGGGACCGCCTTCTATTTCATCTTCCCCGCCCTCGCTAACGCGGGAGCCTATTTCATCCCCCTCGGGGTTATGATGCTCCTATACGTCCTGCAAGGGGTTTTCTACTTAAAGCAAGACAGCCTCAAAGACGGCAGAGGGGAGTTCCTCCGTTAATGCAGCACTATTTCGGAACGATCGCCGCCGGCAAAGCCATCCTCGAGGGCGGCGAGGTGCATCATCTCCTCAACGTGAAGCGCTCGCTTCCAGGGGAGCAAATCGAGGTCAGTGACAACAACGAGGTCTATCTTTGCGTCATCCGCTCCATCGACCCGCTTCAAATCGACGTCCTTTCTAAGGTCGAGGAGAAGAGGGAACCGGACATCGACCTCACGATCGCCTTTGGGCTCCTCAAGGGCGACCACAACGACCTAATCGTCCTCAAGGGGACGGAGCTAGGCGTCTCCAAATTCATCCCGTTCACCTGCGAAAGGACCGTCGTTGTCCCAAAGGGACAAGAAGATAACCGTATCGTAAGATTGCGCAAGATCGCGGTCGAAGGCGCGGCCCAGTGCCGTCGCGCGGCCGTCCCTAGCGTCTCCTCCTACAAAACCCTTCAGGAGGTGCTCGCGATGCCCGCCGACGTGAAGATCTTCGCCTTCGAGGCCCTTTCTGGCGGTGGGGACTCCATCTTCAAGATCGCCAAGTCGATCGAAAAGAGGAAAAGCGTCCTCGTCGTAATCGGCCCAGAAGGCGGATTCACCCACGAGGAGGCGCGCCTGGCCCTAGACTACGACTTCCAGTTCGTCTCGCTCGGACGCAGGATCCTACGCGCTGAGACCGCGGCCCTGCAAGTGGCCGCCATCCTCTGCGCCGCCAGCGAAGAGGAGTAGGGATGGAACTTTTCGAAACCCTCAAGAAAAAACAAAGGTTCACCGAGTGGAACTCGTCCAGGGAGAACCGCTTTTTCCTCGATAACGTCGGCATGCTCCAAAAAGTGCCGATGTTTTCCCACTTCGTGAAGGCCGAGGAGCCCTTTGACATCATCAGGGCCAACATCATCATCCGCGCCATCAAGAACAAGGAGAGGATGGAAAAGGCCTATCTTAGCCTCGCCAAACCCCTTAGGAAGGCCGAAACGCTTAAGGAAGGGGACCTTTCCATGGAGAAGCTGGAGGAGATCCGCAAGGACCTTCCTTGCTTTGGGGAAGGGGAGGAGAGGATTTTCATCCCAATCCTGCCTAGGACCGTCAACCGCATCTACGCGGGCGACATGTGGAAACTCGAGGAAAAACCCTATAGCTCTTTGCTAGGGAAAAACGTATATGAATCGCTCGTCTGCGATCCTTTCGACACCTATGGTCCTGACGTCTACGATTCGGGGTTCACCAACCTCATCCCCTTAGGCAAATCACCCACCACGGCGGCTTTTTATTCCTTCGATTCCTTCTCCGTCTACTTCGTCGATAGGAAGCAGGGGAGGCTCGAGGTCGAACTATGCCTCTTCGACAAGTATTTGAAGCCGAGATACCTCAATCATATCCTCGAAAGGCTCCAGCCGGTCGTTGATGCTTACTTAAACGACGACAAAGAGGGAATGATGAAAGCGTTAGTAGAAAATCAGTTAGTTTCTAGTAGATTGATTGCTAAGAATATATCCGATGAGAAGGCGCTTTTTGCCAAGTTCGTCCAAAAGGCCTCTAAATGAACCGATCATTCTTCACTCACACTCTTGGATGCAAGGTAAACGCCTATGAATCCGAGGCTTTGGCGACCGAACTGATCGCCAAGGGATGGCATAGGGCCGATAAGGATGAGATCCCCGGCCTAATCGTCCTAAACACCTGCTCCGTCACGGGAAAAGCGGACCAAAAGTCCCGTCAGCATATATCCTCGTTCCGCAAAAGGTACCCCGACGCGGTTTTGCTCGTCATGGGCTGCTATAGCCAAACCCACGAGCAGGAAGCCGCTGGTCTTGGGGCCGATATCGTTTTGGGCGCGTCCAAGCGCGCTTTGGCCGCCGGCTACATCGACTCCTTTTTGGAAACTGGGGTCAAAATCATCGACGTGAAGTCGAATCTCCGTCATGAGAAATACGAGGCGCTTTCCTCCATTTCCCTGACGGACAAAACCAGGGCCTATCTCAAAATCCAGGACGGATGCGACAATTTCTGCTCCTATTGTTTCATCCCGCAACTACGCGGTAATTCAAGGAGCCGTGATCCCCGCGAAGTGGTGGAGGAAGCCAAAGCCCTCGTCGAGGCGGGGAACAAGGAAATCGTCCTCACGGGCATCCACATCGGCGGCTATGGCAAGGATCTCGCCGACGGCAGCTTCCGTTTGTCTGACCTCATCGCCTCCATTCTCAATAAGGTCCCGAATCTATGGAGTCTTCGCATCTCTTCTATAGAAGAAAGTGAGATTGACGATCGCCTCCTTTCCCTTTTGGCCACCCAAAAGAGGATCGCAAACCACCTTCATATCCCTTTGCAGTCGGGCTCCAGCTCGGTCTTGCAGAGGATGAAACGCCATTACGACACCGAGGCCTTCCTCAAAAAGCTCGATGCCATCCGCGCGGTTAGGCCCGATATCGCTATCACGACCGACGTCATCGCCGGATTTCCATTGGAAAGCGAGGAAGAATGGGCCGAGACCCTTTCTTTCTGCGAGAAGGCGAACTTCGCCGAGATCCACGTTTTCCCTTTCTCTTCCCGCCCGAAGACCTACGCGGCCACGTTGCCCGACACCAAGCCCGAGATCAAAAAACGCAGGGTCGCGGAACTCCTCGCTTTAAGCAAAAAGCAGCGTCGCGCCTACGAGGAGAAGTTCTATGGCAAGGAGCTTGAGGTCCTGATCGAGGAAATCGATGAGGGCAGGGGGATCGCCAAAGGACACACCTCAAATTACTTCCTAGTGAGCGTGCCCGCAGGCGGTTTGCAAAAAGGCGATATAACCAAGATAGTTTACGAAAGTTCGATTGCATCGGATTAATTCTCGTTTTTTGTTACATGTTCTCACTTTTTTCCTTGCGGCGAGGGCCTAGACCAATATAATTGTCGAGGTCCAATCCAAGGAGGAATCGAAAAATGGCAGTCCCACAGAGACGTATCTCCAAAACCAGGAAGAGACTCCGCCGTTCCCACTTCAAGCTCGAAGTCACCGGCCTAGTTCCCTGCAAGCATTGCGGTGCTATGATCCGTTCCCATCGCGTTTGCCCCAACTGCGGCTACTACGATGGCAAGGAAGTTCTTCACGTTTCCAAAAACGAGAAGTAATCGTTCATAAGCAAAGACAAGGGACTCTTCAAACGGGTCCCTTTTCGTTTCATAATAAAGAAACGAGGAAAACCCAATGGAACTAAACAAATACTTTGACCACACCATCCTGAAACCCGAGGCGACCGAAGAGGACGTCAAGCGCATCTGCGCCGAGGCCAGGAAATACGACTTCGCATCCGTTTGCATCAACCCTTGCTACGTGCCTCTTGCCGCCAAAGAGCTCAAGGGCACCGACGTCAAGGTCTGCACCGTCATCGGCTTCCCCTTAGGGGCCAACTCGACCAAGATCAAGGCCCTCGAGGCCAAGGACGTCGTCGCTAACGGCGCCCAAGAGGTCGACATGGTGCTTAACGTCGGCAAGGTGAAGGAAGGCGATTACGACTACATCGCTAGGGAAGTCGCCGCGGTCAAGGAAGCCTGCGAGGGAAGGCTCCTCAAGGTCATCCTTGAGACCTGTCTGCTCACCGACGAGGAAATCGCCCTCGCCTCCAAGGCCTGCGTGAAAGGCCACGCCGACTACGTCAAGACCTCGACCGGCTTCTCCAAAGGAGGGGCCACTCCGCACGCCGTCAAGATCATGAGGGAAGCGGTGGGACCGAATATCGGCGTCAAAGCCTCCGGGGGAGTCCATAACCTAGAAGAAGCCAAGGCCATGATCGAAGCGGGTGCCTCCCGCATCGGCGCCTCCGCCTCCGTGAAGGTCATGGAAGAATACGAAAAATGCTAAGCCTCGCCGAGTGCCAGCGCCTCATCCGCGCTAAACGCGTCGACTCTTCCGTCATCGAATCCCTCAAAGCCCAGGCCGCGAGCAACGACGCGGTCGCCTGGAGGCTGCTCGGGGTTTGCTATGGGTCCGGCCTAGGGGTGCCCAAAGACCTAAACGCCAGGGCCAACTGCTTTGTTCGCGCCGTCGAGCTAGGCGACGTCTCGGCGATGTGCACGGCGTCCTATTCCCTTAAAAACGGCAGCGGTGGTTTCGTTAAAAACGAAAGGGCCGCCTACGAACTCGAGGTCAGGGCTTTCCGCCTCGCCCTTTCTAGGGCCCATTCCGACGAGGAATGCGCCTACGTCGTCGGCCGATCCTACCGCTACGGCGACGGCGGGGTGGAGAAAGACTACCGAAAAGCCTACGAATACCTAAACGTCTCGGCTAGGCTCGGCAGCAGCGACGCGCTCGTCCTCTTAGCGGAGATGTACCAATACGGCTACTATGTGGGCAAGGACATCAGCCAGGCAAGGCGGCTCCTTGAGAAGGCCGTCGCGATGGGCAACGACGTGGCCGCGATCGACCTCAAATACCTCTGATTCGACTCACCCGTTTCTTAGGAAAACCCGATGGGGCGGGTGTTTTTCTATAAAGAAACGGTTTTTGTTGAAATCGAAAGGGGAAGCGCCTATCATTTTCCTCGGCTCTCTTGAGAGGAGGTGAATCAACATGGCAGTCAAAACCGTCGTCCGCGAAGGCGAATCCCTTGACGAAGCGCTCCGTCGCTTCAAGCGTGGCGTCAACAAGTCTGGCATCCTCCTCGAGACCCGTAAACGCGAGGCTTACCTCAAGCCGGCGCTCAAGAGGAAGATGAAATCCAAACTTGCCCGCCGCAAGAAATGGTAATCTCGCTAAATCGTTAGCGGATTCAACCCTCCTATGGAGGGTTTTCTTTTTTTCGCTCAACTCAAATCACTTTTTGCCGCCTTCGACCCCTATATAAGGCGTGGACAACGTGGCTTACCAAACTACTGACCATGGCTGCGGATTCGCCGCGATCAAGACGCTTCTAATCCTCCTAAGCGGGGATAAGCGGTACCGGTACGCGGACGAGCCCCTCGTAGCCGAAGCGCCTAGCCTTGCCGAACTACTGGACTACGCAAGGGGATTTGGGCTTTCCCTCGAGGGATACGCGGTCACCGACAAGGACTCCTTTTTGTCGGGGGTCAAGCCACCCGTCCTCCTCCTCCTAAGGGAAGACGGAGCCCTTCACGCCGTCGTCCTTTCCAAAGTGGGGGGCCGCAAGGCGCGTTTGCTCGATCCCGGCCGCGGCGCAAGGTCGGTCGACAAAGTGACCCTTTCGGCCCTCATGGAGGGAATCTACCTCAAACCGATAGGGTTCCTTGAAGAGGGAACACCGGCGAAGAAATCACCCCCTTTTCCATTTTTACGCTTCCTCCTTTGCCTCTGTTCCCTCCTCCAGGCGCCCTTGCTGCTAGGCGGATTCGTCCTCCATCAAAGGCTGCCTGACGGGGGTTTCCTTCTCCCGACTCTCCTCCTGGCCTGCCTCCTCTCGGGGATAAGGAAGGTCCTTAGCCTTTGGCTACTTTCCAAATTTGATCGGGATTGCGAACTCTCCCTATATATGGGGGGAGAAAAAGAAAGGAGGATCCGCTATTCCCACCATTGTTCTTACAAGAGGGTTTTGCTCCTAGATCTGCCTGGCTTTGCCTTCGTTCTAACCGAGATCATGGCGCTTCTCGCCGGGCTGCTTTACCTTAATCTCGCCTTAGGCCTGACGGCCCTTATCTGCCTCTTTTTAGCCTCGCTATCTTATCTAGGCTTAGGGGCATACCGCCTCAAACTGGAGGCAAGGGTGGCCGCGGGGGAGCGCTCTTTCTACAAAGGAAGCGACGACCTGGGAACCTTGTTCAAGGATTCGAGGAAATATGGGACGGTCCTCCTGGCCGAATCGACCCTCGCCCAGGGTCTTGCGGTCATCGGGGCGGTCTTCCGTTGCCTTTGCGAAGGCCTAGGGGTAGGGGAGCTCGTCTTCTCTTGGCTCGTCATCGCCTTCGCCCTCGCCGAGGCCCGCCACATCGTCGACTTCCTCCTCTTCACCCCGGCTAGGCGCAGGGAAGAGGCCTTTTACCAGATCCATTTGAGGGGTAAGGACAAGTAATCGTTTCCCCTTATTGGGGAAGGGTGGTAGAGTTAAACCATGGAACTTTGCTTCGAAGACCTCACCGGCGGCTCCTACGCCTATTTGGAAGACCTCTATGCGGGCCTAATGGAGACCGCATTCTCCTTGCTTAGAGTCAAGGAAAACTACGAGGTCGACGTCTCGCTCGTGGATGAGAAGACGATCCAGGACATCAACAGGGACTACCGCGGCATCGACCGCGTGACCGACGTGATCTCCTTCGCCTTCAACGACGATAAAAGCGAGCTAGGGGCCATCGTAGGGGACGCGCCGCGCCTATTAGGCGAGATATTCATCTGCGTGCCCCGCGCCTTGGAGCAGGCCAAGGAGATCGGCAATAGCGATAGACGGGAGCTCCTCTTCCTCTTCGTGCACGGTTTGCTCCATCTTCTAGGCTACGACCACATGAAAAAGGAGGATGAGGAAGTGATGTTCCCCCTCCAGGAAAGAATACTGTCCGCCTTCGAGGCGAAAGGAGAATGACCATGGAACCCAACGAACTGATTCAAATCGCGAAGGACGCGCGCGCCAAATCGTACTCGCCCTATTCCCATTTCGCGGTGGGGGCCGCCTTGCTTTGCCGAGACGGCACCGTCTACGAGGGGGCCAACGTCGAAAACGCCTCCTATCCCCTTTGCATGTGCGCGGAAAGGAACGCGATCTACCACGCCCTCATGGAGGGGAAGACCAGCGAGGACTTCGAGGCCCTCGCCGTCGTCGGTGACACCGACGCCCCGATTTCCCCCTGCGGCGCCTGCCGTCAGGTCATCTCCGAGCTTTTCCCTCACGACAAGCCGATCTACCTCGCCAACCTAAAAGGCGACGTCATGACGACCGATTCGGAGGAACTATTGCCCTTCGCCTTCGACGGGGAATCCCTATGAAGAGTGGCTTCGTCGCGATATTGGGCAGGCCTAACGCCGGCAAATCGACCCTTTTGAACGCCCTTTTGTCCAAGAAGGTGTCGATCGTCTCGCCTAAGGCGCAGACCACGAGGGACTCCGTCATCGGCATCCTTAACGAAAAGGACCTCCAAGTCGTCTTCGTCGACACCCCGGGCATCCACCAAGGGGAGAGGAAGTTAGATAGTCATATGCGCAAAAGCGCGTTCGCCAGCAGCAGGGACGTCGACGCGATCGTCTACATCTTCGACGCCTCTAGCCGCGATTTGGCCCCCGATTACCGCATCCTCGACTCCATCAAGACCGAGTGCAAGCGGGTCCTCGTCCTCAACAAAATCGATTTGATCCCCCCGGTGGTGGGCGAAGCCAAGCAGCAGGAGATCAAGGAGCATTATCCCGACATAGAGCTGATCCTCGCCTCTTTCAAGGAGAATTTCGGCATCAAGGAGATCAAGGAGGCCGTCTTGCCTTCCCTTTCCTCCGAGGTCGCCTTCTATCCCGAGGAGATGATCACCGACAAGAGCAAGGAGTTCCAAGCCAAGGAGATCATCCGCGAGAAGATGCTCCACTTCCTTAAGGAAGAAGTGCCACATAGCTCCGCGGTCAGCATCCGTTCCTTCGAGGATAAGCGCGGCGCCTATTACATCGAGGCCGCGATCATCGTCGATAAGCCCGCCCACAAGGCCATCGTGATCGGCAAGGGCGGCTCCATGATCAAACGCATTTCCATGTCCGCCCGTCAGCAGATGGAGAAGGACTGGCATAAGAGGGTGGGGGACCTCACGATCGAGGTCGTCCTCCTCCCGGGCTGGCGCGATTCGCCCAAAGCCCTATCCGAACTAGGCTATGGCGACGAGTAGCGTGGAATCTAGGCGCGGCATCGTAGTGCGCCTCGTCCCCCAAAAGGAATCCGACGCGATGGTCACCTGCCTCGGGCAGGATGGATATTTCTCCTTCTATGCCCGCGGGGCCAGGAAAAGCGCCTCCAGCGCGCTTTCCTCGACGATGGAAGGCAGTCTAAGCGACTTCACCCTCACCGTCTCCTCGGGCGGCTCTATGACGCTTAAGGAGGGGTCATTGCTGCAAAGCTACCTCGTTTTGGATAGCTACGAGGCCTCGATGGCGGTCTCGGGCCTATTCGAGATCACCCTCTCCCTCATCATGGCCGAGGATGCGCCAAAGGTCTACTCGCGCCTATTGGCGACCCTAAACGCGATCAAGAAGGGGCGCGATCCCTACTCGATGCTATTCCTCTACCTTTGCTTCGCCTTGCGCCTAAGCGGCTATGGATTGGACGTGGACGGCTGCGCCTTATGCGGCAGCAAGACCGACATCGTCACCTTCTCCCCGGAAGCGGGGGGCTACGTTTGCCGGGAATGCTTCGATGAGGCCTCGATGCCAAAACTCGACCCGTTCGCCCTCAAGATGTACCGCTTCGCCTTCCGTTGCGGCGACGAGGACATCGAGCGCGTGAGCTTTGGGAAGGAGCATCTGATGCCCGCCTTTTCCTCCCTTTGCGAGTTCGCCTACGACATGACGGGGGTCAAACTCGCCTCAATCGGCCAAATCCTTCGATACTGACAGGGTTGAAGTTCCCTTAAAAAGGGTTGACAATTACCCCGAAAACTATCTTAATTCTTTTATTGTGCTTCCTAGAAGCAATGCCTATCCAATAGGGCAAGGAGTATATGATGTCTAGCAACAAGTCGTTTGAAGAACTGACGCAGCATTTTATCAATACCGGCTACGTCTTCCCGAGCTCGCAGATCTACGGCGGGCTTTCCAATACCTGGGACTACGGTCCCCTAGGTTCCCTCATCAAGAGGAACGTCCGCGATTTGTGGTGGAAGAGGTTCGTCCAGGAAAGCAGCCTCAACGTCGGCATCGACTCCGCCATCCTCATGAACCCCAAGGTCTGGGAGGCCACCGGCCACGTCTCGACCTTCAACGACCCCATGGTCGACTGCAAGTCTTGCAAAGCAAGGCATAGGGCCGATAGCCTCATCAAAAGCCAATATCCGGACGTCGACGTCGACGGCATGGACTTCGCCGCGATGGATGAGTTCATCAAGACCCATAAGGTCGTTTGCTCCGTTTGCGGCAAAAGCGACCTCACCCCGATCCGCAAGTTCAACATGATGTTCAAGACGCAAATCGGCGTCACCGAGGACGCTTCCAGCATCGTCTACCTCCGTCCCGAGACCGCCCAAGGCGTTTTCGTCAACTTCAAAAACGTCCAGCGCGTCACCAGGAAAAAGCTTCCCTTCGGCATCTGCAACACCGGCAAGAGCTTCCGCAACGAGATCACCCCGGGGAACTTCACGTTCCGCACCCGCGAGTTCGACCAACTCGAGATGGAATTCTTCTGCAAACCGGGCACCGACCTCGAATGGTTCGCCTATTGGAAGCAGCAGTGCCTCGATTTCATCGAGGACCTCGGCGTAAAGGGCGACAAGCTCCGCTACCGCGACCACGAGCCGGCCGAGCTCGCCTTCTATTCGAAGGCCACGACCGACATCGAATATAACTTCCCATCCATAGGCTGGGGCGAGATCCTCGGCATCGCCGATAGGACCGACTACGACCTCAAGAGGCACATGGACTATTCCAAGGAAGACCTTTCCTATTTCGATCCCGAGACCAACGAGAAGTACGTTCCCTATTGCATCGAGCCCTCCATGGGCCTCGACCGCCTCGTCCTCATGGCCCTCGTCGACTCCTATGACGTCGAAAAGGGCGAAGAAGGAGGGGAGGATAGGGTCGTCATGCGCCTCCATCCCGCGCTCGCGCCTTATAAGGTCGCCGTGTTGCCTCTTTCCAAGAAGCTAGGCGAGAAGGCCGCGGCCATCGAGCAAAGCCTCGCCAAGGAGTTCTCCGTCACCTACGACGAGACGGCCTCCATCGGCAAGAGGTACCGCCGCCAGGACGAGATCGGAACCCCCTTCTGCGTGACCTATGACTTCGATAGCGAAAACGATGGCTGCGTCACGGTCAGGGAAAGGGATTCCATGCAGCAGGTCCGCATCAAAATCGAGGACTTGCCGGCATATATCCGCAAGGCAATCGCCTTCTAAACACTGGTAAATAATCAGTAAAAACCTAGTAGAAATATATCTTTAGATATAGAGAGGGGACGAATGTATAGCCAGGACCTAATCGATTCCGTTCTTAAGAACAGCGACATCGTGTCGGTCATTTCCTCGTTCATCCCCGTTACGAAAAAAGGCAGGAGCTACGTGGCCCTTTGCCCGTTCCACGACGACAAGAACCCCTCGCTTAGCATCTCCAAGGAGAAGCAGATCTTCAAATGCTTCGTCTGCGGGACCGGCGGCAACGCGATCGGCTTCGTGGAGAAGTACCTAAAGATTCCATTCATGGAAGCGGTGCGGAAAGTCGCCGAAATCAGCGGTTACCACGACCCGCGCCTCACCTCGGAAGCCCCGCAGATCAAGGTGGACGAGGGGAGGAAGAGGCTCCTCGATTGCATCAACGACCTCGCCGCCTTCTACCGTTATAGCCTCTCAATCCCCGAAGGGGAAAAGGCCAGGGAATACCTCAAGAAGAGGAACCTGGACGCCCAGCAGCAGGCCAAATACCAAATCGGTTACGCGCCCCTAGACGGGCAGACCACCATCAAGTTCCTGCAGGCGAAGGGCCATTCCCTCAAGGCGATCGACGACATCGGCATCGCCCTCGCCAAGACCGAAGGGACCTCGGACCATAACGCGGGGAGGCTGATCTTCCCCCTATGGGACCCTAAGGGTCAGGTAGTGGGGTTCTCGGCCAGGCAATTAGAAAAAGACGGCACCAGCAAATACATCAACACCTCGGAGACGCCCTTATTCCACAAGGGATCGATCCTCTACAACTACCATAACGTGGCGGTCTCCGCCAGACGCGACGGGTATTGCTACCTCCTCGAGGGCTTCATGGACGTCATGGCCCTGGAGAAAGCGGGCCTTCCTAACGCGGTTGCCCTTATGGGCACGTCGCTTACGCCCGATCAGGTGAACCTACTTAGGAGATTAGGATGCGAGATCCGCATCGGCCTAGACGGGGATAACCCAGGGCAAGTCGCCTCGATGAAGGCGGCCACCATGCTCTCCAAAGCGGGGCTCCCGGTCAGGATCGTCGATTACCAAGGCGACCTGCGCGACCCAGACGACATCCTCCAGCAGGAGGGGGGCGAGGCCCTGAAGGCCAGGATGGAAAGACTCCTGGACCCCATCGACTTCGCGTTAGCCTACTACACGGTCACCAAGCGACTCGAAAGCAGCAAGGAACGGCAAGCTTTGCTTGAGAGGTTCCTCCCATATCTAAGGAGCAAGCCGGCCGGCATCGAATTCGAGGACACCCTCGTCAAGGTGGCGGAGGCGACCTCCTATAAGCCGGAGGCCATCCGCGAACTGCTAAGGCGAAACCAGAGTGACGCCCAGCCCGCCGAAAGTGAGGAGAAAACCCTCTATCGCAGGAAGGTGGGACGCGGAAGGAGCAAGGAAGCCTACATGCTCGATCGGCTCTACGCCGCCGAAAGGATGCTCCTCTTCTACATGATGCACGAGCCGGAAGCCATCGAGTTCTATAACCAATCCGTCGGGAACTTCCGTCACTCCCTCTATGAGGAAGCCGCCAACTACATCATCGAATACCGGCAAAGCAAAGGCCAAGACACCTCCGACATCGACGTAAGCGCACTCTTAGGCTTCGTCGACGGCTATGGAGGGGAGGAGGCCGAGCCGGTGGAGAAGGCGCTATCGTCGCTGGCCTTCGAGAAAAGCTATCCCCCATACGACAAAGAAGTGCTCGAGTCGTGCCTGCGCACGATAAAAGAGGAATCCGACCTCGCGGCCGACAAGATGAAGGCCAAACGCGAGGTGGATCAGGGCAGCCTCCACGACGGGGCCGCCGCCAACAAAGAGCTCGCGGACAAAATCCGTGAGAAATGGAACAAGAAAGGAGCCTAAAACCATGGCCAAGAAGAAAACCCAAGACGAAGAAATCGAACTCGAGGACCTCCCCACCGAAGAAGAGAGTGACCCCGTCACCTCCCTCGAATCGATCAAGAAGCAGTTCCTAAAGAAAGGAAAGGAACAAGGCTACATCAACACCGGCGACATCATGGACGCCACGAGCCACCTCGACCTTTCCGACGAGGATTTCGAAAGCCTCATCGAGTATTTCCGCTCCAACAAGATCCAAATCGAATCCGACGACATGGACGAAGAACCCTCCGACATGGACTTCGAAGGACCCACGTCCCTCGAAGACGTCGAGAAGGAGATGGAGGAAGACGAGGTCGAGGCCGAGGAAGACGAAGACCTCTCCTTCTCCGACGAAGATAAAGAAGCGGTGGCCATCACCGACCTCTCCAAGATCGGCATCGGCGACGTCAAGGTCAACGACTCGGTCAAGATGTACCTCAAGGAAATCGGCAAGGTCAACTTGCTGACCGCCAAGGAAGAGACAGAACTGGCCAAGCGCATCGTCGCCGGAACCCAGCCTAACGCCACCCCGGCCGAAGTCGAGGACGGCATCGAGGCCAAGAACCAACTCATCAACGCCAACCTCCGCCTCGTCATCTCGATCGCCAAGCACTACGTGGGTAGGGGCATGCACTTCCTCGACCTCATCCAGGAAGGCAATATGGGCCTAATCAAGGCGGTCGAGAAATTCGACTACACCAAAGGCTTCAAGTTCTCCACCTACGCGACCTGGTGGATCCGCCAGGCCATCACCCGCGCTATCGCCGACCAAGCCAGGACCATCCGCATCCCGGTCCACATGGTCGAGACCATCAACAAGATGACCCGCGTCCAGCGCCAGCTCGTCCAGGAGCTCGGCCGCGACCCGACCGCCGAGGAGATCTCGGCCAAGATGGAAGGGGCCCTCTCCCCCGAGAGGATCCGCGAGATCCAGCGCATCGCCCTCGAACCCGTCTCTTTGGAGACCCCGATCGGTGAGGAGGACGATTCCCACCTCGGCGACTTCATCGAGGACAAGGAAGCCCAGTCCCCGGCCGAATACACGACCAAATCTTTGCTCAAAGACGAACTATACGAGATCATGAAGGACCTCACCGACCGTGAGGAAAGGGTCCTCCGCCTCCGTTATGGCCTCGACGACAACCGCCCGAGAACCCTTGAGGAAGTCGGACGCGAGTTCGGCGTCACCCGTGAGCGTATCCGTCAGATCGAAGCCAAGGCCATCCGCAAGCTCCGCCACCCGACCAGGGCCAAGAAGCTCGGCGACTACCGCGACGCGGTCTTCGCCGCAGACGGGAAACCCCGCCGCTAAGAAAGGCAATGGGCAAGAAACTAAGCAAAAGACTACAGGCCATCGCCGATTCGGTCCCCGCTGGCGCCTTTTTGGCGGACGTGGGGAGCGATCACGCCTACCTCCCGATTTCCCTCATCCAATCGGGGAAGATTTCCTATGCCCAGGCTATCGACAACAAGATGGGGCCCTTCCTCCGCATGAAGGCAAACGTGGCGGAGGCTAGGCTAGAAAGCCACATCGTCCTATCTAGGAGCGATGGCATCTCCGACATCAGGCCCGACGTCAACTGCATCGTCCTCGCCGGCATCGGCGGGCTGCTCGCCTGCGACCTATTGGAGGCCCATCCGGAGAAGCTGCCCGCGGTGAGCCACATCATCGTCGATCCCCATCGCGACCTTAGGTCCGTTAGGGCCAGGGTGAGCGCCTTAGGCTACGAGATCGAGGACGAGAGAATGGTCCGCGAGGACAAGATCTACTATTCGATCATCCGCTTCAAAAAGTGCGCGGTTCCGCCGAGGTATAGCGATGAGCAACTGAACTTCGGCCCCAAGCTCATTGAGAGGATGGAGCCCATCTTCCTCGATTTTATCGAGGAGCAAAGGAAAAAGGTCAACGTGTTGCTTAACGGGCCGGCCTTGCCAAAAGAAAGGAGGGCTTACGTCCTCCGCGTCTACCGTTCCTGCTCGAAGCTCCTCAAGCAAGGCGGCAGGTTATAACGATTCCAAGTAGTCCTTGACCCTAAGGACCGCCTCCCTGGAGGTGGAAGCCCCAGAGCAAAGGGCGACCCTCTTAAAGGAAGAAAGATCCAAACGGGATACCTCGTCGATTCCTAGGCATAGGAAGGTGGGTATCCCTTTTCCTTTGCCTATCTCGGCGAGCTTGACGGAGTTGTTGCTCGAGGAGGAGCCTAGGACGATGAGCGCGTCGACTTCCTCCTTACTTAGGTTCAAGACGGCCTCCTGGCGGCTTTTGGTCGAGAGGCAGCGTTCCTTGCCGATCGTGGCGGTGGGGAAGAACTTGAGGACCTCGGCCTTGGCCCTTTCGACCTCCTCGAGGGACAAAGTGGTCTGGCAGATGAGGATCGGATCCTCCCTTTTCCCTTTTACCTTAAGGTAATTGAAGGACCCATCCTTGGCGTCGAGGAAGACGGCGTCGGGGCAATTGGCGAGGAAGGCCTCGCATTCGAGGTGGCCTTTGACCCCCGCATAGATTAGCGGACGGCCGCATTCCTGGCCTTCGAGGGTGTTTTCCTTCACGAAGGGGCAGGTCGCGTCGATGAGGACGAGGCCCTTAAGCTCGGCCAGGTCATCGTAGGAGGCAGGGTGCCCGTGGGCGGAGAAGACGACCACGTCGCCCCTATTTAGGTCGAGGAGGGCGTCTAGAAGGTTGCTTTCCCTTTCGTCGATCAAAAGCAAACCGGCGTCCCTAAGCTCTTTCACGGCCTCCTCGTTATGGACGAGGTTGCCTAGGAGATAGACGTTGGCATCGGGGTGTTCCCTCTTCGCGTCGAGGGCCTTCTTCATGGCTAAGACCACGCCGGAACAATATCCATATGGGGAGAGCAGCTTGACTTCCATGACAACCATTTTCCC
>Ga0307907_100008_pt1 | contig 18682 bp, 14 predicted proteins | sample Goafecreptomycin_17_FD_203753 | JGI IMG/M metagenome (GOLD analysis project Ga0307907, IMG submission 203753) | Metatranscriptome of enriched fungal communities from goat fecal pellet, Isla Vista, California, United States - Bagasse, Gen6, Rep 3... ...
GGGCAAAGCAACAAACGAGCTTTTTTCATGTCGAGACGATATTACTCCTTTTTTCATCTTCGCGCTTCTTTTCTAAGAAAAACTCCCTTGCCATCGTTAGCAAGGGAGGACGATTCATGGCGGAGGCGCGGAGATTCGAACTCCGGCTGGGTGTGACCCCACTGTCGGTTTTCAAGACCGATCCCCTCAGCCGCTTGGGTACGCCTCCATGGTGCTCCATCCAGGGTTTGAACCTGGGACATCTCTCTTATAAGGGGAGCGCTCTAACCGCTGAGCTAATGGAGCAGGCCGAACTATTATAGTGGAACGCCCTAGAAATGGGTAAAACAAAAGGGGGTCCCAACGAAAAAAGGCATGGTTTCCCACACCTTTTCTTCCCCCGGGTTATGAGTGGTAACCCATGAAGCCTTTTGGGCTCCTGCATCAATCTAGAGGGTGCCGTGCTAAAAAAGCGCTAAAAGAAGGGCGTTTTGGGAAAAATAGTTATTTTTTGACGTAATCGATGATCGATTGGTATTCCATCGACCAGTCGTAGGATGGGAGGAACTCGCCCCCATAGGGCATGCCCTTCCCGTTCATTAGATCGTAGTAATCGCAATCGATGTCGGAGACGTCGGCGCTAAGGACCGCCCTGCCGAATTCGACGCAGGGATAGCCGATTTCATTGAGGGTTTGGCGGAGCCTCCACACCGCGTCGCGATATAGAATCTTGGCCTTGTCCCTGTCCTTGTCGGGCCAAAGGGCGGCGATCGCCTGGTCCATCGTGACGGTTTTGCCCTCGTAGACGATGAGGAGGGCGAATAGCTCCTTCGATTTGGCGGAGGAGAAATGGACGAGTCTTCCATTAAGGAAGCAATCGAAGGTGCCGAAGGTCCTCACCTCGAGGATCTGCTTTCTGCTTTCTAGAAGCGCGGCCACCTTCTCGAAGTCGTTTTGGTTGATGGGCTTGTAGATGAAGCCCACCACGCTAGGGCGGATCTCCTCGGGGAGGTCGTCCATCGATTTGTTCATCCCGGTCACGAAGGCGATCTTCATGTTGGGTTCGATCTTAAGCAGTTCCTTGGCGAGGTCGATGCCGTTGATTCGGGGCATCCCGATGTCGAGGAACGCCCCGTCGACGTCGTTTTCCTTCACGTAGGAAAGGATCGCCTCCTTGTCGTCTTTGAAGAATTTGTACTCCCTCTTGAGATCCCACATGACGGAATCCAAGAAGTTATGAAGCGCGTTGGCTTCGTCGTCCACGACGATGGTCTTCATGCGCTTTCCCCCTTTCTGGGGATCTCGATGTGGATCGTGGTCCCCTGCCCCTTTTTGCTTTCCACGGCGAAACTCGCCCCAAAAAGCAGTCTGAATCGTTCCTTCGCATTTCGGATGCCGATCGAACGGGGGTTCATCTTCTCGATGTCGAATCCCCTGCCGTTATCGGACACCTCGATCACGTATTGGTCGCCCTTTTCGTAACCGGCGATGATGATCTGGCCTTCCTCCATCTCGGCAACCCCCGAATGCACGATGGCGTTCTCGACGAGGGGCTCGATGCCGAAATAGGGAACCTGCTGATCGAAGCTTTCGACGTTGAAGACCGTCTGAATCGGATGGCCCCTACGAAGCTCCTCGAGTTCGAGGTAGCCATAGATCAGTTCCAGTTCCTTGGAGAAGGGAACGGAATAGACGTCGCCCGCCTCGGTGAGGGAGCGCATGTACCTCGAGAAGAGGTCGATGGCCTTGGAGGCCTTCTTGGGATCCTCCTGGCACATGGATTTGATCGAGTTGAGGACGTTGAACATGAAATGGGGCTTGATTTGCTCCCTGAGGACGCTGCTTTGCAGTTCCTTGAGCTTCCTTTCGTTGGCCTCGGCGACCGCGGCCTTCTTCGTGGTGGCCACGACGAAGAGCAAATATATAAGGAGGAAGCAAACGACCGCGAAGAAGCAGAAGAGGGAGGACCAGCCCGCGCCGACGAAGACGAGTGGGTCGGCGCATTCCCTGGCGATTTGGCACGCCTCCATAGCCAAAATGCAGCATAGGAGGATGGTCGATACCGAGAAAATCCCAGTGGAGCGGCCGTTTTTCTTCGTTACATAGACGGCCTTGACCTCCCAGACGACCACAAGAATTGCCGTGACGGAGAAGGGGATGAACTGATAGGAGAACGGGGCGAGGGGGAAATAGGCGACAAAGCACCCGGCCAAAACCGAAATGGACGCGGCCGCCTCCACCTTGGAAAGGGGGATGCGGTAATCGTTTTTCTGAAAGAGGACGAAGACGACGAGGCCGAGGCAATAGGCCGCGAAGCCCACCCCATCAAGGACGAGGATCGCGTTTTCGGCGAAAGTGTAGCCGAAGACATAGAAAATCACGGTCCTTTGATCCCCGGAAAGGAAGAACATCAAAGCGATGGCAAGGGCCAGGAAGAAAGTCGGCCAGGTCGCGTTCTTGTCAAAGAACTTGGCGGCGAACTCGATGACCACGACGATAAAAATCATGAATACGGCGACCGGCGCCATCGAGGCGATGATGGAACGGTGCAATTCCTTTTCGATGAAAACCGGTGTCAGAAAACCGAGCAACAGGGCGAGGGCGATGATCAAAAGCGATATGACGGCGGAAAAGATGATCCTTTTCGTCTCGCTTTTCATCTTCCCTTCCATGATATCCCCCCTATCCGATCCTTTTAAGAGGCAACGTCATCGCCATAGTGGGTCACGGCTTCCTCGGCGGTGGCCTCTTCTATGGAAAGGGCGGCGGTCGTCCTCTCCTTAAGGAGAACGAATTTCTGCAAAGGGAAGAGGGCGACGCCTTGGATCGTACCGATGATGGCCGAGCTTAGCGACGGGGCGAGGTTCTCTAGCCCCCCATCGATCATCCAGTTGACGATAACCCCTTGCAGCCAAGTCGTGAACAGAACGAGGATCACGAGGGCCACGATGAAGATGACGTAATGCCATCTCGGGGCGTCGGATTTGAAGGTCTTCTTCTTGTTGATGATGTAGCCAAGCGTGTTGGCGATGAGGTTGGAGATGAGGAAAGGCAGTAGATAACCCCAGTTATCATGGCCGACGCCCATGACCTTTTCGGTGAAAAGAATGCCAAGGATCCCAGGCAAAGGCTCGGTCCAATCCCTCATCATGAAATAAAGCAGATTGACGAGGGCGATCTGGATGGCGGCGGTGAAAAGGCCGACCGCGGCGAACTTGACGAAGATCCAAATTCCCTTGGTCGCACCGCCTTTTTCATAGGCCTTGGCGTCGATCTTTTTTACGCGCCGGGCGATGGGGCCGAGTTTCCATTCCCTTTTCATCTAGGAAAAATTCAATCATGGATGCGCTTTTTCCACAAGGTCATTTCCTTAAGGAAAAGGGCCAATTGGGGTATGATTGGGGAATGAGCAAGATCCACGTCGTCCTCTTAGAACCCGAAATCCCCCAGAACACGGGCAACATCGCCCGCACCTGCGCCGCGACCGGTTCCTCCCTCCATCTCATCAAGCCACTAGGGTTTTCCCTCGACGACAAATACATGAAGCGGGCCGGGCTCGACTATTGGGACAAGCTCGACGTCAGGGTCTACGAAAACCTCGATGATTTCTATAGGAAGAACCAAGGGGCCGAGATCTATTACTACTCCAAAAAGGCCAAGCACCTCTACTCCGGGGTCTCTTTCCCCGATGAGGTCTACCTGATGTTTGGCAAAGAGACCAAGGGCATCCCTGAGGAAGAACTGAAGAAACACGAAGAAAGGACCCTGCGCCTCCCCATGAAGGAAGGGCTAAGGTCCCTCAATCTTTCCAACGCGGTCGCGATCGGCGTCTACGAGGTTCTCCGCCAGCACGGATTCAAGGACCTTTGCCTAGAAGGCAAATTCAAAAACGGCTAAATCTCGTCTTCATCCAAAACGAGAACGTTGACCTTGTGGGTCAAAGCGGTGCAGGCATCTAGCCCGATGAGGCCAGGGTAATCCTTGGAACGGTAAATCGGGTTCTCGCGGATGCTCATCTTCGTGGGCGAATCGGCGAAATCGAGGTTGTTGTAGAAATCGCTCGTATGCCAATGGCCGCAGACGAGGACCTTCCCCTTCCTCTCCTCCTCTATGAAGAGGCCTTTTTTGTATTTGTCCCAGGGGCAACCCCAGGTCGCGTCCTGCCATTCCTTGTGGCTAGCCTGCCTCCACGAGGGCATGTAGATCTCCTCACCATGGAAATCTAGAAGCGGGATGAACGCGTGGACGAAGATATGGTGCTTGGTCTCGTAGAAATCGATCCACTCCTCGCTTAGGAGCCAATCCATGATCTCGTTGATCTTATCGTTCGCGTAGAGTCTTTCCTCCATCGCGTCGAAGAAGGCGCGGTTGTTCTTCCTCCACTCCTCCACCTGTTCGGGGTTGTCCTTAGGATAGGGATGCTCCGCCCGGAACCTTTCGATGGAGGATTCGTATTCGGGGCAAAGGGTCAGCAGGGTCGCGAAGGTGCCGTTATGAACGTCGTGCTGGTAAGGGCAACGACGGAAAACGAGTTCCTTGAGGAGCTGCTCATGGTTGCCGTTAATGAGGACCTTCCTCCTTTTGGGAAGCTTTTTCAAAAACGAGAAGATTTCGTAAGGTTTAGGCCCCCTATCAAAGATATCACCAAGGACGACCAATATATGGCTAGGGTCTTTCTTGGAGTATCCGGCCGCCTTCAAAGAAGTCATCCATTCGTCGTAAAAACCGTGGATATCGCTGCAAATGAAGTATTTTTTCTTGGTTTTGGTTTGCTTTTCCATAGGGTCTACCTTTCCTGGCAAACCCGTTTGGATTTGCCCATTAGCCCCAGCTTTCCGGGGTATAGCTCGTCTTGGAGGATAAAGTAAGGTTGCTGGTCTCATTCCACACATCATCCCAAGTGAAGGTGGTCATCTCAGGTTTACACCTTGCGGCCTTCATTCCAGTCGCATCCGAAGGAATCGTGACGGTAAGCGTGTTGTTGGAATAAGCGGCTTGATAGGCCGTTCCGCCACCGGCGCCACCGCCCCAAGCCCAGACATAGAACTTCGCGTTGTCGTTGGTCCACCAAGTAGGGACCCCCGTAATCGTGACCGTCCGATTGCCCACGGGCTCAGGGTCCTCATCCACGATGTAGATGTTCCCTTCGTTATTTAGGTAGAAGCTGAAGGTGCTGCTCCTATTGAACTTGATGTTGTTCCCGGACTTGCTGACGTAGCTATAGGAGGAACCGAGGGTATCGAACCATTCCGTCGGGGTTTTTCCGTCGTCATACTGTTTGATGATCCTGACCTCGGCGTCTTTCTCGATGTGGATGTTGGTGAGTTCGGCGAGATTTTGCCCGGTGACCTTGGTCATCTGACGGCCGGATTCCGCGGTCCAGGAGGCTGAGGTGCCGGTGAAGATGGTGTTGCCCACCACATAGTAGGAATGGCTGACGGCGGGGACCAGGGCCACCACCCCGTTATAGAAGGAGAGGGTGACCTTGCCGTTATAGACGTTGTAGTCCTTGCCGGTCACGAGGTCCTTATAGGTGCCATTCCAAAGCCCGTCGACGGTGACTTCGAAGGAATCGTTGCCGTTATTGATGTTGACGATAAGGGCGCCGGCGTCCTGCCCACTTCCGCGGCGATTGATGAAGCATCCGCTATTATAGGTCCTGTATTCATCGGTCCAGTGATAGCGATTAGCAAAGGCGTTCGCACCGCGGACGACCTCGTCCATCCAGTCTGTGTTGCCGACGGCGCCCATCTTGGTGGATTCGTTGGGTCTAGCCAAGTACAGGGAGGACGACCAACCCCTGGAGGCCTGGATCGCGTAGACCTTGTTGATGTTCTCCTTGCCGATGCTCCTGGTGGTATTTTCCCAGTAGTTATCGTGGGATTCGTTCCAAAGGACCGAAACGCTCGCGGGGTCGACGACGTGGTAGTCGCCCTGGATTTTGGCGAGGTTGCCGGTCGTCACGCCTTCGCGGATGTCATAGGCCTGACCGCCATCGGTGATGGACATATATGGGTAATACCAACCGAGGTAGCGGTCATTGCCCGCGCCTAGGGCCTCGCCGTAGAAGAACGGGACGTCCCAACCGTTGGCGGAAGCATAGCGTTTCGCCCCATTGATCACATAGGGCCAGAAGGAATCGGCATATTGTCCGTCGCGCGGGGTCTCGATGTGCTTGGCCGCGTCGAAACGGAAGCCTTTGACGCCACAATCGAGGTATTCCTTAAGGAGGGAGAGGGCCCTGCCCTGGACGTGAGGCTGCCATGTGTCGAGGTCAGGATAATTGCCAAGCGACTTGATGATCGTGTCGTATTGGCTGTCGTTTTTCCTTCACGCCGGCGTCATGCCTGTAGTTTTTGGAGACGATCTCGGATTCGTAGGTGCTGTCCGCGGAATACCAGGAGTTGTAGGCGGTTCCGTCCATATGGTTCAAAACGACGTCCATGATGAGGGAGATGCCTTTGGCCTCCGCCGCGGTGGCTAAGGTCTTGAGCTCGGTCTTGGTGCCAATCACGGATTGGCTGGAACTCGTCGCGACGGAAAGCGACCATGGCCTATAGAGGTCATACCAAGCGCTGGACCAAGCGGCGCTCGAAGAGACGGAATGGATCTGCATCGGCGAGATCTGGATCGCCTTGAATCCAGCGTCTTTGATGTCGTCGAGCCTCGAGGTGATGGAGGAAAGCGACCAGTTCCAAGCCTGAAGGATCGGGGCATCCTGGAGATCCGGAAGCGGGTTGCTCGTGCCCTTACCCGCGAGCCAAGCATCGTAATTCGCGCCTTTTTTCTTCAAATAGAGATCGGCGCCCTTCGCGGAATCCTTGACGAGCAGATATCCCCTGCTGTCGGTTTTCTCCGCGTTGTTGGAGTCGCCGGCCGCCGTCGGCTTGATTTCGGCTTCGTCCTTCGTGAAGGAAATCACGTCCCCCGCGTAGACATCGAGGGTGATTTTGTATTGCTCGTCGTATCCTTCGTCGGGTTTGGTCGCGTCGGTGAAGATCGCGTCTGATTTGATGCCGTTGACGTAAAGGGAATAGCCAAGGTCCTCGGACTGCTTCTGGTAATCGACGCAGCTATAGGTGACCTTGATGGAATCGATGACCGTTGTCTCGATCGCCTCGATCTTGAAGAAATTGGGGTAAATCGTGGTCAGGTCGTAGCTCGTCCCGACGACGAAACCGTCGGATCCCCCTGCCACGGATGCCCTATGGATTTTGATGGAGCCGGAGGAAAGAGCGACGTCGATCCTCTTGATGCCGGAGATTTTGGTGAGATTGTAAATATAGCCTCCCGCGGAAAGCTGGCCGACTTTGCCCGCGCCCGCGGAGGTCAAACCGCTTTTGTAGAAGGAAATGGGGTTCCCTAGATCGGTCGCCTTGCTCGAGGCGTCGGCGAAGGAAGAAAGGGTCAATTCGTAAGACGGCGTCTCGGAATTGATGATGGATGCGCCAGGGCGAAGGCCCGCGATGGCGATGGAGGAAAAAACGAAGGCGGATGCGATCAAACTGCCGACAAGGAAACGACGTCTTTTCATGGGTGTGCCCCTTTTTCTTTTTGTTGCCGATTATTATACCACAAAAAGACTTCCCCTTTTAGGGGGTCACACCATCTTCTTGTTTTTGTTTAGGGTTGCCCGATAGGCCTTTTTGACGATGCCATGGATGTCGCTATCCAAAAGGACGTTCACCCCTTCGATCGTGGACCCTCCTGGCGAACACACCTCCTTGCCTAATTCTAGGGGCGACTTGCCGCTTCTAATGGCGAGCTCGACGCTGCCCCTAGCCATATTGAGCGCGTATTCGGTCGCCTCCTCTTCCTTCAAACCGGCTTCCTTGGCCGCTATGATGAGCGAATCGAGGAAATAGTCGAGGTAGACCGGCGCGCTTCCCGTGAGGACAGATATGGGGTTTATGGAGGCTTCCTCGACCTCATAGACGTCCCCCGTTTTCCTTAGAAGCTCTTTGAAAGCCTCTTTTTCGGATTCCAAGAACCCCTCTCCAAAGCAAACGAGGGTCACCCCCATCCCTATCGCGACGGGGGTATTGGGCATGATGCGGATGATGCGACTAGGCACGCGCTTAGAAATGTCCTCGATGGAGATGCCCGCCGCCATGGAGACGAGGGGCTTATTGGGTATCGAATCCCCGATTTCCTTTAGCAAAGGATCCATGTCGATTGGCTTCACCCCCAGGAAGAGGATATCCGATTCAAGAAGGCATTCCCTTAGGTCCACTACCCTGGAATCCTTGATTTTCCTTTGCAAAACCTCCGCCTTTTCCTTGTGGCGGTTATTCAAAAGGAGCTCTATCCTCTCCCCTTGCATGGCCATGGCCAGGGATGCGCCCATATGGCCCGTTCCGATGAATCCGATTTTCATACCCCCATTATGAAGGAAGGAAAGAAAGCCGCCACAAGAAAAAGAAAAGCCCAGGGCGAGCCTGGGCATTTGGGTTAGGGATGGGGATTAGGCAACCTGCTTGACGAGTAGGCACTCCAGCTTATAGGCGCCCATCAGGTTGTTGTTGACGGTGAACGTCTGGCCGACGGTGTGCTTCCCGTTGCTCGAGTATAGGACTTCGTAGCTGCCGTTGCCGATACCGATGGTATCCATGTCCTTGTTACCTTTATTGATGAAGATGTAATAGGTCTTGGAATCCTTCTGGCCTTGGTAGAAGCCAGCCATGAGGTCGGTCGGATGCTCGGGGTTGAAGAGGTCGTTATAGCTCCAGCAGGTGGTTCCGCCCGCGGCGACCTGGGCCTTGCTCTGGCCGAAGGCGTTGCCCATGAGGGAGTTGCGCACGGCCACCGCCGCCTTCATCTGGTTGTAATGGGTGGCGTAGGTCTTCTTGCGGCTCCAGTCGAAGGCGTTGACCGCGTCGCCATACTTGTAGGAGTTACGGACGAGCCAGGTGTTCGCGTCGATCTTAACGCCGTCACCCTCGGTCCAATAGTTGTACTTGTCGTAGTCCTTATTGGGCCAATCGGTGGAGGAGTATTCGGTCTTTTCGGCCGCCTTGTCGTAACGGCCGTATTTGAAGGTCTCGACCATCTGCTCAAAGAGCTTCTCGTCGTCGGCCTTGTTCATAATCTTCTGGCGGAAGAATTCGTCGCCGCCGTGGATGAAGCCGATGCCTTGCCCGAAGAGGGAGAGGGCGGTCAGGCTAGTGCAAGCTTGCATGACGAACTCATTGGAGCCGTCTTTCCACTTGGCGGGAGCGTTCTTGTTCCAGAGGTAGTTGATCTGGTCGTAGAGGGTGTAGTTGTCGTGGCAAGCCAGATAGTTGACGGTCTGGGTCGGATCCATGACGTAGCCCTCGGGCTGGTTCTTGGCGTAGTTGCGGTTCTGGCCAAGGATCTGGGTTAAGGCGTTATAGACGTTATCGACGTTGCTGCCTTCGGAGATCCAACCATCGCCAGGATAGGGGCTGCCATAGGCGGTGTTGCCCTTGGAGCCGTCACGTCCGGCGTCGTTGAAGCAGCCGACGCCACTGCCGGCGAGGGCGGAGTAAACGACATCGGTGGTAGAGCCCTTGGCGGGTTTGCCGCCGCCTGGCTTGCCAGTCCAGCCTTCGCCATAGAGGACGATGCTAGGATCAACGTCGTTGACCGCGGTCCTGATGGCGGCCATGGTGTCGGAGTCGATGACGCCCATGAGGTCGAAGCGGAAGCCTTTGACCTTATATTGCTCGCACCAGAACTTGCAGGAGTCGACGATGAAGTTACGGGCCATCGGACGATCGGAACGGATCGCGTTGCCGCAGCCGGAATAATCGATGAGGTTCGAGTTGGCGTCGTACCAGAAGTAGTAACGCGGGCAGGTCGTGGAGAAGGCCGCCTTCGAAACGGAGGCCATGTGGTTGTAGACGACGTCCATGATCGTGCGGATGCCGGCTTTGCCGAGCTTGTAGATCATGTTCTTGAACTCTTTGATCCTGGTCGCGGCGTCCTCCGGGTTGGTGGAGTAGGCACCTTCGACGCAGTTGTAGTTCATCGGGTTGTAGCCCCAGTTATAGCCCGGCTTGATGGAGACGACTTTCTTGGAGCCGTCGGGAAGGGTGGTTTCCTTCTCGAGGGTGCGTTCGTCGTTATCCTGGTCGAATGCTGGCAGGATTTGGACGGCGTTCACGCCGAGTTCCTTGAGGTGGTCGAAGCCGGTGGCGACGCCCTGGTACTTCGTGCCTTCCTCGACGAAGGCGTTGTAGGTGCCACGTGGGGTGGCTTCCTCGCCTTGCTTAGAGGAGATCCAGCTGTCGTCGGCGGTGAAGTCGCGGACATGGACCTCGTAGGCGGTTAGTTCATTCGGCTTGACCGCGGGGAATTGGAGGGTGTCCCAGCCTTCGGGGTTGGTCTCGGAGAAGTCGACGATCGCGGAACGGAGGCCGTTGACGCCGCAAGCCGTCGCGTAGGGGTCGACGGTCTCATAGGAGCCTTCGTTGTAATAAAGCTCATAGGTGTAGTACATGTTCTTGTAGTCACCGGTGAGCGTTCCGGAATAGACGCCGCCCGCTTGCTTGGTGAGCCAAGCGAGTTCGATCGGGCTGTCATAGATGAGGGCATTGCCTTCCGGGTTGGCCGTGTAGGCGGACGGGGTGCCGTACAGGAAGACCTTCAGGCGGACCCTGGTGGAGGTCGGCGCCCAGACGCGGAACTCGGTCTTGTCCTTCGAGTACTTCACGCCTAGATCGTGGCCGTTGTAGGTATAGTCGCTTTTGAACTTCGCGGTGTCGTAGAGTTTGTCGAAGGTCGCGGCTTTCTTTTTGGTCTTGTTGGGGTTCGAGGTGAACTTGCCGGAGACGCGATAGGTCTTCTGGGGGTCGATCTGCTGGCCCGATGGCAACGCGATGTCCACGGTGGCTTTGTTGACGCCGGTGGCGGTTTTGATCACGTGCGCTTCTTCGAGTTCGGCGCGCTCAACAGCGTCCATCCTACCGCTGGCGATGTCTTTGTAATATTGCTCGTCGAAACAATAGAGCTTGTATTCGGAAATCGTTCCGGAGCCTTCCAAGGTGAACGTGGACCAATCCTTCGCCGTAAAGAACTTGAAGGAATCGCCCAAGGCATCGGTTTTGTCGGTATAGGTCTCGATGGCGTTACCTTCGCCGGGACAGGTGTAGACCGACAAGATCTTCTTGCCGTCCTCCTCGGCGATCGAGGAGGCGTAATCGGTGAATTTGACTTGGATGTCGGCGGATTGGCCAGCCCAGGTGCCCGGGCTCTTGATGATGAAGGAGATGTGGTCCGTGACGAAACCGGCGTACTTGGAATCGGAAAGATCCATGTCGTAATAGACGCCGTTGTTCTTGGTACCGTCGACCCAGTCGCCGGTCCAGTTGTATTCCTGGCCGTCGACGCCGTCGCACCAAACGTAGATTCGTTTGTTCTTCTCGGTGCCCGTGTCGTTATGGAAGTAGATGCGGACGATGCCCGCGAAGGACTTCGCGTCCTCACTGCTTCCGCCGCCGGAATCGGATGCGGAGCTTCCGCCGCCGCCACCGCCGCTGGTGCTGCTCGTGCCACCGCCGCCACCGGATTCGGTGGAAACCACCGGGGCTTCGGAAGAGCTCACTCCCCCTGCCGGGCTCGATTGGGCGGGCTGCTGGCCGCAGGCCGCCAAAACAAGGAGCGAAAGAGGAAATAGAAATGCCTTTTTCGTGTTCATATTGGATTTCTCCTTTGGATTATTCTAATCCCCAAATCTAATTTTGAATAGAAAGATATGCGGTCTCGTAGGGGGCCAAGGTAAGCACGGTCCCGTTTAATTTGGTTTCCGAACCGCAAAGGGTCGAATCGAGACCCATTGCCTTGCCGAGGTCGATTTTGACCTTCTCCTCGAAGACGCTGTGGATGAGGACCGTCTTGGCGCCGTTATAACGGATCTCGAACGCGACGAAAGGCGAGCTCTGCGGGGTGAGGTTGACGAAGGTCCCCTTCTGGATTTCGGGATGGGCGTTCCTGAAGGCGATCACCTTCTTATACCAAGACGTCAGGGAATTGGCGTCCTGGATGGCTTCGAGGGCGCCGAGTTCGGTTTGCTTTCCCGAGTAGTCGGCGGCCGGCTCCGGTCTGCATCTAGCGCTGTCAGAGGAAGCGTTGGCGACCCACTGCATCGGAAGGCGCCTGTTCCCGTCGGTCGGCGAGGTGAGGCGAATGCCCTGAAGGCCTATTTCCTCACCATAGTAGACATAAGGCGTTCCGGGGGTGAGGAGGTAGGTCGAGGCCACCCCTTTCGCCCTTTCGGGGGTCTTCGCTTGCTGATACCAACGGTCTTGGTCGTGGTTGGAGATGAAGAAGGAGGGAAGGACTTTGCCCTCGGATTCCTCAAGGCAGCCCTTCATCATGCTTTCCGCGGTGACGGCGAATTTTCTGCCGTTGCCCATGTTTTGGGCGACGATCGGGTTCTGCGTCGCGCTGGAGACCGATCCCTCGAAATTGAAGACGGACATCCCGCTTTTGGTCATTTTCCTGAGGGCGTCGGCGTCGCTCACCCAATATTCGGCGATGAGCGCGGCGTCCGCCTTTTTGGCTTTGACCGTATTGGCGAGGTAAGTCGTGTATTCGCGGTTTTTGGCCTCGTTGTTGAGCTCATAGTAGGCCACGCCGTCGAAACGGAAGCCCGCGACCCCCTTATCGAGCCAGAAATCCAGGATTTCCTTGTGCTTGGCCTTGGTGACGTCGGCTTCGATGTTGAATTCCGGCATCTGGGTGTCGAAGTTGCATTCGTAGAAGACGGTTTTCCCACCATGGCTGACCGAGGAGACGAGCTTCTTCCTGGCGAACCTTGGGTCGTCCATGCTTAGGGAAAGCACGTAAAGGTCCTTGAGGGTCCCGGTCGAGGTGTTGTTGTTCACGAAATCGCTGACCGCCGCGGAGAACATCGGGTTGTCCTTGCCAGAATGGTTGAGGACCATGTCCATGATGATGCCGATGCCCTTGGCCTTGGCCTTGGATACGAGCGATTCGAAATCCGCCATCGTGCCGAAGTCGGAATCGATGGAGAAGTAGTCCCTTACGTTATATTTATGATAAGTGGACGAAGGGTGGATCGGGGTAAGCCATAGGTTCTCGACGCCGAGTTCCTTCAGGTAGTCGAGTTTGCCCTCGATTCCCTTCAAATCGCCGATGCCGTCGCCGTTAGAGTCAGCGAAGGAATAGACGAAGATCTCGTAATTCACCCCCGTGGCGCTAGTCCCCGTGAACGTCGGGTAATCGGCCGTCGGGGAAGAAAGCAGCTCATAGACTTCCTCTTCTTCCGAGGAGGAGGCGGAGGGTTCGGCCGAGGGTTCGGCCGAGGGGGAGGAGCTTCCGCCCCCACCGCCACCACAGGCGGAAAGGGCCAGCAATGAGGCGATTAGCAGCAATTTCTTTTTCATGAAAGTCTCCTTATTCGAAGAAAGGGGGCCGCGAAGGACCCCCTTTGAGGTAAACGGTTGGGATTAGCCTTTGACCGCGCCGCCGGTGACGCCGCCGACGTAGTTCTTCTGCATTGCCATGAAGAGGAGGGAGGTCGGGATCGCGATGATGACCGCGCCAGCGCAGAACTGGCCCCAATACATCTGACGGGCGGAGAGCTCGCCGGCGTTGAGCATCTTATAAAGGATAAGCGGAAGGGTCCAGTTGTCCTTGTTGACGTTTTGCGCGCCGAGCATGTAGTTGGCCGTGATGTATTCGGCCCAGGGCGACATGAATGCCGTGAGGATGGTGTAGGTGATGATCGGTTTGGAGAGAGGCATCGTGATCTTGTAGAAGATCTGGAAGCGGGTCGCGCCGTCGATCATGGCCGCCTCGTCGATCTGCTTGGAGATCGTGTCGAAGAAGCCTTTGGAGATGTAGTAACCCATGCCGGCGCCGCCGGAATAGATGAAGATGAGGAGCCAGATGTTCTTCTGGAAGTCGAATACCTTGTAGAAGAGGGCGTAGAGGATGACCAAGCCAAGGAAGCCCGGGAACATGCCCATGATCATGATGATACGCATCATCAGGGTCCTGCCTTTGAAGCGGAGCCTTGAGAAGGCGTAGGAGGTCATGAGGGTCAACAGGGTCGACAGGACGGCGCAGAAAGCCGCGATGATGACGGTGTTGAGGAAGCCGCCGAAGTAGAACTGTCCGTTGTTGACGTAACCGAAGAAGTTATAGTTCGAGGCCTCGACGATGCCCTTTTCGGAATAGACGAGGTTGGAGAACAGATAACGATAGTTACCAAAGGCGCCCAAGGTGTGATCGAAGACGAGGATTTTGCCGCTTTGCCACACGCCTTGTCCCTCGACGACCTGCCAGTCCCAGATTTCCGGGACCCACTTGGACATGGAACCCATACCGGTTTCGCCGGTGAAGGACTGGAGGACGATCCATAGAATCGGGAGGATCCAGGCGACGGCCATGACGGTGAGGATGATGTAGACCACCACGTCAGCGACGATGCGGCGGGTCTTTTGGGAAGCGTGGCGCTTCTTCTTTTCCGGCATAGCGGAATTGACAACCATTTCAGCCATTATTGGAAAGCCTCCTCATTCTGGGTGGAGCCCATTCTCGAGTACATGATGAGCGAGAAGAAGGCACAGATCGCGAACACCAGGATACCGATGACAGAGCCAAGGGCGTACATGTGGGTATCGGAGTTGACGGTGATCTTGAATAGATAGGTGATGAGCAAGTCGGTGTAACCCGCGTTGACGTCGAGCACTTCGTAGTCGACGCCGACGAAGGCCGGGCCACCGCCGGTAAGGAAGAAGATGACGTTGAAGTTGTTGATGTTGCCGATGAAGCTCGTAAGGAGCGAGGGACCGGTGACGAACAGGATATACGGCATCGTGATCTTCCAGAACTGGGTCCAGGGATTCGCGCCGTCGATCGAAGCGGACTCATAGAGGTCCTCGGGGATGTTAAGCAAGATGCCCGAGGTGGAGAGCATGGTATACGGGATACCGATCCACACGTTAACAAGGATCAAGCAGATCTTGGCGGATAGGCCTTGGTTGGCCGGGTCGTTCAGCCACCAATAGTTGGCAGGGACCGAGGGATCGATGGATCGAGCAAATGCGTGAATTGGGCCGTTTGGACCAAGAATTTTGCTCATTGCGAGCAACGTGACGAATTGCGGGATGGCGATCGAGATGACGAAGAACGTACGATAGACGGATTTCAGTTTGATGCTCTTCTTGTTGATAAGAAGGGCCAAGACGATGCCGAGGATGTAGTTCGTGAAGGTCGCGAAGATGGCCCAGACGATCGTCCAGCCGAGGATGTACATGAAGGTCTGGCCGATGGAGCCGGAACCGCCGGTGCCATCCGAGAACATCCTGACCCAGGCGCTGATGGTCCAACCGAAGTTGCCGAAGCTTGCCTTAAGGCCGGAGTAATCGGTGAAGGCGACGACGATGGAGACCAGAAGCGGAAGGACGGAGGTGATCATCGCGCCGAGGACCGGGAGGGCCAAGACGGTGACCGCGAACTTCTCGTCCGCGTACTGTTTCACCTTCTTCTTGAAGTGCATGGGCTGGCCATGGAAGGGATAGGTTTCATAGCGCTCGACCATGTCGGCGTGCCTTTCGGCCCTCTTGGAGAGGAACTCCTTGATCTTGGCCTCATCGTCCCCATAGACCTTCTGGGCGTAGGCGATGTCCCCATAGAGGGCTTCGGCGTCGAATTTGGAAATGTGCTTGCCATTGACCATGGCTTCCTTGAAGGCTTTCTTGCCTTGGCCATAGATCGGCATGACTTCCTCGAAGGCGAGGTAGAGCCTTTCGGTCTCGTGGACGCCTTCCTTGAGTTCCTTGGAGTTGATGCGGACGAAGTCCTCGAGTCTCTGATGGAGGGATTTGGCGATGGCCTCGATTTTCTGCTTGGGAGCGACTTGGGTCTTGGCCTGTTCCTTCACCGCGCGGAGGTAATATTCGGAAGCGGTGACGCCATCCTTATAGGAGCATTCGAAGGCGCCGACGACGCGGGAGGCCGCGGACTTCGGGTTGATCTTGGAGCCATGGGCGATCGGCTGGATGCCGTTTTGGACGGAGACGGGGTCTTCGCCATGGATGGCCTGCTCTAGGAGTTCCGGATTGTCCAAGACGCGGAGAAGGGACTCCGAATCGCGGACGACCGAGAGGTAGTCGTTGTATTTGTCGTAGGTATGACGGAAACGGTTGAAGCCTCCGAGGACCTCGTTATGGACCACGTCATAGCCGTACTTGGACTTCGGCGGGAGGAACTTCCACTCCAGGAACTTGCCAAAAAGGGAAGACCATTTGCCGTTTTTGATCTTGGTGCGGACCTTGTCGTAGCCGTTATAGAAGCCCTGCTTCATCTTTAAGATGAAAGACTGGAAGCCGTTAAGCGGACGGTCCTGGAGATGATCGAAGGGAACGTAGGAGATGTATTGCGCGGAAAGCCTCGGGAAGCCGTATACCTCGCGTGCGATTCTCCTTATTTCCCTAGGTTTGCGATAAACAAGTTTCTTATAGGGATTGCCGTTTTTGTCCTTGGCGTCGACGACATCATAGAACTCACCGTATTCGGAGGCGTGCTCGACCGTCTTGATCTGATCGGCACGAGCCTGCATGAAACGGAAGTTGTTGTGGATGATGTAGTTGTCGTGGGCGGACTTCATGCCGTTATACCAGACGAAGAGATACGCCGCGATGACGATGATCGTCAGGATACCGGAGATGAGGAAGCGGATTGACGAGTTGTTCGGCATTTCGCCGAATTCGTCGGCATTTCCCATCGCGGCCTGCTGCTCTTCGGAGATCATTACGAAGTTGATCAAGGCTTTGACGCCGAAGAGAGCCATGTAGACGATGAAGAGGATCTCGACAGCCAGGAAGACGATGCCGTCCCCTACCTGTCCGCCCTTCATGTTCCTAAGGCCTTGGCAGAAGGTCGACATCTTGACGTATTTGTCGCCTTCCTTGCACATCCGCGCTACGTTGCGGAAGAAATGCCCGATACCGAGACCGATCTTGTAGATGCCGACAAAGATGCCTTTGACGATGACCCACAGGGTCTTGACGATATCAAGCAGGAATCCAAAGAGGAAAAGTCCCAAGGAGATGAGCTTTTCGACGATTCCATAGCCAAGAGACACATACCACTTCTCCACCTTATATGAAGAATCGGCAAGCGCTTTGACACCGGAGAAGTCGATCGACCCATCCGTATGAGCATTTTGCTCTTTGACCTCGGCCACTGCGGCCTGAGGATTTTGTTCTTTTTCTTCCATCGGTTCTCCCTTCCCGATAAATACTCGTAAGCCCCGGGAGGTTTTGAGGCCTCCCGGGGTAAAATGCTAAATCCTTATTTAAGGATGTTAGTCTTGGGCGTTCTGCGCAGTCTGGCAAACCCTGAGGGCAGTCAAGGCAGAAGCTTTGTCAGTGACGTTACCGGCCACAACGGCGGCACCGAAGCCAGAGGCCGGGGTCCAGAATTTACCAGAGGAGCCATTGGCCTGAGAAACGGTGTTGCCAGCGGCACCCTGAGCGGCGAGGGCCTGGAGCCAGGGGCTGGTCCAGAGTTGGGTCTTCGCAGCGACGGCTTTGTTGGAGACGCCTTGGCCGAGTTCGGTCAAACGAGCTTCGGCGACGGCATCAGAGCCCATGAATTTGCAGAATTCGACGGCGGTGAGCTTCTTGGCTTCAGTGAAGGCCTGAGCCCTCCTCATACCAAGGGCCTTGAAGCCTTGGAAGGACTTCATGGCATACTTACCATTGCCGGCGGTGAAGGTAGGAAGGACGGCGACGCCGAGGTTGTTTCCAAGAGCCTTCTTCTGAACGTCATAGTTGTTGTGCATGATGACGGCACCGAGCTTGGTGGCGTCGGTCTTGCCGAAGCCAGCGTCGCTGTTGTCATCGACCCAAGCGGAAGAGGCATGGAGCTTCCTGCCGAACTCGCCGACGATTTCGGCGACGGCATCAGTGGCGATCTCGGAGTGGAAGACGCCCTGTTCATCGGTGTAGGTCTTGCCACCAGCGGCCCAAACAGCAGAGAAGGTGTACCAGCCATCGGTGATCTTGTAGTTGAACTTGGCGTTAGCAGCTTCGCAAGCGGCGAGGATGCCTTCAAGGGTCTTGGCCTGCTCGTCAGAGACGATGGTCTTGTCGTAAGCGAGGATGTAGCCGTTGTCGTTACGGTACGGGAGACCATAGACGTTGCCCTTGACGGTGACGGCGGCCATCGGGGATTCGCCATAGAGGGCGGTGGCCCAGGCGGTTTCGCTGGGCTTGCCAAACGGGGTCATGGCACGGGCATCGACGGAATCGGGGATGTTGTCGTCGGCGATCTCGAAGACGTCAGCGCAGGCTTCGGGGTCTTTGGTGAGTTCGCCTTTGACTTCGCCTTCGCCGAGGACGCCGAGCGCGGTGATGTCGCCCTTGAATTCGGGGTGCTTGGCCTTGAATTCGGCGACCTTCTTGGTGAAGAAGTCAGTGTCGGAAGAGGGGCACCAATAAGTGATGGAAGCACCATTGGTCAAGTCGGCCGCGGCCTCCGAGGAAGCTTGGGAGGAGGCACTGGTGCCACCGCCACCACCGCCGCAAGCGGTGAGGCCCATGGCAGCAATCGCTAACCCAAACATCGCAATTTTTTTGTTGAGCATGAAATTACTATCTCCTTTCTAAAAATTCTGGGCGGAAAAAGCTCTGCACGAGTCTAAAGAACCGCCTAGTAATTTTTGATCAACATGCTTATATTTTATGCCTCGCTTTTTCGCGTGTAA
>Ga0307907_100010_pt1 | contig 18027 bp, 11 predicted proteins | sample Goafecreptomycin_17_FD_203753 | JGI IMG/M metagenome (GOLD analysis project Ga0307907, IMG submission 203753) | Metatranscriptome of enriched fungal communities from goat fecal pellet, Isla Vista, California, United States - Bagasse, Gen6, Rep 3... ...
CCGCCCTTAATATTCCGTCTCTGGAATATTGAGACTTCCCTCGTGCGCGATAAGCGCATACAATAAGTCTTGTAAGCGGTTACATTTATGTAATCGCACCCTAGATATCTGCAATGAAATTCAAAGGCGACTTCAAAAAAATTCGCTTCTTTGCCACCATCGGCCTTTCCGCTATGGCCATGGTCGTTGCAACGATTGGTACTTTTGCGTGGTTTCAGGCACGGTCTAGCGGCGCCGATCCAAGGCACGAAGTCGAAGCCGGCAGTGCTGGTTTGACCATATCGGACGTCAAAGGTTACAAGTACAAATATACTCAAAGAGACCTCGAGACCACGGACTATTCCAGCGGAGCTGTTGGCGAGAGAGATTTAACAAATCCCGCCACTCAAGGAACGAATAACCACCAAGACGCCTCTGTGCCGCTTACCTCCGATGTCCCAAGCGAAGGCGTCGGTTATTATGTTGTTTTCTCAGCAAGCGATTACCTCTATTCCGGCGCTAAGAAGATGTCAACTAACGACATTGGAAGCGACAAAGCGTTAATCACTAATGTGCCTTTAACTTCGGGCACATTCTTCGATATCCGTCGCCACTATTACGTGAAGGAAAACGAAGAGGTCTTTACGCGAAACGAGATCATCCCTCTAACGGCAAGCGGGTCAAGTACCGGCATCAACACCACAAAGCAAGCAGACGCTGGCCACAACAGCGAGCTCCATTGGAAGGTGACCGCGACTGGGAATTATGACATCTACATTAACGCCAGCAGCCAGCTCTATGTTCAAGCCACGACATCGAAAGCCCGCAACGCTTTATCCGCCCGCCCGAGCAACACGCTTGGGCCAAAAAGAGCGCCTGATGGGAGCCATCTGGACGGCAGTTACACTGAGCAAACAGGCACAGCCTCGGCCGCCTCTGTGTTTTTAGACACATACAACACGTCTAATGGGTGGCCGAAAGATGGGGCGAGAATTTGCATCCATTGGTGGAACGGAAGCACCACTGAAGGGCTGATAAAAATGAAGGTTCATAGCGGGGCCATTTATTTTGCCAATTTGCCAGCCACTATTACGGGATACAGGTTTGTCCGTTTAGACAACACCACTTGGTACTATTTGGACAACGGCCACCTTTGGAATTATACGGGCGATATCACCGACTCTAGCAAGCGCAGCGGGGTTATTTACAAAATGGAGAATTTCACCGACCGCGGATGGCAATCTACGACCACAACAGGGGGAGGCATTACGAAAACCGATAGTTATTGTGTTGTTGGTAGTATGAACGGCTGGGTCAAAACGGCCGGTTACGTTCTAACCGCCCAAACTAGCACAATAAGCGGCCAAAACTTTACGCACAAGATATCCGCATTAAGCATCGGAGCCGGAGCCACATTCAAGATTGGGACAAATGTTAACACTTCAACGGCAGCGTCGACGGTCAAATATTCCAGCACCACTCTCTATACCACCGCCGCAAGTTCGTCGGACGAGATTGTCTGGGCAGGCAAACCCGAAGGCAATTGGAATAATCTTTTTGAGCCAGGCGGGTACTCTAAAACAACTTATATGAGTCTTTCCGGCGGATCAGACATAAAGATGACCAACGCCAAGACCGTGAACATTTACTTCAATTCGTCATCGAGCAGTACGTATATTGAGTTCTCCTTTTCGGTAACCCTCAATACAAACTCAGGAACGATTGTTGACGGTAACGTAACTAGTTATTCCTATGGCGTCGGGGCCACTTTGCCAACCAACGTCACACGTTCCGGATATGCTTTTGCTGGGTGGTATGCCAACTCGAGTTTCACGGGAAGCCGTATAACTGCTATCAGCACGACGGATTATGGGAATAAGACTTATTACGCCAAGTGGGTTTCTAAATCTGAAGGCACCACCTATTACGCAACCGTAGACACGGGCTGTTCTTGGACGGGGATCAAGGTATTTGTCTTTTCAGACGCCTTCTCGACCTTTAATTATGTGATTACGCCGGAAGCTGCCTCGCCGTATACCAATGTATACCAGTTCAAGATTCCGACCGACTCCTGCGCCGAAGGCTTTTTGATTTTCAATGCGACGGATTCCTCGCCACAAGGCGATGGCGCCCAAACCGGGAACATCAAGGCTGGTGGCAGCCTGAACAGCGATTCGTTTTCCGTTGCTCCCGGAAGCCATAACATGATCCACATTGTCGCGGAGCAAGACGGCAGCAACAACCGAAAATGGGAATGGATGGATTTCGTCAGCACCAAACCCGCTACCGATGGTTATTACATCTCCAAAAGCAATGCTTGGGGATCGACGACCATGGTCACCGAATCAGTGGCCGGGAATAACACCGCAGTCAAACTCGGCTATACCACTGGAGCAAACTTCACGTTCCAAATCTGGAAGATAAAAAACAACAACTGGTTTATCTATCGAAGCCTTGCCGCAGCGTGCGAAGCCAGCGCTTATCAAGGCAAGTTAAGAGTCAGCGCAGCCGGCACTTACGACTTCTATTTGAACGCGGACAACCAAGTCTACGTGGCAAATCATTCGCTGGCTCAAATAGTCTTCTCCAAACTAAACGGATCAACTCCAGTCGGCTCAGCCGGAACATTCGATATGCACGTGGCGAATGCGAACCTAACCATGGGCGAGGCCAACGTGTATAACGGCAACCGATACGCCTACGAAGAAACCATCAGCGTAGCTGCGGGGGACACCTTCAACATCAAGTTAACCGAAGGTTCTTCAGGGCCCTCCAATGTGAAGCTCGCGATTGATACTGGCGACTACGTAGAAGGAACCGACACGCCTGAACTCGATAGTGGCAAGAACAAATACGCTTCGTTCCGCGTCAAAGTCGCCGGGTCCTACACTTTCTATTGGACCTCGGGCAGCCCAAACCAGCTATCGATGGCCCCAATCCCTGAGATGGGCTTTGGTTACTACATTTTGAAAAACCAAGGCACCGCGGCCCAACCGGTTTTCTCTTACTCAAGCTGCGTTAAGATGAAGGAAGTCGACACGAACGAAAGCTATACAAACCGCGCCTTCTATTACTCCTACTATGCCAAGGCGGGCGAAACTCTCGCTTTCCGTTCCTATGTAGACGAAGTCGACACGTATTATCTGAACGCCAACGCGTATTACTCAGGCACAAGCCTCGTAGGCAAAACCGCGGCAAGCAACCCTGGCGCCTACCCCGTTAACTCCACCAACCATAGCAGCGCTTCCGACTCTGCCAAAGCACATGGCATCGTTATCAAAACGGCCGGTTATTACAACTTCTTCATCACATGGGATTCCGGTTCAAGCAAGTTCCAGATTCACATTGCCCCAGCCGATTCGGTAAGCGACTTCTTCAAACTAAACAAAGTTGATTCCACCAAGGTTTCGACAGCTGATGCGATCAAGGCCCAAAACACCGCCTTTGTTTTGGCTGTTACCTTCACCGCGAATAACCCCTATGGGGCAAGCATCTATGCTGATGCATTGGTTTCATCGACCTGCAATTTGCGCTTCACAGCGCTCTTAGACACAGACATCAGCGGATGCGCCACCGCCAATGACGTCTACTCCACAATCAAGGATGCCGCCTACACAAAGGATTCGTGGGGGGCATGTACCAACGGGACCGCTTCTCAAGGCGGTTCTCTTGCGGCCGGAAATTCTAGCAGCCATACCCTTTACATCGTGATCGATTACACGCCGGGCAGCACCATTTCGGCTTATAGCGGAAGGCTCGGCTTCAGCATTAGAACGGCGCAAGCATAACTAACTATTCCCCTACCGCAAATTGGCAGCTCTTTCTATGGAAAGCGACACCGATTTTTCGGATCGTCTCGTAACCCCTGAAGAAATCGTCGTAACGGTTCTTGTCGATTTGTAACAGGGCGGTTTCGATAGCCTGGTTCAAATCTCCGTCATTCGCGTATTTGCATTCGATGATGACGCCCGTCCTGGTTTGGCTATCCGAAATGGCGATGTCCAAATACCCGAGGCCCCCTTCTTTGTTGCAGGCAACCTTGTAACGTTCGTTCTGCCCGCCGCCTAGATAGCCAAGAAGGGTCCCGTGATAGAAACCTTCTCTCTCCTTTTCGGGCCTCGAATAGTCATGGATGCCGATCGTGTCCCAAAGGAAGGAAGAGAAGATCGCGGTCGCCTCTTTGAAGTCCCCTTCCAATAGGCTCTTCATCAATTGGCCGTTCTTGCCTTGTTCGCTTGCTTTTTCGCCAACCCATTTCTCAAAGTCGTTTTCGAAGACGTAACGGACCTCTTTGTTTGGGATGGAGAGCAGATGGGCTTCCCCCTCTTTTCCTTTGCTCACCAAATAGCCGGAGGCAAGCAAAAGGGAAAACACGTTATCGGGTTCCAAGGCGAGGTTTCTATAGGTGAGCATCAGGTTCACGTTCTTTTTGATTTCCTTGCCCATGATCAAAGCGCCGATGTCGTCGTTTAGTTCTGGCTTGGAGTTTCTTAACAACGAACGGATGAATTCGTATTCGCCCGCGTTGGCCCAATAGTATTTCAGGTCGGCGTCTAGGTCCGCCAAATGGTCGGAAACGTAGTTCATCACGTCATAGGGGCAATATAGGCTCGTCTTCGCGACGACATAGCCATCGTAATAAGCCTTCACCTCTTCGTATTTGTCCATCATGTCATAGTCGGCGAGGATGGTTTTGACCTCCGTTTCGGTAAAACCGAAGAATTCCTGGAAACGGGCATCGAGCAAGGTGTAGACGGCGATGTTGTTGAGCCCACTGAAAATGGATTCCTTGCTAACCCTTAGGCAGCCGGTCAAAACGCCCCTTTCCATGAACGGGTTGCTTTTGAACGCGGCGGAAAGCATGCCGCCGATTAGGTCCAGTGCCTCGTCGTAATAACCGTTTTCCCCGCCTTTGGCGGCCTCGGAAAGGGGGTGGTCATATTCATCGATTAGGATAATTGCCTTCGTCCCATAGTGAAGCGACAGCGCATACGAAAGCGTCTTCAGCGAGCTCTTGAGTTCGGAAAGCGTCCCCTGCTTTTGCCTAAGTGCTTTGATGGTGGCTTTGGTTACGTCGTCCAGTTTGTCCGATTCAAGGAGCTCGGGAAACCCGAGGATGACGGACGAAATGACGTCCGCCAGCTGTTCCTTCATGCTTTCGAAGGTGATTCCCTCAACGTCTTTCATAGTCAGGAAGACCGTTGGGTATTTGTTTTGGTGCTCGGCGCAGATGCGCTCCTCTTTCTTGATTGACAAACCGTCGAATAGAGACGGATCCGCCTTTTGGTCAAAGAAATACCGGAGCATGGAAAGATTCAGGCTTTTCCCAAACCTGCGGGGCCTGGTCAAAAGGATGGTGCTTTGCCCCCCTTCTATCAGTTCTTTGATTAGTAAGGTCTTATCAACCAAATAAGCCTTCCTATTCCTTAACGAAGCGAAATCGTCGCTCGTGCAATCGATGAGGGGTTTGATACGAACGGAATCCAACGCTTCCAAAAGCTCCGCCACGTAGCGATCATAACGAGCCCGTTCATTCTCTTTATAGTTCTCATCCTCATATTTTCTGTATGTAAAAGGGGAAATCCCTAAATATTTATAGGCTTGCTGACGGCTCCACTTAAGGGCCTTCCTAACTTCGAGTAACGTCATGGCTCTTACCTCCTATATAAGGCTAGCATGGCAATTGTAAAAATTCATTTGTTTGTTGTAAATTTGCTATTGGAAATTGTAAGTTTTTAGAAAAAATTGTAATTCTTCTCGCGTTTTTGGTTTGTTTTTGGCAAAAAGCGGAAAAGCTTTTGCTCAAATCAATTTTAGTAAAATCGATTTGCCTAAAACAGGGCGGCAACGTTTTTTGAAATCTGGATATCAAAAAGAGTCCAAATTCCTCTTGGACTCTAAATGTGCGATAAAGGATGACCCAGCCCCCGAGGACATCACATGATCAATAGGCTGGTGATGTTGAACATTAGCCCTTGGAATACTTCAGAGGAACTCGTCACTACGGTGCTTCCGTTGTGTTTTCTCCAGTAAGTGACCTCGCTGAAGCCAGTCGCTGGCGGAGTTGCAGGAGATGGCGAAGTATAGATCGGATTTCCGCTGGAATCGGTACGCTGATAATGCTCCGTGGTGTCGTCGAGTTCAATCGTATAAAAAATGTAAACGTGTTTGGCGCGCGGTGTGGTTGTTAGCGAATAGCTTGTGGGGTTCGAGGCGGTCACGTCGTATGTGAATTTGTCGGTTTGCGCATCGGCATCGTCAGTCACGGTGTTCCCGCTAAGGAACTGCCCAATCTTCGTCGACAGACTCGCGTCATCAGAGGCAAAGGCCGTGGCGTAAACATTGATCGCCTGGGCCAAAACTAAAACCTTGCTCTTGTCGCTGTTACTAACCCACAGTCTTCTTTCGTAGGTCAAGCTGGTCTTGGTAAAGCCGATCAGGGACAATTCCCTTTCTTTTGCGGTATCGGCGTTGATTTCTATGGCGAAGTTTATGGTTTGCCCGGGCACGAAGTTGCTCGCGGAGGTATAGAACGTTTGGGACGTTTCGTTGGTGGCGACCAATTGCGGAAAGTTGGTGGTGTTCCAAGCGATTGCCGCATTAGAAGGACGCGGGGCGGGGATAATTGTTCTCTTGCTCGACTCGCCACCTTCTTCGTTACCACCATTGTTGGCGCTATAAACATAAAGGCCAACCGGAATGGTTTCGTTAGGATCGGCCACCGTGATGGTCGTGGACGACGAGGCAGCGGATACCCTGACCTCGGAGGAAGCTTGGAACCAGGCGAAAGTCGACACACCTGCGGTGCATACCGAAAGCATTGCCACCATCGTGGCGAACACCATCGAGTATTTGGTCTTCTTCCTTCGCCCTTTCATAGTCATCCCTTATTTTAGCAATTCGATCAGTTCTCCGTCCTCAACGGGTTCTTCCCCTGCCTGCCTTCCATAATGGAGGGACAAGGAACCTAGATAATGGGCTTCCTCCTTAGAGGAGACTCCATCGATAAGGAACGATAATCCTAGGTTCCTCGCGGGAGCCAGCGCGGTGATAAACGCGTCCCTATGTTTGCCGTAGACCTTAGAAGAGGGGAACCTCACGTAGGCGAAGCGTTTCAAATCCTCTTCGTCCATGTCTGCGTTAAAGTCGCGTAGGCCAAGGCGGATGCCTTTTTTGGAGGCCGCTTCCGCCAAAAGGAGGAACTCCTCTTTCTTGGCTTTGACGTCGTTCTCGGAGACTTCTAGTAGTAGGAAGCTACGGGATGCCTTCTTCTTCCTAAACACGTCCACGATGGCCTCGACGAAGACTTCCTCGAAGCAGGTGTCGTCGATTGGAAGGATCGCTCCCAAAACGGAGGAACTCTGCAGTTCCTTCTTCTTTTTGCCTAAGGTAATGGCTAGGGACATGAGTTCGGCCTCAATGGCCACCCTTTCCTTGCCTTCGGTCGCGATGAGGTCATTGGCCTCTTGATAGGGGATCTTCTTGCCATCTTCTTCGGTAAGCGCGGGCAAGGCTTCTAGATAAGCGATCCTCTTGCCGGCGTTTTCCCTAAACAAGGCATAGTTGACTGGCAACGAGCCGGAATGGATATATTCAAGTAGCTTCGTCTCAACGTAGGTGAACGTGTCGGCGAGTCTGCCCTGCTCAAGGCTATTCTCGTAGATGCGGCCTTTGCTGGAGGCATCGGCCTTGCCATAGAGGACCCGTAGAAGCGAATCCATATCGAAGGGGTTCGACGCTTCTAGAGGATAGGCCATCAAGGCGAAGTCCAGGGTCGGCTCGAAATGCTTGTCCCCTATCGGCAACTTTCCCCTAAGGGCTTTGGCGACTTTCTCGGCGAGCTCTTCCGCTTCCTCGTGCCCTAGGCCAGGGAGAAGGTAAGCGAAGCCATATTCGCCATTACGGTACAACGAACCATCCAAAGAGGCCGCGGAGAGGGCTTTGGCAACCGGCACGAGAATCGGGCCATAGTCACCATCCTCTAGCCTAAATTGCCTCACTAGCCCAGGCGCGTTACGAATACGGACGCCTAGAATATAGCCTTCGGCTTCCTTAAGGAGGATTTCCTTTTGTAGGTCTTCATGTAGAGCCCTGTCGTTATATAGGCCCGTGAGCTCATCGATACGGCTCGAGGCGAAGTCTTCCTTCCTCGAGGCGATGAACACCTCGGTCTCCTTATAGCCAGGACGGGCAACCAACGTGTAGGTGCCGCTAGATAGGCGCGGGACCGATTTCTCGACGATTCTTTCCTTTAAGGGGCATTTCGCGCAGGGGGTGGAGGTACCATAGATCGCCCTATGGCACTTCATGCCGATTCTAGCGCCGGGAATCGCCTTCTCTAGGTTAGGTGAGAGGTAATTGAGGGTCATTGTGTCCTCATCCACCGCATAGCCATAGCCATTAAAGGAAGCGTAGGCGCTTCTAGTCCTCGTCTCGGCTTTGGTGGCCTCGTTAAGGCTATGGATCTTCCTTAAGGCGACGCCCAAGACGAAGGAATATTCCCTAAGCAAGGAATAGGCGACCTTATCGATGTCGGCCTTGCCTTGGGCGAGGATATAGACGAGGCCTAACTTCCTCTCCCCGTCATAGACGGATTCGAAGAAGGCAGTAGAAACGGAGAAGGAATCTAGAATCGACCTCGGCTTGGCCGGTAGATAAAGCGGATTGATGGCAAGGAAGGACCCGCCTTCTTCCTTGGCTAGGTCATAGAAGGGGTCGAGAGTGCCCATCGGGAGGGCGCCATCTTTGGCGACCTTCGATAGGCTCACCTTATCAGGCAAACCCTGCTCATAGATGCGATAACGCTTCTTCTCTTCCTCGAACTCGGCTAGGCCCATGAGGTCCATGCCTAGGAAGGAAAGGGCCTTGGCCGCGGTCTGCTTGACCGCTTTATAGACCTGCTCAGGAGAAGTCGCCGAGGCGATTTTCTCCTTTAGGGCGGATAAAGCCCCTTGGGCGTTCACCTCTTCCGCGGCGGGATAGCCAAAGCGGTCCATCTCGGCGGAAAGGATCTTGACCTTCATGGGGGTCGCGGTGGCTAGGCCCTTGATGGCTTCGGATGTAATTAAGCGCGGAGCGAAGTCAGGATAGAAGGCGGTTGAGGCCTTGGTTTGGATTTTGGCCTCGCCTTGCGAATAGGAATAAAGCTGCACGGTGCGCCTAGCCATGCCCACGCATTCGGCGCGGGAATAGGCAAAGGGGATGAAGACCGCGTAGCCTTCTTCGATCTCGCCAAAGTAGGCCTTCTCGCCATAGTTGGTCCTTAGCATCGCTAGAAGCGCATCAAGCGGACCTTCCTCTTCATAAGGCTTATCGCAGGTAAGCCTAAAGTAGGTAAGGCTAGCCAATGATGTGGGTTCTTCTAGCAAGAAGCGAAGGACCGTGTCGTCGAAGGTCTCCTCATCGAGGACGCTAGGGGCGGGAATCGGGCGGGAACGGACCATCGAGGCGTCGTTGACCGATTCCTTGATGACCTCCATCCTCGAATCATAGGAGTTCTTGTCTAGGTTCACCGATTCGCCATAGGAAAGGCGGAGCAAGGCTTCTTCTACGTCCCTCGCGTCGCGCTCCACCGCTTCTTCTTTTCTCCTAACTTCCTTGCGGCGGAGCAAGAAGAGAACGAAGGAAGCGAGCAAGAAGGCGAGGCCAGCAATCGCGATATAGATAGAGGCGGCTTTCATGGCCTCGATATAGGAGGCGCAGCAAAAGGAGAGGATGAGCAAAGCGATGCCCACCATCAAGGCGAGGAAGGCCCAGACGAAATAGACGCGGATTCTCTTGTTACGGTCAATCATTGCCTTCGCTCCTTATGCCTAAATACGCGCGTAGGAGGGTCGCCACCGAGGCGTTGCCCACCAAGGACATCCTGCGTTCCATCAGTTGGCCATCTTCCCCTTCATAAGGGATATAGGTGACCGCCCTTAGGGGCAGGAAGGGAATCTTCTTCATTTCGCAGGCGATCGCTACGCCGCCGGAGTTGCAGTCATAGCCGCAAAGATGGTTCTTGCCGGCATACCTTCTTAAAACCAAGGAAACGAATTCCTCCTGGTCGACGATCTTCTTCTCGCCCGAGATGATGTCGCCCCTCATGAGGGAGATATCCGACATCGAGGAGGAGAGGGATTCCATGGTCCTCGCCAAATCGATCGAGGAATAGATGAAGGGCTGGAAGCCTGGAATCGTGCCATAAGGCAAACCTTGGCTATGGAAATTGACGCCATGGATGAAGATGCGGTTGCCAATCACGATGTCGCCTACGTGTAGTAGAGGCGATAGCGCACTCGTCTCGCCTAAGACGAAGGCTTCGGAAGGATGATACTTCTCAATCGCGAGCAAGGCGCTAGCCAAAGATAGGTAATTGGTCGTGCCGGAAGTGACGCAGATGACCTCGTGGCCCTGGATGCGGCCCCTAAAGATCGGCAAATCCAAAACGAGGCTAGGCTCGTCGCGGGAAACCCCGCCATCCATGATTTTACGTAGTCCAAGAAGGGAGTCGTATGTTTCCCCAAACACGGCGATCATTGCTCTTCCTCCTCTTCTTCCTTTTCCTCGTTCGCCTCAAGGGCGATCATTCCCCCTTCTTCTAGGCAAGAACGCTCGGCAAGGAGGTCGTTCTTCCCTAACAAGGGGGCGGCGCCTAAGGCAAGGGTGGCTTCGATTAGCCCCGAGAGCACCTTTTCGGAGGCGCTAAGGCGGACGTATTCGGTCTTATAACGGATATAGAGGGGCTCGACGTAGGCGATGTCGGCGATCTTTTCCTCGCCGCATTCATAGATGCCTAGAGGCAGCCTAAGCCCCTTAAGCTTACGGACGATGAGCTTGACCTCGGGCTCGTTAAGGGAGGTCGCGGGCAGGAAGAGGACGACCTTGCCCATCTTGATGTGACGGGAGATCATCTCGCCGGTGAATTGCAGCAAGAAGGAAGGGTCCTTGAGCGCTTCCTCGCTTAGCTCCAAGGCGACTGGGCCCGGGACCATGGCCGAATCTAGCGCGTTTAAGACTAGCTGCAAGGAGACGTCGGTGACGGTTTTGGATTGTCCCGCCAAAGCCATCGCGCTACGGAAGTCCTTGCCCGATAAGGGTCCTTTGACGGGGTCATAGAGTTCGGGGGTTAGATAATAGAGCTTCTTGTCCGCTTTGGAGAAGACGACCGCCTTGAAACGGAGCCTCTTGGCCTGAATCTCCGTGGCGATGTCGATGGATCGGGGCGCTTCCGTCTCTTCCTCGACGTAGGTTTTCACGGAAAGGGGGTTACGGATAAGCGTGTCCGCATAGGCGCTTTCGATCGCATGGGCAATCGCTTCCTCCACCGCTTTCCCTAGCCTCGCTTTGCCTAGATATAATCCATAGGGGACGATGCGGGGGTTTCTACGTAAGTGACGGTCGATCTCGGCGATTTGCTCTTCCAAAATCTTCTCGTCGTCCAAAACGAGGACGAAGTCGGCTTCGCTAGAATAGGCGATGATGGCCTTCTCGTGGAGCAAGTCGAATAGGAGGTCCGCTAAGGATAGCCTAGCGAAACGGATATCCTCTTCCCCGGCTTTCTTGCCTAGGCGCATATGCACCGCATAGACGTGCTCATAATGCTTCTTTTCCTTGGCCAAAACGGTCTCGAACTCGCTCATGGAGAGGATTTCGCATCCCTTGCCAAATAGGTTCTCCATTTGCTCTAGCCTAGCCAAGGCCACTTCGCGAAGATGGACGAACACGCCAAAGACGATCGCCAAAATCGCGGTGAGCAGTAGGCAAACCAAACCGCCGAGGGTCATCGGGGAGGTGTCTTTGGTGAGGCTAATCGAAAGAAGGGCCGCCCCGGCGCCGACGGAGGCGCCTAGAAGCAAAGCGACGACGAGGATCGCGCGTTTGAATCTCTTCAGTTCGTTCTTCATTCCTTCGCATCCCCTTTCTTTCTATCTTTCAAAGCCTTTTTACGGGCTTCCTTTTTGGCTCTTTCGAGTTCTTCTTCCATCTTGGCCCTATATTCGATCTTAAGTTCTTCCTTTTGACGGAATAGCTCGGCGGCCTCTTCGTCATTAGGGTCCACCCCTGCCGCCTGCATGGCCAAAAGCATCTTGGCCTCTTCTTCCTGCTCCTCTTTCTTGGCCGCGCGGAAGACGTCGAATACGGACATGCCCGCGAGCAAGACTAAGGGCACGACCACCGCGACGGGAAGAAGCCAAGCGGTCGTCCCGGCATATGCCGCCGCATCGGGGGAAGCCATTGTAAGGAACGTTCCTAAACCCATCGAATGGTAGACTTCCTTGCCGATTAGGTTATCCTGCGTCCAGGTTTCCTTGCTCATGCGTTGATGGGCAACCGGGTTATCGCCCATCGTCGTGAAGGTCCACACGCCGTCTTTTTGTTCTAGCCCGATGAGCCTATGGGTATCGGGCGCGCCGATCTTGGGGTAATAGAAGGTGACGACGTCGCCTTTAAGGTCATAATCCTTGATGTTCCCCTGTTCGTCGAGGATCGGGTTGGAGACTTTTAGTTTGGAGATGTCGTTGACCTTCTCGATGATGATGCCTGACCCCGTGCCGATGCAATTAGGGTCATCGGGGATCGTCATGGAATCGGTCGCGACGTAAAGGAAGGAACGGCCAAAGGCCATGGGGACACCATGATTGTCCTTCTTGGTGACGACCATCGATACCTGCACGTAGATGAGCACGGCGATGATGCCGACCAAAAGGCCGTCTATCGTCCACGAGATGATTTTTCTGGCCTTGCCGCTTTTCATTTGCCTTCAAGCTTCCTCTTCGTTAAGAGATACTTCTCCTCCTCGGCCTTCTTCTTGGCTAGGAGGCGTTTCTTCTTCTCGTCTTCTTTCTTGGCCGCTTCCATTCTTTTGGCCTTTTCCGCCTTTTCCGCGGCGAGGCGTTTAGCTTCTTTGGCGGCCCTAGCTTTGGCTAGCCTATCCTTGGCCTCATCGGAAACCACTTTGTCTTTGTGCTTTTGCACCGCTGCCTTCACCACGGGTTTGGCCTTGCCTTCTAGGCGCAGCTTATCGACCTTGTGGGCAATCAAAACCTTTTGCCCTTCCTCGGTGAGGCACTGCGTCGGATCGATCGCTTCCTTTGCGGCGGGATAGGCATCATAGATGAACCTGCCGTCCATATAGGAGACCTCGTCCAGGGAGAAGATGATCTGCGGGGTAATCTTCTTGCTCGACCTAGCGATCACCTTGCTCGAGGCGGTGTGATGGCTATGGAGGGTCGCGATGGAAGAGCCCACCAAGCGGTAGAGGGAATCCAGATACTCCTCGGAGAACCTGCCCCTCTTTTCCTTGACGTCATAGGAGACGCCTAGGGATTCGTAGGCATCGATGAAGCACCACAAGACATAGGCCTTATGGTAGTCGGGGTTCTTTAGGAGCATGTTGGTCATATGGACCGGCACCGAGACGTCCTTGGCCCCTTTCATCTGGGCCATGAAGGGGGACCGCAGGAAATACCCGCATTGGTCGCGGCATTCGCTTAGCCTTGCGAGTAGGTCGGCGTTTTTCTTGGATTCGCCCGCGTCATCGGAAGGGACGGAGGCCCTGACCTTCATGTCCACCTCGTAATCGATGCCGCCTAGGTTCACCTTGGTATGGACCAAAAGCTCATCCGAATCGAGGGTCTCGCCGTGTTCCTTGATGAAGGCGACGCGGGTGTTGATGAAGGACATGCACCTCTTGATGAGGGTCATGACGAAACGGTTCTCGTAGATGGCCGTATCGGTTTCGCTATGGATCGTAAGGAGCTTATCGGGGATGACCTCACCGGTTTTGGTGATGTTGCGGAGATATTGCGAATGGGAGGCGAAGTGCTGGATCGAAATCGGGGACACCTTCTTGGCCTTCTCGGAATTGACGAGCTCAGCCTCCTCTTTGATGAAGGTACGGGGGTTGGAGATGATCTTGGCGATCGCCGCCATGCCATCCTCGAGGGCGTCGACGAAGGTCGCGTCGAAGTACTTGGTCTCGACGCGGCTCATCTGCGAGAACTTCGTCTCGGGGGAGGTCCTCACCTCGTCCATTAAGGCGGATAGAGGCTTCTCCTTCTTCCAGGTCGAAAGGAATCCGGCATCCAAAGAAGCCGCTTTTCCCAAAGGGAAAGATACCGGCTCGAGCTTCGGGTCGTCCTTACCCTTAGGCGAAGGTTCCACCTTCAGCCCGGGAATGTCTTTTCTTTCTTCCTTTTCGCCCATAGGTCAATTACTTCGACATCTTGATGAGGAGTTGGATCTTCGCGCGGCTAAGCTGGAACTCGCTCGGCCCGAAGAGCTTGGTGAGCATTTCGTCGAGGGCGACGAGTTCATCGCCAAGGAAGCCGACGTTAAGGACCTCGAACTTCTTGAGGATCTTGGTCTTGAAGCAGAAGTCGAGGGCTTCTAGCTCGGTGCCGCCGCAAGCGATATAGCACGGGATGAAGGCCTGGAGTTGCTTCATGATACGGTTGCCAAAGGCAAGGTGGAAATGCTCGATGACATAGTCGTCTAGGGTCATGAACTTCTCCATCGTATCCTGACTCATCGGATGGTCCTTCTTGGCCTGCTCATAGAGGTTATTGAGGTAATCCGCGGGGAGAGGAAGGGCTTCGGTGAAGGGGGCTTCGAAGGGGATGCCCTTGTTCTCGAAGAAGAGGCTCATCGCACGGTCATAGACCTTGTCGGTGATCGTGAAGGTGGAGTCGTCGTTATTCGCGGTGCCGACGAACCAGATGTTCTGCGGGATGAGCAATTTGCCTTTGACGATGTTCTTGGGGTCGTCGTCCCTGTGGCCCGCGATGACGTCGACGAGCCATTCCTTCGGGTTAGGCATTTCCATGATGGAGAGGAACTCGGCGAAATAGTACTCGATACGGGCGAGGTTCATTTCGTCGAGGACGATGAGGCTCACATCATCCCTATAGGTCGCTTCGTAGACCGCGGTGAGGAACGAGGTCTCGGTGAACCTCTTGGTGAAGTCGTTGTAATAGCCTAGAAGTTCGGAACGGTCCCTCCAGTTAGGCTGGACGGGGCAGATGGCCGCCGAATGGCGGAAGAACCTGCCCAAGGAGTACGGCATCGAGGTTTTACCGGTACCGGAGATACCTTCGAGGATGATGAGTTTGCCGGTGCCCATCGCCGCGAAGAATTCGCGGACCGTGTCGATCGTGTAGTAGATCTTTAGCTGCGAGCAGGCGAAGTTGCGGAACCTTTCGCAGATGCCGGCAAGATCGATGTTACTTGCGTCATCAGGCAACTTGACGTGGAGCATCCCTTCCGGATATTCCTCGTCGATGCCGGAGAGGCGAATGAAACGGGGCCCTCCGGCGGTGTCTTCCTTCTTACCCCTGCCTGCGATGGCGGAGGCATCGATTCCATCGCCGACCCTGGTAAGGCCGATCAGTTTGTCGTTTTCTTGACGGAGATCATAGATCTCGAGGTTCAGCCTTTCGATTTCGTCGAGCATCTTCTCCTCGTTCTTCGAGGCCGCTTTACCCTTAAGGCGCAGCTTGCGGAAGGCGAGGATGAGCAGGTATGCCAGGCCGCCCACGATGACGATGGCGAGGACGATCATCAAAACGAAGAAGATCCATCCCGCCGGGCCGAAATCGGCTTGGTAGGCCAGGAATATCTGGTGGTAGCCATTGAAATGCTCAATGACGTTGAACCCACGGCCGGTGAAGATGCCGGCGATGTTTTTCCCTAACGAAGTCAGGATTGTGTTAAGGAACGCGAAGTAAGGACCCATAATGGTGCCTCCTTTTAAATCAAAGGTATTGGTCGGCGGCCTCGTCGAAGACGGCGACGAAGCCAAGGGAGAAGTCGAAGCTAGCGTAGGCTAGGGCTTCGGTCATGTCGTGATCCCACCCTTCTAGGAAGATGGACACGACGACGCGGGTCGGCTCGTCTTTGGGGAGCGCCGCGATGGGGATGGGGTGTTCGCCGGGGGTTTCATCATAGATGAACTCGGAAAGCGGTTTGGCCTCTTCCCTAGCGAACCTGATGTCGGATTTCTCCTCGTCAAGCATCCGGTGGGGTGCCTGATGGGTGGAGTTGAACACGTTCCTCTTTTCCTTGGGGTTTACCACGATGTCCTCGGAAAGGGGCGCGGTGTAGACGAGGGAGGACTCCCCTACCTCGCCATAGATGATTTCCTCGTTCTCGGCGTTGACGTCGTATCGGCCTAGCCCCATGAGGTCCAGGGGCCCCGCGTAGGAGACCTCCTCGTGCTCACCGAGTTCGGCGATGTTATAGAACGGGTGTCCTCCGCGCGAGTATGAATAGAAGGAAACACGCGCGGCGTTGGTGACGTTTTGGAGTTCGGCGAAGTCTTTGTCGTGGGCGATCGCCGCTTTGGAGTTCTCCTGCTCATTAGGAACGGCTTCCGATGTCGGATTAAGGTAAAGGAGCGCGTTTTTAGGAGCGGTCACGTTGAATTCCATTTGGACGTAGGTATCCCTACTCGCCTCGGCGGTTTTGCCCTTGGATCCACCCGGGATATAGCCCGAATAGAAGTACGGGGTGAATTGCTGTCCGTAAGCGTAGTCCCCATGGAACATGTTGGAGATGTTGCCCAGTTTGATGTCCTGCTGCCCGAAATCCTCGAGGGTATAGGGAACAAGGTCGCCTTTTTCGTCGGTTTTATACGTCGTGGAGCCATCCGCCTCCCTCTTGCCGACCTGGAGATACATCGGGTCGTAATCGAGAGTCATGGATAACCCCGTGACGCGGAATCTCTCCTGGATCGTGTACCAAGCGTAGGTGGAGGTCGCCGAAACCCCTAGGGCCGTGCCAAAAAGCAAAGATCCGACGAGAATCAAACGCTTCGTCGAAATCCCCGAACGATAGGTTCTTCGGTAACGGTTTTTCATGAAAGAGGTTTTGGGATTAGATGCCGACGGTGAGGCCGATGCCTAGCTGAGCTCCTTTAGGCGCGGAGCCATAGGCGTCTGGATCGAGGGCCTCGAAGTAGGCGATGAAGGTGATGCGGCGGGTTTTTCCCGCGGGGATGACGAGGTCGGTTGCGTCGAAGAGAAGGTCCTTGTCCGCGGAGTTATCGAAATTCACGCAGTAATCGTTCCCGGAATCGGAATAAATCGACCTGCGTAGATAATACGGCTGCTCGGACTCATCCCCCGCTTCGGTGCGGGTGTACTTCTCCCAATCGGAAATCGCTTCCCTTAGATCGTGGCGGTCGTCGGTGGAAGGGTCGCCTTGGGTGGTACCCATGTTGGTGATGTTCTGATTGCCGTAATAGACGACGGAATCGTCAGGCTCCCCCACGTTGCCCTGGCGCATCACGATGCGTAGGTAGTCGTAAGGGTTCTTGGCGTCGTTAGTAGGATCGGTTCTTTTCGTTACCGCGCAGCGGAGACGGTAGAGAGCTTCCTCGGTTTTGGAGTCATTGCGAAGATAGAACGTGTAGATAAGGGCCTTGGATTCGCCTTTTTCGGTGTCCACCAAATTGTGGGAACCCCCTCCCTGATCCGTGTCTAACTTCTCCTTCAGCAACTTGTCGTAAGCTTCCTTGACCGTAAGCGCGGTGGTCGGCCATGCGCTGCCTAGCGGATCCCCACGGAGATAGGATGCCGAAGTGGCTTCGCCAGTTGGTGAGATCGTCAACGAATAGTGGGCTTTTTGCTGTTGCTCAATCAGGTCATGGTCCATTTGGACGATAAAACCCTCAGCGCCACGGGGTAATGACATCAACATGATCACACCCACCGCGAGCGCCGCGCACGAAACTAAAATAATCGTCGCCTTCTTCGCCTTCGCCATCCTGCCGAGCTTTTTGGATTTGCTGGCGGTTGTTGACGGGCTATCAAAGGCCTGTTTTTCTTCGTTTTTGCTCATTGGGCAAACCTCCTATTTCGGAGACGACGACAAAACGCCCATATGGCCTACTCCCTTCCGTCTTTGCCGAGACGACGGGCCTCAACCTATAAGCGAATCAGTTGCCCAGATGTCGGTTATTCCCTCTAGCCTTGCCGATGGCATCGAGGTTTTTCACCGTCACCGCGTGCGGATAGGAAAACGTCTCCAGTGCGCCGTCTTCCTATCTTTTAAGCTCATTCGAAC
>Ga0307907_100012_pt1 | contig 17745 bp, 15 predicted proteins | sample Goafecreptomycin_17_FD_203753 | JGI IMG/M metagenome (GOLD analysis project Ga0307907, IMG submission 203753) | Metatranscriptome of enriched fungal communities from goat fecal pellet, Isla Vista, California, United States - Bagasse, Gen6, Rep 3... ...
CGCAATTAAAACGACAGATCTTATTATCAAAACAATTGGCTTTGAGCAATTAGATGACGTCTTGTCTTTGAAAGTGGCGCCATATCAGCGCGATTTCGTTGCGGAAAACGCCCTTGCCATCGCCGAAGCTTACGCCGCCGAACGCCAAGGCAGCAAAACTCAATGTTTTATCGCTTACCACAATAATATTCCCGTTGGTTTTGCTTCCATTGCCTTGGGCTCCATCGGTGCTAAAGGCGAAAAAGAATGGATGAGGAATTCTTATTGCCTTTGGCGAATCATGGTCGATATGGACTATCAAGGCAGGGGGTTCGGCAAAGAATTGTTCAAGGCCATGATCGAGTGGTGCGCCACAAAGCCATTAGGAGAAGCCGAAACCATATACACAAGTTGCGATGAAATGAATGCGAAAGCGGTGGCCCTTTGCCAAGGACTTGGTTTCGAAACAACCGGAGAAAAGATAGACGGGGAAATCGTCTTAAAAAGAGATTTGCCAGGAGGGCAAGTGAATGAATGATAAATGTGAATTGGTGCGATTTGAACAAAGCGGATTAACGCTTGATGTGAACGTGTCTCCTGACGAGGACACCGTCTGGCTTTCCAAAGAGCAATTAGCATTGTTGTTTGAGCGGGATAGAAGTGTGATTTCGAGACACATCAAGCACGTTTTTGAAGAGCAGGAATTAGACGAAAAAAGCAACGTGCATTTTTTGCACATTGCAAATTCGGATAAGCCCGTCCCCTTTTACAGTTTGGATGTAATAATCTCCGTTGGATATCGTGTCAAATCTAAGAACGGCGTGCTGTTTCGTAAGTGGGCATCGAATGTATTAAAGGAGTATTTACTCCGTGGATATGTGGTTGATGGGAACAGAGCCTTGGTGACCAACGAGAACTACATCAACCTTATCAATAGGGTAGAAAGCATTGACACAAGGCTCTCTAAGATTGAAAACGAATACAAAACGGATTCCGAAAAGGTTTTCTTCGATGGCGAATATCTGGACGCTAGAACCTTCATCAAGGAATTAATTTCTAAGGCAACGACGAATATCGTTGTCATAGACCCCTATGCCGATGCGAAGGCGCTTGGTTTCCTTCGGTCAAACACCCCGAAGTTGCCGCTTTGCTGATCGCCTCGTTGAAAGCAAAACTGACCCAAGACGATGTCAACGCTTTTAATCTCCAGTATGGGGGCTTAGCTGTAAAAGCCGACGATTCCTTCCACGATCGGTTCATCCTCGTAGATAATGGGGCCCTTTATCACCTAGGTGCATCTTTGAATTATGCAGGCAAAAAGACGTTTGCAATTACAAGGCTAAGCGATGAAAAGTTTGTCGCCACCATCGTCAACAGGATTAATGCTATTTAGGGGCTCGCGAACGACGAGTTGTACGACAAAATAGTGGATGGAAGTATATAGACAAAAGCGGATGGATCGAATCAGACAACCACAATAGGAAGGAATCTTGATTCAGACAAACCTTCGGTTATCATATTGGGCGATATAGATTATGGCTAGCTTCAGAAACGACTACGGTGTGCTTGCACACCCCAAGATCCTCGAGGCCATCTGCAAATACGGCAGCGAGGAGAACACCCCTTACGGGCACGACACCCATTCCCGCAACGCGGCGAAGGCGATCCGCAAGGCCTTTGGCTGCCCTAAGTCTACCGACGTGCATTTCCTCGCGGGCGGAACCCAAACGAACATGGTGGTCATCTCGGGGCTGCTCCGTCCCTATGAGGCCGTCATCTCCTGCGACTCGGGTCACATCAACGTCCATGAGACCGGCGCGGTCGAGGGGCAGGGGACCAAGATCATCACCGTCCCCGCGGTTGATGGGAAGCTTAGTGCCGCCCAAATCGAGACGGTCGTGAAACGCCACATCGATGAGCACATGGTACTCCCTAAGATGGTCTACATCTCCGATTCCACGGAGACCGGGACGATCTACGCCAAAGAGGAATTGCTCCAAATACGCGAGGTCTGCGATAAATACGGCCTCTATCTTTATATCGACGGGGCAAGGATTGGGAGCGCGCTCACCTGCAAGGCCTGCGACCACGGGCCCGAACTAATCGGACAAGTGGCGGATGCCTTCTATGTGGGCGGCACCAAAAACGGCTTGCCCCTAGGCGAGGCCCTCGTGATCAATCACGACGAACTGAAGCCTCATTTCAGGCACCTACTCAAGAACAAAGGTGCGATGCTAGCCAAAGGCTATCTCCTTGGAATCGAGTTCGAGGAAGCCTTCCGTAACGACCTATATTGGAAACTCGCTAGGCACGCGAACGAGATGGCCGAGTCCCTCCGTAACGGACTAACCGAACTCGGCTTCGAGCCGATTCCCTCGCCGACGAACCAAGTCTTCCTTCGCCTAGACAAGGATCGGGCGGAGGCCATCATCGCCGAATTCGGATGCGAGCGGTGGGAAGCGGGGGAGGAAGAGGAGACGATCCGCTTCGTCACGAGCTTCGCCACCGAAAGGGAAGACCTCAAGAGGCTCTTCACCTTCCTGCAAATGATTTAATGAAGAACATAGGAGAAAACGAACATGCCTAACATCGACAAAGACCAAATCATAACGTTGACCGCCGCTAACGGGGAGAAGATCCCCTGCAAGGTGGTGGCCGAGATCATCTATGAAGCCGTCATCTACCTAATCCTTACCCCGACTATCCCTGTCTCGGGGATGAACGATGGGGAGGCCGTCATCTTCGAGCTTAACCTCGGGGCCAAGCCCTCGGAGCAACTCAAGGTCGTCACCGACGAGAAGATCATCAAGGCCGTCAATGAGCGTTACCTAGAGGGCCTAAAGAAAGAACAGGCCAAGTAAAGACAAGGCAAAAAAGGGATCCGTCGTTCGGGTCCCTTTCCTTTTGCTTAGGCGAATAGTGCGTCGAGGTCGGCGATGAACTCGTCGAGCTTTGTGAGGTCCTTGATCTTCGCGCCGGAGGCTTGGGCGTGTCCGCCGCCCTCCCATTTATTGGCGATGCCCGAGATGTCCTTCTCCTTGCTGCGAATGGAGATCCTCCAGCAGTAGTCTTTGGGATTAGGGTCCTCGGTGATCGAGCACCAGGCGTTGATGCCTCTGACGTTAGAGAAGGTGTTGACGTGTTCCTTCCCTAGCTCAGGGGTGATGTGAAGTTCTTCCTGGGCTTCCTTTGGTAGCAGGTAATAGGCGACGCCATGAGGGGAAACCTTGAAGTTAGCCAGAACATAAGCGAGCGATTTAAGGGAATCAATGTCCTTCTCATACATTTTCTTGTATATAGAGGAGATATCGATGCCCGTCGCGATGAGCGCGCTTGCGACCGCGAAGCTATGGGGCGAAGTGGAGGAATAGAGGAACCTGCCCGAGTCGCCGACCAAACCGATGTAGAAGTTCTCGGCGGCGATAGGCGGCATCACCTTGCCCTTGCAGTTAAGGAGGAAGTCGACGCATAGCTCGGCCGCCGCGGCCATCGATAGGTCGCAGAGGGTGGCCTTCTTGGCGATTTCCTTCTTGCAGGGGTGATGGTCGATCTTGACCTTGTAGGCGGCTTTCTTCCACCTCGGGTCCGCGATCCTCTCCTCGTCGCCGACGTCCACGATGATGGCGAGGAACTTGTTTTCCTTGAACCAAGATTCGGGGAGGTTCTCGGTCTCGGGGAATAGGCGCGGGGTGAAGGAGACGTGGTTGTCGCCTAAGAAGTGGATCTCTTTGTTCGGGTAGTTGCCCTTGAGCCAATAGTAAAGGCCCATCTGGGTGCCCATCGCGTCGAAATCAGGTTTGATGTGGCGGAAGATCGCGATCTTGCCGTAACGCTCGATGGCGCGGAGGATGGTGCGGTAGACCTTTTTGTTGGGCTTGCCGTATTCGGCGATGATCGGGTCGACCTTAGATGCGGCCATTTTCGATTCTCCTTAGGCAGTCGCGGGCGATCATGACCTCCTCGTCGGTGGGGAGGACGATGACCTTGACCTTGGAGCCTTCCAGGGAGAGTACTTCCTCTTTGCCGCGGAGGCCGATGTTCTTCTTGTAGTCGATTTTCAAACCAAGGGCTTCCTCGACATCCTTAAGGATGAGTTCGCGGAAGTAGTCGCTGTTCTCGCCGATGCCGGCGGAGAAGATCATGAGGTCGCAGCCGCCAAGGCGGACATAGTATTGGCCGATGTAGTCGGCGACGCGCCTGGCGAATAGCTTGGCGGAGAGCAAAGCCCTTTCGTTGCCTTCCTTGGCCGCGGCTTCCACGTCGCGGGTGTCAGAGGAGACGCCAGAGACGCCTAGGAGGCCGGATTTCTTATTGAAGATGTCATACATCTCGTCGACGGATTTTCCGGTGCAGTTGCAGAGGTAGTCCATGACGGAGGGATCGAGGTCGCCGGAACGGGTGCCCATCATGACGCCGCCTAGCGGGGTGAGGCCCATGGAGGTGGCGACGCATTTGCCGTCTTTGATGGCGCACAAAGAGGAACCGGAGCCGATATGGCAGGATAATATCCTGGTTCCCTCGGCTTTGCCGCCGAAGTAGTGCTTGATGGCGGTGTCGGCGAGGTAATTGTGGGAGGTGCCGTGGGCGCCATAGCGGCGGCAGTCGTACTTCTCGCTCATCTCATAGGGGATGGGGAAGAGGTAGTCCTCGGGTTCCATGGTCTGGTGGAACGCGGTGTCGAAGACGGCGATCGAGGGGACGCCGGGGAGCGCCTCGCAGAAGGCCTTCCAACCCGTGATGTGGGCCGGGGCGTGGAGGGGATCAAGCGGGGTCATAGACTCGATGAGGTCGGCGTTATGCTGGTCGAACTCGGCGGAACTGGAGAAGTATTTGCCGCCTTGGACGACGCGGTGGCCGACGCATTTGATTTCATCAAGGGATTTGACGATGCCGTATTTGGTGAGGGCGTCGAGGACGAGCTTGGCGCCGACTTTGTGGTCGGGGATGGGAAGCTCGAGGGAGACCTTCTCCTCGCCGTATTTGATGCCGAAGATGCCTTGGGCGAGGCCGATCCTTTCGACGTTGCCGGAGCAGAGGACCTTCTCCTCGGGCATTTCGTAGAGTTTGTATTTAAGGGATGAAGAGCCGCAGTTGACGGCCATGACTTTGTACATTCGTTTATTCTCCTATTGCTGGTGGAAATGATAGCGCGACTGCGGGACGGGGGAAAGGGGCAGGGGCGATGGCGGACACTTGTATTTTCCTTCGTCGATTGTCGTTTTTTGCCTTTCCACGCTCGCCCTCATGCCTTATAATGTACGTGCCGAGATAATGGCCTTCCCCCGGGTTATTTCTCGGTTTTTCTTTTTTGCCCAAAGCGGGCCATAACCCCCTTTCTAAAGAAAGTCCTTTGGGTTAAAATGTTGCCATATTTAAGGAGATTTCCATGGCTTACGGAATTCTATACGACTATTTGATGGGCCAATCCATCGACGCTTTCAAGTACTTCGGTGCGCACTTCGGGTACATCGACATCGAAAGGGACCAGGTCGTCCCCCCGAAGAAGCCCGGCGGCAAGCCCAAGACCGTCAAGGTCCAGGACAAGCTCTATGGCGTCTGGTTCAGGCTCTACGCCCCGATGGCGAGCGACGTTTCCGTCATCGGCGAATTCAACGGCTGGGACGTCAGGACCCACAAGATGAACAAAGTGGATCCCTCCGGCGTCTTCGAGACCTTCATCCCCGGCCTCCACGACTACCAGTCCTATAAATATCACTTCAAGAACGCCCGAGGCGAATACGTCGACAAGGCCGACCCCTTCGCCTTCTATAGCGAATACCGCCCCCAGTCCTGCTCCAGGCTCTTCAACATCGAGGACTTCCCCTGGATGGACGGCGATTGGCTCGCCAAGAGGACCCGCAACTTCGACAGCCCGATGTCGATCTACGAATGCCACCTCGGCTCCTGGAAGGGCAAGGTGGGCGACCGCTACCTCTCTTATGAGGAAGTCGCCGACTATCTGATTCCCTACCTCCAGGAAAACGGCTACACCCACGTCGAGATCATGCCGATCACCCAGTATCCCTTCGACGGTTCCTGGGGCTATCAGGCCACCGGCTTCTTCTCGGTCGACTCCCGTTATGGCAACCCCAAGCAGCTCATGTCCTTCGTCGACAGGATGCACAGGGCCGGCTTCGGCGTCATCCTCGACTTCGCCCCGGTCCACTTCGCGACCGACTCCTATGCCCTTCGCGAATTCGACGGCACCTGCCTCTATGAATATAGCGATCCCAGGCACACCATCTCGCCCTGGGGCTCCGCGCAGTTCGACCTAGGCAAGGACCCCGTCCGTTCCTTCCTCATGTCGGCGATGAACTACTTCCTCGAATACTTCCACTTCGACGGCATTCGCGTCGACGCGGTCTCCAACATCGTCTATTGGGACGGCAACAAGGCCAACGGCGAGAACACCGGCGCGACCGAGTTCATCCGCCGCCTTAACGGCAAGATCCACTGGGCCCATCCTAGCGTCATGATGATCGCGGAGGACTCCACCGACTTCACCAAGGTCACCCATCCGATCGAATACGGCGGCCTCGGCTTCGACTATAAGTGGGACCTCGGCTGGATGAACGACACCCTCAAGTACTACGGCCTCGACCCGGTCTATAAGAAATACGAGTCCAACAAACTCACCTTCTCGATGGCCTATTTCTACTCCGAGAACTTCCTCCTGCCGCTATCTCACGACGAAGTCGTCCACGGCAAGGGCACCATCATCAACAAGATGTGGGGCGACTACGACAGGAAATTCGCGCTCATCCGCAATCTATACACCTATCAGTATGCACACCCTGGCAAGAAGCTGAACTTCATGGGCAACGAGCTCGCCTCCTTCGACGAATGGAACGAGCAGAAATCCCTGCCCTGGAACCTCCTCTCCTTCCCTAAGCACGACTCCGTCCGCAGGCTCTGCCGCGACCTCAACCTCATCTACGCCGCCGAAGACGCGATGAAGGTCGAGGAATACAACCCCGCCCACTTCCGTTGGCTCATGGTCGACAACAACGACCAATCCGTCTACGCCTTCGAAAGGCAGGTCGGCGACAGCGACCTCATCTTCGTCTTCAACATGACGCCGAACTGGTACGAATACTACGAGATCGGCGCCTACAACGAAGGCGTCTATGACGAGATCTTCAACTCCGACAAGGACGTCTATGGCGGTTGGAACCAATACAATGGCCTTCCTTGCTACACCCAGCCGGGCCCCGGCCCTGAGGGCCGCCCGCTCCGCCTAGGCCTCAAACTTGGTGGCTTCTGCGCCTGCATCCTCAAGCGCAGGATCGAACCTAAGCCCGTCGAGGAGAAGAAGGAGCCCGAGGAGAAAAAACCGGCCCCCAAGGAGAAAAAACCGGCTCCCAAGAAGAAGGCCGCTCCCCGCAAAACCACCAAAAAATAAGGTAGATTCACATGTTCGATAACAAAGCAGATTTCAAAGAAACTTTTACTAAGCGCCTAGAAGAGAAATACGGGCGCTCCGTGGCCGACTCCCACATAACGGAACGTTATGAGGTCCTCGGCGAAATGGTCCGCGACGAAGCGGGCAAGCAGTGGCGTACCTGCCGCGAATCCATCATCAATGGCGATCAGAGGCAGCTCCTCTATTTCTCGATGGAATTCCTCATGGGCCGCCTCCTCACCTCCAACATGCAGAACCTCGGCATCTACGAGGTCGCCAAAGAAGGCCTCGCCGACTTCGGCATCGAGATCGGCGAACTCGAGGACATGGAGGCCGACGCGGGCCTAGGCAATGGTGGCCTTGGCCGTCTTGCCGCCTGCTTCCTCGACTCCATCGCCTCCCTCGGCTATCCAGGACACGGCAACACCATCCGTTACGAATACGGCTTCTTCCGCCAGAAATTCGTCAATGGCGCCCAGGTCGAACTTCCTGACCAATGGCTTTCCAACGGCTTCGTCTTCGAGGTCAGGAAGCCTAAGCACGCGGTCGAGGTCAAGTTCTATGGCCAGGCCGAGACCTTCCTTAAGCCCTCTGGCGAATACGGCCTCCGCACTGTCGGGGCCACCGCGGTCAGGGCCGTCCCCTATGACGTCTCGATCCCGGGCTACCGCAATGGCGTCGCCAATACCCTAAGGCTATGGTCGGCCGAGCCGAGTGAGAACAACCTCCCGACCGACCGCTCCTTCGAGGACTACCTGCAGACCCTAAAGGAACTCTGCCACGGCCTATATCCCGACGATTCGACCGAACACGGCCGCATGCTCCGCCTCCGCCAGCAGTACTTCCTCGTCTCCGCGGGCCTTCAGTCCGTCATGCGCGCCGTCAATCGCAGGTACGGTTCGCTTGACCGCCTCCCCGAACTCTACGTCGTGCAACTTAACGACACCCACCCGATCCTCGCGATCCCCGAGGCCATGAGGCTCCTCATGGACGAATATGGCTATGGCTGGGACGAAGCCTGGTCCATCTGCACCAAGCTATTCGCCTACACCAACCACACCGTCATGCCCGAAGCGCTAGAAAAATGGCCGGTGCACTATGTGCAGCAGCTCGTTCCGCGCGTCTACATGATCATCGAGGAGATCAACCGCCGCTTTAACGTCTACCTCAACGAAATCGGCGCCGATCCTAGCCGCAAGTACGCGATGCAGATCATCAAAGACGGCCAGATCCACATGACCAACATGGCCATCTACACCGTCTTCTCCGTCAACGGCGTCGCCAAGATCCACAGCGACATCCTCAAGGCCTACACCTTCAAGGAGTTCTACGAGATCTTCCCCAATAAGTTCAACAACAAGACCAACGGCGTCACCCATCGCCGCTGGCTGATGTACTCTAACCCCGGCTTGGCCAAGGTCATTTCCGAGCGCATCGGCGACAAGTGGGCCACCGATTTCGAGCACGAGATCGGCAAATTCGCCAAATACGCGGACGATGAGGCGACCCAAAAGGCCGTCATGGACGTCAAGCACGCGAACAAAGTCGCCTTCGCCGACTATGTCGCCAAGCATTATGGCATCGAGATCGATCCTAATAGCATCTATGACGTGCAGATCAAGAGGCTCCACGCCTACAAGAGGCAGCTCCTCAACGTCTTCCACATCATCCATCTCTACTTGAGATTCAAGGAGGATCCTTCCTTCAAGATCACCCCACATACCTACATCTTCGGCGCGAAGGCCGCCCCAAGCTATGCTTACGCCAAGAAGATCATCGAGCTGATCCTCGCGGTCGCCAAGGTCGTCAATAACGACACAGAGGTCTCCAAGTACATGAAGGTCGTCTTCGTGGAGAACTACGGCGCTACCCTCGCCGAGAAGATCATCCCCGCCGCCGACATCTCCGAGCAGATCTCCACGGCCGGCAAGGAAGCCTCCGGCACCTCCAACATGAAGCTCATGATGAACGGCGCGGTCACTTTGGGAACCCTTGATGGCGCCAACATCGAGATCGCCGACCTCGCGGGCAGGGAGAACGAAGTCATCTTCGGTTTGACCGCCGATGAGGTGCAGGAACTCGTCAATAACGGCACCTACAGCCCCTGGGACGTCTATAACGGCGACCCCCGCGTCAAGGCCATCATGGACTCCCTCTTCTCCGGACCGTGGTGCGAAGGCGACCAAAACCGTTTCCGCATGATCTTCGACGAGATCATGAACCGCAACGACCAGTTCTTCGTCCTCGCCGACTTCGCCTCCTATGCCAAGGCCTGCAAGCAAGCGGAAGCCCTCTATGGGGACGAGAAGAAGTGGGCCCATGCCTCCATCATGAATATCGCGAGCAGTGGCTTCTTCACCTCCGACCGCACGATCGAGGACTATAACCGCGATATCTGGCACCTCCAGAAGCTTCAGCCCAAGAAATAAGGATGACCGACGATTTCATCGACCTAACGCCCCTTTTCCCGCTGCAGGAAGCCCTCGACAAACAAATCGAGGAGGACCATGGCGTGGATTACCCCTCCACCTTCGAGCGGAGGGTTTTGGCGTTGCTCGTCGAACTAGGCGAATTCGCCAACGAGACCCGTTGCTTCAAATACTGGTCCTTCAAGGCGCCTTCCCCCAAGGAGAAGATCCTCGACGAATACGCGGATGGCCTCCATTTCCTGCTTTCCCTGGGCATTCCCTTAGGGGTAAGCCAATACAAGCATTATTTCCACGTGAGGGAGAAAGACCTCACGCTTGCTCTGCATATGGTCTATAAGGACGTCTGCGAGCTAAGGGAGCATTACGACGCCGAGCATTACGCCAAGGCGTTCGCCGATTATCTAAACATCATCCCTCTATTCGACTATTCCTCGAACGAAGTGGTGGAGGCCTATCTCAAGAAGCTAGGCACCAACCACAAGAGGCAGGAGGAGAAATACTGATGACACCGCGCAAATGGCTGACGCTAGGATCCATCATCGGGTTCTTGGCCTTCATCGGATTATCCTTATGCCCCTTCTACCGCGTCGAGGTCTTCGATCCTAACGGAGTCGACGTCCGCTCGGTATACACCGGTTCCTTCTTCGAGGCGATTTGGATCCAATACGACCCCAAAAACGTCGTCAGGGTCATCATCTACTCGATCTGCGGGGTAGCCGGGCTCGTGGGGCTAATCTTCCTCTTACGTTCCATCTTCATCCCCAAGGACGATTTGGGGGACAAAGAGGACAAGTTCTACGTCTTCGGTATGTTCTTCATCATCCTCTGCTGCACCCTAAAGGGCATGGGGGACTTCGGGTTCAACCACGTCTATGAGGTGTTCGTCTCGCTAGGGTTCGCCTTGCTTGGCATCCTGGCGGTCGTCTTCCATCATAAGAAAGTGGTGGACTACTGATTCTAAGCAAATCTGAATAAGCTGGCGGAAGCCGGCTTTTTTTCCGATTTGATGCATATTTCGCATTTTCGAACTTCCGATTTGATGAATTTGATGGAAATTGCGCAAAGCGCAGAATGACGTGATTGTTGACATGATGGAATCGCAAAAAGATGCCTTTGCTTAGGAAGGAGTTTTTTCATGCGCGAGAAGCGAATGAACCTCGAAAAGGGCTATCCCAAATACCAGTCCAAAGCGAAAATTGGAACGTAAACGATTCCGTCCTCGTTTTTGTAGTCGCCATCATAAACGACGATGCCGGAAGTAACCCTGTTGCCAAAGGCTTTTTTGAATTTGGTCAGAGAAGTGATGGTAAAACGATCCGATGATTTAACCTCTATCGGTGTCACCTTTCTATTCTCGATAGAGAGGAAATCAATTTCCATGATGGTTCTCGAGTTGACTTTCTCCCTTTTCTCATAGAAGAACAAATCGCGATAACCTTTCGTCTTGAGAACCTGTGCGACGTAGTTCTCCATGAACATGCCCTCATTGATGTGAAGTTTGTCGAAAACCAACGATTTATAAAAAAGCTCGTTTTCCGTGGTCTTCATAAACGAAAGGGAATATAAAAGGCCCGTATCGATAAAATAGGCTTTTATGGAATCCCCGTTCGCGTTTAGTACCGGGACGACGGATGGGTCGGTCGATTGAAGACAAAGGTTGACGATATAGGCGTTTTTTAGCCAATTGAAAGCGGAGCCATATTCCCTTGCCCTTGCGCTGGAATTGATGTGGGAGAGCTTGAAACGCTTATCGTGATTGGATAGTTCGCTTGGAATCAAATTAAAGATTGAGGTGAGATAGACGGGGTAGACGTTCTCCTGTTTGTTGAAATCATCGTAGTAGAGTTCGAGGATGGCCCGTTTCTCCTCTTCGACTTTAACTAGATCCTTCGTTTTGAGGTAGGCCGCAACGCACCTAGGCATTCCACCAACGAAGAGGTATTCCCGGAATTCCTTGTAAATGCTCCGATAGGCCGCGGAAAAGGGCTTTTTCATTGCAATGGTTTTCTCGATGAACGCAGCCATGTCCGTTTTTTTGGCGGCCCGCAGGTATTCCTTGAAAGTGATGGGGTGAACATCGAGTTTTACTTCATCACTAGGCAGAAGATAGGAATCCCCATCGCTTCCTTTCTTCACTATCGAAGCCAAGGAACCGGTTTCCATTATGTCGTATCGCCCATCGAGGATCAGTGTTTTGATCGCCTGTCTAGCCGGTTTGAAAAGCTGGATTTCATCCAAAATGATAAGCGATTCCCCGACGAAGAGTTCCTTGCCATAGGCGATGGAAATCCGATCATAGAACAAATCAAGATCCTCCAAGGAATTGATGAAAAGGTCCTTAACCTCCTTGGTGGCACGGTCGAAGGAGATTTTGATGAACGAGCGGTATTCCTTGTGAGCGAACTCCAGGGCAAGGCAGGATTTCCCGACTCGCCTCGCACCGCGCAAAAATAAGCACTTATGTTCACGGGCGTCTTCTTTCTTCCATTTTAGCAGTTTAAAATAGACGTCACGTTCGATATAGTCGCCGTATTGCAAAGCAATTTCATACTCGTCAAGGTTTTCCACTATTCATCTCACCACAAAACCAACAGCCAAAATATACCATCTCACCACAAAACCAACAACTGAATTTGGCTTGCTCACCACAAAACCAACATACTTTACAGGCACTTTCACAAAAAACCGCAACAAGAAAAGGACCGCGATTTGCGGTCCAATTCGATGGTTTTGCTTGGATTAAGCGGCTTTGCCGACGGAGCCAAAGAGTTCCATTTTCTCTTTGACCTTGGCGCGGATGGCCTCGAAGCCCGGCTTGAGGAGCTTGCGGGGGTCATAGCCCTTGGACTTGTTGTCGGCGGTGGGGTCGGCTTTGCCGGCGAGGCAGTATTCCTTGGTCGCTTGGGCGAAGACGAGCTGGCAGTCGGTGTTGACGTTGATCTTGGACATGCCACCGGCTATGGCCGCTTTGATCTGGTCGTCGGGGATGCCGGTGCCGCCATGGAGGACGAGGGGGATGCCACCGGTCGCCTTCTGGATCTTCTCAAGGGCGTCGATGTGGAGTCCGGTCCAATCCGCGGGGTAGATGCCGTGGATGTTGCCGATGCCGGCGGCGAGGAAGTCGACGCCGAGGGCGACGATCTTGGCGCATTCTTCGGGATCGGCGATTTCGCCGTCCGCGGTGATGCCGTCTTCGGTACCGCCGATCGCACCGACTTCGGCTTCGATGGAGAGGCCTTTGTCGTGGGCGAGGTCAACGAGTTCCTTGGTCTTGGCGATGTTCTCCTCAAAGGGGAGGGAAGAGCCGTCGAACATGACGGAGGTGAAGCCGGCTTCGATGCAGGCCTTCACGCCATCGTAGGAACCATGGTCGAGGTGAAGGGCGACGGGGACGGTGATGCCGAGGGACTCGTCGAGAGCCTTGACCATCGCGGCGACGACCTTGAAGCCGCCCATGTACTTGCCAGCGCCTTCGGAAACGCCGAGGATGACGGGGGATTTCTGGGCTTCGGCCTCAAGAAGGATGGCCTTGGTCCATTCTAGGTTGTTGATGTTGAAATGGCCGACGGCGTAATGGCCTTCGTGGGCTAGTTTCAACATACGGGTTGCATTGACTAACATTGTCTTTATTTGCCTCCGGTTAGTGATGTTGGAAACATTATGAAGCACCAAAGGGCGAATCGCCACAAAAATGATAAAGAAAAAGGCCTATAAAGGCCTGCTTCTGGTTCTTTGCGTCCTTAGCGCTTCCTTGCGGGGCGTAGGCGATAGAGGTTCGTCGCTTTCGCGTAGACCACTTCCGCTTCGGGATGGAACAAGGCGAAGTAGCGCTTGGCGTTACCCATGTAGCGGTGGAATTGATCTTCCGTTAAGTCGAATCTAGATTGGAAGTCCGCTTTGGATAGCTCGCGTTCCGTGATGAGGGTTTCGACCATTTGGGCGAATGCGAAGGTCTTGCCAACTTTCATTTTCCGAGTTTCCTTCCTGGGGCGCTTGGGTACCGAGTTTGGAAAACTGGTCCCCTTGGGAAAAGTAACATGGAAACTCCAAATGTGAAAGTCCGTTTTTCACGAAAAATGACGCGTTTTTGACATTCGGTGATTTAGATTGGCGGTATTTGCCTATGTTTTCATTCGTCCTTTAAGGGTTTGCCAAGGTCGACGTTTTGACCCTCGATGTCCTTTTCGAACGCTTTGACCTGTTCGCCGATGCTAAGGTCGCGGAACTGATTCATGTAAAGCTCGTAATAGGCGCCCTTCTTTTCCATGAGTTCCTTGTGGGAACCGTCCTCTTTGATGCGTCCGCGTTCCATGAAGAGGATGCGGTCGCTGCCAACGATCGTGGAAAGCCTATGGGCGATGACGATGGAGGTGCGGCCCTTAAGCAAGCCCGAGATGGCCCTCTGCACCTCGGCCTCGGTGGCGGTATCGATGCTCGAGGTCGCCTCGTCGAGGATGAGGATCGCGGGGTCTCTGACCAAAGCCCTGGCAAAGGAAAGGAGCTGCTTTTGGCCCTGCGATAATCCGCCTCCCCCGTCTTCGAGGAAGGTGTCGTATCCGTTTTTGGAGGACATGATGAAATCGTGGATGCCGACGATCTTGGCGGCCCTTTCGATGTCTTCTTGGCTCGCTTCCTCGTTGCCATAACGGATGTTCTCCGCGTAGGTGCCCGTGAAGACGAAGGGGGTTTGCTGGACGTAGCCGATGTTGGAACGTAGCCATCCAAGGGAACGTTGCATGTAATCGACCCCATCGACGTAGATCTTGCCCCCCGTTGGCTCATAGAAGCGGCAGAGGAGGTTGACGGTGGTGGTCTTGCCAGAGCCCGTCTCGCCGACGATCGCCACAGAGGTTCCCTTCTCGATGTGGAGGTTCAGCGGGTGGATGACCTCGATGCCGTTGCCATAGTCGAAGCGGACGTCCTCGAAGCGGATGTCGCCTTCTAGTTTCTCGTAGTTTTCCTTCTTCGGATCGAAGACGGTGCCATACCGTTCCACGATCTCGGGCGAATCGGCGATCTCGACCTTGGCCTCGAGCAGCTGCATGACCTTCTCGGCGCCGGCTTGGGCCGCCATGAACTCGGAGAGGATCTCGGCGATGGAGGTGAGGGGGTCGTTGACCCCGTTGACGAAGGAGATGAAGAGGATGATCGTGGCCACGTCGATCGCGACCCTGCCGTTATTGAGCCAGCGGAAACCGACCAGGATGACGAGGGCGATCATGAGGGTGAAGATGAGGGTGATGACGGGCTGGAAGACTGCGTTAAGCTGGCCCGCGAATTCCCTCTTGCCCCTGACGTCCTCGGTGATCCTCTCGGCTTCTTCGCAGCTAGCGTCCTCGATGGCGAGGGATTTGACCGTCTTGGCGCCATCGATGCTTTCCGCGAGATACCCCACATAGTGGGAGTAGGCGTTCCTGGCGGTCCTATTGGCCTTGAGGATGGCCTTTTCGAAAATCGGGGTGATCGTGAGGATGATCGGCATCGAGGCCAAGACGATGAGGGAGTACTGCCAGTTGATGGAGAACATCGTCACCGTGATGAAGACGAGTTCAAAGACGCACCAAAGGATCGAGTTGAGGGCCCAGGCCAAGACGTCGCCGATCGAGGAGGTGTCGTTTTGCATCCTGGCGATCAGCCATCCCGAGGAGTTCCTGTCGAAATAGGAGAAGGAGAGTTCCTGAATCTTGGCGAAGGTGTCGCGGCGGAGGTCCACCATGATGTGCATGGAGAGGATGTTCGTCGCATAGAAGGTCGCGATGATGAGGACCGAACGTGCCAAGATCATGACGCCCATCGAGGTCACGTAGGCGGCGAAGGGCATGTCGACCTTGATGCCGAAGATGAAGGTGACGGGGATGACGAGCTGGGTGACGTCGGAGACGACCTGCTCCCCGAGTTCGATTTGGTTGGCGCAGGCGATGGCCCCGGCGTTCATGACGGGGACAAAGCTCGAGTCATAGAAGGTGACGAAGAGGGTGCATAGGAGCGAAATCAAAAGGAAAACCCAGTGGCGCATCGCGTATTTGCCGATCTTGAACCAAACCGAAAGGTTCAGTTTCTCCGGCAACGCTTCTTCTTCGATTCTTCGCGGTGGCATGTTTCCCTCCTTTCTACCCTAGGCTCGACTGGATGTCGGCGATTCGTTTGTATAGTCCGTTGTTGCGGATGAGTTCGTCGTTAGTGCCCATCTCGGCGATTTTGCCATGGTCGAGGACGATGATGAGGTCGGCGTCCTTGGCCGACATGACGCGGTGGGTGATCAAAAGCACGGTGGAACTGCCTTGGAGTTCCTTTAGTTCGGAACGGATGGCGAGGTCGGTGGCGGTGTCGACCGCGGAAAGGGAATCGTCGAAGACGAGGATGGGGGCGCCCGAGATGACGGTCCTGGCGATGGCGACCCTTTGCTTTTGGCCGCCGGATAGGGTCACCCCTTTTTCGCCGACCGCGGTGTCATAGCCTTCCTTGAAGCCCTCGATGGCCCCGTCGACCGCGGCGATCCTGGCGGCCCTGCGGATATCCTCCTCGGTGGCCTCGGGCTTGGCGATCTTGATGTTTTGGGAGATGGTCTTGGAGAAGAGGAAGGGGTCCTGCAAAACGGGGACGATGTTCCTCCTTAGGTGGGACAAGGCGATGTCATTGACGTCCACATCGTCCAAGACGATTTTGCCGCCTGTGAGGGGATATAGCCTCGTGAGCACCTGAATGAGCGTGGATTTGCCTGAACCGGTTTTGCCCATGATCGCGACGGTCTGGCCTTTCTTCACGGAGAAGGAGACGTCGTCTAGGATCGGGGTGTTTGGGTCATCGGGGAAAGCAAAGCTAACGTGGTCAAAGACCATATTGCCGGAGATGGCGGGACGGGAGCCGGTTTCGGTGTCCTCGAGCTCGATGGAGAGGAGCTTCTGGATGCGGTCGGTCGCGGCTAGCGTCTGGCCTAGGTTAGACAAAGTGGTGGCGGTGTTGCGAAGAGGCCACACCATCATGTTGACGAAGGTGTAGGAGATGACGACGGTGCCGGCCGTGATCTCGTGGGCGAAGACGAGGTAGATCGCGTAGATGATCGCCACGGTGCGGCTAGCGAAGATGAAGATGTCGGAACTGCCGAAGAAGAAGGCGGATAGCCTCTTCTCCCTAGCAAACTTCTTGCCATAGTCCTTGAGGGTCTCCTCGAAGGCGGCGATTTCCTTCTTCTCGCCGTTATAGGCCTTGATGACCCTGACCCCGTTAAGGTTCTGGCTGATCTTATCGACCATGACGGCCTCGGAGTCGTCGGTGGCCCTGAAGCGGCGCCTTACTTCCTTAATAAGGAAAAAGGAATAGACGAACATGACGGGGAAGGCGGCGAGGGAGACGAGGGTGAGCTTCCAGGAGATGGAGAAGAGGATGGAGAAGCAGAGGATCACCGTGAAGAGGGTGTAGGTCATCTGCGAGAGGTCCATCATCATGAACTTCCTGGTTAGGTCGACGTCGCGGGTGCAGGTTTGGATGAGGTCGCCGCTTTTCTGGGTCCTATATTCGCGGTAGGGGAGCCTTTCCAAGTGGGCATAAAGCTTCATGCGGCCCCTTTTGGCGATCCTAGCGCCCGCCTTGGTGCGGAGGTTGAACCTCCAGAAGGAGACGAAGGCGGTGATGAGGCCCGACACCGCGACGGCGGTGGGGAGGATCCATTTGTTGTCGTAGAGGTATTGGTAGCCTTTGCCCAAGGTGAGGATCTGCACGACGAAGCCCTCGAGGGGGTCGACGATGTTGCCGGGCCCGAGGGTCTCGTTAAGCGCGTCCACGAGGACCTTGGAAAGGAACTGGGTGAACACCGAGAAAAGGACCATCAGGAACTGAAAAACGAAGGACGCGACGTAGAGGGCCTTCGTGCCTTGGATCATCTCCTTGAAAGTTTTGCCCAGGTTTCCCATAAAGGGAATTTTACTTTAATCCGCG
>Ga0307907_100014_pt1 | contig 16653 bp, 29 predicted proteins | sample Goafecreptomycin_17_FD_203753 | JGI IMG/M metagenome (GOLD analysis project Ga0307907, IMG submission 203753) | Metatranscriptome of enriched fungal communities from goat fecal pellet, Isla Vista, California, United States - Bagasse, Gen6, Rep 3... ...
CCCAGATTCTCTTCCTGCGATTTTAACACATACTCTTCCTTTTTCTATTGCTGGCATATTTCTCACCTATTTATTTTTCTTATTAATACAATTTATTATTAATTCTACAGTAGCTTCTTCATCAAAAGATTCGGTATTAATAATAAGATCATATATTGATAAGTCATCTATATCAATATTATGAATCTCCATGTACCGTTTTCTTTCGCTACTTGTTCTTTCTTTAATTTCACGATTAACTGTATCTATGTCTTTGTCTTCTCTGTAACAAATACGTTCTGCACGAATGTTATCCGGAGCCATAAGCCATATTCGATAGTCAGCATCACAGAAGTGTGCTGATAATCTACCTTCTACAATTAAATCATCTGCTGACGCAGCTATTTCTGCTTGTTTCTTATCTAAAGCTTTATCAATTTCATCATTACCTTCAGCAAACTCATTAAACTGAATCAAATCCATATTATGTTCAACCGCTAACATTCTAAATACATCACCCGCTGAATTAAATGGAATATCTAACTTTTGGGATAAATTCTTAGCAGCTGTAGATGTTCCAGTTCCAGCGAGTCCACCTATAGTAATAATCATAATGATCTAGCCTCTTCTTTGAATAACTGTTTAGTACAGTTAGTACATAAATTTCCACCATATGGTCTGTTAGGAGTTCTTTTATTTTTGGAAATTTTCCTAATTTCATATGGTCTTCCACGTGGTACTGCATCTAATACTTTACCACATTTTGCACATACATGTTTAGAAGGTTTTTTCTTCTTGTAATGTACTACTCTTCTTCCTCCAGGAACTCTTTTTTGAACTTTCTTAAATGTTCCTGTTCTATATCTTGGTGCAGGCATTAGTCTTCCTCCTTTTAAATTAATATAATTACCAGGTTATTCTTGTCCCTTTAAACCTAATAATTTCATAACATTTCATAACATATAACTAGATTAATCTAATTATTTTATATTGTTTTCATACCCATTAATCTTCTAAGTGCAAATGAAATTGCAAATGAACATAAAATGTACCATCCAAAGAAGTTAATTGTCAATGGATCAGTTTGAGTCCATATGATATTCCATATTGGCATGAGCAATAAATAAAATTGTGATGATGCAATATGAATTTGCATATGACTAATAGCATAGTTTCCAACCATACCATAATAAATTACTAAGATAGGAATCATTGTAATTAAGGTAGGTTTAAACTGCATGACCATTAAATCTTTCTGTTTAGGCATGAAATCCATTTGTTTTTTCTGAACTTTAGCTAAAGCTTTAGGATCACCTGATTTTTGAGCTTCCCTGAGTTCACTTTGAATCTCTTTCATCTCTGCTTGCATTTCTTCCATTTTATCATAATCAATTAGAAGTTTCTGCAATACTGTAATAAATAATGCAATAAGTCCTGCAATAAATAGTACAGTTAAGATTGGATTATCAGGTGTAGGATCCAATGCTATTAACGGTCCTAAAACTGAATCTAAAAATGACATTATTCAATCCTCAAATTTATGATAAAATATCAACAATATCATTTACTGCATCATCTAAACCATTATCATGGTTTTGAACTATTGAAACAGTTGCACCTGTTAATACTGCATAAGTCATAGCAGTTGATTTTGCAACACTTTGATGTAAATCTATATCTTCAGCATATTCCTGATCACGTACACGAGTATCATCAGTCATTCTTCTGTACATGATTTCACTAGGACTTGCTTCAACTAAGATAAACTGTGTTGGTTTTAATTCATCAAGAACCCATACTGGTAATCCTGGAAGGAAACCTTTTGGAGTTTTAATAGAACAATGTGTATCAATGATAACATCATCATTTTCTGCCATTTGATGAATTCTTTCTGCTGCTTGTTTTTGCACTTCTTTTTGTATTTCAGGATCTAGTTTACGCATATCATCACGTGATTCAACTAATCCTTTTTCTTCTGCAATTTCAAACATTATATTTCCATAATTAATGTTAACATAATCGACTTTTTCTAAAACTTTATTTAATACTGTGGTACTACCAGTACCAGGTATACCTGCAAGTACTACTATGTTCATCATAATCACTTCATTTTATCTAAAATATTTTATTTGTTAAAAAAGATGATAAGAAATTAATATCTTATTCATCTCCTAAGAATTTTCTTAACATTGGATGCATATCCATTAATTGTTCTTTAGCTATTTCTTCGTATAGCCTGTAAACAACACCAACAGTCAATAGTACACCGGTACCTCCACCTAATGCACCAGTTAAATCTGCTGCGAATGCAAGTACACCTACAAATGCACCACCTAATACTGTGATAGTTGGAATATACTTGTTAAGTATTCTTTTAAATTGTACTTTACTACTTCTGAAACCAGGTACTTGAACACCCATATTTGACAATTGTGATGCCACTTGTTTTGGTCCAATACCACTAATTTCAACCCATAATAATGCAAATAATATTGAAAGTCCAATAAATACTATGGCATATATTAATACTTTTAACGGATCAGTTAAAAGTACTGATATATTTGAAGGTGTTGTTAAGTAATAAGCTATACCACTTATTGCTTGACCTTGTGATACTTCTCCGAGTATAGGGAATCCTGCTGATTGGAATATTCCTGCAAATAATTGTACATTTAAGAGTAATGCACTTGTTAATATAACAGGCATGTTACTTGCATATACAAATTTAAGAGGATATTTTGATCTTGCTCCTTTTACTCCACCATAGGATAATGGAATTTCCACTCTCATACATTCAGCATATACTACTACAAGGAATACTATAATTGTAGCAAGCACTGGTATTAATAGATTGAATTGTGGTTGTCCTGTCATTAAGGAATAGATGAAGTTTGGTATTCTACCTGCTGGTGCTGCAGAACCTGTTGCTGGTAGGAAGTTAAATGTTCCTATAAGTATTTGTTGGGATACTCCTGCGGCAATGAATAATCCAATACCACTACCGAATCCCCATTTACTTACAACTTCATCCAAGTAAATGATAATTAATCCACCTAATACCATCTGAATGATAAGTATAATTGTATATTCACCACTTATTGGTGGAAGAGAACCTGTTACTACAAGAACTGCTCCCTCAAATAATGTGAATAATATAGCTAATAATTTTTGAGTTCCTTGGAATGCAGCTTTATCTTCTGGACTAGATAAATCCAAATTAATAAGTTTACCACCTACTAATAACTGCATTACAATTGATGCAGTAACTATAGGACCAATACCCAATGTAAGTATTGAACCGAAGCTACCTGCCATTACTGATCTTAACTGTGCAAATTGATCTATAGCTGTAGGACTAAGACCGTACAAAGATACTTCAGTTAAAATGAAGTATAATACTAGTATAATTGCTGTCCATTTTAATTTATCTTTGAATCCAAGTTTCTTCTCAGGATTAATAACTTGGGGAAGAATTGAATAAAATGGTTTGATACTGTCTAGAGCTGACATTTTTTTCCCCACGGAACAGTTTTCCAAATAAAACAGAAATCAAATTATATGATTTCTGCTACTCCTCCTGCACTTTCAATTTTTTCTATTGCACTTTTAGAGAATTTTGGTGATTTAATAACCATAGATGTGGATAAGTTACCTTTTCCTAATACTTTATTGTAACCTAATTCAGTTACGTCAAGTACTATTTGTCCATCTTCTTTAGTAGCTATTTCGTCTGCTAAAAGTTTTTCTATTTCATTATCAATGTATGATAAATTAATAGGTTTGAATTGCTGGATAGTTTTTTGAGGACGTTTAAATCCATATTTACCAAAGTGGTTAGGATCATTGATAACCATCCAAGTCCAGTGATGTTTGTTTCCACCAGCTTGTCCACGACCTCCACGGTGACCTGCACCTCTTCTTTTCTTAGTACATCCACCACCAACAGATCTTGAACCTCGTAGTTTTCTGATTTTTCTTGTTTTTCTAATCATATTGGACACCTGCTAATTTAGATCATTTTTAAGAGTAATTCATTAATGTTTTCTGATCTGTAACCAAGTGAACCACCTTCATTGAAGGATTTTTTGGTATTTTCATATCCTTTACGAGGTGGGTTTAAACGGAATATTGGTTTTAAACCAGAATCTTTGAGAGTTGTTTCACCGTTAAATAAAGCTGTTGCTAATTCATCAACATTAGCATAATCAGTGTTTTCTTGAACATATTCATCAGTAACTCTTTTGTTACCAGGTAATCTTCCTCTTTGGGATACTAATACTTTAAGAGTTTCTTCTGAAATTTCTCCCCATGTAATGTAGTCTTTACCTTTTTGTAACATTCCTTTGTAACTATCGTTTTCAGGAATTATTACACAATGACTGATTCTTGTAAGGTTAAGATAATTAAGGTTGTCCGCAAGTTTTCTTTTAATACCTGTTCTTCCACGAACTCTTATTACTGCATACATAATAACACCTCATTATTTAATCTAATACTCCAAGAGCAGCTAGATCTTCTTGGCTTGATTTAACACTAGATAATTCTTTAAGTGCTTCAAATACAGCACGTGCAAAGTTAATAGTGGTTTGAGTTTGTCCTCTTGTCATTGACCATACATCAGCTATACCTGCTAATGAGAGGATAGTTTTACCAACATTACCAATTGCTAATCCTACACCTCCAGGTGCTGGAATAAGGGTAACATTTACACTACTCATTTTACCGTCTACTTTGAAAGGAACTGTGTGTTTTCTTCCACAGACACAACCCCAATCTCCACAACCTCTTCTTACTTTGATGATGTTGTGTTTTGCATTATCTACAGCTTTTCTTATAGCTGGACCTACTTCTTGAGATTTACCTTCTCCAAGTCCAACATATCCTTTTCTGTTACCTACTGCTACAATTACTCTAAAGTTAACTTTTCTACCAGATTTATGCATTCTTTGAACAAGGTTAACATCCATAACTTCTTCTTCAAGATCTGGTAATAGTGCGTCAACAATTTCAATTTCCATTATTGGAAGGCCTTTTTCTAATATTTGATCAATATCAGTTATTTCGCCATCTTTAACTTTCTGTCCAAGTTCAGTTTTTGGAGTCCAATTTTCCACGTTGAACCTGTTAGGAGAGTTTTTATTGTTTGATCTATTTGATCTTTTGCTCATTGTGTTGCCTCATCTATTTTTTCTTTAACGCTATCGAAATGATCTGGTATTTCCATTGGAGATAATCCACATCTTATATAATTTGCGAATTTAGCATTTCTTTCTTCTTCATCCATACTTTCTGCATATTCTGCAATATGTTCTCCTCTGATTCTTGAATCATCAGGTAATATAGAATCATTATGAGGTATCCATAATCCAGCATCTAAAGCTCCTTTGAGTACTGCATATATTTTTGTACCTTTGATTGAAGGTTGTAAACCGATATCTAATATGGTTTCATCATAGTCTTCATTAAGAGCTTTTTTACCGAATAAGTATCCAGTAAGATAAGCAGCAGATGTGTTTTTACCATTACCTAACCATCCATAATTTTTTAGTTGTTTGGATGTTGCTGAAACTAATGTTTCATCTCCATTGTCTCCAACTTTAATTAATTGAGTAATGGTATGATTTGATGTTACTCTAACAACCATTCGTGTTTTATCAAGGTCAACTAATTTATATCTTTTGTTATAATTAGTTTTTCCTTCTCTTCGTCTTTTGAATTGAACTTTGTATGTTGCTCCTCGTGCCACTTTCTATTCCCCCGTTTCTTTTAACATTCCGTGGTCTTTAGCATAAGTTTTCATGTATGATTTACTTCTGAATGATCCACCTTTTGCCATGTTATATAATTTACGGTATGTAGTTCTATCAATTTCATCGTTAGCACGCATATCTTTAAGAACAACCCTTAAAGAACGGATGGTACTCATCCATGCTTGTTTCTTAGGAGTTCTAGCTTTTTTAGCCCCTTTGATACTACCATGGCCTTTTCTTCTTCCTTTACGTTTTTGTTCAGCATTCTTTTTGCTTCTGTAACTGCTTATTCCAGTAGCCGGTTTTGCTTTGATAACACCATCATTAATCAAAGCTTTGATACTATTTCTTGTAATTGCTCTGGAAACCTCTTCCATATGTTCAGGGTCAATCCATACTCTGTTAACCCCTACTTTAAGAATCTTTGCAGCTAATTTTTTCTGTGTAGTAAGATTCATGAAAATCCTCCTAAATATATAAATAAATAATTAAGATTAATAGACATCCACAGTCCATAAGACTATAAGACTTATTCTATAATTTCAATCTTAATTTAATACTTTAACCCCTATTTCTTGAGCTTTTGCTACAATTAACTGTCTTTTTCTTTTTCCTACTGTTGCACCAATTCTAGCTGCATCAGTTTCAGGATTTAAAGCTTTGATTTGTTCGACGTTTTCAACTAATATATCTTTATAACCTGATGGGTGTAACCCTCTAGTAGCTTTAGGACATCTGAATCCTACTCTAGCCATTGCAGGTTTTCTTGCTTGGTATCGTCGTCTTTTACTTAGTTTACCTCTAGGTCTACGGTAACTATCACCAAGTTTTTTATATCTCCAATATTCTTGTCTTTTGAAGGTTGGTTTTTTAGTCATAGTAACTTCCTCTTAAAAAATTATTCTTCTAGTTCTTCCTGAGTTTTATCCACTAAGTATATTCCATCTTGGAATACACGAGGATCCCGTCTTTTAATTTTTGTAGCTTGTTCAATGTTAGCCATGGTTTGACCAACATCTTCTTTGTTTATACCAGTAATTGTTACATCTTCACCTTTTACTGATACTTTTACATCTCCCATAATTTTAGCTACACGTGGACTTCTTTCCCCGAGGAAGTTGTCAATGTTTATAAGATTTCCTTTAACTTTTACAGTCATTGGAAAGTGAGCATAGACGATTTTCATTTTATAAGTAAAGCCATGTTTTACACCATAAATCATGTTTGAGATATGTGATCTTATTGTTCCAACCATAGCTTTATCTTTTTTATTAGGGAATGCTACGAATATTTTAACATTTCCTTCTTCTTCTGATATGGTAATTTTATTATGGTTGAAGTTTCTCTTAAGTTCTCCACCATTTCCTTTAACTGTTACATCAGCACCATCTATGGTAACTGTAACATCTTCAGGTATGGGGATAGTCTCTGTTATATTTGCTAATTTAACCATTATTTCACCTAATTAATATACATATACTAATAATCTTCCACCAATTCCAGCTTCTTTAGCTTCATGGTGAGTCATTACACCTTGTGGTGTAGTTACGATTAATATTCCGAAGTTTTTAGCTGGTAAGTATCTTTTTTCGAAATCTTCGAATTCATCATTTTTAACTGCGTGACGAGGTTTGATTACACCACATTTGTTGATGTTACCTTCTAATTCCACATTAAAGTAACCAGCTTTTCCATCATCTACTAATTCAAAATTTCCTATATAATTTTCCTTTTGCATTGTGCTTAATACATGTCCAATGAGTTTTGATGCAGGTTTGATTACACATGAATCGTTTCCTTGTAACTCATTGTTTCTGATGTTTGTTAAAGCATCTGCAAGAGGGTCCATAAGAGACATTCTATAAACACTCCTGTCTAGTTATATTTTTTAAATCCGATTTTTGGAGCTATTTCTCTAAAGCATTGACGACAAAGATTTAAACCATATCTTCTTACAATAGCTGAATGATCTCCACATCGAGTACATTTTCTTGCTGCTTTCCCGTATTTTCTTGGCAAAATATTCACCTTCTATTCTTCAATAGTAACTTGGAATTTTTCTTTCATTAATTCCATTGCTTCTTCTGGGGTAACTCTTTGAGTTTTTGGTATTTTTTTAGGTCTTAATCTTCTTTCTTTAATTCTGTGACCTGGTTTTTCAAAGGTTACTGAAACATCCATACCAAAAATTCCTATGTCAGGGTCGTATCTTACACCAGGAATATCAATGTGTTCTCTTATACCGAAGGATACATTTCCTTCTTTATCAAATTGAGAAGCTTTAATCCTATTTTCTAAACCACTTAAAACCATTGATATTATTTTATCAGCTTTTTCTCCTCTTAAAGTTACTTTACATGCAATTGGTTGTTTTTTCCTAATTCCGAATTCAGGATTTGTAACTTTTGAGTAAGTTCTAACAGGTTGTTGATCTACAAGAGATAATAATAAACTTTCTGCTCTTGTTAATCTTTCCCCACCTTCACCAACACCAATGTTAACTGTTGCTTTTTGAATTCTTGGTTTTTGCATAACATTCATGTTTAGTCATCTCCTAATAATGATATTACAGGTTTATCTTGTCCGATAACGAAAACATATTTTGCTAATGTTAAGAAAGAACCTTCATCAGTTTCCATTAATACAGTGTTAGATTTAGAAGATTGTGTAACTGTAATAGTTTTAATTCTTCCTAATTCACCAATGTGTTTACCACCAGTGATTAAACCTAATGATCCTTCTTCAAATTTGATTGAATCAGAAATGTTTTGTTCAGGAATTTCTAATAATAAAACATCACCTGTTTTATATTCATCTTCACATAGTACATTTCTACCATCATGTAAGTTTAACTGTGTTTTTCCACCTTTAATTGTGGTTTTATTTTTTATACTTACTAATTTGAAGTTTGAATCTTTTTCATCTATTTCATGAAGTACTAATCTACCTTTATAATCAGGTAAGATTCTGTAGTATTTATTTAATTTAGGTATAGAAATTACATCCATAAATCCTACAGGGAATCTGTGGTCTTTTCTTACTGTACCATCAACTAATACATCACCATTATTTAAGATTATTTTTGCTTCACGTGCATTGCTAGCTACACCTAGAATATCTCTTAATACCATTACTAATGGCAGTGATTCATTAAGAGCATGTGGTCCAGCACTTGTTTTTGTAGTCCATGTTTCTTCCTTAACATGTATAGGCCACATTTTAGGTGCTTTAAATCTTTTTAAATGTTTTCTTGATCCCATATTTGCCATATTTATACCTTCCTATTTAATGCATTGTTCCTTCTTTCATCATCTAAGTAAATATCAGTTATTACTAAATTTGATGGGTGAATTGGTTGGTATAATTTTGTTCCATCTTGTTTCTGAGATGATGCACCATCTACCATTACACGGTAGTTTTTAAGATCTACTCCTTCAACTTTTCCTTCTGTTCCTTTGAAGTCACCACGTACAATTAGTACTTCGTCACCTTTTCTTACAGGGAAGGATCTTCTATTGAATTCACTTCTTAAACTGTCAGAAAGATGTACACTCATTAAGTTGTGACGTTTGTGTAATGGTGCAGTATATAACGCTTTACGTTGTTTTCTTGGTTGTTTTGACATTATTTCACCTTTATACAATTATACTTGCAGCACTACCAATAGCTGGCCAAATATCAGCAGCTTCTTTAGCTATAGGTCCTCTGATTTCGGAACCTTTTAATACTCCATCTTCGGTAATGATTACAGCAGCATTATCTTCAAATTTAACTCTTAGACCATCTGCACGTCTGTATTCTTTTTTCTGACGAACAACAACTGCAGTTGTGACTTCTCTTCTCATGTCAGCTGTTCCTTTTTTAACGGAAATAACTACCATGTCACCTACACCAGCAGTAGCAAGTCTTCTTCTTACTCCTTTAAATCCTTTTACTGAAATAATTTCAACTTCTCGTGCTCCGGTGTTATCAACACATTTTAATCTAGCACCGATTGGAAGGGACTTGGAGACTTTTGATGTTAACGCTTTCATTTTATTTATTCTCCTTTAACTTCTACTAGCACAAAATGTTTAGTTTTACTTATTTGTCTACATTCTGCAATTTTTACAGAATCGCCGACTTTTACATCAAGACAATCTGGTTTGTGTGCTTGTATTTTAGAATTTCTTTTTTCGTATCTTTCATATTTTTTAATAAATTTATAGAAACTTCTTTCTACAGTAATTGTCCTATCTGCTTTATCACTCGTAACTGTTCCTTCTATAACTTGACCTCTTACAGAGAGTTCACCGTGAAATGGACAGTTAGGATCATTACATTCATTTTCTGGCTGTTTTACATTAATGCCTACCATAATTTCACCTAATTTTCTTAAATTTCTTTTTTATCCGGTCTTCAGGGCGGGCTACAATAACTTTTCCGTCTATTGAGACTTGTTGATTATCAGGTAATGTAAATAAAAATATTGCATTATCCTTTGGAATCTTTTTCTCAATATTCCCCGTATCTATCGTTAACATATTACGGGTTTCATCTATCACAATTCCTTTTATTCCTACAAATCCCTCATGATTACTGTCAATTATTTCAACAGCCAATCCAATAAGTTCATGTCGAAATACATTTTGTGGAGTTATCATAAAAACTTCACATCTGAATTTTTTTCCCTGTCAATAAATTAAATTATTGATCTTACTTTTAAATCTTCCCTAAAAAGGTTAAACCTATTTTATTTCTATAGTATCTGAAGAAAAACCCATATTTGCTAGTACTTCTTTAACTTTACGTTTATGATCTCCTTGTAATTCAATTTGACCTTTTTTAGCAGTACCACCACATGCACATTTAGATTTTAAGGTTTTTGTTAATTCACGAACATCAATATCATGTTCATCTATACCTTCTACAATAGTCATTAATTTACCAAATCTTCTACGGACTGTGTAAACTTTTACTTTTTGTACTTCACGTGCAATTTCTTCACATACACATAGATCTTCTGGAAGACCGCATATTTCACAGATTTTCATCTCTAATTTATTCTCCCTGTTGTTTGTTTTCATTCATTATAGTTAGAACACGAGCAATAGTTCTTCTAGTTTCTCTAATTTTACCAGGATTATCTACTCCAGAAACAGATCCTTTACTGATTAATGTATTATATTCAGCATGAAGCTCATTTAATTTTGCTTCTAAATCTGTTGAGCTTAAATCTCTTAGTTCTTTACTTCTTAAAATAACCATAAGTGATTCCTCATTATTCTTAAGGTTCAATGCCCTTTTCTATAATTCCTCAGATTTATTTAATTTAAGATGAATTTCTTGAACTTTTTCTTTTAGTTTACCAAATCTTTCAGAATCCATGAATGGTAATTCATCTTTTTCAAGTATAGCATGGAATATTTTTTCTTCTTCTTGAGATAAATGTTCAATACTATCTTTTATTTTAGGAAGAATTTCATCTTCGAATTTTTTAACTTGTTCTTCAACAAATCCTAATTCATCTTCTTCTTCGGTAATTTCTTCAAGTTCTGCTTCTTCAGAAATTTCATCTAAAATATCTTCACCAGTGATTTCTTCTTCGATTTCAGGTTCTGCAACTTCTTCAGCAACTGGTTGTTCTACTGTTTCAGTTTCAACTGGTTGTGCAATTTCAATGTTATCAGGTAAGATTACTTCAGGAGGCATGATTCTTACATAAATACCAAGTACACCTGGTTTTAATTGAACTGTAGCAAATCCTTCTTTAACGTGTTTAATTGATGGTTCACCACATTTTTTAATGTAACCTTCATTAAATTTAGCACATGCTGATCTTGATCCTCTGATTTTACCAGATATTGTTACTTCTACCCCTTGAGCACCTGCTCCCATGATCCTTCTAATAATGGAGTATGCTACTCTTCTGAAATGCATTCCTCTTTGTAACATGGAAACAATTTTGTTTGCCATTATTCTAGGGTTTAATTCAGGAACATCTACTTCTTTAACTTCAACTTGTGGGTTTTCTAAGTCAAAATCATTTTTAAGTGTTTTTGTTATAGATCTTACGGTTTTTCCACCTCTACCTATAACCATTCCTGGTTTTTCTGCGTAAACAAGAACAATTGTTCCTACAGGAGTTACTTGAATATCCATTCCACCATAACCTGCTCTTTCGAGTTTAGTTTCAAGATATTCATCTATTCTTGTTCTTTTTAATCCTTCTTTTACAAAATCTTTTTCAATCATGCGTACTTAAGCCTCCCCCAATACTACTTGTATATGTGTTGTAGGTGTATTTGATGGGCTTGCTCTTCCAAATGCTCTTGGAGTCCAACCTCTTATAATAACCCCTCTGTTTGCAGATATGTGAATTAATTTTAAATTTTCAACATCTAATTCTTGATTTTCTGCATTTGCTTCTGCATTTTCTAAAACTTTTAATATTGCAGCTGCTGCTTTAACAGGGTATCTACCAGAAGGCCATCCTTTTAAGTCACTTCTGTGACCAACTTTTTTGTTGTGTCTTTTGAATGGTACCACTGTTTTTTTAGCAATAACATCTTCTAAAAATGCTTTTGCATCTTCTAAATACATGTTACGAATTGTTCTACATATTTCCACTGAATGTTTTGGAGAAATTTTAAGACCATGACTTGATGCTTTTGCAATTTTTTCATCCGGTTTTGGTTGGTATGAATAAGTATTTTTCTTTGCCATATAAACCTTCTCCTTATTTATTTAAGTGGAACGAACATTGATGATCTTGTAGCACCCATACCAGGGTCTCCGTGTTGTACTCTTCCTCTGGTTACTGCAAATTCACCGAAGTAGCATCCAATCATTTCAGGTTGTATTGTTACTTCTACAAAATCTTGACCGTTGTATATACCGAAGGTCAATCCTACCATATTAGGAAGTACAATCATATCACGACAATGTGTTTTAATAACTATTGGTTTTCCACTATCATTTTTGGTATTTTTAACTTTTTCAATTTTTTCAAGAACTTTTTCTTGAGTTGGTAAAAATCCTCTTTTAAGAGATCTTCTTTGTCTTGATGGTAATAATTCGATTACTTCATCAAGAGACATTTCCTGAAGCTCTTCAAGAGTATATCCTCTAAATTTAAATATTTTACGAGCCAATTAAGTGCCTCCTTATCGTCTTTTACCAGTACGTTTAGCTGCTATAGAACCAACTTTTCTTCCTGCTGGTGCATGTCTTGAAATTGTTGTTGGTCTTCCTGGATGTTGTCTGTTACCTCCACCGTGTGGGTGATCTACTGCGTTCATTGCAACACCTCTAACAGTCATCATCTTCTTACCTTTTGCTTTAAGTGCATGATATCTGTTTCCAGCTTTAAGGAATGGTTTATCTTTTCTTCCTCCACCTGCAACTATACCAACAGTTGCTCTACTTCTTGGGTTGAATGCTTTTAATTCACCGGATGGTAATTCAATCATTGATTTACCTACATCGTGAGTGATGAGTGAAGCATATGTACCTGATGATCTTACAAATTTTCCGCCGTCACCAGGATTGTTTTCAATATTGTAGACTGGTGTTCCTTCAGGAATTTCACTTAATGGTAATGTGTTTCCTGGTTCTACTGGTGCTGATACACCACATTCTATTTCATCATCTATAGCGATACTTTCTGGTGCTAGAACTAATTTTTCTTCACCATTTTCAAATTTAACTATAGCTACAGGTGCTGATCTTCCAGGATCATGGATAATATCTGTTACTATTCCTTTGATACTACCTTCTTTTTCTAAAGCATCATATGAACGATATGATACTTTCCCTCGGAATCTGTGAGATGAACTACGGTATGTTGGAGTTCCTCGACCTCTTCTTTGAATAATCAATCTTTTTCCCATAATAATCCTCCTAAGTCAATTATAATTAGAATACTCCCATTCTAACTGCAATATCCTCAGCAGCATCTTCTCCTTCTAATTGAAGTGATGCAACTTTTTCTCCTCTAGGAGTGATATGAGTGTTTACTTTAAGAACTTTAACATCGTATAATTCTTGGAAAGCATTTTTTATAACTCTTTTATTAGCAGATCGGTGTACTACAAATGTAATTCTATTATTATCATATATGTCATTCATAGTTTTTTCTGATAATTGTGGTTTTATTATTACTGAATATGGATCCATAATAACTAACTCCTATTTTATTGGAATAAATCTCCAAGTTTTTCGATTGCAGATTTTGTGTAAATAGTTAATCTACCTGCGTGTGTTCCAGGTGCAAGTAATTCAGCATTTACATTGTTTACTTCAACTATGTCTACACCTGCATGGTTTCTTGCTCCTAAGCTTATACCACGATCATTACCTACAACTACTAAAGGACCAGAAGGTGTTCTGTATTTTCTTCCTCTGAGTTTTCCTTTACCAGATTTAATTTTTCTTCCTTTTTTAGCTCTTAATATATCATCCATGATACCTAAGTCTTTGAAAATTTCTCTGGTTTCTTTAGTTGTTTTAACTGTTTCTAATTCATCATCTACTACAAATGGTATTTGATCTAAATTAGATATTTGATGTCCTCTTTTTTCAACTAAATCTTTATCAGCTGTTGCTGCAATTGCAGATCTAATTGCTAAGAGTCTTTCTTTTTTGTTTATTTTTTCATGGTATATTGTGTTTACTCGTGGTGGATGAGCTTTTCTTCCTCCAATTGCTTGAGGTACGAATGCTGCTTTTGATCCTGCTGGATGTTTTGATCCTTTTACACGAGGTACCATTGCTGCTCCTCTACCTGAACCAAATGATTCTGCTGTTGTTCTTTTACCAGCCATTGGGTCTGATCCCCATGGTTGAATTCTTGCTGTTTGAATAGAAATTACAGCTCTTTTAATTACATCTGGTCTGTATTCTTCTTCAAAAATTTGTGGGAGCTCAATTTCGCCAGTGACGTCGCCTTTTAATGAATAAACGTTAACTTTTGCCATTTTAATCACTCTCTATATTTAGACTCCCTGTTTTGAAGTTGTGCTTATGTAAGATATTTCTGGAGCTGTTGAATCTTTACTTGCGTTTCTTACTCCTTTTCTTAAAACAACTAAACGTTTGGATGGTCCTGGTAATGAACCTTTAACGATTATGTAATTGTTTTTAACGAATCCATATTTTACAAATCCACCATCTGGGTTTACTAAGTCAACCTCAGATGCATCTCCTAATTTTAGGAGTTTTTTATTATATTCTGTTCTTTTATGGTAACCCATTTGACCAGCCATAGCTACTGTCCACATTGTTCTGTTTGGAGTCCATGGTCCGATAGAACCAACGTGTCTTTCTATTCCACTACGTGCTGCTTTACCATATTGAATTCTTACACCGAATCTTTTTACAGGTCCTTGAACTCCTTTACCTTTGGTGGTAGCAATTGCATCAGTGAATTCTCCTTCTTCAAATACATCTTTTGGTGTAATTTCTTGTCCGAGAACACTTATTGCATATTCGAGTTTATCTTCTACAGATTTTCCACCTACTCCGAATTCAAGTACTTCCGGTTTTTTCTTAGGCACACTGGTAAGTTTTGGTTTAGTGTGAACTAGAACTCTTATTTCATCAATTTCATCAATTCTATTTCTTAAGTTTTCTAGTTTTGGTTCAATTTCTTCAAATTTAGGAATTGATATTTTTCTTGATAATTCATCATCTAAATTATCATTTGCGAGTACATCGGTTAATGTTTTTAATCCGTATGTTGTTTTTGTGTAAGCTCTAATTCCCAACACTACTAAAGGTGGTGCCTCTAATATTGTAACTGGAACTGATAGTTCCATGTTTTCTGTTGGAGAACCTTTTCTAGAATCCAGAGCCGTCACGTGGGTCATACCCACCTTGTATCCTGCGAATCCGAGTATTCCAGTTTCCTCTACTTCTGGCCAAGTACTTACACGTGGTGTTTCTCGTGCCACTCTTTTACGAGGACTGAAAGCAACAGATCCTTTTCTTGGTTGGTGATGTCTAGTCATGTTGTTTTCTCCTTGTTTAGTTTACAAAATTATATTAATTGTGTTATTTACATTCACAAAAATAAAATACATTCATTCTCTCATAGCATTAATTATTGCTAAAGTACTAACTAATGCCTCTTCTGTCCTAACTGTTTCAGTACCCTGTCTACATACAGTATTTAAGACAAAATCTAATTTATGTTCATTTATCATGGTGTTTATTCCAGAATATGGACCACCAAATAAAATAGCAACATGTTTAGCTTCGTTGATACTGGATTGAACCTCATTGAAAATAGAAGTAATATTAGGAGCATATTTTGATGTACCTATAACCAAATCTGGTTTAGATTTCATCATAGTGATGCTGTTAGAGAGGTTACTGTCACTAGTTAATGTTTCATATCCCCAATAAAGATCATTCGGTCTATCGGGTTCAATTAAAATTTCTTTACCAAATTTTACTATACGAAAACTCAGTACTTTATTTACACTTAGTTTTTCTTTACATAATGCAAGACGGTCTACACCAATATCGACCATAGTGCCTTTTCTGACACGTTTTTTTGTCAATCCTTGTCTAAAGTCACCAATTTTAATTTCTTGATCACTTAAAGGATGATGTGGTGTCCTAAGTGGTGGAAGTATTCCTACATTTTTCAGTTCCTTTGAAATAGGAAATACCTGCTTTCGCAAATATTGGGGTGTATTCATATACTCAAGAATAGTCTTCATATATAAGGCATCTTCATGAGAGCCACCCTCTGAATTATCATTGTAAATAACAATGTTGTCTGCTCTATATAAAGCAGCATATCTTCCAATTAATCCAACTTTATATGTTCTTACTTTTGAATCTTTTGATTCTGCCAAATAACTATTAGGCAAAAATATTGATAATTGCTCCATAGTTAAAAGTATGTACCAAAACATATTAAAGTTTTAGGAAGAAG
>Ga0307907_100015_pt1 | contig 16422 bp, 11 predicted proteins | sample Goafecreptomycin_17_FD_203753 | JGI IMG/M metagenome (GOLD analysis project Ga0307907, IMG submission 203753) | Metatranscriptome of enriched fungal communities from goat fecal pellet, Isla Vista, California, United States - Bagasse, Gen6, Rep 3... ...
AAAGGAGTCATTTATGGCAAACATCTACGACATCATCGTGAAGGACATGGAGGGGAAGGACGTCTCCCTCTCCGAATATAAAGGCAAGGTCCTCCTCATCGTCAACACGGCCACCGGCTGCGGCTTCACCCCGCAATACTCCGGCCTCGAGGCGATGTATCGCAAATACAAGGAGCAGGGGTTCGAGATCCTCGACTTCCCTTGCAACCAGTTCTTCGGGCAGGCCCCGGGAAGCGACGAGGAAATCCATTCTTTCTGCCAGCTCAAATACGATGTCTCGTTCAAGCAATTCCACAAGATCGACGTCAACGGCAAGAACGAGGATCCCCTCTACACCTACCTCAAGTCGCAGAAGAAGGGCCGCATCAAATGGAACTTCGCCAAATTCCTCATCGATAGGGAAGGCAACGTCGTGAACCGTTATGGTTCCATGAGCAAGCCCGAGGCGATCGAACCCGACGTGGAGAAGTTGCTCTAATGGCTTACGAGCAACTCTATCTTTCCCATCAGTTCTGCTTCCCTCTTTACGCCGCATCCAAAGCGGTCACCAGGCAATATATTCCTTTATTAAAGGAAACGGGGCTTACCTATACCCAGTACATCGCGATGCTCGCCCTCTATGAGCATGGCTCGATGGACGTGCAGGACTTAGGCAAGGTGCTATATTTAGATTCAGGCACGCTTTCCCCGCTTCTAAAGAAACTGGAAGCCGCTGGCTACATCGAGAAAACCAGGGGCGAGGACGCGAGGTTCGTGACCATCGAAGTCACCGAAAAAGGCTTCGAATTGCGGGAAAAACTAAGCAAAATTCCTTCGTCCATGGCTTGCTGCATCCCCCTCAAAAAAGAGGAGGCGATCGCCATGATCGAAGGGTGTAAGAAGATCCTGGAGGCACTTGAATGAAATCAAGAGAAAGCAAAATCGTCGCCGTCTCCTTCGTCGGCGTTTTGGGCAACCTGTTACTCGTCGGCATCAAGATGACGATCGGCCTCATCGCCGGGGCCGCCTCCATCATCTCCGACGCGATTAACAACCTGACCGACGCCCTTTCGAGCGTCATCACGATGGTGGGCACCAAACTCTCCACCAAGCGCCCGAACAAGAAGCATCCCTTTGGGTATGGCCGCATCGAGTACATGACCTCGATGATCATCGCCGCCCTCATCCTCTTCGCCGGCGGCACCGCCGTATACGAATCGATCGTCTCTTTGGTTAGGGGCGATGCGCCTAGCTACGACAACACGGCGCTCATCGTCATCTCGGTGGCGATCCTCATCAAGGCGATTTTGGGTATCTATTTCCGCATCAGAGGCAAGCAACTCGATTCCGAACCATTGAAGGACTCCGGCATGGACGCCCTCATGGACGTGCTGCTATCCGTTTCCACTTTGGTGGCGGCCCTCGTTTCGAGGTTTAGCAATGTCCATCTAGAAGGCTATTTCGGTATCGCGATCGGCTTGTTCATCATTCGGGCTGGAATCGGGGCGATGGCTAAAGCCATTTCCTCAATCCTAGGCGAGAGGATTGACGATCAGGATAGCCGTGCGATTAAGGCCGAGATCTGCGCCCATCCCGAGGTCAAGGGCGCCTATGACCTCATTATCAATTCCTATGGCCCCAATAAGAAAATCGGCTCGGTCCACGTCGAGGTCGACGACTCTCTCACCGCCAAGGAAATCCAACTCCTGGAAAGGGAGATCCAGACCTTCTGCTATCAGCAACACGGCATCATCATGACGATCGGTGTCTACGCGACCAATAATAGCGACCCCTTTGACGTCGCGGCCAGGGAAAAGCTCATGTCCTTCGTCAAGGAGAACAAGCACATCCTGCAAATGCACGGCTTCTACGTCGAGCAGCAGGAGAAGCGGATGAGCTTCGACCTCGTCATCGACTTCGAGGAAAAGGACCCGGAAGGGCTCGTCGCCTCCATCAAGGCCAAGATGGAAAAGGAATACCCCGATTACATCGTGATCGTCGCGCTCGACCAGGATTTCTCCTCATAAAACCGCATTTTGTGGAAAACTCAAGTTTTGCTAGTCCCTATGGGCTCTTCGACTGTGAATAACTCGAAAAAGAGCCGATGGGGACTAAACTTTTTATAGTCGGTCCCAAATAGAAATGATAGAGTAATTCCACTATGAAAAGAGTGGCGGCATCCGATTATTACGAAGTAAGGAAGATGGGGACGGTCCCTTCGACCGCCTTCCATTCCCTGAGCGACCTCTACCTGCCTTTGGTGGGTCCTTTCGCCATCTCGGTCTATCAATGCCTCGTCCACGATCCCTCGATCGAGAGCCCTAACGCGGTCTATCCCCACGGCAACCTTTTCGCCAAGCTTCAGATGACCTCGGGCCAATTCGAATCGGCCATGAAACCGCTTGAGGCGGTCGGTCTCATCAAGACCTTCGTCAAGGAATCCGAGAACGGTTCCTATTTCGTCTATTGCCTCTATGCCCCCTTGATGCCGGAGGAATTCCTTTCCGACATCCTCTTCCGCGGCATGCTCGTCTCCTATATCGGGGAGAAGGAAGTGAAGGCGCTAGAGAAGAAATACGCGACCCCGAGTTTGCCCACCAACATGGAGGAGTGCTCCGAGTCCTTCGTCGATTACTTCCATCCCGATTTCGATTCGGGCGCGTTCTTCAAGACGAAATCCCGTAAGGGCAAAGCCGCGGTCAAAATGGACTTCGACCGCAACGAATTCGTTAGCAGGTTGGCCGAACTAGGCATCGCAAGCCATCGGCTTAGCGGCGAGGACTTCGACCGCATCGCCAAACTCGGCACCCTCTATGACCTCTCCTCGAGCACCCTCGCCGAGATGGCCTACGATTGCTATAAAGACGGCCGCCTTAGCCTTGGGGATTTGGAGGCAAGATGCGCCGAATCGCTCAAGTTCCCGTTCCTAAAACGCGGAAAAGGCCGCAAATCGGGCGTGGATTCCTCGTCTCAGCTCGCCCAGAAGATCCGCATGATGGACGAAATGGCGCCCGCGAGGTTCCTCAGTTACCTCCAAAACGGACACCGTCCCGCCAAAGGGGATCTCGACCTCATCAAGTCCCTTTCGGTGGACATCGGGCTGCCCGATCCCTGCATCAACGCGCTTCTAGACTATGTATCGAGCACCAACGAAGGAAGGCTCGTTCCCTCTTATTGCGAGAAAATCGCCTCCTCGATGGTAAGGGAAGGATGCCAAAGCGCCCGCGACGCGATGGACCACCTGCTGCGTGGCAGGAAGAAAAAGAAAAGCGACTACATCCCCGAGGAGCCCGTGGCCCCGAAGGCGGAGGAAAAGGAAGAGGACGGCGAGAGTTTGGAAAGCCTGCTCGCCCAGCTATAATCGAAACCATGGAAAAGATCGACCCTAGCAAAGCAATCGCCCCCATGAAAGGGGTGGATGACCTCGTCGAGGAGGCCATCGATTCTTTGCGCGCGGACAAAAAGGTCTACGCCTATATCTCCGAGACCCTCAAACTCTCCATGGGCGAGGTCAAGGCCAACCTTCCCGCCCTTTTGGATTACCAAGAAGACGTCAATTACTGCGCCCATTGCCCTGGCTTAAGAAAATGCGCAAAGGCCACCCCGTGCTTCGTCCTAAAGCTCGAGAAGGTCGACGGGATTCTCTATCGCCACCTCGATCCCTGTGAGAAGAAAAGCGAGGCCGAGGACTTCGCGGGCCGTTATTTGCTACGCGATTTCCCCGATTCCTACGCCTCGGCCGACTTGAAGAATGTCGAAAAGAGCAAGGCCTCCCGCGAAGAGGTGATCCTAAGGATGACCAAGATGGTCCTTAATAAGACCGAGGATTGGGTCTACATCACCGGCAACCGCGGGGCAGGCAAATCCTATCTCCTCGCGGCCTTCGCCAATAGCTTTTCTAAGAAAAAGGCACCGGTCGCCTACGCGGACACCGCCGCCCTCATCGATAAACTCAAGGAACTAAACATCAAAGACAAAGCCGAATACGGCAGGCTTTTCGACGAGTTGGTTTCTTGTCCGCTTCTAGTCCTCGATGACTTCGGCAACGAATTCAAAAGCGAGTTCGTCTTCGCCTCGATCCTCTTCCCCCTCATCAACGAGAGGGCCAAGGCGAAAAAGGCGACGGCCTTCGCCTCCGATTTCTCGATCTCCGACATCTATCTTATGTATAAGGATAAGGTAGGGGTGCCTAGGGCTAGGCAATTAAGCGAACTGCTGAAATCCTTCTGCAAGAAGGAATTCGACGTATCCGGGGTGAGCCTCCACTAAAAAGGCAACCCTTCGATTTGCTTCCTTAAAGATTCGAGGTCTCCGTCGTTAACGATGACGATGGAGGCCTTTTTCTTCGTCATGGCCAAAGGGTAGGAGGCGTTGAGCTTCATGAGCTTCTTGGCGTCCCTGCCTTCTTCTAGAAGTCGATTGGCCCTGGCCTCGGGAGCGGCTTCCACGAGGATGATGACGTCGCATAGGGAATCGATATGGGAAGGAAGTAGCAGGGGGACGTCTAGGACAACCGACTTATGCTTGAGAATGAATTTCCTGGCTTCTTCTAGGACAAGAGGATAGAGGAAATCCTCGAAGCGTTTTTTCTTCGCTTTGTCTTCGCCCATGGCCTTGGAAAGATAAGGAGCGTTTGGTTTCTTATCGACGATGGCCTCTTTCCCGAAGACCTTCTTGGCGTAGGCACGGACCGCGGGCCTAGCGTATAGCGATTTGGCGACCGCGTCGGCGTCAAACCTCGCGTAGCCTTTTTCCTCTAGCATCTTGCTTACCGTCGACTTGCCCGAATGGATCGGACCGGTCACCCCGATGACGAAGGGGACATTTTCCCTTCTAGCGCAGATCGGGCAATAGGTCGTGCCCCTTCCGCCCACCTCGATTTTGCGAAGGGGGAAACCGCAAACGGGGCAGGGCTTGTTCTCGCTTCCGTAGGCGAGCAACTGGTTTTGCATCCTGCCGTCCATCCCTTCTTTGGGGTGGTAGGAGCGGATGGTGGCCCCGCCTTCTTCGATGGCCTCGGCTAGGATGCGGGACGCCTCCGCCTTGATAGACTCGCATTCGGCAAAAGAAATGGCTTTTGCGGGGGTTTTCGGGTGGATTTTACAGGCAAAAAGGGTTTCGTCCGCGTAGATATTGCCGATCCCGGAGACGATGCTTTGATCTAGAAGCGCCTCTTTGATGGGGATGGATTTTCCCTTTAACCTGCTATGAAATTCCTTCACGTCCAAATCGAATGGCTCGGGACCGAGCTCCGCGAAGGGCGAGCCTTCCTTATAGGGGTCGCCTTCTAGAAGAAGGAACCGTCCGAATTTCCTTGAATCGGAATAGGAGAGGATCGTCCCATCGTCGAAATCGAAACGGAGGATTTCGTATTTGCCTTGGCCTTGCCCTTTCCTCCCTTCGAAGTAACGGCCTTCCATCCTGAGGTGGGAATAGAGGCAGCGGTTGCCTTCGAGGACGAAGCAAAGGACCTTGCCCTTGCGTAAGACGTCGAGGATCCTTTTGCCTTTGAGGGAGGAAAGGAAAACCTCCATGGGGCAAAGGACGTTCTTGGGTCGGTAGACCTCGACGTCCTCGATCCGCTTCCCCTTGCAATAGGGCAAGAGGATGCGACGCACGGTTTCCACTTCGGGGAGTTCGGGCATCTTTTACTCCTTAGCGTCGAACCAGCTTCTGCCGATCGACCCTTCTACGGTGAGCTTGGTGAGCAAACTGACCGCGTGCTCCATCTTTTCCTTGATGATGGGCAGCACGGTTTCCTTTTCCTGCTTTGGCACGGCGAAGAGGAGTTCGTCGTGGATTTGCAGAACCATCTTCGTCTTGTAGCCGCCTTCTTTTAGAAGTTTATCGACTTCGAGCATCGCGATCTTGATGAGGTCGGCCGCTGAACCCTGTACGGGGGCGTTGAGGGCCGCCCTTTTCGCGGCTTCCCTCTTCGCGTAATTGGCATCGGAAATGTCCCTAAGGTAACGCCTTCTGCCAAACATCGTGGTCACATAGCCCTGCCTTTCGACGTCGGAGATGATCTTCTGGAGGTAGGAATCGACCTCGGGGTAGTGGCGTTTGAAGTTCGCGATCATCTCCATCGCCTCCTTGGGGGTGCCTTGGATTTGCTGGGCCAGGCCAAAGGGGGTGACCCCGTAGATGATGGCGAAGTTGACCGCTTTTGCCTTCCTTCTTTGGAGGGAAGTGACCTCTTCCCCTTCGGGGACGGCGAAGATACGGCGCGCGGTCTCCGTGTGGATGTCGCGGTCGGAATTGAAGACGTCGATGTAGGCCTCGCATTTAGAAAGCGAAGCCAGGACCCTAAGCTCGATCTGCGAATAGTCGAACGAGGCGATTTCGATGTCCTGCTCGGGATAATAGAACGCTTTGCGGATGGCGCGGCTTTCCTCGTCCCTGGCCGAGATGTTTTGCAGATTCGGGTTGGAGGAGGAGAGCCTGCCCGTCGTCGTTTGGGCTTGGTTGAAGCAGGTGTGGATCTTGCCGTCTTCCTTCACGTGGGGCAGCAGCCCGTCGATATAGGTGCCGACGAGTTTGGAGTATTTCCTGTATTCGAGGATCTTGGAGACGATCGGATGGGCGTCCCTGTATTCGTTAAGGACCTCGACCGAGGTGCCGGGGACCTTGCCTCCCGCTAGACCTAGTTTCACGAAAAGGAAATCGGCGACTTGCTTGGGTGAGGAGGCATTGAGGGGGAATCCGGCGATTTCGGTGATTTCCTTTTGCAGTTCGTCCTTTTTCTTCCTAAAGGAAGACCCGATTTCTTCTAAGGCGTCCTTATCGATAGGGAATCCCTCGATTTCCATCTTGGCGAGGACCCTTGAAAGGGGCAATTCGATTTCTTCTAATAGCTTCAAGGCGTCCGCTTCCTTAAGCGAAGAAAGCGACTTCGCCTCGAGGGCGAGGCAGAAATAGGCGGCTCTTCCGGTCGGAACCGGGGAACCCGCGGAGAATAGGCTTGGCGCCGAGGAGGAATCCCCGAGCACGTCCACGCCTAGGAAGGAGAAGACGGAGGAGAGGGAGGCGTCGAGGCTCGAATCGAGGAGGTAGGCGGAAAGAAGCAAATCGAAGTCGATGCCTTGGATCTCGATTCCCTTTTTGGCGAGGCACACCTCGATGGCCTTGCCATCATATACCTTCTTCTTGATGGAAGGGTCCTCGATGGCTTTCTTGAACAAGGGGTCGCTTACCGCGTCGAGGAAGGAAAGGTAAACGATCCTTTTCCCATTGCTCAAGGCGACGCCATCGGGCTCGATGTCGTTATAGGAATCGGGGGAATAATCCAAGCAAATCCCCAGTTTTTCCCCGATTTCGAACCCTTGTAAAGAAGAGAGGGTCGTCACCTCGGGGACCTCATGCCCGCTTTCGCCCTTTTTGAGGGAGCCGGGTAGCCTCGCCATGAACTGGCGGAGTTCATAGCGGCGGCAAAACGCGTTGAGGGCGTCGAAGTCGTAGCCTTGGTAGGAGAGGTCATCGAGGGTGAAGGGGAGCTCGGCGTCGATGAGGATGGTCGCTAGGTGCAGGCACTGCCTTCCTAGCTCCTCGCCGGCGACGATGTTCTCGCCGACCTTGCCTTTGATCGCGCCTTCCTTGGCGGCTTTCACGATCGATTCGAAGTCGCCGAATTCGTTGATGAGCTTGACCGCGGTCTTCTCGCCGACGCCAGGAATGCCCGGAAGGTTATCGCTCGCGTCCCCGCGGAGGCCCTTGTAATCGATGATCTGCATGGGGGTGAAGCCGAATAGCTCGACCATCGAGGAAGGGGTGATTTTTTGGATGTCCGACATGCCTTTGCGGATAAGATTGACAGTGATGCGGTCATCGACGAGCTGGAGGTAGTCTTTGTCGCTTGTGTAGACCTCGACCTGATAGCCTTGCTTGGCCGCCTTTTTGGCGACCGTGCCGCAGATGTCGTCGGCCTCGATGCCCGATTCCTCGTAATGGGGAACGCCGAGGGATTTTAAGAATTCCCTGGAAATCGGGAATTGTTCGGCAAGCTCGGGCGGGCAGGGTTTCCTGTTGGCTTTATATTGCTCGAATTCCGCTTTGCGGAATGTCTTTGAATCAGCGTCGAATCCGACGAAGAGACCATCCCCGAGTTCGACCGAACCGAGGAGTTTGGAAAGCATGTTGCCAAAGGCGAAGATCGCGTTGGTGGGGATGCCGTCTTTGGTCCTCATGATGGAGGTGACGTCCCCATAGGAGGTCGCGTAGAAGGCGCGGAAGAGGAGCGAGTTGCCGTCGATCACGTAGATTTTCTTCATGGTAGTACCTCGATTCTGTCGGCGAGGAAGCCCCCGTCGCGATAAGTGTCTTTGTGGCAATTGACCTGGACCAGGTTGCCTTCCTTCAAGGCGGGATAGGATTCGTCATAGGCGGAGGAGAACATCGTCATCTCGACGTTCCTCTCCTCGTCATAAAGCGAGACAAAGGCCATCTTCGCGCCTTTTTTGGTGACGATGGTCTTGACCCCTCCGACGATCGCGGCCACCTTGGCGTAGCCTTTGACCCCGTCTAGGGCGGAAAGCTTCAGCAACCCGCGGCTTTCGATGGTCTCCTTCTTGGAGAATAGAGGCGAGCCGGAGACCATGAAGCCGATGTTCTCCTTTTCTAAGAGCAAATCGAGCATCGGGTCCTCGCTTACCTCCACCAAGGAGGGCTTAGGGAGATTCAAGGAGAGGAGCAATTCGTTGCCCGAACTCCCGGCGAGCATCTCGGCGTAATCCAAAGCGGAGGTGGACCCTAGCCTCATCTTGCCCCTTTTGGGATCGATTGAATCGAAGCAACCCGAATCGATGAGTTTGATGAAGGAGGATTGGGTGAGTCCGTTGCGCTTGTTTCTTAACGCGAAGTCGAATAGGTCCTCATAAGGGCCGTTAAGCTGCCGTTCCTCGACGATCGCGGCGCATAAGGCGCCTTGGATGCCCTTGATCGCGGTGAGGGGGAACATGAGTTTGTCCTTTTTGGGGAGGAAGCGTAGCTCCGCCTCGTTGACATCGGGCAAGGCGAACGAGTATCCCGAGGATTTGATCTCGGAGACGATCGGGTTCATCTTGGGGTCGCTTTGGGACATGCCGTTGAGGATCGCGGCGTAGAACTCGAGGGGATAACGGGCTTTAAGATATGCCATCTGGCAGGCGATGACCGCGTAGACCAAGGCGTGGGATTTGTTGAAGCCGTAGTCGGCGAATTTGTAGATGAGGTCGTAGGATTGCTCGGCGACGGAAGGGGAGACTCCGTTGCTTAAGCAACCGGAGATGTAAGAGCTCTTCAAGGAGGCGAGTTTGGCCGCGTCCTTTTTGGAGATGGCCCTGCGGAAGACGTCGGCTTGCCCATAGGAGAAGCCCGCCAAAGCACGGACGATCTGCATGATCTGCTCTTGGTAGACGATGACCCCATAGGTGCCCGAAAGGATCGGCTCGATGCGGGGGTCCAAATAGGTGATTTTCTCTTTGCCCGCCTTGCGCCTAGCGAAGGTGGGGATGTTCTCCATCGGGCCGGGGCGGTAGAGGGCGATGATCGCGACGATGTCCTCGAAGCAAGTCGGCTTCACCTCGGCGATGGCCCGGTTCATGCCGGGAGATTCGAGCTGGAATAGGCCCATCGTCTTGCGCTTAGCGATGAGTTCGATGCCCTTTTCGTCTTCGTAGGGGATCGAGGCGGGATCGAGTTTGACCCCGTGCTCCTTTTCGATATAAGCGACGCAGTCGTCGATGATGGAGAGGTTGCGTAGCCCCAAAAGGTCCATCTTGAGGAAGCCCTGTTCCTCGAGGTGGGTCATCTCGAAGTCGACGACGAGGCCGACCTCGGGCGATTCCTTGACGGGGATCGCCTCCACAAGAGGGGCGTCATTGAGGACGATGCCGGCGGCGTGGAGCCCGGCTTGCCTAGGCAAACCCTCGATTTTGGCGGCGAGGGAGACGATTTCCAAATAGTAGGGGTCGCTGTCGACGAGTTCGCGGAAGCGACGGTTTTGCTTGTAGTTCTGCCTCAGGGTCAAAAAGGGGTCGATCGATTTGGCGAGCAAATTGACCTGCCTTTCCTCATAGCCATAGACGCGGCCGATGTCGCGGATCGAGGCCCTGGCGCCCAAAGTCTGCATCGTGATGATGTGGGACACCCTTTCGTGGCCGTATTTGCGTTGGAGGTAGGCGACGACCTCCTCCCTTCTCACGTCGGAGAAGTCGACGTCGATATCGGGCATCGACTGGCGTTCCGGGTTAAGGAAGCGTTCGAAAAGCAAATCGTACTTGAGGGGGTCGGTGGCGACGATGCCTAGGCAATAGGAAACGAGGGAGCCCGCGCTGCTGCCACGGCCGGGGCCGACGGCGATGCCGTGGGTTTTGGCGAACCTCACGTAGTCGGCGACGATCAGGAAATAGTCGGCATAGCCCATCCTGACGATGACGCCGAGTTCGTATTCGAGACGGTCGAGGTACTTGGGGTCTTGGTCTTTGCCTTTTTCCTTTAATCCCTCATAGGCCTTTTTCTTAAGGTAAGTGGGTGAATCGATGCCCTCGTCGTTAGGATAGACGAGCAAGCCACCGCGCTTTTTCTCGAAGGTGAAGGAGAGGGAGGAAGCGATATCGAGGGTCGCCTTGATTTCCTTTTCGTTGAAGTAGGAAAGCAGGGCCTCCTCGGGAAGGAAGCATTCGTTTCCCAACATTTTCTTCTCGGACAACCTGCCGTCATTGGAAATCGCCTCGACGATCGAAAGGACGATGGCGTCCTCCTCCTTTTCGTAGCGGACGAAGGGGAAGGCAACCGTGCCATAGCCATGGTTATCGGCGAAATCCCTAAGACGGGAAACGTAGTCGGATTTATTCGGCAAATAGGGGATTCCCAAGAAAAAGGAGGGGATTTTGCGGGCGATTTCGTATAGCCAGGGGGCGGCGGATTCCAGGTCGCTGCCATAGAAGGAGGCAAGTCTAGAGTAGAAACCGTCCAAGATTACGACGAGCCCGTTGGCCCTCGAGGTAAGTTCAGGAATCGTCAGGGCGTCTTTGGAGGCGAGATAGAGGATTTGGATCGCGTTTCTATAGCCTTCCTCCGAGGCGACGAGCAGGGTGAACAAATCGCCGTCCACCGCGACGTCGAGGCCGTAGATGGGGGTGAGGTTGTTGTCTTTGGCGGCCTTGGTTAGCTCGGGGTAGCCGGAGCATGAGCAAAAGTCGGTCAAGGCGATGTGGGAAAGGCCCTTGGATAGGACCGATTTGACCGCCTTGGGCAGAGTGAGCCCGCTTTTGAGGAAGCTATAACCCGAGTAGAGATGGAGATAGGCGAAACTCGACATGGCAACAATTATCAAGTGATTTTTTCGAAAAGGCGATAGGAAAACGGCGTTTCCTTTAGGAAGCTTGATGAATGCCCGCCGAATCGCTTCTTACTCGGCGGTTTTGGAAATGTAGGGTTTGCCCGATTTCATCATGCCCCAGCACATGCGGAGGATCTTCCTGGCCGTGCAGACCAAAGCGCATATCCTATGCTTGCCCTGGCTCACCTTCGACGAGTAGTACTCCGCGATCTCGGGGCAATGGATTCGGCATTTGGCCGCGGCGAGGAAAAGGGCGTACCTAAGTATGGGAGGGCCCTTCCTCCCCATCTTCCCGTGCTTCAGCACCGTCCCCGATTGGTAGACGTTGACGTCGAGTCCGGCGTATTTGATGAGCTTGTCGGGCGAGTCGAACCGGCCGAATCCGCCCACCTCGGCGAAGATGATCGCCGCGGTCGATTTGCCGATGCCGGGGACGGACGCGATCTGAGGGCACAAGGCGTCGACCAAAGGCGCGGTCTCGGCGTCGATCGCGCCTATCCTCGCGTCTATGGAATCGCATTCGGCAAGCAGCTGGCGGAGCTCGGCCTCCTCGTCGGGGAACGAGGTCCCAATCGACCTTTTGGCGAGTTCCCTCAGCCCGTGGAACTTCACGAGCGAAAAGGATCCCTTCGACATCGACCTGAGCCTTTCGGCCGTGGCCGCCTTCGCCGATGCCACCGACTCCGCGGACGGGTGCGTCGATACCAGCCAGCGCACGGTCTTGGACGAGAGGGCCTCCCTCCCTGCGCCGGATTTCTCCCCCAGGAAGGCGACGAGCTCGGGGAACGTCAGGTCCAGGATCGCCAGGGCGCGGTTGTAGAGCGCGGTCCTGTCGCGGATGAGCCTGTACTTCTCCCTCTCGAGCGACTTCATCCGCGAAAGCGCGTATGATGGTAGCGCGGTGGGAGATGAGCCGAACGTCATCGCGTATCGGGCGATGAGCGCGGCGTCCCTCCTGTCCGTCTTTGCCCCCGAGATCTCCGTCGCGGCCTTGAACCTGGCGATGACCTTGGGGTTTTTGACTTCCACCGCGTACCCTTTGGAGGCGAGGAACCTCCACAGGAGCAGGTGGTAGTGCCCGGTGGATTCCATCGCGATGGCGACTTCGTCCCTTCCGCCGAGCTCGGCGATCGTTTTCATAAGGAGGTCGAACCCCTCCCGGTCGTTCCCGAAGTCGAAGCTTTCCCTCAGGACCTCCCCCTTTTCGGAGATCGCGCAGCAAGTGTGCTTGAACTTGGCCACGTCGATCCCCACGTAGACTTTCGGCATAGATATGCCTCCTTTCTTCCTGCCGCGGACGTCCCCCGCGGGCCTTTCCCCACGCATCATCTCGGCGGTGATCCGAAGTCAAAGCAGCAACCAACAATCGGCGTTGAAAAGGAAAGGCCGCGGCCCTAGCATGAGAAGCAGACGGTCGAACCGTAAAACCATTAAAAGGGTTCCGCGGCATACGGATATGATACCCGTCCAGACGAGAGTTCGCGGCAGCCGGCCGGCTGCCCTCCTATCGGAAGGGTACGGCTATATTGTTAATAAGATGGCAACCATTATCGGCTTATAGCCGCCCATAGGGAAGAGGAACGCTCGCCCCCTTTCCCTCGTGGCCCGTTGGTTTTACAATGTTGGCTATGCCAAGGAAAAGAAAAGAGTTATCCATCGCCGAGAAAGTGAAGATGCTCTATGGCGACGGGGCCTGGACCATATCGGGCGCCCCCTCCTATAAACTAGGTCCCATCCATCTTAGCGACGGTCCCTGTGGGCTAAGAATCCCCGTCAATCCGGGTGATCCTTTGGATTTTGGCGGCTCCAAGACCGCGATTTGCTATCCCGCCCCTTGCGCGACCGCCTCTAGCTGGGACAAGGCCCTCATGGGCAAGCTCGGCGTCAGCATGGGCAAGGAATGCGCTTCCCAAGGCATCAACGTTTTGCTTTCCCCCGGCATCAACATCAAACGCAACCCCCTCTGCGGCCGTAACTTCGAATACCTATCCGAGGACCCTTTGCTTTCTGGCAAGATGGCCGCTGCCTTCATTAACGGTATCCAAAGCCAAGGGGTTGGGGCTTGCCTAAAGCACTTCGCCGCGAATAGCCAGGAGACCTACCGCATGGTCAACGATTCGGTCGTCGACCAAAGGGCCCTCCATGAAATCTATTTGCGCGGTTTCGAAATCGCCATCAAGGAATCCAATCCTTGGTGCGTGATGTCTTCCTATAACAAGATCAACGGCGTCTATGCCTCCGATTCGGACGAACTCCTTTTGCACACCCTAAAAGGAAAGTGGGGGTATGAAGGCGTCGTCATGTCCGATTGGGGCGGATGCGCCGATCCCGTACTCTCCCATAACCACGGCATGGACGTCGAGATGCCTTGCTTTGAGAATCGTCAGATGCGCCTTCTCCGCGCCATTACCTCGGGCAAACTCAAAAGAGCCGCGGTCAACGATTCGGCCGAAAGGATTGTCCTTCTTGCTAAGCGCGCCTCGGCCTTGAAGCAGGCTCCCTTTGATTACGCAAGCGGCCACGCCGTCGCGGTCGAAGCCGCCGAAAAAAGTGCCGTTTTGCTGAAAAATGACGGCATTTTGCCTTTGAAATCCCTCGGCAATACCGCCGTCATCGGCGAGTTTGCCCGCTCGCCCCGCATCCAAGGCGCAGGTTCAAGCAAAGTCAATCCATGGCGCGTTGAGAATTTCCTTAACTGCGTCCGTTCCCTTCCTTCCACCGAGACGACTTTGTTTAGCCCTGGCTATTGCTTAGTTGAAGCGGAGGCCAATCCTGAATCCCTCATCCTAGACGCGGTCGATATCGCCTCCAGATGCAATAACGTCATCCTCTTCCTCGGCCTTCCCGAGGACATCGAATCGGAAGGCTACGATAGGAAGAACCTCTTGCTCCCCGATGAGCAGATTCGCCTCTTCGACCAAATCTATTCCGTGAACAAGAACATCGTGGTCGTCCTCACCTGCGGCGCCCCGGTCGAATTGCCCTTCGCCGACAGGGCGAAAGCGGTGCTGCTTGCCTATCTTCCTGGCGAAGGCGCGGGCAGGGCGATATTGAGTCTACTTACCGGCAAGGCCAATCCTAGCGGCCACCTCACGGAGACTTGGCCTAAACGCCACTACGACGTCCCATCATTCGGCTTCTATCCCGGTTCGCAGACCACGAGCTATTACAGGGAATCCATCTACGTGGGATACCGTTATTACCTTTCCGCGAACAAGGAAGTCGCCTTTCCTTTCGGCTATGGCCTAAGCTATAGCACCTTCAAGCTAGGTCAGCCTTCCCTTACCAAGAAGTATCTAAAGGTAGGGGAGGATACCGTTATCAAGGTACCCGTGGAAAACACGTCCAAGGTCAAGGGCGAAGCGGTCGTCCAGGTTTACCTAAAAGACCCTAAGAACAAGGTCTTCAAGCCCGAAAGGGTGCTCGTTGGCTTTGCTAAGGTAAGCGTCGCCCCTGGCGAGACCAAGGTCGCGGTCATCGAGCTTCCTTACGAGGGCTTCTGCCATTATGACGTCGAGTCCGAATCCTTCCTCGCCGAGAAGGGCGAATACGTCCTTGAGGTGGGGCAAAATTGCCGCGACATCGAGGCCAAGGCCACCTTATTAGTGGATTCGGATGCCGTCTTCGAAAGCAAGAAGGCGTTTTGCCCCGTCTATTACAATCCACCCGAGGATGGCTTCATCCCCTATGAATCCGATTTCGAATACCTTTTGGGCAAACCTCTTTCCATCGAAAGGGATCCCCGTTCGAAACCCTACACCCTCAATAGCACCGTCCTTGATATCTCCGGCACCTGGGTTGGCAAATTGATTTTGCGCCAGGCGGATAAGCGCATCGCCAAGGCGGACGAATCCTCCAAGAAGATGATGAGACGCTCCATCGAGGAGATGCCCATCCGTTCCCTTTCCATGGGCGGCATGTCCTCCAGGGTGCTTTCCGCGGTGGTGGACCTTGCTAACGGCAATCCTTTGAAGGCTTTGTTCCATCTGATCGCAGGAGGCGGCCAATGATTCTCGACCGTATCCTATATAACTCCATCACCAAGGCCCTTGGGGGTAGGGGCGATGGTTCCCCGACCCTTCCCTATTGGAGTGCGGAGCAACTTGGTTTAAGCAAAGAGCCTTTTTCCTTCGTTTCCGGCAAATGGAGGCTATTTGGCTTCCGTTACTACAAAGGGCAGGTTAAGCCAAAGGCTTTGGTCGTTTTCTTCCATGGCCTAGGGGGAGGGCACGCCTCCTATATGAAGCAAATCGCCCTTTTATCGGGCGCGGGCTATTTGGTGTATGCCTACGATAATTCGGGTTCAGGCATCTCCGAAGGGGACGCGATCCATGACCTAAGCCAAACCCTATTGGACCAAAAGGCTTTCTTCGCCTTCCTCGATAAGGACGAAAAGGCCAAGGGGTTACGTAGATTCGCCATGGGGCATAGCTGGGGTGGCTTCACCGCTTTGGCGAGTTTGCAAAAAGAGTATGGCATCGAGAAGGTCATCTCCCTCTCGGGCTTCCATTCCGTCATCGACGCGATGGAATTCGCCTCGCCTTCTATTAAGAAGATGAGGAAAACGATCCTCTCCTACCAAAAAAGGAGATTCGCCCCCTTAGGAGGGTTAGATGTCCTCGACTTGATGAAAAAGACGAGCGCCAAGGTCCTCTATATCCAAGGGGATAAGGACGAGGCGGTGTCCTTTTCCACCAACTATGAGCTATTCGAGAAGGAACTCGCCGATAGGCCCAATATCTTTTTGATCCGTTGCAAGGACAGGGGGCACATGCCTTATTGGACGAAGGAATCCGAACGTTATTTCTTCAAGCTGACCCGCGAGGATAAGGTATCCTCCGTTGACCGCGATCCCAATCTAAAAATCGACATGGGATTACTTAACGTAAGCGACCCGGAAATCGAGAAAACCATCATCGACTTTTTGGGTAAGTGAGTATATATTTATCCCCGTGCCCAAGTGGCGGAACGGTAGACGCGCTCGTTTCAGGGGCGAGTAGTTAACAGCTGTGCGAGTTCAAATCTCACCTTGGGCACCAACACCTAACATGGTTTCACGCATCGGAAAGGTGCGTGTTTTCTTTTGCGATTCGCAAATGACTATGTATAAATATCTTAAAGTCTTG
>Ga0307907_100016_pt1 | contig 16300 bp, 10 predicted proteins | sample Goafecreptomycin_17_FD_203753 | JGI IMG/M metagenome (GOLD analysis project Ga0307907, IMG submission 203753) | Metatranscriptome of enriched fungal communities from goat fecal pellet, Isla Vista, California, United States - Bagasse, Gen6, Rep 3... ...
AGCGCTTTTAGTATAATTAAAGGATGGAAAAAGCCGTTATTTTCGTCGGAGCTTATTCTCGGCCCGAGCTATTCTCTTCCGGACATCTCTCCGATGGCATCATCGATTCTTGTGCGCAAGCAGGCTTTTTGCCTGTTCTTATTACGCCGAACCAAGTCCGTGGGTTAACTAGGGAGCAGCAAAAGGCTTTAGCTTTTTCCAGGGTTGAGAAGCTTTCGAATGGCGGTGAGCACCACATCGTTTCCTGCTGGTATCGTCCCAAGATGGGGGCTTTGGCGTTACTATTTCGCTATTGGGCTTTTGCGAGAAAAGCGGTTAAGGAAATTAAAAAAATGCCTTTAGAAATTTCTGGGGTTTTTTGCTGGAGTTACCCGCCGTTGATGGTAGCCAGGCGTTTAGCGACGTTTGCCAGGAAGCGCGGTATTCCTTTTTTGTTTGACGTCCACGACATACATCCGGAGATTGATCATTTTTTATGGCCTTTCCGCCGTTTGGTTAGCCGCAGTGTCAACCGAGTAATCCGCCTTTCATTCACGCTTTTTACTCTTTCCGAAGACATGCGAATGTCGTTGATTGAAAAAGGTGCCGATCCTTCGAAAATTGTTGTTATCCGCCCCTGGGGCTATGAAATCGAGGAAAACCGAGATTCATCGGCACCCTTTCAACCCTTTTCAGGTAGGAAAATGATGGTTTCGTACGTGGGGAACATTGGGAAGTTTCAAGGCATCGAGATGATATTGGCCTGCGCAAAGCTAATGGAAAAAGACCCAGTTCAATTTTTGTTTGTCGGTAGCGGTTCGATGTCTCGCGAGGTGAAGGAGGCTAGTTTAACTTGCGACAATGTGTCCTTTTCTCCAAAAGTCGATGAGCAAACTGCTTTTTGGCTATACTGCAATAACGACGTTAATTTAATTACATTGAAACCTGGCATTATTCGGTTTTGTTGTCCTTCCAAAACGCCATTGGTTTTTGCGGCAAAAAAACCTGTCGTTATCGCCGTCGGCGAATCCAGGTATGCAGAGGAGTTGGCTCAACACGGGGCTATTCTGGCCGCCCCAACCCCTGAAGCGATTTGCGAGGCAATCAGGGGAATCCTTCTCCGAGGAGCCTCACCCGTTTCGATGCCGCAGGCTTATTTCCGCGATCATTGTTTGCAACAATGGAAAGCGTTTTTTGAACATTTACACGCTCTCTAACAGGTTTTTGGTCTTACCTTGCTCGTTTGTTTAACCAAATCCGCTTAAGCAGGTCGTTGAGCAAAAGGATGATTTCTAGCGCCAATGCGTGTATAATTTTCGTGGTTTCGTGCGCGAGGTAAAGAAAATTGAAGGCAAAAGGGTTATTTCTTGGTGTCATCGTTTCTTCGGGATTAGTTTTTAGTCTCTTTGCTTTTGCCGCGGTGGAACGGGCCGTCAGGACAAACGGTATTTCTCAAAAGGCTGCTGTCGATAATTTAAGCCCGTACCAGCTTTTATTGGATTCTTCCCACCATTCCGCGGAAGGAATACAGGACGGTCGTCTTTCTGCCCGCACCGGGCTCGGAAATGAAATTGTGTTTTTGGCAGAGAAGTGCTCTTCTGTCCCTGAAAAATGGGGGTGTCTTGAAAGCGGTGGTTCGTTCTCGAATGCTTTTGCGGACATAGGTGATCATTCGAATGCTTTTTCCGGGTTGCTTTCGATTACCGTTGATTATTCCTCCGATAACCCAGAGGGTTCTCTTTTAGTTTCTTATGGCTGGCATTCCGGCTATGAGTTTTTTGGCAAGCCTTTGGCGTCTGGCGTCCCTTTTGATTTCGGCGATTACGGACCCTCTTATTTCAAGATTGAAACCAGCGATAAAACCGGAAGCAATTACGAGATTGACCGTATCGATATTAGATATTCGTGCTCCGCGACCTTGCCTCATCAACACGTTTTCGGGGAATGGGTTGTCGTTCAGGAGCCGACTTTTGATTCCCCTGGCTCGAGATATCGTGTCTGTGAAGAGTGCGGCGAGGTCGTTTATGAAACTATGCCTCAAAAGGAAGTCGCCTACATTATTTCTATCCTAAATCACGACGGCACCTACTCTTATGAGCGAGTTGATTCAACAGGAAGCTACTGCTTAGAGGATCCTTCTCGGAACGGTTTCTCCTTTGATGGGTGGGTTGACTCCCAAAATAACCCCTTTCCGTCGACGGGCACGATTTCATCCGATGTTTCGATCTCGGCCAGATGGATTCCAGTTGAAGTTAGCACGATTGAAGATTTGCTTGAAGCTGCTGCCGCTGGCAAATCCTCGATCAAAATCCTAAATGACATCATCGTCGACAGGACCATCTATGTTAAGGGAAAAGTTTCTTTGGTCGCGGGGGAAGATGTCACTTTGCTGCGCGATCCAGATTTCGCCGAAGAGATGTTTGTTGTTGGTGAAGACGAAGAATTCACCGATTTGCTGGTTGAGCGCGACATGGAAACAAGTCTTAGCATCGGTTATGGACAAGAACAAGACGGGTGTGGCGGTACTATCGTGATTGATGGAAACAAATCCAACATGAACGTTGATGTTGCTGGATCCGCAATTCTGTCATCTTATGGTGCAAGTCTGAATCTCGGGGAAAAGGCCGTTCTTCAGAATTGCAAAAAAGTCGCTAATCATAGAACCTTGGTTGCCGGATATCCCCTTACTGAGCAAACGAAGCGTTCGATTGGGGGGGCCGCAATTTGCAATTTGAGTGGTTTGACTACGATTGATGGCGGAGTTTTTCAAAACAATGAAGTGAACACCGAAAATATTGTGATTCCCATTGATGAGGAGACTTCCTACTCTTACTATTCCGGCCTTGGCGGCGCGATATTCAACTATTCGACCTTAAATATCAACGCAGGGGTTTTCGATTCTAATCAAAGCTGCCGTGGCGGCGCGATCTTTAATTCTAGAAGGACCAGGGTCTTATCGGGCACTTTCGAAAACAACTATGCTTCTGCAAACGGCGGAGCGCTTTCGTTTACCAATACTGCTGCTAGTGAGTTAATCATTGGCGATGAAGGCTATGATTCCTTGGATGAAACAATGGTAGTATTTCGCTCCAATCGCGCCGGGAATGGCGGAGCTATTTTCGGATCATACTACAACGCGATTCAAATATACGGAGCTGCGGGTTTTTGCGAAAATATCGCCACTTCTTCAGGAGGGGCGGTATATACCACTGGGACGCTAACTGTCAGCAATTCGTTGTTCTCCGAAAATACGAGTGGCAGATATGGCGGTGCTATTTATGCCGCATACAACACGGAAGACTCGACGAGACGACTAATTGATGTTGCCAATTGTGAAATTAGCCACAACGCGGCATTGAGCGGTGGCGGCTTATATTTGTTGGGCTGCAGGCCAACAATTAACGGCACCGTTATTTCGAATAATGTAGCAACCAACAACGGTGGCGGCATTTACGCAGGGCGAAATGACAAAACAGAAAAGTCTGTTGATATGAGTTTGTCTAATGTTGAAGTTTCAATGAATTCCGCTGGAGAGGGCGGCGGGCTTTATTTAGATAATAAATGCACTGTAAACATTAAATCTGGTCAGTTTACCTCTAATTCTGCAACCGGCAATGGTGGTGGAGTCTCAATTCACGGCGGGAGCGTCGTTATGTACTCTGGTTCTGGAGCCTATCTTGCGATGGTAAACAACAACACGGCCGGCGGCAATGGTGGTGGCATATATGTCTCTTATAGAACCGAAGAAGACGGCTCAAAAGTGGACGGCTATATCTCCTTCAACTGGGGTCAAGTCATTGGGAACAATGCAACCGGCAATGGTGGTGGTGTTTACTCGACTACGGGGAACGCTGGGGCAACCACGTATTTCTTCAAAACTATAACCTTTAGGTCAAACGAGGCCGGCGGAAACGGTGGCGCTTTGTGCGCCCTGAACAGCAATGGAACAATTGAGAATTCAACTTTAGATAGCAATTCTTGTTCTCAGGATGGCGGCGCCGTGTATTTATCTAATTCCTCCTTAACTGCGACTAACATTACCGCTCACGACAATCAATCGTCCCATTATGGCGGTGTATTCTCCTTATCGGCGGCCTCAGTTTTGACTATTAATGGCGGATCATATTATGGCAATTCCGCAGATTTAGGCGGGGTGATGTATGTCAACCGATCCTCGGCTTCTGTTCTTGGAACGTCTTCTGCCCATGTTTCGTTTGGGGCGCAAAACTCTCCGAACACAGCTAGAAATGGCGGCGCCATTTACTCTTCCACAAATGCCATCATCAATGTCTCTTATGCTGACCTGTGCTTTAACAATGCTTCTTCTCATGGCGGAGCTCTCTTTGCGAGCCACTCCAGCGAAGTGTCCTTGGAGAATGTCGTTGCTTCCTCGAACGTCGCAAAATCCGGCGGTGCTCTTTATGTTAACGACCAAGCATCGGTCACCATCTCGTCCTCTTCACTTTCTAACAACCAGGCTTTGACGGGAAATGGTGGCGCCGTCTTCCTAGAAGGATCTTCCCTGAATGTCTCGTCCTCCTCGTTCGTTAGCAATTCGGCTGCGGGCAAAGGCGGTGCGATTTCCGCTGCAAAAACCGTAACCCAAGTTGACGAAGAGGACGTCGTAACCATTTCCCACCTCGAGATTTCCTCCAGTTCCTTCACTACTAATTCCTCGACCGAAGGTGGCGCTATTTATATATTGGAATTGAATGAGCTTGATGTTCGTTCTTGCGTTTTTGAAGAAAATTCATCATCAGGGAATGGCGGCGCTTTGTCTTCCCACGGCGCCATTGTCACGATTACCGACCAATCTTCCTTTGAAAGTAACCATGCAGATGGCAACGGTGGCGCCCTTTACATTTCTTATACTAGCAGCGGGTCTTACGATAGTCGGTTCGAGGTTTCCGACACATCATTTAGTTTGAATGGAGCAGACGGCAACGGCGGTGCCATTTATGGAACCGCAGTTTCCTCTTTAGCAGAGACGCTAAACCTGGGAAATTGCGAGTTTGCGTCAAATTCTGCCTCCTTAGGCGGCGCGGTTTTCGTTAATTCTTCCACGGTTTCAATCAGCGAATCGACATTCTCGGATAATTGCGCGACGACATCGGGGGGCTCCTTGTATGGAAATGGTTCTGCTTTCGCCATTGATGGGACAAGCTTCACCGGGAACTCTGCAGGCTCGTCGGGTGGAGCGATTTACGCGAACAATACAGTTTTGACGATTACGAGTTCGTCCTTTGAAGACAACGCTGCCGATAATATGGGTGGAGCCATATATATGAGCGGTAATAGGTCCAGTTCCATTGCTGAATCCTCGTTTGCAAACAATCGGACGACAACCACCACTTTTTCCGATAACAACGGCAACGGAGGGGCGGTGTTTACCACTTCCTCTACGTCACTCACTTTCACGAGCTGCCTGTTTGACGGGAACGTCGCAACACATTATGGCGGCGCCATTTCTTCTCACGGCAATTCGACTATTGTGTTTGATGGTTGCTCGTTCGACAACAACAACGCTGTTTACGGCGGTGTTGCCTACGTTCACACAACAACCATGAGCTTTACCTCACAAAGCGGGCAATCTCACATCGGAAGCGAAAACAACGGAAACACCGCAACTAGAGGCGCGGCTATTTATGCTTCGACAAAATCAACAGTTTATTTCGATGGAGTAGAGGTGTCTTATAACGTGTCAAATAGAGAAGGTGCCGCAATATTTGCCGGTGGCACTGGTTCAAATGTTTCCGTCTCTAATTGTGTGATATCGCACAATTCCTCGACTTTAGGCCCTGTGTATTACACCGGAGATTCGGGCGCGACGTTAACGATCAACGGAGGGTCTGTCGTTTCCTACAATGTTGCTTCCTCTGACGGGGGCGGTGCTATACACATTAATGGGAATTCGGTGAACTTGTTCGTTGATCATGCGAGTTTCACCCATAACACTGCTAAAAATGGTGGTGTTATGTATATAACTGGTGGGAATGTCCATGTGTCAAATTCCAGCTTCTCGTCCAATTCGGCTACTGGCGGCGGCGGCGTATTCTTTTTGAGTGATGCAACCACGAGTGAAACCATCTTGGAGGTCCAGGATTCAGAATTTATTTCGAACTCGGCTGTCGGCGGCGGTGTGATGCGGACAAACGGCTCGGCGTCGATTGAGTTCGATGGGTGTTCATTCTCCTCGAATTATTCATCTTCTCATGGCGGCGTGTTCCACCTTTATTCTGTTGAGGAAGATTCTTCGCGCGTCGTCGTCCTTCTGAATGACTGCGTTTTTACGAACAATGGGGCCAAGACGAACGGTGGTTCCTTATATGTTAGTAATTTCGCGGAAACGACCCTAAATGCATGCACTTTTGTGCAGAATTATGTTGAATCATCCTCTGGCAATGGCGCCATTGCTTATGTCGCGTCGTCCGGCCATGCCGATTTTGCCGGAATTACCCTGGATAGCACTAATTCGTCGACCAACTTGATTGCCTATTCTGGAAGCAAAAACGTCCTTATTCGGATTAAATCTGATGCTGTGGTTAATACTGACGACAATTCCTATACGGCGGCCGATCTTTATCGAAGCCCGAGCGTTTATGTCACAGAGTATTGCTCATGAAAAAGATTGGCCTATTGATTTGCTCTCTAATGCTTGTTTGCGCCTCTTCTCTTTTCACTTTTTCCGATGCATCAAGATTTGATCAGGCAACTCAAACTGCTGAAGGCGAACGAAGCGAACAATACCGTCCGCGTTCCAGGGTCTATTTCGGAGACGAATTCGAAGAATCTTCCTTTTCTGACGAATCGATCGACATCAATTACGATGCTCTGCCCCGTCTTTCAATTGATAATGACATGGCCAGTAGGGGCACAAAAACATTTCACGTTAATGACAAGGATGTTAAGGTGGACATTTACTATCGCGATGCAAAAGAGGCCGCAAACAACCCAAACGTTGGATATGGCATTCTTCTTTACAATGCAATTCGCTACAAGCAGCTCCACCCAACGGAACCCGTTGATATTGTGTGCACGTCATACCACCTGTCCGCTTCTTTGGCTGTAAACTTAAACGCAAATGGGCGTTATTTTGGCTATATGCGTTCCTTGATGGATCGTGATTATGACGAATTTGGCTTTGTAAGGATAGCCTTTATGCTTGTCGAAGCCGCCCGAATGGGATGCCATGTTACTGTCGTTGGTCAAATAGTGGGCGCTCGGACTTATCAATGGGATAAAGCCCAAAACAAAAGGTACTATACCCCGGACGTTGATTTTCGGACATATTTTAACTCTGCAACAAAGTTGATGTGCTATGACGAGTTCGATCAAGGAGCGAAGATAACCAAGTATTTGAATTATAAACACTGCGCTTGGGATGCCAGCAACAAAGGAACGACCGATATGCAGCATATTAAAGCCTTAACGGTTTCAAAGTATGTAGATTTTTCGGGGAATGAATATGAATACGGGGTTTGGGTCGGATCCACAAACCTAGATCCCATAAACTACAATGGACAGAATGGCAATAATGGATCACAAAGCGGCTTTATCGTGACAAATCACAAAGAGATTTACTATTCCATTTATAACACTGTAAATTCTTATCTTGTTGACTATTGTGCCCAAGAAGCCGCCGTGAGATTTAGAAATAAATTTTGCCAGGAAAACAAGCGGCAGCTGGACATTCTTCTTGGCGGAGGTTCTATATCCGACGAAGAGAGAATTGCGTATTTGGGGTCAGAAAAGGATCCAATCTTCAAACTGGTGATGTCTCCGATGGTGGATCCTGTTGGGGCTTGGAATCCCAAGTACAATCTTTTTTGCCGGATGATGAAAGACTTTAACAAAACTGACGATTACGTCCTTTTCGCTTGGAACAATTCCAACTATTCGACGGGTTCTTCTTTCTTCGTTAATGGTTTCGAGACGATATTTAATAATGTTTTGCACAGGGTTAAAGATTCCCGTAATAGGGTATATACGCATTTAGCGGGCTTGGATACAACTGCTTTCGACGATTTGGTTGTTGGCGTGGATTTGGGGTACAAGAGCATTAATACCAACATGAACCTTTATGTTCATTCCAAAGACACTTTGTGTTCATACTCTCTCAATGGGGTGAGACACTACGCTTCGTACTTAACTAGTTGCACCTTTCATGATGGCGCCTTTTGGTATCAAACGAACTCATCCATATTAATCGACGAAGTCGATGATGGCTCTTCGGGGTTCTACGAAAATTCTCTCTTCAGCAAATTCGGCCGTATTTCGACTTATGGGTGCATCGATTAACATGAACTGGGCAGTTATTTTTGCCGGAGGAACCGGCTCTCGGATGCACATCAAGACACCGAAGCAGTTTTTGATTGTTTGTGGAAAGCCAATATTGATCCACACAATTGAGAGATTCCAAGAGTCCGAACAAATTGATCGTATCGTTGTCGTGACTTTGCGTAGATATGTTTCTAAGGTTGAATCGCTTGTCCGAGAATTTCATTTGGGTAAGGTTTGCAAAGTTCTCGAAGGAGGATCCACGGCCTTCGAATCTCAGATTAAGGGCATCGAATATGTTTATAGTCAATCATCCAATGGAGACGATATTGTTTTAATTCATGACGGGGTGCGTCCGCTTGTTGATTCCTCGTTAATTAATGAGTGTGTTCAAAAAACCGTAGAATGTGGCAATGCAGTTACTGTTACTCCGACAGTGGAAACCACGGCTATTGTCCAAGGAAATGGGGAAATTGCCCAGACTTTTCCCCGAGAGCGGTGCGTCATTGTCAGAGCTCCTCAGGTCTTCCGTTTGTCCTCCGTATACGCTTATCACCAGAAAGCTTTGCGCGAGGAGAAAACTTACATAGATACGGCCTCAATGTTTTTGGATAATGGTCAGCGACTCTACCCAATTGTTGGGCCCGTGGAGAACATTAAGGTGACGACGAAATTCGATTATTTGCTGCTAAAGAAAATCATAGGGAGTCGCAAATGAACCAAATTCTTCTCGAGGACATTCAATCCATAAGAGTTATTGCGGATTCTCTGGGCTTTAAGGATAAACGCATTGCCGTGACTGGCGCCACTGGAATGATTGGCAGAGTTTTGGTTGAATTCCTAACCACGACTACCAAGGACAAAAATATCTTTGTCGGGGGAAGAAGCGTGGACAAGCTGGAGAAGGTTTTTCATGGGCGCGATTTCGTTTTGTTTAATGTTGAGGATTTGAGTGCTCTGGAGGGTCGGGAGATTGATTTTTTGATTCATCTATCTTCACCAACTACTTCTGAATTCTTAACAAAAAAGCCTGTTGAAACCATCGACTCTATCTATTCAACCACTAAGCGCCTTTTAGATTTTTGTACGAGAAATAACACAAAAATGATTTACGCCTCAAGCATGGAGGTCTATGGCGAAGTTTATGATGGGGCAAGCAGGAAAGAATCAGAACTGGGATACGTATCGTTAACGAATCCAAGGAGCTCTTATCCAGAAGCCAAACGCTTATGCGAGCTTCTTTGCTATTCTTATTCGAAGGAAAAGGATACTGATGTTGTCGTCGCAAGATTGGCCCAAACGTTTGGCGCTGGCACCGACATGGATGACCCTAGAGTTTTCTGCTATTTTGCAAGATGCGCCTTAAATGGCGAGGACATCTTGCTGAAGACTGAAGGGAAATCTTATGGCAATTACACTTACCTATCCGACACTATTTCGGCTCTGCTTTTCTTGTGCCAACTAGGTAAACCTGGCGAAACTTATAATATTTGTGGTGGCGTTCGCGCAACCATATTTGAAATGGCTTCTTTGGTTGCCGACAAGTTTGGTGGAGGCTTAATCAAAGTGATTAGACAGCCTAACTCGATGGGAAGCGTTTTTGCCAAAGACACCATGCTTAATATGGACAACGCCAAGCTGCGTTCGCTTGGGTGGCGGCCTTCGTTTGATTTGCATGGCATGTATGCGAGAATGATCGAATCGTGGGGAAAGGCCGAATCTCGGCATGAGGAAAATTGAGTCACTAATTAAAAACAATTCATTTGTGCAGAAAACCTACATTTTCTGCGGATCTCTATTTTTTCGTTTCATCGCCATTTTTATTCCAATTAAGAAAAAGACAATCTTGTTTAGCTCGATGTCTGGGAATAATTTCGAGTATTCGTCCCCTTATATTTTGTATCGTCGCATTGCCGAAAACTATGGTCCTGAATATGAATACATTTGGGCCTTTTCGAAAAAACAAAAGGCGTCTTCTTACGCCGGAAAGAAGGTAAGGATCGATTCTTTCCGTTATTTTCTTTATGTCCTCAAGGCTGGCATTTGGATAACTGATGTCAACATCGAAAGAGGATTGAAACTGAAGCGGAAAAAGCAATACTACGTCGATACATGGCACGGGGGTTTGTCCAAGGGATACCCTGGTCGGAGGAAGGATTATGACTTAAGAAAAGTCGATATTTTTTGTTCCGACGGTCCGCGCTTTGAGGCATTTTTCATCGAGCATTACAAAGTCAGAAAAGAGGCATTTCTTAGGGGCGGACGCCCCAGGGAAGATTCTATTTTCTCGTTGCTCGGTCAAAGAGAGACGATTAGGAGCAAAGCCGGTTTCACCAAGAGTTCATATTTAATTCTGTATATGCCGACTTGGAGGGAAAAGGATCCTGGCTTTGTTTTCGATCCTTCATCTCTTTTGGACAGTTTTCCAGACGCCATCATTCTTTATCACGCCCATAATCTTTCTTCTCAAGCCGCTGGGTCTTTTGGCGATCGTTTTATCGATGTTTCTTTTGACAACGATTTGAACAAATTGTATGTTATGGCGGATTTGCTCATCTCTGACTATTCTTCCTGCATAAACGATTTTTTGCTCACAGGGAAGCCTGCGGTTTTGTTTGCCCCCGATTATGATGACTACAAAAAGGCACGAGGATTAGCAATAGATTATGAACGCGAGTTCCCTTTGGGTATTTCCCGAACTCAGCAGGAATTAAAGACCAAGATCGACATCGTTCGAACCCAAGATTTGACTCAAGAATTCAATCTTTTTTTGGGAAGAATTGTCTCCAGGGGGGAGAATGCGACCGAGGGAGTTATTTCCAGGATGCTGAGCGATGGGGCCCTCAACTACATTGGATAATTGACAAGCCATGAAAAGAAGGCAGGCTGGTGCAATGACAAATGCCCTCTTTGCCGATTTTTTGCTGAGATTCTTGAAAATGGCCAGCGCGGTTGGGCAATCAGCGGAGTTTCGAATTCTTTTTAATATCCACGAACGCCGGCTCTTTTAGATTTTTAAGATTCGCTGCTCGTGATTGAACGCCGCTTTTGTCTTCGTCGCGCACGCCGATAACCCAGCGGACGCGGGGAAAGATCTTGAGGAGATGGCAAAAATAGGACTCGTCGGCTTTCGAAAGCGATGACCTGAGCACGACAATGCTTGTGATGGGCTCCTTTGGATAACCCCTCAGGAAAGTATCCAAATTTTTAATAGCTTTGTTGGTGTCCTTGATTAAAGCGCCCCTGATGGGCGCTTCGGGTATGTTGATCGCGTTGCCCTTTGGCCCACCGAAGATGATTTCGCGCCCATCCATCGACGCGCCGAACAGGGATAGTCCTTCCTTTCGCATGGCCTCCCCATGGATATGCAGGACTCTGCTTTCAGGGATGCCGTAGACGTCCTCAAGGGTAGGGGTGTAGTTGAAGTTGATATATAAAGCGTTTTCCTTTGGTAGATCCATAATTGGCTTTATGGGCGCCCTATAGTAGGAACGCATAATGAAGGAGCGGAGCTCGGCTTTTGTTTTGGCGATTACGTTTACAACGATTTCCTCAGGTGTCTTTCCATATATGGAATTCTTCATTTTGGCGGGGTCAAAGTTCAAGCCCGTAAAGCCATCTTCGAAATCGCACCAATCGGTTTGATCTTCCTTTTGTAACTGTCTCGCTATTGAATCGTTAAACCAAGACAAGTTTTCTAGGAGATCTCTCCCCTCTGCGGTTGAACGTAAATAATCAAAGAAATCCTTATAACTGGTTTTCAGTCCGTGGGCTAAGTCGAATCCGTTTCCAATTATGTATAAAGTGCTCACGAATGAATTATAACCGCCTTTGGCGGTAGGATAAACACTGTTTGTGACCAGTGCATTTCCCTTCGTGGCTATATACTTTTTAGACCCCATTGCTTGCCATGCGCCCTCGTATGGGCTGTCCGAAACCAAGTCCCTATGTTCCTGGGGACAAGGCAATGGGCGTAGCGCGTGTCCCGATCTTGGTTTGGATATCGGCTTCGAGTAAGGGGCCTCCAAAAAAACGTTCTGCTCCCTCTTCCGCTCAAACGGGAGGCACAGTACCTTTTGAGACTTGTATGGGAATTGCGTTCCTTTGTCTTGCTTAATTAAACGGTCTCCCAAGCTCGAAGGCTTTGGGGCAAAAAGCCGAGGAGGGAAAGACGCTACGGGCTAATACCGCGGCTTCTCCAGCAAACAAAAAGGAAACCCACTTGTGAGGGCGATGCTTCCTAGCAATAATTTCTTATAAAGAAAGGAGGGGGGAACATGTTCAAAAACTACCGCAATCTTGATGGGAACTCGAATGTCGAATCGTATGAAATCGGCACTAATTATATTGCTGTCCGTTTTTGGGGAACAACCAAGGTGTATGTCTATTCCTATAGTTCCGCTGGAGCGGACAGAGTCGAAAGGATGAAGGTTCTTGCGGAAGCAGGGAGAGGCCTAAATTCCTATATCAATCTATATTGCAGATACGGGTATGAAAAATGAGCCCCGGTCATAATTGGTTTTAATGTATGAAGATCCTTTTAGAAAATGTTGGTTCCATCAAAAACGGAGAAGTCGAAATCGTCGACGGATGTTTGAACATCAAATACGCGGCAAACGGGACAGGCAAAAGCTCGATTGCGGGCTTTTTGAAGGCTTCGATTGAAGAACAAGAGGATATCGAAAAGCGTTTCGTTCCCTTCGGAACCACGGAAACCCCGCGACTTTCTTTTGAAGGAGGGGCGATCAAAACTTGCTTGGTCTTCGATGTGGACTACATCGAGCGTTTTCTCTTCCTTGACGACGATCGAATCACCGACGCCCTTCGACTGGTCAAAATGTCGCCGGATCTTACTAAGGCGATCGACCGTTACGACGCCGCCCTGGCCGATTTGAAGGCATCCACTCAAGATTTGAGACTAAGAGAGTTCGTCGACAGAGCGGAAAAAGTTCAGTCGTTGTTTTCCACGACGGAAAAAGGGGAACTTCGCAAAGGCTCTAAACTCCTTAAAGCCACGGCCAATGGTTGCAACGTTCTCCGGGCAACAGACCAGAATTTGCAATCCTTGGCGGAACAAATTGAGTCGGCCGAAGCGGCCGATTGGCGCAAATGGTGGGTCGATGGCGCCAAGTATAAAACCGATAAGTGCCCGTTTTGTGGACAGCCCCTTTCCGATGACTTTGTTAGCATGAAAAATGCTCTCGAGTCCCTTTTCGGTCAAATTGACGCGAAGAAAAACGTCGAAACTCGTAGGGCGTTGACGTCTGTAGCGGCAGATTTGTCTGGGCACGCCGCCATCGACGAACTGCTCGCGACAACCAACGCACCCACTGAAAGCCAGTATAAGACCGCGGTCAAGGAGCTACTGATCCATATCGAGGTCGCCACCAAGATCGATTCCGCGGCTAGGTTTAGCCCGCTTGATTTCAGGCGGCAAAGCTTAGACAAAACTATCGAAAAGCTTGACACCGCAAAAGTGGATCTTTCAGTTTTGGCCGAGGGTCCAACCAAAGACGCCTTCGCCGCATACAATCAACGCATTGACGATTTGCTTGCGCATGCGACGAATCTTACGGAGATAGTCAAAGACTATGATTCTCAAATTTCCAAGCTCATAGGCCGCTTTATGACCTTTATAAACGAATACCTTCGCCGTTGTGGAATACCGTACTCTTTCAAGCTCATCCAAGAGGGAGAAAACAAAATTCGGGCTGTTTTGGAAAGCGGAGAAGCGCTTGTCCCCGGTGGTTGTCTAAGCTATGGCGAGCGGAATTGCCTATGTTTTGCCCTTTTTATGTTGGAGGTCTCTCAAACAAATCCGGATTTGATCATTTTGGATGATCCGATATCTTCTTTTGATGCAGGGAAGCGATTCTCGATGTTTTCCTTGGCGTATGGCCCCAAACCATTCAGCTTAAAAGAGAAAACGGTGGTTTTGTTCACACATGACGCAACCCCGTTAATCGACTTCGTCAAACGCACTTCAAAGGGCGTAGGCAACCGAGTCAAAGGGTGGAAAATGATCAATGTCAATGGTCGCTTGCAAGAAAGACGTATTCTTCCAGAGGACATAGATTCAATGATCGCTATTGAAAAACAACTGGCGTCCGATACCTCCAAGATCCTCCCTTCTAGACTTGTTCACGCAAGGCGATACTTCGAAGCGGTGGGCGACGAGAGCCATGCCTATGATGTCATATCGTCGCTGTTCCATGACAAGCCCGCCCCCGATAGGTCAATAGGCCACGGACAGCACGCTCTTTTAACGGACGCGGAGATCTGCGAGGCTTTTTCGAGTCTTGCCGACTTATCAATCGTCGGCGATTATTCTTCCCTTCGCCAAAAGCTAAGCGACCAGGAGCTTTGCGTTCAATATAAAACGGCCAGCCCTTACGGCAAAATGGCAATTGCCCGCCTTCTTTTGATTCGTAAACCTTCGGGCGGTAATGTCGGCGAACCATTTGATCATATCTTGGATGCGCTTTTTCACCTCGAACAGGAAACATTATTCTCTTGCGCCCATTTCGCGGAAGAGTCGATTCCTCCTTTTATCGTTGATTACGTCGATTTTGAACTCAAACAGCGGTTCCCTGTTTTGGCCGATTAGAACTAAATCGTTTGGCATGGCGGTCTTGCGGAAATCAAAGGGCGATACAAACCCCGATTCTTTCCAAAGAAAGGAGTGGCGTTTTGTGAATGGCTAAAGCCTATTTCTTTCCAGAGGAAAACTGGAAATTGATTTCGCAACACACGCTGCCTAAATCGGGCATAAGGTGGTATTCGTCTATGCCAATGCACTCCAGATACTTTAGGGCCTCGTCCCTTATGGAATCGCTAATAGTAATGATTTCCGAAACTTCGTCAAACGCTTTGTAAACGCTCTTTTCTTCGACTGTGGAAGGCAAAACAAAAAGACCTTTTTGCGCCAACATCCTGTTGTTTTGATAATCGGGGTCAAGCACAATAACCGTCTTTTTTGATTTTATTCCTTCGAAAGCCTTTTCTAGCCTACTTGTGAAAGAGGTTGTGTTTGTGGGGCCGCTAGCGGGAATCGCGAGGGTCTCGCCTTTAACTTCTGCTAATGTTTTTTGCGGGTCGACGTGGACCTCGTATTTATCCTTTTTGATTGCGTATATTTGGTAGGCGCCTTTCGGGGTTCGCTGATCATGGAGCGCAAAGAAAAGGGCGACATAGGGGTTCCAAGTGAAGTCAATGAGTCTGGTCATAAGGCCGAAGTGCTGGGCCAATGCAAGAAAAGTCCATTGGTTAGTGGTTGTCCCATAAACCCCGTAATAGCGTTCGAACTCTTCTAGAATCTCAATCTCTTTCTTGGCTAGGATGGCGTTTTTCCTTATCAGTTTTGGGAGCATTTCGCTCTTTTCCTTAATTCCACGAAAGATATATCCTTCGAGCATCATTCTATCGAGTGTGCTTTTCAGTTCTTCCCAATTAGTAATTATTTCCATATTCAATCTCCTTATTTTTGATGGTTGGAGCCTCTTCTCCGCGGTTTAATTGGCTGTCCAACGCTCACCTTTATTATACAGGCCGAAAAAACTCCTCTTTTTTGGATTGGCGGCGGGGACGTCCACCAAACAGACTTTCCGGAAAGGTGATCCATGAACGAACAACCAAAAAAGTCTCTCCGGATAGCCTTTGCTATATCCCCGAGGTTATCCATGGCCCACCAAAAGCGATGCCGCGTTCATCCTTTGGCGAAGTGAACGAGTATCGGCTTTCTTGTGTCTGATGCCCCAGCTTTTGGGGACGCTATGGACGTCTTCGACGGCGAGGGCGTGCCCGAAGCCGATTTAAAATGCGCATTTAGCAAGTCCAATGGGAGTTTGGCCAGTTTCTATAACGGAGTACATCAAAAAAGCTGCGGTTTTTTGCCTTGGCTATGACGTTTACGACGATTATCTTGGGGCTATAGGGCTGATGGCTTAATCTCGATTCCGGCGATTAGGAAGGCAAAAGCATCCCTAAAACGCACCAATCGGTTTAATCTTACTTTTTCAGCTTTCTAACCATAGATTTTTGAACC
>Ga0307907_100018_pt1 | contig 14317 bp, 14 predicted proteins | sample Goafecreptomycin_17_FD_203753 | JGI IMG/M metagenome (GOLD analysis project Ga0307907, IMG submission 203753) | Metatranscriptome of enriched fungal communities from goat fecal pellet, Isla Vista, California, United States - Bagasse, Gen6, Rep 3... ...
ATCGATTTCGATCCCAACATGGTTAGGTAGGCGGCCAGGCGCCTAAACGTCGTTTCGCGCACAAGCGCAACTTTTGACATACGATTTATTCTTTACTTGACTTCGTAATAGCTAAATCTCCTTCGGCGCACCGAAAAATCGGTCGATAAGATATTCTTGCCTTTTAGGCATTCGATTTCAATTGCTTTCGCTTTGCGAAGGGGGATGCGGCCTCAAGGCTTTGTCCCCAAAGGGGCAATCAGGCTCTTTCGAAACGGAAGACGGAGACGTTTTGATAAGGCTCGTCTTCCCCCGCTTCCACCGATTTGGAGGCCACCACTAAATCGGAAATCGGCTCGATAGCGATGCCCGCGTATTTAGGATGCCCCTGGCCTAAGGAAAGAGGTCCTTTCGCGGGGAAGTTCTCACTGTAGAACTGGGCGAATCCGGTAGACAGTTCGATGCTTATCCTTGCTTTGGGTCCGCTTAGCTGGATCGGCCCGAGGACGTGGAAGCAATGGTCGAGGCCATTCGCCCCCACCGCGTCGCCTTCCTCGATGGCCTCGCCAAGAAGCTTGCCTTTAGAAAAATCCTGCCATTTTGCGGGCTTTTCGTAGCTTTGGGGCACTAAGCGCGAATCATAGGTCGCGACCTTATCGGAATCAAATTTTAACCAAAGGTTAAGACAAGAGGTTTCCCCCAGGCAGAAATAAGGATGGAAGGCCATGGAGAAAGGTCCCTTGGGAAGGGAGGGGGCGCTCATCCTGACTTCGAGTCTAGGCTCGTTCCTAGAAAGGGCGTAGACGACCTTGCCGATCCTTTTGCCGATATCGAGCGGGAACTCGAATTCGACTCTGGTCTCCTCCTCGGTTTCGACGATCTCAAGGGGACATTCCTTAAAAGAGGGACCGAGGGTGTTGCCATGGGCGAGGACGCTTCCTTCGTTAGGCTCCACCGCCAAAGGCTTCCCGTCTAGGAGGATGGGCTTTTCCCTTCTCCCCGGGATGGGGGCGATGACCCTGCCATGGTATCCCGATTCATTCGGAAGGAAATCCTCGAGAGAAGCGAAGGTCGAAAACATCTCGATCCCATCGAACTTGAGGCTATATAGGGAAGCGCCTAAGGAGCAGAAAGTCGCTTCCAGGCGTCCGCAGACGACGGTCTTGGTTAGCATCTGGACTTACCTACCTTGCTTTCCTTCCTCTAAGCGAGAGCCCGATGAGGGCGAATGCCGAACTGAGTTTCTTCATAAGGGTTTCCTCCGAAAGGGCCGCAATATTGTACACACGGAAATAGCGGTCCACCTTTTCCATCATAGGAAGGGGCCGAGGATGCGAAGCAGGTTCCAATATAGGACCCTCCTTCTCCTCCATCCCTTCCACTCCTTCATGGTCACCTCATGGGACAAGGCCAGTGTGTCAAGATAATCCCTGCTCATCGTCTGGATGCAGCTAGATCCGACCAGGAAGGTGCCGCATTCAAGGTGGAGGAAGAGGGAACGGTAATCGAGGTTGAAGGTTCCGACAGTTGCCATCTCATCGTCGCAGATGAAGGTCTTCTCGTGGACGAAGCCAGGCGTGTATTCATAAATGCGCACCCCAGCCTGCATCAAGGACCCGTAATAGGACCTCGTGACGGCGAAAACGGCCTTCTTATCGGGGATATGCGGGGTGAGTAGCCTCACATCCACGCCGCATTTGGCCGCGTGGCAAAGGGCGTTTTCCATCTCCTTGTCGATGATGAGGTACGGGGTCGTGATGTAGACGTGCTTCCTCGCGTTTTTGATGAGGCTAAGGTAGACCCTCTCCCCCACGGACTCGTTATCGAAGGGGATGTCGCCATAGGGCTCGACGAAGCCGTCGTCTTTAGGATAGCCCCCGATCTCGTGGATGAAGGTGTCGCTAGAATAATAGGCCTTATCGATGTTTTCGTGGTGGGCGCTATTGGTGACCCAGTTGGCGAGGAACATGTAAGTGAAGTTGGTGACCGCCTCGCCCTTAAGGAGGATCGCGTTGTCCTTCCAATGGCCGAAGCGTTCGATCTCGTTGATGTATTCGTCGGCGATATTGAAGCCGCCAGAGAAGCAGGTATGGCCGTCGATCACCATGATTTTGCGGTGGTCGCGGTTGTTCATCCTGATGTCTAGAAGCGGGCGGAATGGATTGAACTTCTTGGCCTTGATGCCCATGGCCTCGAGTTCGCGGTCATAATGCATAGGAAGGGTGCTAAGGCAGCCTAGGTCATCGTACATGACCCTGACGTCCAGCCCTTCCTTTGCCTTTTGCTTCAAAATCTCCAGGATGGAGTTCCAGAACTTGCCTTTATCAAAGATAAAGAACTCAAGGAAGATATAGTGTTTGGCGTTCCTAAGTTCGCGCAGGATGGGCTCATAGGCGAAATCGGTGAGGGGGAAGTATTCGACGCTCGTGCGCCTATGGATGCCACCGCCAAAGCAGGCCTCCAGGTATTTCGTGATCATCGCCGCTCCGGAATTAAGGGCGTCCACCGCCTGCAGATCCTCCTTCTTGGAGGGGAGCCTTTCGATGGGCTTAGCGTATTTGGCGACCTTTTCCCTGTTCTTCCTGGAGGTTTGCTTGTTGGCGAATAGGGCGTACATCAATACGCCGGCAAGAGGCAAAACGAAGACCACGAACATCCAGGTCAGGCGGTAGATGTCCGGGGATGGGGTGTTGATGATATAGACCGCGGCGATGATGTCGATGACGAAGATTGCGACGATGAGGGCGATCACCGCGGTCGGACCGTCCTGGGCCCCGAGGGAGAAAATCCAAAACATGAGCCCGACGAGGAGGCCGATCTGGAGCAAAAGGATGAAGGCGATGAGGAGTTTTTGCCAAAAACCCGCCCTTAGGAAGCGGTTCATTGCAGTTTGTTCCTCAAATCGAATCGATATTTCTGGTATTCGGCGTATTCGCCGGGGTTGAGGCCGAATTCGGCCATCAGTTCGTCGTAGGCGGTGAATAGGCGGCTAGGCGAGGACGGGGACTTGCATAGGCCGATCCACATTTCCCTTCTGCCTTTGGGGATGCGCCTTTTGAAGTATTCGAGGGATTCTAGGCACCACGCGGCCCGTTCCTGGTCCTCCACTTCTAGCGGCACCCCCCTCTTTTTGCCCTGAAGGTAAGGGAGGTAGAGGAAAAGGAAGCGGCTAACCGAGGCGAACCGGGGGTCGATCTTGACCTCCCTCTCACTGACATAGTGCCTCGCCCCTTCCGCGGGTTTGGCCTTATAGGCAACCATCACGGGGAAGTACTCGATGCGGACGTCCTGGAGCTCGGATTTGATCGAGGGCAGGATCTTGATGAGGTCAGCCTGGACCCCCTGCTCCTCGAGCTTATTGAGGATGGCGATCTGGGCGTCCCTTTCCGATCCGACTTCGGCGAAAAGGAAGCCATGCCCTTTCGAAGAGGGAATCAAAAGAACCCCGTTTTGCGAGATTTCGACCGCGACCGCGACCTTGATTTTCCTCTTTCTCTTGGCCATATTGCATTTATCTTAGATAGAAAAAGGGATTTTGTTAAACAAAACCCCGTTTGTTCATTTCTTCTTCCAGCAGAGGGACTGGGCTTTCTTGTTCGAACCGTAAGGCATGCCGTCGTGATCGATGTCCTTGACCCACCGCTTCAGTTTGGCCTTCATCTCGGATTTGTCTTCCTTTTTGGAGCCTTCCTCGACGATGGCAAGTAGGTCCTTGTAGGCTTCCCTGGCCTCGTCTAGGAGTTCCTCGAAGGATTTGGTGGAAGCCACCTCGGTGCAGGGATCCTTCCACTCGGAGTGCTTGTCGTTGAGCAGGTCAAGTTTCTTGTACTTATGGATGAAGCGAGGATGGGATTGCGAATAGGCGGTCGAGTATTTGCCTAAGGCCCGGAAGAGGATCCTCTTTAGGCCGGTCCTCGTCCAAAGCATCCTCTCGGCGAATTGAAAATCCTCCAAGCAGCGGTAGAAGGCCATCTCATCGAGCTTATCGGGCGCGGCGTAGGCCCACATCCTGGAAATCTCTTTCGCATCTTCTTCATCCAGGGCAATCGCCTTGTCGGGACGGATGTAGGTCCCCTTCCTCTTGCCCAGGATTTTGTCGACGAGGGCTTCGAACTTGCCATGGCTGAAGCCATAGAAGCCGTGGAGGCCGCCTTTTTCGTCGAAGCCGGAACGGTAGAAGATATAGGGATGGCAGGCCCTATCCACCGAGAAATGGGCGAATAGGCCGAGGATATAGGCGTAAAGGATGTCTTTCCTTTTTGATTTGTCGGCGAATTCCATCATCCTGGCGTAGTATTCGTCGATCTTCTCGTGGTGCATGAAGGCGCCGAAAGGACGGATGGCCTTGACGTCCTCCCTCTTATGGAAGGGATTGGTCCCATAGGCCATGAAGGTATCGGGCCCTTGGTTTCCCACCAAAAAGGCTTCCTTATGGCCCTTCGCGGCCTCGATCACGGAGAGCCCGAAGGTGTAATGGGTCAAGATCGCGGGCATCGGTCAGTCGTCCGCCTCGCCAAAGGCGGCGAGTCCTTTGCCGGTGCCCATCTTGCCGACCTTCGCGTTCTTGACGAAGGCGAAGACGAGGAGGGCGCCGACGATCATGATGGCCGCGTAGTAAGGCAAGACGAAGTAGCCTTGCGGCATGAACTTGACGAGGAGGCCGAGGAGGATCGGGGTGATCGTCTGGGCCGCCATCGAGGAGGCGTAGTAGTAGCCGGTGAACCTGCCGATCTTGGAGGAGGGGCAAAGCTCGACGACCATCGGGAACGAGTTGGTGTGGACGAGGGAGAACGCGAAGCCGTTGATGACCCAGATCACGATGAGGAGGATCGTGACGAACTTCTCGGGGACGATCGGGGTAAAGCAGAAGATCGCGTAGGATAGGAGCGCGCCGCCCAAACCGATCAGAACGGTCCACTTACGGCCGAGTTTGTCGGCGATCCTGCCCGCGAAGGCAAAGCCTAGGACGGAACCGACGCCGCCGACGATCGTGATGACCATCGAGATTTCGAACTGCTGGTTGACCGCGATGGTCATGTAGTTGGTCTGGAACGTGGCGACCGCGTTGGAGGCCATGAACCAGAGGAATTCGGCGATGAGGATGAGCCAGAGGGTGATCTTGTTGATCCTAGGCATCCTGGCGTTTTCGTCCTCCTCGACCTTCTCCACCACTTCGGCCTCTTCCTCGCCGCGCCTCATGTCCTCGGCGAGTTCCTCGGCGAGTTTGTTCTCCTTGACCTTAACTAAGAGGATGATCACCGAAATGATCATGATGACCGAGGCTATGATGAAGGGAAGCATGATGGCCCACAGGTTGCCGGTGCACCAGTTCGCGTTCTTGATGATGTAGTAGTCGACTTCGGTCGAGCCGGCCTTGTAGATGGTCTCGAGGATCTCGGGTTTGGTCGTCTCCGCCGCGTATTTGGCGGGGGTCATGTAGGAATAGCCTAGATACTTCGTGAGGGAGAAGAAGATGCCGAGCACCGTGGCGATGCCACCGCCGATGTAGCCCATGATGTTGATGAGGCCATTGGCCTTGGAACGGAGGGGCTTGGGGGTGATGTCGGGCATCAAGGCGACCGCAGGGTTACGGTACATCATCATGAAGAAGATGATGAGGGCCATGATCGTGATGACGCCGGCCGCGGTATTTAGATGGAAGAATAGCGGAATCAGGGGGAAGATGATCGCCGAGATGACCGTTCCCACGAGGATATAGGGCATGCGCTTGCCAAGCCGCGTATGGGTCTTGTCGGAGAGCCGCCCGAAGATCGGGAGCATGATGAGGGCCGCGATGTTATCGACCGCCATGACGACGCCCACTAGATAGGAGACGTCCTCCTGCATGGCCTTGGTGGGGGCCACCCCTTGGGCCAATCCGAACTTCATCCTGGCGAAGAGCTCGGTGAGCATCCTCGAGCACCAGGAATCGTAGAGTTGCCAAAGCAACAGGATTCCGAAGAAGGCGAAGCCGATGATCAAGGTGCGCTTATAATTGAGCTTCAAAGCGCCCTTGGGGCTCGCCGCGGCGGTTTCTTTTTCCATAGAGTTACCTCGTTAGTTACGAAAATTGTAGAACAACGAAAGGAAAAAGGCCATCACGCCTTCTTCCTACATATGAACGTAATAACGGTTATGGGACGGGGGCTCGGTCCAATGGGGTTTGCCATGGATCCCGATGTCCTCCCTCTTCTGCAGCTTTTCCTCGTTGATATAGGAACGGGCCATGAGGCGGCAATCCAAATGCAACCCCATGAGGTTCGCGGGGAAAAGGAGTTTCTTGTAGCAAGGCCAGGAATAGACGAAGAGAATCAAGAAGGCGCCGGTCGCCGCGGAGGAAAGCGCGAATTGATGGGTCAATAGACCCACGGGCACGAATCTGCTGCCGATGCCGATGCCAATGCCGATCAAGGCAAGCGGGACGAAAGGCAAATACAAATGGAGGAAGATCTCGCCATAATGGCCTTTGAAGCCCTTGAGGTTTGTAAGGACGCAAAGCAAGGTCAGCAATGCCATCCCGCCGACGGAGGCCCAGGGCAGCCAAGAAAGCTGCCTTAGGAACAAAGGCACCGCCACGAGCGCGCCAAAGGCGAGGAAGAGTAACGAACCGTAGAGTTTCGCCGCAAAAGCCTCCTCTTTTGTCGAAATAAAGGAAATCGCTAGAGGGAATAGAAGGTAGGCACCACCGAGCAAAATCGCGAGGACCCGTGGCAAATCGAAGTCGACCTTCCCGATTTCGGCGTAGACGGGAAGGCATCCTAAGACCCAAACGATCAAGAAGGTGAACACCGCCATGAAGGAGACGCCGGTCCTAACCGGGCTAGCCTCGTAGGCGTAGAAGACCTTCCTCGCGTCGGCTTTGGAGGCCTCCTTGTAGGAGGAGAGGGCCTTGTTGTCCAAAAGGTGATAATGGCTAAGTAGAGGCAAAGTCAAAATGAGATAGAGGGCGAATCCCCTGCTGTCCGAGGCCACGAACGAGGTCGATTCCATGAGGCCGTGCCCGACCATAAGGAGCCAGCCTAATAGCAAGGGGAATCCGACCCTTTGCTTTTTGGCGATGAGCTCGATCGCCTTCATCACGAAGACGACGGAGACTAGGAGAAGGAAGCCGACGCGGACGAGGCCGCCGCAAAGCAAATTCTGCAAGAAACCATTATGCGCGTAGAACTGCACCGGCGCGGTCGCGTATTCGGGAAAGCTCCTCGCCGCAAGGTAATAAAGGGCCTGTTGGTCCCCTACCCCGAAGACGAGGCGCATCGGGTTCTCCCCAATCATCCCGAGTATCCGGGAATAGATGCGGAGCCTGTTGCTAAGCTGCCCCACGTCGGAGCCGAAGTAATCGTTGTGGATGCGGTTGCCGATTTTGCCAAGGAAGGAGGTCGGCTCGAAGGGATTGACCAAAAGCAAGACTAGAAGCGTGAGGCAGGCGATGAGGTAGAGGATGAAAACGGGGATGTTCCTGCCGGGATGCCCTTTGACGGTGAGGGCGAATCGGTGTATCGGATAGGTCAAGACCAAAACCCCTTGCAGAACCAAGGAGGTCCTCGACCCGATGAAGACCTGCTGAACCGTGAATAGAGTCAGGACCAAATACCAGATTAGGCTATGCCTACGGGAATTGAGGTAGCAGCAAAGGAATGACGCGCCTAAAAGCCCAAAGGCCAGGGTGTTCGGGTTGTCGGTGAACGAGACGATCGCCTCGGAGATGGTCTCGACCTTCGGATCGAAGAAGGATTGGTAGATCGCGGCTTCCTTCACCCAGGAATAGATCGCGGCGACGAGGCCGATCAAAACGAGGGCGACATAAAGGATGTCGAGGTGCCTAGGCCCCGCGATCGACTTGGGGAAGACCGCGTAGAAGCAATATAGGAACACCCCGAAAAGGGCAAAGCCCACGAGGAAGCGGACCCTTTCGGACATCTCCATGGTCCAGGAATAGTCGAATTCTAAGCCCGAGAAGGTATAGCCGATGCCATTCTCCGCGGCGGGAAGCAGGAATAGCCCCACCGCATTGGCTATCACGAGGGTCAAAACCGCCAAAAACCAGCCCCAATGGAACCGTATCTTCAGATACTTATGGACGATCGATAGGTAGAGGCAAAGGCAAAGGACGGTCACGAGGGCCATCGAATACCATTCGGGGTCGTTCATCCTGCCGATCGGGTTGTCCCCGAAGAGGGTGACGCCCTTAAGCAAAAAGCCGCCGAACGCGATCGCGGTCAGCATCAAAACGAAAAGGGTGAGGTAGGCGACGCCCCGTTGCTTTCCGCCTTTGACTTTGATGGCAAACGATTTCGACATCCTAGAAATGATAAATCTTTTCTAAGCCAATGGAAACCAAGCAAAAACCCGGCAAGCCGGGTTAGGAACAATTTTGGGGTTATTTGCCCGCGTTTTTGATGATGAGGAGGGCCTGCCCTGGGTATAAACCCTCTTTCAAAACGTCCTCGAGGGCCCCGTCCACCGCTTCTTTAAGCTCGTCGTATTTGACCTCAGCCTTGGCTTTGGAAAGGACGGAGAGCGCGCCGGAGCTGATCGTGGAGGCGTAAACGACCTTGATGCCAAGGGCAACGGCCAAGTAGGCATCGGCCAAGCCGATTTGCCTCGCGGCCAGGGAGAAATCCCGTAAATCGATGCCAGAGTTATATAAAGTCAGCAAAGAGGAATAGCCCTCCTTGTTGCTGCTATGGAAGGCGATGCCGTCGCTAAGGACGTATTGGAAGCCATGGAGTCTCAATAGCTCCTTGGCCTTTTCTAAACCCTGGTTCATCCGACGGTCCTCATGATGATCACTGCGGCGGTCATAACGGCGAGAAGAATCAAAATCGCGACCGCGACGGCGATGCGGTTCTTCTTCTGGTCCTCCTTGATGCGCCTTTGGCCATCCTCGGAGTAAGCGGAAACGACCTGGCCTTCCTTTTCCTTGTAGGCCTTCTCGATTTCCTTCTTCTTGTTTCCACCTAGTTGCGGCATGGGTAAATGGTAAACCCTAAAAGGACAAAGAAAAAGCCAAGGTTTTCGGGGCCTTGGCTTGGTTCTTCCGGGATTAGTGGATCCTGTTTTCGGAACGGAGGTCGAAGATGTGAGCTTTGCCGAGGGTGAAGGTGAGCTGCATCTCGTCGCCGATCTTGATTTCGTGGGTCAGCGGGATCTTGGCGACCATGTCGATGCCGCCGAAGTCGCTGTGGATGTAGTATTCGTGGCCAAGAAGCTCGGCGACGGCGACCTTGATGGAATAGGGTTCGCTGTGGCCCGGGCCGGCGTGCTCCGCATCATGGATGTCCTCGGGACGGATGCCATAGGCGATCTTGTGCGGGCCGGCGAGGGCGGCTTTGGCGTCCTCGACGTCCTCTTTGGCCTTGGCGATGTCGGCTTCGATCGCGGGATCGCCGCCCTTGACCTGGGCGAGCTTCTCCTCGAGTTCCTTGATCTTGGCTTCGCGCTCGACGATGACCTTGTTGTAGAACTCGTCATAGCCCTTGACGAAGGATTCGGCGAGTTTGATCTTCACGCCATTGGAGAGGGTGACGACGCCTTTGTCATAGACAACTTCCATGATGTTCATGGCCGGGGAGCCGATGAAGGTGGCGACGAAGAGGTTCGCTGGTTCGTTATAGATGTCGATCGGGGAACCGATTTGCTGGATGTAGCCCCTCTTCATGACGACGATACGGGAGGCCATGGTCATGGCTTCAGTCTGGTCGTGGGTGACGTAGATGGTGGTCGCGCCGAGGGCTTCGTGGAGTTTGATGATCTCAGAACGCATCTGGACACGGAGTTTGGCGTCGAGGTTGGACAGAGGCTCGTCCATCAAGAAGACCTTGGCGTTACGGACGATGGCACGGCCGAGGGCGACACGCTGACGTTGGCCGCCGGAGAGGGCTTTCGGCTTGCGATCGAGGTATTCGTCGATCTGGAGGATCTTGGCGGCTTCCCTGACGCGCCTGTCGATTTCTTCCTTAGGAAGGTGGCGGATCTTAAGGCCGAACGCCATGTTGTTGTAGACGGTCATATGCGGATACAAGGCATAGGACTGGAAGACCATGGCGATGTCGCGGTCTTTGGAGGTGCGGTCGTTGGAGTATTCGCCGTCGATCCAAAGTTCGCCGCGGGAGATGTCCTCAAGGCCGGCGATCATGCGGAGGGTCGTGGATTTGCCGCAGCCGGAGGGGCCGACGAAGACGATGAATTCCTTCTTGGCGATCTCAAGGTTGAAGTCGAAGACCGCCTGGACGTTGTTGTCGTAGATCTTGTCGACGTGGCGGAGGGAGACGTATCCCGCGTTGGGATCCTTCTCGGGGGCGGGGGCGGCAACCTCTTCGGCAACCGCTTCGGGTTTCTTTTCTGGCATGTTGTATGTCCTCTTTGTTGGCAATATCTTATCGCATGCGGATTCCGCTGTCTTATGCACGGTGCACAAATCGACTTAAATTGACGGTTTTAGGCCATCCTTCCGTTGCTAAGTTGCAGGTAAAGTTCGAGCAACAGGGCGTTATGGTAGTCGCGGATGTCGAGTCCCGTCGCGGCGATGAAGGCGTTCAGCCTGTAGTTGAACGTGTTCCTATGGATGAATAGCTTCTTCGCGGCCAAGCAGGCGTCGAGTCCGCACCGAAGGTAAGTCGAGGCGGTCAGCATCAGGTCGTAGTTGATGCCCTTGAAGAGCTTGATGAGGGCCCCATAGGAGGAATAGTCGCCGAAGCTCATCTCCTTCATGAGCACGTCGCTAGGGAAAAGGGCCATGTTCGGGAAATAGGCGAAGGCTTCCTTGAGGAGTTTGTCCTCGAACGCGGTGTGCTGATGGGCCGCCAGGACGGAGATCGAGCAGCCTAGGTCGTCGTGGAGGAGGGAGATGAGGGTCTCCACCTCCGCGAAGGACTCGGCCGGGGCGATCCATTCGCCCGAGGTCTCGGAAAAGAACTCGAGGCCAAGCAGGTCCACGCCGAATTCGCTTAGGGACACCATGAAGTTCTTGTTGTCCTTTAAGGGTGCGCTAGAAATGAAAAGGAAATGCTTGTCCATGGCTATGCCTCCAATAGATACGCCTCGAAGGGCCTTAGGGACTTCCTCCCCTGCTTTGGGATTCCCTTGTAGTTATGAAGGAGGACCTTCTTGCTTTTTGGGAAAGAGGGCAGATCTACGGGGAAATCGCGCATATTCGCGACGAGTATCAGCTTGCGGCCATCCCTTTCGTGGACGAAGGCCATGACGTCCTCGTTCTTCCTATAGAGGAACCTTAGGCCCCCTCTTTGCACGAGGTCGTTCACCCATTTCCTTTTCCTTAGGGCGATCGCCTTTTTGAAGAACCAAAGGAGCGAATCCCTGTCTTTTAGTTCCTCCTCGACGTTCACCCCCTCCAGGTGATTCCGGTTCATGCGGTTTTTGTATTCCTTGCTCGAGAAGCCGCCCATCGGGGTGCCGTCCCACTGCATCGGGCTCCTGGCGTTTACGCGGGAACACCTTCTAAGGAAGTTAGTGATCCTCTCCTCGCCATATCCGTCCTTGCGGAGCTGCATGACGTGGTTTTTGTTGCCGACGTCATCGAAGAAATCCTCGGGCTTGTCATAATCGACGTTGCTCATGCCGATCTCGTCGCCGTTATAGATCCATGGGGTGCCATAAAGGAAGAGCAGGATCATCGCAAGCATCTTGCCCGATTCCTTCCGCCATTTGATAGACCCATATTGGGAAAGAACCCTGGGATGGTCATGGTTGCACCAATAGAAGGGAAGGTCGCTTCGCGTGGCGCAGGCCTTATGCCACCTAAGGAAATTCCTTTTTAGGGCCATCACGTCGGTCCTTATCTCGGCGTCGTCCCTATCGAGGGAGCCGAAGGCGCCGTTGCACCAGGCCGTATCGAAATTGAAGACCATGTCGATGGAGCCCAAATCACGGTCAGAGAAGCGAAGGCTCCCTTTGGGGGAAATCCCACCGCCGACCTCGCCGACGCTGAGGCATGGGTATTTGGAGAGGACCTCTTTCTTGAATTCGTCTAGGTAATCGTATAGGCGCGGACGGTTGGAGAAGCGGCTTGGGTCATAGGCCCAACCGTTCTCGTCCAGGGGCGCTTTTGAATCCCTAAAAGAAGGTTCCTTCGCTAAATGGGCCAGCGCGTCGAGTCGGAAGCCGTCCACCCCCATGTCGAGGTAATGGCGGGCGATTTCGTAGATCTTTTGCCTTAGTTTTGGGTTTTCCCAGTTTAGGTCGGGCATCTTCACCGAGAAGATATGGAGATAGTAGTCCTCGCTCTCCCCCACCCTCGTCCAGACCGAGGTGTTGAAGAACCCCTTCCAGTTGTTGGGCGGGACGAGCTGCCCGTCCTTCTTCTTTCCTTTCTTGAAGATGTAATAGGAACGTTCTTCTGACTTAGGGTCCCTCAAAGCCTTCTGGAACCAAGGGTGTTCGTCGGAGGTGTGGTTGAGGACGAAGTCGACGCAAACGCGGATTCCCCTGGCATGGGCTTCTTTAAGAAGGTTCTTAAAATCCTCGTTGCTCCCAAACAGGGGATTGATGGTCTTATAGTCGGAGACGTCGTAGCCGTTATCGTCCATCGGCGAGGCGAAGATCGGGCAGATCCAAAGTAGGTCCACCCCGAGCCAATGGAGGTAATCTAGCCTTGAGGCGATGCCCTTAAGGTCGCCAATGCCATCGCCATTACTGTCCTGAAAGGTCGAGGGATAAATGATGTAGCCGACGGAGCGGTCCCACCAGCGTTTTTTCTTTTTCATGGGCCTATTATCCCCTTTTTGTGCACTGCGCACAATTCCATTGGGCCATTCTTCTGGGGGAATTTGGGGAAAACGGTGGAAATTGGTAAGATAGGGATATGGAGTTGATTTGCAAAAGGAAAGCCTTCTCCCTCCACGACAAATGGAGGGCCCTCGACCAGGACGGCAAGGTCGTTTTCCGCAGCAAGAAGAAATTCTTCCTCGGCCCCACCAAGTTCAAGACCATCACCAACGGGTCTGGGAAACGCATCTACTTCCTCAAGACCAAGTACGTCTCCGGAATCCGCCACCACGTCTATATCCTCGATAAGAACAAGGACGCCTTGTGCGCGCTTTCGCTTGCCCGCGCAGGCAGAACCGAGAACATGCTCCGCGTCGACGAGGGAAGCGACCTCATCTCCATCAAGCCGATTTCCCGCGTTGAGTTCGAGATTTATCTCAAAGGGGAACTTTGCGGCACCTTCGCCCTGCAATTCGGCTTCCTTCACGCCTCCTATTCGCTTAGCATCGTCCAGGAAAAATACGCCGGCCTCGTCTTCACCGTGGCCATGGCCATCGATAGTCTCGTCGACAAAGCAAAGGGTAGGAACTGATGGAAGAGGAACTGATCACCGCCAAAGGCGAAGGCAAGCCGCCCTTAAAAGGCCACGAGAAAAGCCACCTTCGCAACTTCAACCTGATCCTCACCGTTTTCGGCATCGCCTTCTCCTCTTTGTCGCTAATGTACTACCTATTGCCGATATTCGCGGGCTTCATCGGCTTGGTCCTAGGCCTCGTGATCGGGGTTTACCTCATCCTCTCCTCCATCGCGACCCTAGGCATCATCTACGTTAACCAAGACTATAGGAGTTTCGTCGGCAACAAGCTTTTCTCCGTGCCTAGCTTCTTTTTCAACGTCGGCACCCACGTCGAAAACCTCTCCCCCTACTTCCCGATCTTCGGATTCGGGGGGATCTTCGTTTGCCTCTTTAGCCTCATCGTCGCCTGCATCGGCAAGGGAATCGGAAAGGGCGGATTCATCAAATACATCGTCCTTAACGCAGTGTTCATGGTGCTCGCCGCCATCGCCACGATCCTTTATTACGCTAACGGCGGCCACGTACTCAAATAGTCAAAAACAAACAAAAATGCCCACAAGGGGCATCGTTGTTTTGTTTGCCAACCGGGGCCAGCTATTTCCCGGATCGCACTGTACCATCCCTTTCGAGATGCGCCGTGGTCGTACGCTGTCTTTCCACCTTTGGCATGCTCCTATGGGATTTGCTCATCAAGATTCCAACCGGGCCAGCAACACCCCGGATCGCCTGTAACCATCTCCCAGGAGATGCGCCGTGGTCGCATGCTGTCTTTCCACCTTTAGAACCTTGATTGGTTCGAGTTTCCAACGGAGTACCACCATCTTAGGGGGATAATCGGGCCGAAGCAATAGCGTTTTCGCCCCAAAGAAGAGATCCCTATATTTATATTCTTAATACTTAGTATTACTCTTGAGTTTACTTGTAAATATAGGGATAAATCCGAAAACTTTTTCTGTTAGTTAGCAAGTAAATCGCAACAGCCCGCCGGCGCGCGGGAAGTGCAGTCGCTTTCGAAGCTTTCCGGCCGTCGGCGGG
>Ga0307907_100021_pt1 | contig 13903 bp, 7 predicted proteins | sample Goafecreptomycin_17_FD_203753 | JGI IMG/M metagenome (GOLD analysis project Ga0307907, IMG submission 203753) | Metatranscriptome of enriched fungal communities from goat fecal pellet, Isla Vista, California, United States - Bagasse, Gen6, Rep 3... ...
CGTGTTCGTGCGATACTTATTTGAGGGCGACCTTCCGTGAGAAGTTGGCATTAGCAGATTCGCCTCCATTAAGGGAATAATCACGTTGTTCATTAACGAGATACGACTCTTGTAAGGGGTGAGCGCGAGCAATTCGTGGGTGGATTTGGGCGAATCGTAGCAGGCCGCGAGGACGGCATCGTCGTATTCCCGCACGCCGCCCGAAAGCCTGCTGTATTCAACGCGTGCTACCAAACGGGTTTTTTGCTGGGACGGGTCAAAGAAGGCGAGGTCGAAAAGCGTGAGCACAAAGTATTCTGGGAACGCCTGATACACCGGCTTCTTGTCGTCGGGGGAGGATACGTAGCTGTCGATGATGTTTTGGAAGCCTTCGCCGCTGCGTTCCATCATGCCGAGGTAATCAAAAACCGAGCAGATTGCCTTGTTTCTTCTTTCCGAGTACATCCTTGACAGTTTGCCGGAAGTGGACATGCCTTTGACCAAGAAGGAGCCTGGTACTCCAATTTCAATTCGGTCTTGGTAGATATCGACATCGATTTGACAGCCATCAATCAGGTAATCGCGGTGTGCGAGTGCGTTCACCAGCGCCTCATGTAGAGCGGAAGGCGGGTAGTGGACCACGGGCTCATGTCCTGAATATAGTTTGGTATAGCCGGACTGAACATTGCTTTGGATGAACGCTTTCGCGCGATCGTAGAGGAAAAGGAGCGAGCCGAAGAATTCCTTGTCGTCTATGACTTGCGACGACCCCTTGGAGACCCCGGCCCATCGCCTTAGGTGGATGTTCGCGTTTTGGGAGTTGCATGAGTCGCTGAACAGTACCCCGCATTGGGTGAGATGGAGGTCCTCGGCGACGAGCCCCAGGCTTTTGCCCAGGTTCTCGTCCAGTTTGATCCTGGTTCTCTTCTCAGCCGTGGCCTTCTCGTTGAAGGCGAGGAAGTCGTTTTGGGAAAACGCTATTTGGGACGGCTCTTCGTCAAACCTTCTCATCGACTTCGTGCGAAATAGCTCCGCCATTTCCTCGACGGTGGCCGGAACGCTTTGCCCGTCATGCCGGACGTAGACTATTTCACGGTAGTCCCCTTCCTTCGCGTACGTAACCTGGGTTGAGTCTTTTATTTCAATCAGCAAAACGTATGTCCCGTCATCAACCAATATTGGCTTGAACGCGTGTCGGAATATGCCAGGCTTGACCATCCGGTCGATGTTCTCGTTGACGAGGTTCTTGGCAAAATCCACAGCGGCGTAGGGGATGCCGATGACGGTCCCGTCGTTTTCGACCCCGAGGGCGATGATCCCGCCACCGCAGTTTGCGAAGGCAATCAATGATTTCACCCAAGATATTGGCTTGGATTTATCCAAAGAGGTTTTGTAATCTACTGCCAGGTTCTCGAATTCGGTCCCGGCGATCAGCTCGGCGAGTTTCATGGACCTAGAATAATTACTATCCGTTTACTTGTCAATACTTGTCAAAATACTTGTCAATACTTGTCAAAAAGTAAGTAAGGATTGATTGCTTTGCCGTTTCTTCGGCAGCTTGGAAAGTATTTGAACGCTACATGTTTCAGTGTCTTTGCCCGCATCGTGCTCCATTGTTCCCAAAAACGTCGACTAGTTCCGCGTTTTCTTAATGAGTTAGAAGCACGGTGTGGGGTCCTTCTCGTCGTGGGGGATTGCCGCGTGAGGGAATGAAGGAAGGCCGTCTTCGAGTACAGGCACGGCGACCAATGTGAGGAGCTGAAGCCCATCAGCCTACTTTCCCTCAACGTCGAGTCCTGGTTCCGTCTCCATTGCGGGACGGTGAAGGAAGCGCCGAGGATACGGGACTACCTCAATCTGCTTTCGTTCAAGCTATCCTGCCCCGGGAACGCGTTGAAGAAGGCCGAAACCCTGCTGAGAACGATGCTTGAGAGCAAGGAAATCCTGAGATTCAGGGCAGAATTCCCGACGCATTCTGGCTTTTGGCCCCACACCGTGCTTCTAACTCATTCAAAATAAGCGGGTTTTGCGGGGCTTTTCCTTAGGGGAAAGATTGTTGAAAAAAGCGGGGAATCGTTTATCCTATTGGAAGATTCCGTTACGGGGGGAAAACGTATGGATCGATATATCTGCTCAAATTGCGGCTCCAACCTCGAGAAGAGGGGCGACCATTACCACTGCAAATTTTGTGATGCCGTCTATCCTGATGATGATCAGGAGAAGGCTTCCGCCACACTCAAAAGCGTCCTAGGGGAAGCCAAGATCGAAATGCTCGCCAACGCCAGGCGCATGCTTTACGACGCGACCCACGTCGCCAACCCTAGCACCAAGAAGGTCCATGACGCGGCGGTCAGGGTCCTCGCGATCCATCCCGAAGACCCGCTGGCCCAATTCTATGAGGCCTTCGCCGATTCCGACCCTTCGGCCGTCGTGGCCTACCTTTCCCATCTAGAAAGCGACGAGGTCGTCGCCGGGGAAATCGTCCGTTGGAGCCTCGCCGGTCTGGAAAGCCGCGAAGTAGGGGCCCTAAAGGACTACGTCGAACGCAACGTCTCCGAACCCGCCAAGACGAAATACCTATCCCAAATCGAAAAGGAAGCGGAGAGGCTCGAGACCGGTTTGTATAACCCGTCTTTGCCCCGCGACGTCTTCCTTTGCTATAGCTCGGCCGATATGCCGCGCGTCATCGAGGTCTTGGACCTGCTCGAGCAAAACGACTTCACGGTCTTCGCCGCGTTTAGGAATCTAAGGCATGGCAAAGGCGCCGAGGAGAACTACCTCCAATCCCTCAAAGAGGCCATGGCGAGTTGCTCCGTTGTCGTCTACCTTTCCTCCAAGGCATCGCGCTCCCCGAGCTGCGACGCCATCAAGGTCGAGATCCCCTATATCACCAAGACCCTTCCCGACATGGGCAGGATCGAATATATCCTCGATGACCCCGTCCGTTACCCTCCCTTGCCTTTGCCTAAGGCCTTGCTGAAGAGGTGCTTCGAAGGGCTCGAGTGGTGCAAGGACCCCGAGGACCTCGTCACCCGCGTCTTTGACCTCACTAACGGCACCAAGAAAACCGTCCATTGCCCGGTCTGCAAAGCCGAGAACCCCGCCGAAGCCGCCTTCTGCGGCCGCTGCGGCCATCCCCTTAAGGCCCCATCACCCCAGCCTAAGCCCGCCCCGGCCCCAAAGCCAGAGCCTAAGCCCAAGGAAGTGGTGAAGGAAAAGATCGTCTACGTCGAGAAACCCGCTCCCGCTCCCGCGCCTAAGCCGGCCCCGACCCCGACCTATAAGGCACCTAGGGTGAGGCGCCCCTTCAAGTGGTGGATCCTGATCATATGCCTCGTCGTTCCGATGCTATGGCCGATCGCCCTCATCTACATCATCTGGTACCTCATCAAAGGCTAAAGACCAAGCACCCAGTTCAAAGGGTGCTTTTCCTTTCTATGCCCGCGCCTAAGGAAGGGGTAGAATGGTAATAATTACTAGGAACCACATATGGCCAAATTGCTTTATCAAGTGGATGACAAGCCCAAATTCGGGCAGCTCATCGTTTTCGCGTTGCAGCAGTTGCTGGCGATTATCGCCGGCACGATCACCGTGCCCCTCGTCGCTTTCGGGAAGGTGGACGGCCCCGTTTTCATCTCCGCGGCGATCCTAGGTTGCGGCATAGGAACGCTTACCTATATCTTCATCACCAAAAGGCGGAGCCCGGTCATCCTTTCCTCTAACTTCGCCTTCATTGGCGCCCTTTCGATCGCCTATGCCTCCTATGGGGCGATGGGCGTCGTCCTAGGCGGCCTTTTCACGGGCACGGTTTACATCGTCCTCTCCCTTGTGGTGCGCCGCGTCGGCACCGCCTGGATCGACAAATTGCTTCCTCCGATCGTCATCGGGCCGGTCGTCGCTTTGATTGGCTTAACCCTCGCCCCCAACGCGATGGCGGACCTCGTGACCGCGAACGGCTATTCGATCGCCGAGGCGGGCGCTGTGGTCTATCCCTATAACCTCGTGGCCTTGCTCTGCGGCCTAATCACCTTCTTCGTCTCCATCGTCTGTTCTATGCAAACGAGGTTCAAAGGCCTTTATATGGCCCCCTTCCTCGTCGGCATCGTCGCGGGTTATGCCTTGGCCGCCATCTTCACCGGCATCGGCTATGGGGCCAACGTCGAATACCTCAAGATCATCAACTTCGACCCGATCGTGGCCAATTTCCAAAACATCTCCGTCACGAGCTTCCTCGACTATCCGCGTTTCTCGACCCTCATGGCGGGGAAGGAGATCGCCGAAGGCGCGGTTAAACTGACCTGGGTAGGGGTGGCCGAAATCGCCCTCGCCTTCATCCCGGTCTCCTTGGTGAGCTTCTCCGAACATATCGCCGACCACAAGAACCTAAGCTCCGTCATCGGGCATGATTTGCTTAACGATGAACCCGGTTTGCATAGGACCTTGCTTGGCGATGGCGTTGGGCAAATCGTCGGCAGTGCCTTCGGTATTTGCCCCAATACCACCTATAGTCAATCCATCGGTTGCGTCGCCATCACCAAAAACGCCTCGGTGTGGACCATGATCGTCACCTCGATTATGTGCATCGTCTTGGCTTTCTTCACCCCGCTTATCGTCATATTGCAAACGATTCCCTCCTGCGTCATGGGTGGCATTTGCCTCGCCCTCTATGGCTTCATCGCCTCCTCGGGCCTAAGGATGATCAAAGGAGTGGAATTCGGCGAGGGGAAGAACCTCTATACCCTCTCCGCCATCCTCGTCGCCGGCGTCGGCGGGCTCGTGCTTAGCGTCCCCTATGAATTCAACTTGGTGGGAGGAAACGTTTACGTCGCTAGCCGCGCGGTCACCATTTCCTCCATCGCCTTCGCGCTTATCATCGGCGTCGCTACCTACGCGATTTGCAGCGCCATCGAAAAGAGGAATCCACCTGAGGAAAAGGAGGGTGAATGATGAAAAACAAGCCGGTTTTAGGGACATTATTGCTCCTATCTTTCCTCGCTTCCTGCGGGGGAGCGCCCCAAAGCGGCTCCTCTAGTCTTGCCCCCGTCCCCGGGATTTCCACTAGCGGGGAAGCCTCTTCTAACTCAAGTAGCGCCACCCCCTCGTCTTCCGCGACCAACACCTCGATTTCCGTTTCCTCCGAGGATTCTAGTCCCTCGGGGGTCAGCTTCGTCCCCGATGCGAACCCAATCCCTGAGACCGAGCAAAAGGCCCACGTGAAGACGATGCAGGATTCCGCGATCCTCCATGCCTGGAACTGGAATTGCGGCAACATCGAAAGCAGGCTCGACGAAATCAAGGCGGCCGGCTTCTCGGCCATCCAGCTTTCGCCGATGCAGCCGCAGAAAGACTATTACGACAACGACAGGATCGGCGGCAGTTGGTGGAAGCTTTATCAGCCCATAGGCTTCAAGGTCGCCGACGGCACCCATAAATCCGTGATCGGCACGAAGAGTCAGTTGACCTCGTTAGCCACCAAGGCAAAGGCCAAAGGCCTTAAGATCGTCATGGACATCGTCGCGAACCATCTCGCCAACAATGGTGGCGGTGACCAAAAGTGGGTCCTCCAAGGCGCGGTCCAAAACGTCGAACCCCAGATTTATGGCAATCCCGGCAAATACCTTCACCCCAATTGCGGGACGACCGACGATGGCAGCCTCCAACGCACCGTTTGGGGCAACATGGGCATGCCTGACCTAAACACGGGCGACCCCTATGTACAAGGGCGCGTCATCTCGCTTTTGAAGGAATACATCGATTGCGGCGTCTCCGGCTTCCGCTTCGACGCGGCCAAGCATATCGAGACCGATGACGATGGCGAATTCGCTTCCGACTTCTGGCCCAGTCTCCGTACCCAGGTCGACGCCTATGGGGAATCCGTTTTGGGAGAAAAGCCCTATATCTACGGTGAAATCCTGAATAATTGCGGCGCGGGAAGAAGCTGGGACTCCTACACCAAGAGGATGTCCGTCGTCGACAATAGGCAAGGCGAGAACGTCCTTAACGGAATTACCGGCGGCAATCCCGATGGCTGCCGCTCCGGCTACAACATCGGTAACGCCGACAAAGCCGTCCTTTGGGCCGAATCTCACGATACCTACGCCGGGGAGTACGGCTTCAAAACCCTCCATACCTCCGGGACCGACGTCAACAAGGCCTATGCGGTCCAAGCCTCCAGGGCAGGGGCGGCCGTCCTCTATTTCGCGAGGCCCACCGATTCCAACATGAACGGCACATTGGGCACCGTCGGCTCTTTGGATTACAAATCCCCCGAAATCGCCGGGGCCAATAAGTTCCATAACGAATTCATCGGGGCCAGCGAAAGCACCTCCGCCAATAGCGGCGTCTTCATCAACGTCAGGAAAGGCGGCCAAAAGGCGGGCGCGATGCTCGTCTCCACGGGCAATCAGCCCTCGGCTTTGACCTTGGATTTGCCCGATGGCACCTACGTGGACCTTTGCAGCAACAAGAACTACACGGTCAAAAACGGCAGCGTGTCCAACCTTAACTTTGTTAACGGCATCATCGCTCTCACAAACGGCAAATCGGGCGAGGCGCCAAGTGGGGAAAAGGTCTCCTCGATCAACCTTTCCGCAAGCGACTCGATCTTCAAAACCTCCACGACCGTCTCGATCCAAGTCGGCGCGGGGGCTTCCGCGACCTACGAGATCAATGGGGTGAGCCAAGGCTCCCTCCGAGTCGGCGGCACGACCACCTTCTCGGTAGGGGAAGGACTAGGGGAAGGCGACATCACGATCAAGGCAAGCGTCACGAGTTCCACCGGCTACGTGACCACCAAGACGATCGTCGTCACCAAGTCCAGCCTAAGCGACATGCGCCTCGTCGTCAAAGGCGTCCCCGAAGGCATCAACCTCTATGTCTGGTGCTGGCCTAGCGGAGGCAATGGGCGTTGGTATCCGATGGCAACCCAAGGCGATAACCGCGTCCTCGCCACGCTTCCTTACGATAACTACCTAATCGCCCTCTTCGACGCGGACAATGTCCCGACCAACCTCGACGAATGGAAGTTGCCTAAGAGCAAATCTAGCGACAGGACATTGCAGGTCGGACAGAACCTGATCGAGTATTCTTCCCTCAATTTCTAAACCTTCCGATATCCCGCGAAAAAAAGGAAAACAAGCGGGTTTTAGAAGGATTTAAGCCAAAAAAAAGGAGGCTTTGACGATGAAATTCCTACGAATCATATTCTCCAAATGGAGCATTTCCGCGATCTTGTTTTTGGTGCAGGTCGCCGCGGTTGCCCTGGTCATCATCCTGCTAAATCAATACTTCTATATCTTCCAAATCGTTTCGATGGTCGTGGGACTCATCGTCTTCTTCACCCTCATCAACAGGCAGGAAAACCCCGAATATAAGATCCCTTGGCTTTTCCTAATCCTCTTCCTTCCGATCTTCGGTTCGCTTTTCTATCTGATGTTCTCCCAAACCAAGGCCTCCAAACAAACCAAGAGGATGTTCGCGGAGGCTAGCGACAAACTCGCCCCTTATATTCAGGGGAACGAGGACCTTCAAAAGGTCTACGACTACATGGGGGATGACGCGGGAATCGCCCGTTACCTAAAGGAAACCTCCTTCCTCGGCGGGACGATGGGCAACGAAATCAAATACTACCCCGTCGGCGAGAAGATGTGGGTGGACATGCTGGAAGCCCTGGAATCGGCCAAGGAATTCATCCTGATGGAATACTTCATCGTCGACCCTGGCCACATGTGGGATTCGATCCACGAGATTTTGGTCAGGAAAGCCAAAGAAGGCGTCAAGGTCCATTTCGTCTATGACGACGTAGGCACCGTCACGATGCTTCCTAGTAGCTACTACAAGAAGCTTCGCGCCGAAGGTATCGACGCGCATAAGTTCAACCCATTCACCCCCGTCGTTTCCGCGGTGGTGGACAACCGTTCCCATAGGAAGATCACCGTGGTGGATGGCAAGGTGGCTTTCACCGGAGGCATCAACCTCGGCGACGAATACATCAACGAGAACAAGAGGCTCGGCCACTGGAAGGACACCGGCATCCGCGTCAAAGGCAGGGCCGTCAACACCTTCACCGCCCTCTTCTTCGCCGACTTCATCATCGCCAAGAGGGTGGTCCCCGATTTCGAACCCTATTTCAACAAGAACCCCGAGGTATATGAGCAAGAAGGCGTCATCATGCCCTTCGGAGATGGTCCTAGGCCCCTTTATGATCAGCAAATTGGCGAGGAGAACTTCATCAACATCCTCGGCAGGGCGAAGCGTTACTTCTACATCACGACCCCATATCTCATCATCGACCATCACCTCACGATGGCTCTCTGCGATGCGGCTAGGCGCGGGGTGGACGTGCGCGTGGTCACCCCGCATATCCCCGACAAAAAGGCGGTGTTCTGCATGACCAGGAGTTCCTATAAGCAACTTCGGAAAGCGGGGGTGAAGGTCTATGAGTACACGCCTGGGTTCGTCCACGCGAAGATGCTTATCTCCGATGGCGACATCGGCTTCGTCGGCACGATCAACCTCGACTTCAGGAGCCTGACCCACCATTTCGAATGCGGCGCGGTCCTATATAAGCATCCTTGCCTAAAGGACATCGGCGAGGATTTCGCCCACATCTTCGAGGTGTCGGAACTAATCGACGACAATTGGAAGCTCTCCACGGGGGCCAAGATCGTCAATGGCCTATTGGCCGTCTTCCGCGCTTTGTTCTAAAGGCAATAAAGCCTTTCCCTTGCCTATTCGCTTTTATGGGTTGACTATTTTATTGAGGTACACCCATGGCATATACCAAAGAAGAGATCCACGCCTTAGTGGAAAAGCAACGCGAGTTTTTCCTTTCGGGGAAGACGTTGGGCGTCAAATGGAGGAAGGCTCAGTTAAGGAAACTTAAGGAAGCGATCCTCGCAAACAAAGCAAAAATCATCGACGCCCTCGCGGTGGATTTGGGCCGCCATCCAAGCGAAGCCTACCTTTGCGACATCGGCCCCGTCCTACTCGAGATTGACGAATACATCAAAGGGCTCTCCAAATGGGCTAAGCCGGAGACCCATTTCTCGGGGCTAGCTTGCTTCCCTAGCATCTTCACCAAGGTCTATAAGCTCCCTTATGGGGTGTCGCTTATCATCTCGCCCTTTAACTTCCCGATCATGCTCTCTCTAGGCGTATTGGCCGCCTCAATCGCCGGTGGCAATACCGCCCTTATCAAGGCTAGCAGCAAATCCGCCGCGTCCACGCAGGCCATCAAGGAAATCATCGCCGAGGCCTTCCCACCTGAATACGCGGTCGTCATCGACGGGGGACATGACGTCGCCGATTTCTGCCTTGAGGAAAGGGTGGACAAGATCTTCTACACGGGCTCGCCTAACGTAGGCAAGCACGTCATGGAGATGGCTAGTAAAAACCTCACCCCCGTCACCCTCGAACTAGGAGGGGAGACCGGCAACTGGGCGATCGTCAGGAAAGACGCGAACATCAAGGACGCGGCGAGGAAGATCGCCTTCTTCAAGATCCTCAATTCGGGGCAGATCTGCATCAACGTCAACCAGGTCGCGGTCGCCGAGGAGGTGGCCGAGGAATTCGTGGAGGCCCTAAAGCAAGAGATCGTCCGCCAAATCGGCGAGAACGCGGTCGAGAATCCCGAATACCCAAAACTCATCGGACCCCGGGCCTATTCCTACATCGAGGAAGAGGCGAACGAATATAAGGACCGCATCGTCTTCGGCGGGGTGGGGGACAAGGAAAAATGCAAATACGGACCCACGATCATCTATCCGGTCGGGATCGATGAGAAGATCGTCAACCACGAGATCTTTGGGCCGCTTCTGCCGGTTGTTCCTTTTAAGGAAAGCGAAATCGATAAGCTCCTCGACGTCATCGAAAGAAGGGAACACGGCTTGGCTTTATATCTATTCACCAAGAACAAGAAATGGGCCAAGAAGGTCATGTCCTCCTCCCAATATGGCGGAGGCTGCGTCAACGAAGTTTGCGTGCACCTCATGGTCAAAGGCGTCCCCTTCGGCGGGACCGGCCATTCTGGCATGGGCTGCTATCATGGCGTGTGGGGGTTCCGCGAATTCACCCATCCCTCGACGGTGCTTTATGGTAAGACCAAAGGCAACCTGCCCTTAAGGGAACATCCTTACACCGACAAAAAGGTGAAGTGGATGTCCAGATTCCTCAAGTAAAGGGAAACTCCCTCGATACCACTAGGTATTAGCAAGCGTTACAATCAAAGGTGCGATGAAACTAAGAATCGGAATGATTGCCCTTGTTGGGGCAATGGGTGTGGGGGCGGCCTCTTTTGCGATTGCCTCGCCTCTATTACGCGCTGAGCCGATAGAGGCAGCGGCCACCTGGGATTACACCTCCGCGATCAATTACCACAATAACGGCAACAAGGACTCCCTTTTCTCTAACCTACGGGGCAAATTGTCGGCGGACCCAGGGACTTCCTATAGCGGCCTATGGGGCGTCTACGAGAAGGTCTACGTCAAAGACGACGGCAAGATGAAGGATTACTATTCCGACATCTCCAATTTCAAGCCTAGCGACCACGGTTCGGGTAGTTCGGAAGGCGGCAAGTTCAACCGCGAGCATTCGATCCCCAAGTCCTGGTGGGGTGGGGCGACCACCAATCAAGGTTGCGATCCCATCATCGTCATCCCGACCGACTGCATCATCAATTCCATGAGGAGCAACTATCCCTTTGGGGAGGTTTCTTCCGTTAGCAAACAATCAAAGACCGGCTATTCCAAACTGGGATATCCTGCCTCTGGCGCCGGCTATAGTGGACTCGTTTTCGAGCCTAATGACGAAGTCAAAGGCGACTTGGCCCGCATCACCTTCTACGCGATCACGAAATACCAAGCGGCCTATGGATGGACTCAGGGTAACGGCGGTTCCACCTTCTCGAACAACGAATCCAAGAACTTCGGCTTGACCGATTACGCGGTTAAGTTGCTTACCAAATGGCATAACCTCGATAAGCCCGACGCTTGGGAGAGGACGGTCAATGATCGTCTAGAAGCCGAGATTAAGCTCCGTAACCCCTATATCGACCATCCCGAATTCGTCTCCACCCTTTGGAGCGGTGGTACCCATTATGTCCCGGGGGAAGGGGAGGACATCCCCGTTGGAAGCGTATCCATCAATCCTTCCTCCTATTCGGGCGACGTTGGCGATACCTTCAAGATCTCGGCGACTTCTAGCGCCGGGACGAACATCACCTGGTCCAAGGATTCTAGCGCGGTGAGCCTAAGCTCTACCTCCTCTATGTCGGGGGATGAAATCACCGTCACCTGCCTTAGCGAAGGTAGTTCGACCATCTACGCATCCACGGTCATCGAAGGCAAAACCGTCAAAGCCACCTGTTCGGTGGAGGTATTCACCCCATTAGATGACCTTTATTACGAGGGAAGCCCCGTCGTCACCGAGTATTGGGAAGGCGACGACTTTGACCCAACGGGCATCCAGGTCTATGCCGTTAACGGACAAACCGAGACCGACGTTACGAGCGAAGTGATTTGGGATGACCTAGAAGTCGGTGACAGCGAAGTGACCGGCCATTATGGCGATTTGAGCGTCGTCGTGCCAGGCATCATGGTCCTAGAAGAATCCTCCGGTGGCAAAGCCACGGGCGGGACGATTACCTTAGGCGACGAGGATTTCGCCAAACTCACCACGACCGATGGGGCGCAGACGATCACCAAAGACGGGGTCTCCTTCACTGGCAAGTTGAAGAAGTTCACCAATAGCGACAACCATTATCTTTGGCTTACGGGTGGATCTGGCTTCATCTACAACACCTCTAGCCTAGGCAACATCAAGAAAATCACGATTGCCTATGCCTCGGGTGGTTCTGCTTCCGCCTACCAGCATTTTAGTTTCGGAACGTCGGCTTTGACTTCCTACTCAACCGCGGCCACCAATGGCGGGACTCTGACGAGTTCTACGGGGAATACCAGCGGGGAAATGAGCCCGAGCGGCACCGGAACCTATGGTTTCTTCAACATTTCCGTATCCAACAAGAACCTGCAGGCCGTTTCCATCACGATCGAAACGGAAGCCGGCAGCGACGCCGTGACAAGCTTTGCTTCGGATTTTCTCCATTCCTTCACCTGCGACCCAACCGGAGCGACCGCGCCAACATTTGGGGACAACGTCTCCTGGAGCGGGCTCTCCAGCGCCTTCGCCTTCCTAACCGCGGACGAGCAAGCCCAATTCAAAAACGGGGTCGCCGATCCTTCTGGAAGCGCCTTGGGCCGTTGCTTGGCCCGTTACGATTACCTCGTTGGCAAATACGGCTACGAGAACTTCATGGGCAGAAACGTCCAATCCCTCGCTTTGAACTATACCTTCGGCTTATCCGAGAATTCGCCTAACGTCGCCATCATCGTGGCGGTCATCCTCGGCGCTTCGATCGCCGGGGTGGGCGGTTACCTGCTAGTCAAAAAATCCTCTTCAAAGAAGAAAAGAAACTAGATAAATCAAATGTAATCCAACGGGAGGCAAATCAAATCGTCCTTCAGACGGATTTCCTCCCGGACATTGCAAAGGATGATCCCGGTCTTTCTGTGTTTTTCCACGTCTTTGTCGAGAACGTTGAAAACTGAGGCCATCGAGGATTTGGGCGTCCCGGTTTCTTTGATTTCAATAGGGTAGAGGTCGTCTCCTTCTTGGATTATGAAATCGATTTCCCCCTCAACCTCTTCTTCCACCGTCCCATCGGGCGCATCGATTTTTATTCTTTTTTTGTCCTTGCCTCGATAATAGAAAACGGAAAAATCATATTTAATCCCAGCATTGGAATAGCTCTTGATGATCTCGTTGATGACAAAGGTCTCGAAAAGGGCTCCGGACATAGAACCGTTTTTTGCCGTTTCCGCAGTTGGCCAACGGGTGAGGTAGCAAACGAGGCCGGTGTCGCGGAAATAAATCTTTGGTGATTTGATGGCGCGCGTCAGATGCGAGGAATAATAAGGCTTTAGCAGGTAGACAATGCCGCTGCGTTCGAGGATGGAAACCCATTCGGCAATCGTTTTCTCCCCGACGCCCACTTCGCTCGCGATGGAAGAATAGGAGAGAACGTTACCGGTTCTGCTGGCGATGCATGTCATGAATTTGACAAAAGTGAGCACGTTTTTCGAATTGATCAAATCCGCGACATCCCTTTCGATATAGGTGTTGACGTACGATTGATAAAAATCCTCCCATTCCTTTTCCGGGTTTGTGTGAAGCTCGGGGTATTGCCCGCGATGAATGATCTCCCAAATGGAGTCATAGTGTTTTAAGCATTTCCTTCTTGCGGCCAAATACGATTCCGAAGGAAGAAATTTGCCATAGAACGGGACGTCGAAAATCTCTCTTAAGGAGAGACCGCTCATTTCGTTCGTGCTCACTCGCCCCGCGAGGGTTTCTTCCCCGGCATGCAACTTTAGTTTCTGACTTCCGGAAAGGACATAGGACGAATAGCCCAAGCCGTCGCTTTCTATTTTGTCTTTTATCGCTTCGAAGATAGACGGCACTTTTTGCGCTTCGTCGATAAATAAAGGGATGCCCTGTCGATCAAGGAATCCGGCTTCGTCTTGTTGGGCGGAAAGACGCAGGACCTTGTTGTCGAAATTGGTTTTTTTGAGATTCGGGAAAAGATGCTCCGCGATAGTGGATTTCCCGACTTGCCGAGCGCCGTTAATGGAAAGGCAGATATTATTCTTGAACCGCTTTTCCAAAACAACGGCGAGGTGGCGCTTGATTGTATACATTCCTATGCCTCCTGACGAATCTTATCATGTAAAGGGATCAATTGATATAGATTTCTGACTTTTCCGTAGTAGCAGTACGGATTTGTCAAAAGAGCCATCTCGTCCGCGCCACCACCGATGCGTTTTTCCGCGCCCGGCGGTTCTTGATTTCGCTTGCTTATGGGGACCGA
>Ga0307907_100022_pt1 | contig 13743 bp, 10 predicted proteins | sample Goafecreptomycin_17_FD_203753 | JGI IMG/M metagenome (GOLD analysis project Ga0307907, IMG submission 203753) | Metatranscriptome of enriched fungal communities from goat fecal pellet, Isla Vista, California, United States - Bagasse, Gen6, Rep 3... ...
ATAAATCATACTATAAATAAATGGTGATTAAATGAGCGGACCATGGGTAGAAAAATATAGACCACAAAAATTAGAAGACATTGTAGGCCAAAAGCAGATTGTATCAAGACTGGAAAAGTACGTAGGCGAAAACAGCATGCCTAACTTAATGTTCACTGGTCCTGCAGGTGTCGGTAAAACAACCACAGCCTTAGCACTGGTAAAATCCATTCTAGGAGAATACTGGAGACAAAACTTTTTGGAATTGAATGCATCCGACGCAAGAGGAATCGATACTGTAAGGGATCGTATCAAAAGCTTCTGCAGACTCAAACCGGTAGGAGCTCCATTCAGGATAATATTCCTGGACGAAGTGGACAACATGACAAAGGATGCACAGCACGCGCTTCGTCGTGAAATGGAAATGTATACCAAAACCGCTTCATTTATACTTTCATGTAACTATTCATCAAAAATCATTGACCCTATCCAATCAAGATGTGCAATATTCAGATTCGCTCCACTGAAAGGAGAGGAAATCAAGGAACGTCTGCAATTCATCTGCAGCAATGAAGGATTTGAATCCACTGATGAAGGATTGGACAGCATAGTCTATTTTGCCGAAGGAGACATGCGTAAGGCAGTCAACGTCCTTCAGGCAGCCGCTTCAGAAGGAGAGGCAATTACCGAGGATTCCGTTTACGAGGTCGTTTCAAAGGCAAAACCACAAGACATCGGAAACATGATTAACAAGGCACTGATGGGTGACTTTATGGGTGCAAGAACCATCCTAAGAGAAACAATGGTGCTTCAGGGAACCAGCGGAGAGGACATGGTTGCCCAAATATATAAGGATGTCTCAAAAAGAGCTCTTGACGGCAAAATGGAAGCCGGCATTTACATGGATTTAATTGAAGCAATAGCCGAATGTGATTTCAGAATAAGAGAAGGAGCAAACCCAAGAATACAGCTTGAAGCTCTCCTGACCCACTTCTTATAAGGTAGAGAAATGTTATGGACTGACAAATATCGACCGCAGGAACTGTCACAAGTGGTCGGTAACAAAAAAGAGATTAAGATAATCCAGGATTGGGTTGGCGAGTGGAAGAAAGGCAATCCACAAATTCCGCTGCTTCTAGTTGGACCTCCAGGCATTGGAAAGACAACATTGGCGCTGATTATTGCAAAGGAATTTTCAGAGCACATTGAATTGAATGCCAGTGACAAGCGTTCACAGGACGTTATCAAAAGCACAATAGGAGAGTCCTCATCAAGCAGATCACTATTCGGAGATGACTATAAACTAATCATCATGGACGAGGTTGACGGTATCCATGGAACCAACGACCGTGGAGGAGTGAAGGCAATCGGTGACATCATCAAGAATTCACGCCATCCAATGATTCTCATAGCCAATGATTTCTATTCAAAAAGACTGCAATCCATAAAGCCAAAATGTACTGTAATCAAGATGAAAAAATCAAGATGGAACTCCATTTCAGCACTTCTAAGAAAAATATCACAGGCAGAGGGAGTTGAAGTGGAACCTGCGGCATTAAAGGAGATTGCCGTTAAATCCCAAGGGGATGTCAGGTCAGCCATCAACACCCTGCAGGCACTTGCGGACAAGGACAAGGTCCTGGATGTGAGTGATGTTGAAAACATGGTTACAAAAGACACCCGTTCAGACATATTCAATGCAATCACTGCAGTTTTGAAAAGCAAAACTCCCGCACATGTCAAGGAGGCCATGTGGATTGAAGAGGATCCTACACTTGTCATGGAATACATCGCCGAAAACATTCCAAGGGAATACAAGAAAAAGGATGAAATCAAAAAGGCTTATGACTACATCTCAAAGGCAGACATATTCTTTGGAAGAACAAACAGGAGCAGGAACTACGGATACTGGAAATATGCAACTGATTTCATGGGCATAGGTGTAAGCAGTTCCAAGCATGAAACCTACAAGAAATTCACAAAAATCCAAACCCCTTCAACATTCAGACTTATGGGAAGCAGCCGTGGAAAACGTAACCTGCGAGACAACATTACTGAAAGAATGTTTGAAAAAATGCATGTTTCAAGTGGAGTGGCCGTTTCAATGTTTCCATACCTTGAAATAATGTTTCAAAATGACGAGCTTGCATGGGAAATTTCCGACTTTTTAGGTTTCTTTGATGAAAAAGATGAAAAAGATACTGAAAAACTAATCAAGGTATTCAGAAAGAGAAAAATACCTAAAAAAGTTATAACAAAAATGGAAAAACAAAAAGCTCAAATGAGAGTTGAAGAACGTGACAGGCGTGCTGAAGAGCTTAAAAACCAAATGATAAACGTTATTCCAGAAGAAGTGTTAGAAGAACCTTCCGTCGAAGAGGAACTTCCATTTGAAATTCCTGGAGTAAGCAAACCTAAAAAAGAAACCGTTAAAGAGGAAACTCCAAAAGAGAAAAAAGAAACTCCTAAAGAAGAAAAAACTGAAAAGAAAGAGAAAAAGAAAACCGATAAGCAGGTTTCACTTTTCAGCTTCTAACTTTTTTTCAATAAATTCAGAAGCCTTAACAACATTTTCCTTATATTGAGGAGCTACATCATCCAAAAATTCGCTAAATGAGGTAGCTAACTCATTTTTATTTTTATTTTCAACCAATTCATGACCGTCCATTTCCAAAAATGAGTTGATCCAATCCAGTGAAACGTTTGCCAGCGGGTAAATCTCATCATCACTATGGTGGAAATTCAGACCGTCACCCTTGAATATTCCCTCAAAAATTCCGTTTACCTCATCATCAAGGATTATGGGATTGACCTTCAAGTCATATTCTCCTGAATAAACCAGTTCAACACCATATTTCCTGGTGTATGGCTCCATTAATATTTCAATCATGAAGTTATCCTCAGGCATCAGTATTTTGGAGTTTGGCTCGATTTCCAGTGCCAAATGCCTTGATGACTTTGAGCATATCTTTTGGAACAGCTTGTTTCTTACAACCTCTATTTCAGGATATTGCTTGTTGAAGGTGGCTTCACGCTTTCTTGAAAACTTGGAGAATCTCAAGTTGTTAATGTAAATCTTTTCGGGAGTGTATGATATGAACCTGCTGTCCACTCCTATAATCTTCAGGAATTTCAACACGTCCCTTTTTGATGTTGTAAATTCCTCTTCCTGTGAGGTGAATCCTGAAATATCAAACATTAAATCCATATTATCATTCTAAATTAAGAGTTTTTCTTAGGGCTTCTTCCATAACATCAACCGGTGCTTTCTTGCCTGTCCAGATTTCAAAGCTTTCAGCGCCCTGGTACAATAACATTTTAATTCCATATACAGGTTTTGCACCAGCCTTGATGGCTTCTTTTAGCAGTACTGTTTCGTTTGGATTATAGACTGCATCAAAGACTGTCAAGTCCTCATGCATATTGTTTGCAATTGCAACAGGCTCGTCGTCAATGTGGGGATGCATTCCCAATGGTGTTGTGTCGATGAGTATATCTGCATCATCAAGGTAAGAGTTTATATTTGAAATTGAATCCGCACCGACCTCATCAATCAAGTCGGAACCTTCAACATCACCGGCGAGGTCCTGAGCCTTTTGAATGTTTCTGTTCAATATTGTCAGTGAATCCGCACCGTATTTTACAATATAGAATGATATTGCTCTTGAAGCGCCACCTGCACCTGCAACAACAACATTGCTATTTTTGATTGATGTGACTTCCTCTATTGCCTTAACAGCACCTATGCCGTCAGTGTTATATCCTTTCATGCTGCTAAAGTCTATTGTATTGACCGCACCTATAAGGCCTGCGACCTCATCAATCTCATCAAGATAATCCATCACATTAATCTTATGGGGGATTGTTACGTTGAATCCCTTGATATTCAATGATTTTGCACCGTCAATTGCTAATTTCAAGTTATTGGGATCGACATCAAAAGCGACATAAGCCCAATCCATCCCCAACTCTTCAAAAGCCGCATTGTGCATAGGGGGTGAGAAGCTATGTTCAACCGGATGACCTATCAATCCCACAATATTTGTACTGCCTTTAATATTCATATAATAATTAATTGATTACCAAACATTATATAAATTTGTATACACAAACTTTAATTATAATATATTATATTATAAGGAGAATAAAAATGGAATTTACAAGACCAAGAGGTACTAGAGATTTCTTATTTGAAGAAATGAGACAAAGAAAACAAGCAGAAAGTACCTTAAGAAAAGTATTCGAAAGTTACGGTTATCAAGAAATCAAAACACCCTTATTTGAAGAATTAAAATTATTTACAACCAAATCAGGAGAGGAAATTGTCGACCAGCTATACAATTTCAAGGACAAGTCCGACAGAGATTTGACTTTAAGACCTGAAATTACCGCTCCAGTTGCAAGATTATACCTGAACGAGCTTGAAAAGACAGCAACCAAACCTATCAAGCTTTACTACTACGGCAGCTGTTTCAGGTATGAAAGACCACAGAAAGGAAGGTTCAGACAGTTCTGGCAATTCGGATGTGAACTAATCGGTGCTAAAACCCCTCAAGGGGAAGCTGAAGTTATTGCATTATGCTCCGATGCCATCCAGTCACTTGGAATCACAACCGCTGATGTAAACATAAACCACCTGGGAATCATCAGGGGACTTTTCAGACACTTCAACATCTCCACCGAAACCCAAAGGGAAATCATGGTGGTAATCGACAAGGGCGACAAGGACCTTTTAATCGAATCATTAAGCGGAGACGAACCTGTAATTGACAATGATGAGCTAAATCAAATATTGCTGAAACTCATTGACCTTATAGGCGACAAGACCATTATCAGTGAAATTGAAGAGCTGATTGCTCCTTATGATGAGCCTAAAGAGGCTTTGGAAGAGCTTAAAGAGTTAATCTCATTATTGGAATCCTTCCAGGTTGAAAATTACACCCTAAACCTTGGAGTTGCAAGGGGACTTGACTACTATACCGGAATCGTGTTTGAGATTTATGTTCCTGAACTCGGCGCACAAAAGCAAATCTGTGGTGGAGGATCATACTCACTTGTTAAAGTGTTCGGAGGCCAGGAAGTTGAATCAACCGGTTTTGCACTTGGATTTGACAGGCTGATGAATGCAATTGAAGAGCTGACAGAAACTGAGGAGTTGCCTTCACACCTGGATGTTTATGTGGCTCCAATCTCAAAGGATGTTAGAACCAAGGCATTTGAGATTACACAGACCTTAAGGCAAAACGGAATCAAGACCGATGTTGACCTCAACGGTAAGAAATTCAAGAAGCTCATGAATTACGCAGACAAGATTAAGGTTCCTAAAATAATAATCATCGGCGCTAAAGACCTTGAAGAGGGCAAGGTGACCGTCAAGGACATGGTCAGTGGAGAACAGGAATTGGTTGACATTGAAAAAATTGTTGAATTTGTAAAAGAGGAATAAAACATGAATATCAATTTCAGACACGAAATCAACGGAATACCAGTAATAACCGCCATTGCACAGGACGCTGAAACAAATGAGATACTGATGCTGGCAAACATGAACAGGGAATCATTGATAAAGACAATAGAAACAGGAAAAGCCCATTACTGGAGCACATCAAGAAACCAATTATGGCTTAAAGGAGAATCCTCAGGCCATTTCCAGGAAGTCAAGGACATTTACGTTGACTGTGACATGGATGCAATCATATTGAAAATCAACCAGACCGGCGCTGCATGCCATGAGGGATACCGTTCATGCTTCTTTAGAAAACTTAACACTGAAAATGAAATAGATATTGATGACTTGAAAGAAGAAGATTTGGAAGTCGTTTTAGAAAGATTAGTTAATCCAGAAGATGTGTATTAAGATGAAATGTATAATACCGGACACCAGTGCTGTAATCATAGGTGCGGTAAGCAAGATTGTGGAGCAAAGCGATATTGATTATCCTGAAATCATTGTTCCTGAAGCTGTGGTGTGTGAACTTGAACACCAGGCAAATGCCAACAGGTCAGAAGGCCATAAAGGATTGAAGGAGCTTCAAAAACTGCAGGAAATGCAGGATGAAGGGGAATTGGCAGTCAGTTTTGCTGGAAAACGCCCAACCAATTATGATATCAAGTATGCAAAAAGCGGTGAGATAGACAGCATCATCCGTGATGTTGCAAGAAGTGAAATGGGAACACTTCTAACCAACGACAAGGTTCAGGCTGAAACCGCTAAGGCACAGGGAATACCAGTTTACTATTATAAGCAGGAATATGAATTGAAACCGTTGTCAATCGAGAAGTACTTTGATGACAGTACCATGTCCATTCACTTGAAGGAAAATGTTGTTCCAATGGCTAAAAAGGGAACACCAGGACATATTCAGTTTGATGTATTAAATGAAAAGCCTCAAAGCTACAATGAGCTCAAAGTCATTGCAGATGAGATACTTGACAAGGCCAAAAGTGATCCGAAAACCTATTTGGAGTCAGATAAGGAAGGCTCATACGTGGTTCAGTCAAGGGAATACCGTATTTCAATAGCTTATCCTCCATTTTCAGAGGGTTTGGAAATCACAATCGTAAGGCCAGTGGCCAATATTGACCTCAATGAGTACCACTTATCCGAAAAACTGCTTGAGCGAATAAGAACAAACGCTGAGGGAATTTTGATTTCAGGTTCACCTGGAGCAGGTAAGTCAACATTCGTACAGGCCATTGCAAAGTATTATTCAACCAAGCTAAACAAGATTGTGAAGACCATGGAATCACCGCGTGATTTGCAGTTGCCTGATGAGATAACACAGTACGCTCCCCTTGAAGGAAGCATGGAAAACACTGCTGACGTGCTGTTGCTTGTAAGGCCTGATTATACCATATATGATGAATTGCGTAAGAACACTGACTTCAACATATTCGCCGACATGAGGCTTGCTGGTGTTGGAATGATTGGTGTCGTTCATGCAACCCGCCCGATAGATGCAATTCAAAGGATAGCTTCCAGGGTGGAGCTTGGAGTGATACCTTCAATTGTGGATACAAGCATTTACATTGAGGACGGTGAAGTGAGAAGCGTTTATGAGACAAAAATGACCGTTAAGGTACCTACAGGTATGAAAGAGGCGGATCTCGCAAGACCGGTTATTGAGGTAAGGGACTTTGAAACCGGCGAGCTTAAAAATGAGATTTACACTTACGGTGAGCAGACCATTGTGATGGACATTGACCTTGTAAACGGCTCCGGCGAAGAGGCGAACTACAAGTCCTCAGTTGACAGGATTGCCGAAAGGGAGATTTTAAGAAAGGTCAAGAAGCTTGTTCCTAAAAAGGCGAAAGTGGATGTTGAAGTGATTTCCCCTGAAAGGGCCAACATTTACATACCCGAAGAGTTTGTTCCGAAAATCATCGGAAAGAACGGTAAAAGAATAGCTGAAATCGAGGAGCAGATTGGAATAAGCTTAGGCGTGGAGGTCATAGAATCTAAACCTATAAGAAACGCTCCGTTTGAAGTTGACATTCTCCATACCAAAAAGCAACTGATCCTGCAGCTTGGAAGGGACAATGGAAGGAAAAACTTCGACATAAAAATCGGCGGCGAATACTTGTTGACAGCAACCACCTCCAAAAAGGGAGAAATCAAAATCAAGAGAGGAATAGAATTATCTGATTTCATCATTGAAGCCCTTGAAATGGGATTGGAAATTACTGCAATACAGAAAATGTGATTATCATGAAAATTGGAGCATCAACATTAGCTGGAATCGACGACAGCTTGGAAAATGCATTGGAATTCATTGAAAGCTTGGGGATTGATTATGCTGAACTGGTTCACCAATACCCATCAGAAAATATCACCCCCGACATGTTGGAAAGCTATGATTTGAAATATTCAATTCATGCCCCTTTCATGGACGTCAACATTGCAAGCCTTCAGGACAAAAGCCGCTTGAATTCCATTAATCAGATAAAATCATCTATTGATCTTGCAAATGACATTAACGCCGAAGCGGTTGTAGTACATCCGGGTTTGATTGGATACTTGCCAAATAAATATTTCAGAAATGAAGTTTTTGACTATGCAAAGGAATCAATGATTGAACTTGGAGCATACGGAAAAGACTTGGGAATTCTAACCACATTCGAGAACATGCCCTCATTTGAAAGCATGATTTATGAGAACATGGTTGAATTGAATGAGTTTCTCACAGGCAATGATTTATACATGACATTGGATGTCGGCCATGCGAACCATTCAGGATACTCCGCAGACGAGATGATTTTTGATTGCATTAAACACGTACATATCCATGATAATTTTGGTGATGATGATGCACACCTGCCATTAGGTGAAGGCTCAATTGATTTAAAACGTGTAGTCAACAATCTAGAAAGCAAAAATTATGATGGCATCTACATACTCGAAGTAAATGATTACGATTCCATCAAAAAAAGTTATGAATATATGAAGAAAAACTTCTAGAGAAGTTTTTTCTCTTTAATCTCTTTTTTAAAATAAAGATATTTTGAATCAAGGACTTTTCTGATATCCTTGGCTGTTTTTTTACCGATACCTTCAACTTCCTGCAGGTCACTTTCACTTGCATTCAAAATATTGGACACTGTACCGAAATGCATCAGCAGGTTCTTAGCGTTTACCGGTCCGATGTTAGGTAATGACTCTACTATGAACAGCTGTTGCTCCATCAGGCTTACAGGCTTTTTATCTGTCCTGATTTGAATAGGAGTCCTTTCACCATTCTGTTCACGAACCGCAATTCTTTTAATCATTGCAGCGGTATCCTGCGCATTCCTTGTAGGGATTATGCTTATACCGAAATCAATTGCAATGGATGCCATGGATCCCCTGATTGCATTTGGATTGATCATTCCAGTGTATAAATCATCACCTTCTAAAATCAGAATAGGATGCTTGAATTCCTCGGACAATTCCTTGGCCTGCTTGAATAGCCTCTTATCAATTATTGAATCGACAAAGTCCTTTGCGGTTTTTCTCTCAATGGCCACCTCATCACTTACCTGGTAGTCTGCAACGGCCATTGAATGGACCTTAACGTCAATTTCCATTTCAGTCAGGTGCCTGATTACCTTTGAGTTTCCTTCACGTGAATCTGCATAGACTACAGGAAAATCATTCTCTTCCTTAGGCCTTTCAATCACCTTGACCTTCTTTTCATTTTCCATTCTTTCAATGGCTGAGGCATTCAACTCCTCCAATACGTCAGGGTCAATAAGTTGGTTTTTCATGCGGTCCTCTTTTCTGATGCTTGACCAGTAATATGCCTCGTCACGGGTTCCTTCAGTGAGCAATACCTTTACGCGTCCGGTTCTTTTACGGCCTGTCCTTCCACGGCGCTGAATCATACGCACTTCAGATGGAACCGGCTCATACAATACGACAAGGTCCACTGCGGGAATGTCAATACCCTCTTCAGCCACACTTGTTGACAATAATACATCATATTCTCCCATCCTGAATGACTTGATAATGGCTTTTTGCTGCTTTTGAGTCAGTCCCTTTTCACCATCCTTTGATGCCTGGCCAAAGAATTTTGCGGATTTGATTCCTTCCTTTTCAAGTTTCTGGTGAATCATTTCAAGTGTATCACGGTATTGTGTAAAGACAATCACCTTTGATGCGGACTCGTCACTCTTATCATCGAATCTGGATGTTGTGAGCTTGGTCTGGCCATTGTCTCCCAACTCCTGCTTAAGGATTTTTGTGATTTCCCTTAATTTCGGATGTTCCCATCCATGCTTTTCAGCATCCCTTGCCATCTTGATGGCACGAGCGAAGTTATCATCCCACATCAATGATTTTGCGGCCTTTGTTTTCTTCTTGCGCAATCTTGATATGTACTTGTTGAATGTCTGAACCCCTTGGGTTTCAATAAGCTCCTGTGCGTGCTGAATATTGATAACTGCACTTAAAATGGAAATTGCCTGAAACAGGTCCTTATCCGGATTTGCTGAACGGGCAATCTCACCCTGGACACGGCCTCTCGCTTTCAGGATATCAACCTTACCTACCGATACGGTCTTGATGATTCCCATATTCTTCAGGGCCTTGAGCCTTATTTTCAATGCCTTGTCAATATATTCCTTGATTTTGGCAAGTTCACTGCTCATTTTCACCTTGACCCATTCGATTTCAACCGGATTGAAGTATGGCTTCACGTCAACGTCATCCTCAGTCTTTACAACAATGTTTTGAATGTATAGGTTTTCACAAACTTCCTTAATCTTGTACTTGTCTGAACCTGGTGAAGCGGTGAGTCCTAAAATGAGATTGAACTGTGATTCCTGGACATAACGGGATGCCAGGTACACATATGAGTATGATCCGACACCATGATGGCACTCATCGAAAACAATCAATGACACGTTGCTTAAATCATAACGGTGATTCAACAAATCGGATTCGACGGTCTGTGGTGTTGCGGAAATGATTCTTGACTCTTCCCATCTTTTTACACGCTCATCGGTTTTAACGGCACCTGTTATTGAGGAGCATGGAAGTGTTAGAAATTCCTTGAAACTGTCCTCATGCTGTATTGCCAATGGCTTTGACGGTGCAAGAACAAGAACTTTTGAGTTTTTAACCTTATGCAATCGGTCGGCAGCTACAAGAATGGCCACTATTGTCTTACCTAACGCTGTAGGCGCAACAACCATTGTGTTCCCTTTCTTCAATACGTCTCCTGCGAGAATCTGCTGATATAATCTTGATTCAATAGCATCCTTTTTCAATAACGGATGATTAATGTAGCTTGCCATATTATAAACCCTTAAAACTTTTATATTATAATTTAATTTCAAGTATTATTAATATATTGAGAGAGCAAATGAACACTAATAATAAAAAAAAGAATTATAAATCAAATACTAATGATTTATATTTTGTTGCGGCTTCCCCAATAGCTATCACCATTTCACAATCCAGGTTTAATGCCTTTCTAAGACCGTCACGGACTTCTTCTTTTGATGCTCCAAGTGTTCCGGTCTTCTTGAATTCGGCCACATGGTTTAGGAATATCCTGTCATTCAATTTAGGATTGTCATGTAATTTTTCAAGCGCAATCTTATGGGATGCAACTGATGCAGGCACGATGAACTTGGAGAATTTCAGAACGCTGTTGAATATGTCGACATCTCCACGATATCCTGATTCTGATGAGACGGTTATGACTGTTGTGAAGTCACCGAACAGTTTCTTGAATTCCTTTAAGACTGTTTCAACACCTGCAGGATTGTGGGCATAATCAACGAAAATGTCCTTGCCCTTCACCTTTGCAACCTCCTCCATTCTTCCGCTTACACCTGTGAAGCTTGCAATTGAAGGCAATATCTTATCATAAGGCAATCCAAGGAACTTATGGGCCGCAATGATTACACCGGTCAGATTGTAGACATTGTGAAGTCCGTCCACTCCCATCTTGACTGTCAGTTTCTCTTCTGGAGTGTGAAGGTCAAAGGTCCTGTTTGCCAGGTCCACATTTGTTGCTATATAGTCAACTTGAGGGGTTGTGATTCCGCATTGACAGAAATAGTATCCGCAACCGGAGATTATCTCCTTAACTGCGATTTCCTTGCCGCAGACACATTCCTTCATTCCTATGGAGTCAGGCATCTCATCCACACCGAATGTGATTACCTCACCCTTGAAGTCAAGTTCACGAAGCAGTCCCATGATTGTAGGGTCCTGGCCGTTGACTATAAGTGTGCCGCCATTCAATTCCTTAATGAATTCAGCCTTAACGTTTGCATAATCCATAAAGCTTCCAAGGTCATTCAAATGATCAGGTGTGATGTTTGTGATTATTCCGCCTTCCATGGAAGTGTTCTTGACTATTCTTCCAACGGTTCCGGGAACTCCGAATGTTCCGACCTCCAATATTCCAACATCACCGTTGAGTCTTGACTGCAATATAGGAATGAATTCCGCATTACCCTGCATTCCTTCAAGCTCATGCTCTGACGGTTTTATTCCATTGTCATATGCGATTTTCTTGAGCAGTGTTGTTGATGTTGTCTTTCCGTTGGTACCTGTTATTCCGAACACCGGCTTTTCAGGTTTAATCAGGTCTATTACATCACATAATTCTAAAATAGGTTTGTCACAGTTTTTAAGCACTTCCGCATCTTTTGAAAGGCTTGCCGGTGGGATAATGTAGTCTGACTTTTTGAAGAATGCTTCTGGAGTCTTTCCGTAGAACACTTCAATGTCGTATCCTTCAAGAGCTTTTGCGAATCGGCAATCCTTTTTGAAGGACAGGTCTGTTCCAATGACATTGTATCCTCTTTGCTTTAATATTCTTGCGATTAAATTACCGTTTGCACCGCAAACTCCTATAACTCCAAAGGTATCGTTCTTATTCATATTTCTTACTCCCTTCTTCAAGTCCTTTCATGATTTTCTCGACAGTGGTGAGCCTGTCATATGCTATGAGCGGTCCCATGTGAAGTATGATGTCGCCAGGTTCGGAATACCTGAAGGTTTCACAAGCTGCAATCTCAATGTTTTCAACTGCAACCTTCTCGATGTCAGGATTGGTTATTGCGTCAAGTATCTCTTGAGCGGCTTCCATTTCCACTTCCTGGGTTACTTCATTGAATCCGCTGGCAATGACTGTCTTGATGTTGTAGTTGCTTACAAGCTCTCCAACCTCTGCCTTGTCCCTTACGGATAATGTGTCAAAATGATCGAGGAACAGGACTACGCTTTCATCCTTGAAGTAGTCCAATGTTATTTTCATTCCATCATACAGGAATGCTGAGTCCAATATAACTTTTCTTCCATTGTAGTTGCCGACATCCTCCATGTGTGCAGGCAATCCCTTGAACTCAGTCAATGCATCAATTATATCCTCTTTTTTAACTCCATATGTCAGTGCCACCGCACTTGCAGCCACTGAATTTTCAAAAAAGTAGCTCATCATATGGAATGGTGTTGTGAAAGATTCGTTATTATATTCAATTGTTAGTGATTCGTCACCGACAGTTCCCTTAAAGTCAACATCCTCGTCCAATGCGTAATATATTGCATCAACCCTTTTAGGACTTATGATGTCATAGCAGGAGTGGTTTGCGATGAATGTTTCGCTCATTGCCTCCAATACCATCTTACGCTCCTGGTAGAGTTCAAGTGAACCGCCGAACTCTGAGAGATGGTCCTCTGCAATGTTGGTTAAAAGACCAATCTTGATGTCGAGCCTGTCCAAAAGACCTATGGTACCGTGTGGAAGCTCGAAAATTGCAATGTCACATTCTTCAGCTTTTCCCTTAACGATTCCATCGATAATGGCTTCAGAAACTAGATTATTCACTAATGAAGAGCAGGACCATACGTTATATCCTGCCTGTTTAAATAGACTTGTGGTTATGAATGTTGTTGTGGTCTTGCCCATTGTTCCGGTGATTCCGATAATGTCAACAGGAATCAGGTCGTTGACTATCCTTGAGAATTCCTCATTGGTGAGGATTTTCAAGTCTGAATCCTTGATTTTTTGAGCTATCGGAGCGGATTCCGGCAATGTAGGTGGCATGTAAACCGCTTCAAAGCCTTCCACGGAAGGGTCCTTATTTGCCATGTCCAGTTTAACGCCTTCCTTTTCCATTTCAATTAGGCTTCGTTGGAATTCTATTTTAAATTCTGAAATATCCTTTAAATCAGTAATTACCACATCATGGCCTAAATAATTGAGCAATCTTGCAACAGGCCTACTAGCATTTCCAGCACCAACAACTAAATAATTCATAAAAAGTCTC
>Ga0307907_100024_pt1 | contig 13326 bp, 12 predicted proteins | sample Goafecreptomycin_17_FD_203753 | JGI IMG/M metagenome (GOLD analysis project Ga0307907, IMG submission 203753) | Metatranscriptome of enriched fungal communities from goat fecal pellet, Isla Vista, California, United States - Bagasse, Gen6, Rep 3... ...
AGGCCACTACGCGCTGATCCGCCATTCCCCCTATATGCCTATAAAGGGAAAGCCGAGGCCATGGCCTCTCTCCGGGAATCCAAGGAGGGATAATACCCTTGATATGGGTTCTTTCTAGAGGGAGAGCACATCCTCGGCTCTAACTGTAGGAAAGAGTCACTCACGGCGCGCGCCTATGTTATCACCCACCATTTCGTGTGCTAAGATATGCGCCGTGAGAAGCAAAAGGCCTAACAAAGAGTTCGATGCGGCGCTAAGCCACACCAAGGACAACCAGATGGAGGTGCTATCCTCCTCTAAGTGCGGTTGCGCTTTTTGCCGTTCCGTTTTCCCTGCCAGGGAAATAAGCGACTGGAGCAGCGAGGAAGGCTCCTTCTCCGCCCTTTGCCCCCATTGTGGCATGCCCTCGGTCATCCCCGATAGCTGCGGCTTCCCTTTAGAAAAGGACAAGCTCAAGTCACTTAACCTATATGCCTATGGGGACGATTACATGCAAAAGCATCCCGATGCCTTGCGCGTTTATTGTGCGCGTTACATCTCAGGCGAAATCACCCATAAACTTGCTAACGAGGCATTGCTTATCAAGTATCTAACGATGCTCCATGAATCGGGCGACGTCTGGGCTTCCTCTAGCCTAGGCTATTTCTATGAATCGGGCGGCGAATTCCACGCGCCGGATTTAGATAAGGCCGTGGAGGTGCTTTCCTCCAAGGTACTCTTCGACGATGAGGCCGCGCTTACTAGGCTAGGCACCATCTATATCGGGGGTTATCAAAACGGGGCCAAGGCAAAGGAAGGGTATGAGGCTTTATCCAAGGCGATGGCATTAGGTTCGGAAGACGCCATCTTCCATTTCGCTAGATGCTACTTCGAAGGCATCGCGGTCAAGAAGGACCCCGTCTTCGCCTTTACCCTTATCTACCGCGAATTCGAATCCCTCTACGAGAGGTTCCGCCAGGGGAGGAAGGACATTCCCTTATTTATCGAATTCGCCAATCAGATCGGCAAATGCTGCGAGCAGGGGTTAGGCACCCGTAAGGACAAACTTAGGGCGCTTCGATATTACCTATTAACCGAACTAGGCATCCGCCAATACGAAAGGGTGTCCACTAACGCCGAATTCGAAGCCACCGTCGACGCTTCCATCAAGCGCCTAGCTAAGGAACTGGGCTTCCAGTCCAGGGAACCGGTATTCGACCAGGATTCCTTCTTCGATACGTTCGCGGAACAACAGGAGACCGCTAGCACCAAGAGGCTAGTATCCCATTCCTATTCCCCCGCGGATGAGACTTTGCACCTGGACATCGAATTCAGCGAACCCGAGATCTTCATCGACATCGCCAGTTTGCGCTGCGAATTCGTCGAGGGGAGCATCCACTGGGAATTCCGCGACGTGGAATCGGGCAAGATCAGCGAGCATAGCTCCTCTTACCATTACGTGCATTACATCGGGGACGATAGCTGGGCTTTCGTTTCCGAGGAAGACGAGGAACCGACCGCCTACGTCACCTTCAAGCCCATGGATTCCGAAAAACCCGGAGAAGGCAAGAAGGAATGAAGGCCTTGACCCCGTTACGGAAATACCGGGCCAAGGTCTTTTTGGCGCCTGCCCTAAAGCTATTTGAATGCCTATGCGAACTCGCGGTTCCTTTTTTGGTGGCCTTCATCATCGACGAGGGCCTTACCGAAGGCGGTTCCCATTATCATGAAGCCCCCTTCGTCTTGGGGTTATCGGGTTTGGTATTCGCCTTTGCCGTTTTGGGCTTTGGGTTAACGATGGTATCCCAATACCTATCTAGCGATACCTGCACGAGGTTTTCTTTGGAGCTACGGCAGGGGATCTATGACCATATCCATTCCTTAACCCCGATCGAACTGGAGGAATACGGCAAGAACCGGGCCCTCACTTTGATGGGAAACGACTCGTTCTCCCTCCAAAACGGGGTTCAGTATTTCATGAGGCTCCTCGTGAGGGCCCCCTTCATCGTTTTGGGGTCCATCGTCGCTAGCTTTGTTATTAACTGGGTCGCGGGTTTAATTGTGGTGGGGGCTTTAGGATTAAGCGCCCTCGTCATCTTCCTCGTCATCAAGTTGACCCCGAAGCAATACGGGAAGCTTCAAAGGGAATTAGATGTCATCTCCGCAAGAGGTGAGGACGCGATCCTTGGGGCCAGGGTAATCCGCGCGTTTAACCTAGAGGAGAAGCAAGAAGGCGAATTCAAGCAGGAATCGGAGCGATACCGTAAGGTTGCCTTGCTTTTATCTAAGATAAACGCGGCGATCAATCCTCTTACCTTTGGGCTTATCAACCTAGCGGTCATCATCATCCTCTATTTTGGTTCCTATGGACGTAGTAGCAGTGGGCTCACCACCGGGCAGATCGTGGCCCTTCTTTCCTTTTTGACCCAGTCTTTGAATGCACTCATTCAATTCACTAGGCTAGTGACTTCCTTATCGAAGGCTCTTGCCTCCAAGAAGAGAATCGATGCTTTCCTTGCGATTAAGCCTTCCATCGTAGATGGACCCCTAGAGGAAGAGCCTTCTATTAAGGAAGGGGACCTATATTTCGAACTAAGGAAAGCAGGCGTCTCCTTTGGAGGACAAGGGTATGGGCTACTCGATGTCGACATGGAAATCCATAAAGGCGAGAAGGTCGGCATCATCGGCGGCACCGGCTCAGGCAAAAGCGTGCTTATCTCCTTATTGGAACGTTTCCGTGACCCTAGCGTCGGCTCTTTCTTCTATAAGGGCCATGATGCGAAGCAGAGCAAAGTGTCTTCCATTAGGGGTGACATTGCCCTCGTTAGCCAAAAGCCCCAGCTATTCAAAGGAAGCGTCGCCGATAACATCACCCTGGGGTTACCTCTAGATAGGCAAAGGCTAGATAGGGCGTTGGACGATTCGCTGTCTAGCGAATTCGTCTCCCGTATGAGCAATGGGGTGGATACGATCCTAGAGGAAAGGGGCGCCAATCTTTCGGGCGGCCAAAAGCAAAGGCTCATGATCGCGAGGGCCCTCTATGCGGATCGCCCCGTATTGATTCTTGACGATGCGACGAGCGCGCTCGATTACAAAAGCGATTCCCTTCTAAGGGAAAACATCAATAAGCGTCCTGGACTCACCCTAGTGATGGTGAGCCAAAGGGCGACCTCCATCAAAAACTGCGACAGGATCTACGTCCTAGACGAAGGGAAAGTGGTGGGCCTAGGAAAACATGAGGAACTGCTTTCCTCTTGCCCCGTCTACAAAGAGATCTACGAGGCTCAGGTGAAACGGACATGAAAGGCCTAGCGATCCTAAAACCCTATCTAAAAGGCAGAAGGTGGCAAATCGCCTTGGCTTTGCTTTTCGCGTTAGCCTCCGATGGCTGCAAGCTCATCCTGCCGTTTTTGGCGGGACGCGGCATCGATTCCATTAGGAATGGGAATCTCGATATCGCCCCTTTGCTCTTCCTAATGGGTGGCCTATTGCTCCTAGGGATGGCTTTTAGGTATTTCTTCGATTTGCTTACTTCCGCGATTGGGCAAAGCCTCGTCAAGAGCCTACGCGACGACGTATTCGCTAGGATCGGCAAGGCCAAGGTCTCTTATCTAGATGAGCAATCCCATGGGGATTTGCTCCAAAGGTTAGTGAGTGACATCGAGAACGTGCAAAACGGGCTGATCGTCGGGGCTTTGTCGATTTTCGAAGGGGTCGTGCAGATCGCCATCACGATTGTCTTGATGTTCTACCTTAACTGGCTTTTAGGCTTAGTGGTGGTGCTTCTTAGCCCCATCTCCATCTTGGTTTCCCGCTTCATCTCCTCTAGGAACTCGGCTTACTTCAAAAAGCAAAGCAAGACCTTAGGGGAACTCACCTCCGATACCTTGGAGTCCATCGATAACCTCGAGGCGGTGTCCGCCTATGGGGTATATGAGCTAAAGAAGGAGGGCTTTGCTTCTAGAAACGAAGAGATGCGGGAGTCTTCCTTCAAAGCCATCTTCGCGGCCTGCTGGATCAACCCGGCGACGAGGCTAGTCAATAATTTGATCTATGGGGCGGTCGTCACCTTAGGCGCGGCGATGCTTTGCTTCCCCTCTTCCTTCTCCTTCATGGGCATCGCCTTCACGGTGGGTTCCTTATCTAGCTTCCTTACCTATTCCTATCAATACATGGCCCCCTTTAACGAGGTCGCGGACGCTTCAAGCGATTTGTTCTACGCGAAAGCCTCTCTAGCTAGGGTCAAGGAGGTCTTGGAGGCCCCTTTGGATATCGATGAAGGGCAGTTGCCCTTAGACGTCGTCGATTCTTTGTCCGCGAGCCACATCGACTTCTCCTACGACAAGAAGAGGAAGGTCATCGATGACTTCGACTTGGAAATCTATAAGGGGCATAAGATCGCCCTTGTTGGACCAACTGGATGCGGCAAGACCACGATCATCAATCTGCTCATGAGGTTCTATGATCCCGATAAGGGGGAATTCCTGATCAACAACACCCCGACGACCTCCTTCCCCAAGAAGAGGATGAGGGAGCATATGGGCATGGTGCTTCAGGATACTTGGTTGGCCCATGGGAGCATCGCCGAAAACATCGCCTTAGGCAAGCCTAACGCGAGCAAAGAAGAGATTATCGCGGCCGCGAGGAAAGCCCACGCGGACGGATTCATCCTTAGGATGAAGGAAGGCTATGACACGGTGGTCAGCAACGCCTCTTCGCTTTCCATGGGCGAAAAGCAGCTTCTATGCGTCGCGAGGATCATGCTTTGCTCCCCCGAAATCGTTTTGCTAGACGAAGCTACATCCTCGATCGACCTTAGGACCGAGATAGAGCTATCCTCTTCCTTTGACGAACTTATGAAGGGGAAGACCTCCTTAGTCGTCGCCCACCGCCTTTCCACGATCGAAAACGCGGACCTCATCCTCGTCATGAAGCAAGGCAAGATCATCGAGATGGGCGATTTTGGGCAACTGCTCGATAAGAAGGGCTTCTTCTACGAACTCTATCAGGCGCAGTTTGCCTAAGTTAGAAGATAGGTTCCTTGCATAAGCCATTAGGCTTATACATCTTGCTCATCAAGGCGAATTTGCCTTCGTTTGTCTCCCCGTATTCAAAGGGGTAGGGGCCAACCATCCTGAAGCCGTTTTTCTTATAAAAGGAGATCGCGGTTTTATTTTCCATGGCGATGGATATCAAAACCGAGGAATGACGGTAATTGGACAAAATCGCCTTAAGGAACTCGGTGCCGATTCCCTTTTGCTGATAGGCGGGATCGATCATAAGCCTAGAGATGACGAGGATATCCTCTCCTTTATGTCCTACTTTATCTAAGAGTTCGACGGCTTTCCGCTCCGAGAGGGTAACGGGAAAGAAGCTATAGGCGATATCTTGGCTTAGGGTAGCCGCGCCAATGACCCTGGCCCCGTCTTTAACTAGATATAGCCTTCCATCCTCATAGTCCCTTCTTAGGTCTTCTTCTAGGGGATAATTCTCATTCCAATAGGAAAGGCCATCGTAGGCGATGCCTTCCTTTACCCTGCGGAGGCACTTATATAGGCTAGGCAAATCTTTGTCCTGACATCTACATATGCGGCGCATATCTCAATCATAAACCGATGCAAACTCTCTCCAAGAGGAAGATAATCTAGCCATGGCCCGCGACAACGCTACCGTCCATAGGACCATGTCCGCGATTAGGGGCAAGGATACCGGCATCGAGATTAGGCTAAGGAAGGCCTTGACCAAGAAGGGCATCCGTTATTCCCTTTATTCCCCCAAGGCCATCGGCCATCCCGATATCCTCTTCGAGTCGCTTAAGATCGCCGTCTTCGCCGATTCGGAGTTCTGGCATGGCTATCACTTCGAGGAAAACGAAGGTAAGCTAGTGACCCATCGCGACTTCTGGCTCGCCAAGATAAAAAGGAACATGGCTAGGGACGAGGAGGTAAACACCTCCTTAAGGGGGCAAGGCTATAAGGTGCTCCGCTTCTGGGGCAAGGAAATCGAAAAGGAACTTGACCGCGTCATAGGCGAAATCATGAAGAGTATCAAGCAAAGGAAAAGGGTTTTGGAGCTTAGGTCTAAGATCGAAGAAAGGACCACGCTCGTATACGTCGAAAAGGACGGGGCCTATTTGATGCTCCGTCGCGATAAGGAAAAGGCAAGTCTAGACCCAAACCATGGCAAATGGATCGGGGTAGGGGGCCATATAGAAAAAGGGGAGAGCATCCCCCAGTGCCTAAAAAGGGAAGTCCTCGAGGAAACGGGCCTTCGCGTCAAGAAATACCTCTATTGCGGCAAGGTCGATTTCCTCTATGAAGGACTCGCCCCCGAAAGGATGTACCTATATAAGGTGTTAGACTTCGATGGGGAACTGATCGAATGTAACGAAGGGACCCTCGCCTGGATCAAGAAGGAGGATATCCCCTCGCTTAACCTTTGGCCGGGGGATAGGCTATTCATGCCCCTACTTGAAGACCAATCCAAAGGGCCGTTTGATATGGCTTTATATTATCAAGAGGGCGAACTCCTCGACGTCATCGGACCTAGCTACAAGAAGGAAGGGAAAAGGAAATGCCCGAAGAAAAGAAAACCGTGAGCATCGATCAACTCGATCTCCTTAACCAAGCCACCGCGTATGGGTTGCTCGTGAGGGTACTAGACGACCAAAACGGCAGGCTATTTGCAACTAAGCTCTCTATTGGCGTCCCCGCGATCTACACGGCGGTATATCTCCTCGACCATAACCTTGGCCCCGAGGCATCTAGATACGCGACCATCTCCTTTTTGGACGCGCATCTACATCGCGACGTATTGCATACTTCCCCCAAAAGGGTCCCTTTCCCCGAATGGGACCCCGAGGACGACTTTGCAAGGGATTGCCATCCTCTCGCGGATCTATTCATGCTCCTTTACGCCTGGAATCTCGCCGCCAAGCAAGACGAGCTTCCCCCCGAGGACTTTTTGGGTCCGATCTTCACCCTCTCTGGCGTCGTCATGGAGGGATTAGATAGGGGGTTCCACGTCAAAGACGACAACATGAAGCAACTCTATTCGACCTATGAGGAGCACTTCAAATCCTCGATGCAAAACCGTTCCGATTTCGATGGCAAGCTTAGGGAACAATTCCTCGCTTTGGAAAACCTCATCGAGGAGGCAAAAGGCAAAGGGGGAGACGCCTGATGAAATGGGAGCTAGTCTCTAGCAAGAAGGAAACGGATCATCGCTTCCTCAATTTCTATTCGCTTTCCTATAAGGTCGGCGATAAGTCCTATAGCTACTTTTTGGCGTCCCGTCACGAAAATAGCGCCGAATTGCGGCCCTTTTCTAGGGATTTCTCCCGTCCCGACGGGGTTATCATCGCCTTATATAGGGATACCCCTAAGGGCAAGGAAGTGCTTTTATGCAGGCAGTTTAGGCCGGCGTTAAATTCCTACGTCATCGAATTCCCGGCGGGCCTACTTGAGCCTAGCGATCTTAGCGAGATGGAGGCCGCGAAACGGGAAGCCGAGGAGGAGTCGGGGGCCAAGATCAAGAACATCGAACTGATCGCCCCCTCATCCCCGACATCCACGGGGTTATCGGATGAATGCTGCTCGGTCGTTTTGGCCGAGGTGGAGGCGGTAGGGGAAAGCCACCTCGAGGAATTCGAGGACATCGATTCCTCCTTCGTTAGCCTAGAGAAACTGGCCGAGATTTTGGACGACCCGAGGTGCCTAATCGCCCTCAACGTGAGGCTTCTTGCGTTGCTTTTGTTGCAAAGGTGGGCAAAATAATGCAGATGCGCTACCCCGAGGAACCGATCCAAGAAAGGATGGAGGACAAAGCCTATAACGAGGACCGCGGCTTCGACGAGGAGAACCCCCGTCGATTCTATTGGGTCCCGTTGGCCTTTTTGGCGCTACCTTTAGCCTTGTCTTTGTCTTTCCTGCCTTCTTTCTTTAAGCCTGGCTCCATCGTTTACGTATTCCAAAACGCGGATAAGACCGGGGTATCGGGCGATTCCGTTTCGGGCTTTGCCGCGGCGCTTTTCCGCGGGGGTCCCGTCACGGGGTTACTCATCGCTTCTTTGGTCTTTGCCTTCTTGATTGGGATATATGGGATCCTTTCTTCCTTCTTGCCCGAACTCCGCAAGTTCAATCGTCTTGCCCCTTCTTTGACTGGCTTAGCTCTAGCTGGGGCAGGCACCCATATCGCGGGGTTATTCATGTTCCTTAAGGAAGTGGATGCGGTCACCTTGGCCGTTTTGTCCGCAGAAGGAAAAGAAGGCACCGGGTATTTCCCTAGTGCCTTCGCTTCTGTCGGATTCTGGATTTGCTTTTTTATCCCCGCGGCTTTCGCCTTGTGGTGGGTCTTAGTCTGTCTTAGGCAGCTCCGCCTCTTCTCCCGTTCCTGATTCTTCTTCCCCGTCCTGACTTAGATCGAAGCTAAGGAAGACAATCAAAATCAAAGGTGCAATAAGCAAGAATAGGCTTGCCTCGGTTTTCCCTTGCCCGGCGAAGATCGCGTAGAGGACGCAGAAGACGATGAGGAGGGCGATCGTCGCGATGAGCATCGCCCTGGTCCTAGGGGAGAAGTCGTCATCGTCGATCGACTCGATGAAGATCCAGCCTAGATAGACGAGCATCCCGGGGGCGAAATATAGAAGGCTGATGATCGGAAAGACCGCGTTGGGGAGAGTGGATTTTTGCCCATTGGTGGTGATGATGCTGACGATGACGGCGGCCAGTAAGCAGGCCATTTCGATGCCAAAACTAACGTAAATCCTAAGTTTTTTCTTGATATCGACGGGGAATAGGAGCCTTTTCTTGCTCTTCGTGTAGGGGTGAAGCGCGAAGGCGAATTCGGTGGCAAGGAAAATCGGGAAGGCGAGCAGCATCGGCAGCAGCCCCACGATGAAGGGGTAGGTCGCGTAATTGGCGAATAGGTTCTTCCAAAATAGGAAGGCCACCCCAAGGAGGCTAAGGGCGATCATGAGAGCGAACAAAAGCGGACGCGCGATTTGAAGCGCCCTATATCCGCGGTCTTCGTAATCCCTATCTCTTCCCATATCTTCTTTTGCTTACGATGCTTCTAACCATGGTGACGTGCGGGGTGCCATCCTCTAAGAAGATTTCCCCATCGACTTCCTTGAACCCGAGTTGGCGGTAGAAGGGGGCCTTGTCCACTTGGGCGTGGACAATCGCTTTCCTTGCGCCTAGTTCCCTGGCTTTCGCCATTAAGAACTTCATCGCGTAGGAGCCGACTTTCTTATGACGGAACTCTTTTTTCACCGCGACCCTGCCGATGCGGTAGGTCTCGGGGTCCTCTTCGATGAGCCTGCCCGTAGCGACGCAGGTCTCGTCAAGATAGAGGGTAAGGGACCAGCAATGGTCATCGTAGTCGTCCTTATCGTAGTCATAGCCCTGTTCGAGGATGAACACCTCTTCCCTTAGCTTAAGCGCGGCGGGATCCGCCCCCAAGGTGAACACGGGTTTGACCATAGGCAAAATTGTAGCAAAGGTTTTGAAAGGGGAAACCATCGGTTTATAGTTATCGCATGGGTTTTTCTAGATTCTACAAAAGCCACCGCAACAAGATCTGGGCGGTAAGCCTATCCGCCCTCGCGTTCGCTTTGTTTTTAGGCTACTACCTGACGATGGAGGTGCTTTCGGGCTGGGTTTTCTTCCGTAGCGACTTCCTCCAGATCTGGAACTTCCTGCTTTATCTTCTCGTCTACTCGATCATCCTTTTCGCCAACATCCGTAACGACAACGTCGCCTACATGGGCATCTTGATGTTCGTCTTCTTCACTTTCTTCTCAAGGATTTGGGACCTTTTCCCGGCCTCCAATAACCTGCTCGCCTCCTTTTCTAGCGGCAATCCTTTGCTCATCACTCTATGCGCGGGGTTCCTCGTAACCGCCCTAGGGCAATTCGTTTTGGGCATCATGCTCTATCTTCGCATCCACCTCTATTCCAGGGGCAGGGACGACAATTACATGCGTATACGCGTATTAGGGATCTGCTATGGGGTGGCTTTGGCTTTGTGCCTATCCTTCCGCATCGCGTTGCTTATTCTCCTTCAAGGCGCCTTTGGGCCTGCCTATACATTCCTCGTCTTCATGATCCCCCTCTCCGAGGTCGTCATGTCGGGGGCCATCGTCTTCACCCTCGAAAGGCTCCGCCGCCTTTGATATAATCCCCCGTGGTAAAGGGGAGTAGCGTTAAGCCCGAGCTCCGTCATCACGCTCCGGAAGGGGTCGGAATCGGACCGCATTAGCCTCGCAAGACCTTTCTATCCAGCAAAAGGAGAAAGCAAATGTTCGAAAACAAAAGCGCCCAAGAGACCCTGGTTTCCTTTTCCGTCGACCCCGAGAAGGGGTTAAGCGAGGAAGAGGTCGCCAAAAGGCGTGCCGAGTTTGGCCCCAACAAACTCAAGGAAAAGGAAAAGGATCCCTGGTACAAGATCTTCTGGAGCAACATCAAGGACCCGATGACGGGCATTTTGGCCGTCGCGGCGATTATTTCCCTAGTCTTAGCCATCATCGGCATGAACAAGGGCACCGAAGGACCCGAAGGCCTCGCTGACGTCTTCATCATCTTCGGCGTCGTCTTGCTTAACGCGACGATCGGCACCATCCAGGAGATGAAGGCCGAGAAGGCCCTGGAGGCCCTTAAGTCGATGTCGGCGCCCACCGCGACCGTCAAAAGGGAGGGCAAGATCATCGAGGTCAAGGCCGAGGAACTCGTTCCCGGCGACATCGTCATCCTAGAAGAAGGCAGGACCGTCCCCGCCGACTTAAGGCTACTTGCCTCCCATTCCCTTAAAGCCGATGAGGCATCCTTAACCGGCGAATCCGTGCCCGCCGAAAAATCCGCGGACGTGGTCCTTAGCGAAGAAGTCGGCGTCGGCGACCGCGTCAACGTCGTCTACATGTCGACCCCCGTCGTCTACGGCAGGGGCGAAGGCGTCGTCGTCGCCACAGGCATGCAAACCGAAATCGGCAAGATCGCCAACATGCTCTCCGAGGAAGGGGACGAGGAGACCCCGCTTCAGAAGAAGCTCGCGGGTCTATCCAAGTTCCTTGGCATCCTCACCGTCGCCATCGTCATCACGATGCTCGTCGTCAAAATCATTTGGGCCATCGCCCAAAACAATATCGCCGACGCCTGGGCCCAAGCTTTGCTTGATTCCGTCGCTTTGGCGGTCGCCGCGATCCCCGAAGGCCTCACCGCGGTCGTCACCATCGTCCTTGCGATGGGCATGACCAAGATGGTCAAGGTAAACACCATCGTGCGCCGTCTCGCTTCCGTTGAGACGCTAGGCGCCGTCTCCGTCATCTGCTCCGATAAGACCGGCACCCTCACCCAAAACAAGATGACCGTCGTCCGCGCCTATTGTGATGGCAAGACCTATGGCAAAGAGGAATTCTCCAAGGATTCGCTTGAACTCCTCGCCACTGGCATGGCTTTGTGCAGCGACGCCAAGATCGAAGGCGGCGTATACGGCGACCCCACCGAGGTGGCCCTCATTGAATTCGCCTCCTCTTTGGGCATGCCTAAGTCCGCTTTGGAGGAGAAGACCCCCCGTGTCGACGAACTTCCCTTCGACTCCGTCAGGAAGATGATGTCGACCCGCCATAAGACCGAAAAAGGTTCGCTTGTCTATACCAAAGGCGCGATGGACCAAATCCTCAAACACTGCGACCGCATCCTTAAGGATGGCAAGGTCGTCAAGATCACCGATAAGGACAAAGAGGAAATCGCTAGTGCGGCCTCCGCGATGTCCGAAGACGCGCTTCGCGTCCTGGCCCTTTCCTATGATCTCAAAGAGGAGACGGTCGAGGAAAACCTCGTCTTCGTCGGCCTCGTCGGCATGGTGGATCCCCCGCGTGAAGCGGCCGGTCCCGCCGTCGCCACGCTAAAGAAGGCGGGCATCACCACGATCATGATCACCGGCGACCATAAGGACACCGCGTTTGCGATCGCCAAAGAACTAGGCATCGCCTCGAGCAAAGAAGAGGTCATGACCGGCGAGCAAATCGACGCTTGCTCCGAGGAGGAATTACGCGAGAGGGTACGCACCGTGCGTGTCTTCGCCCGCGTCTCCCCGCAAAACAAAGTCGACATCGTCAAGGCGATCAAGGGCAATGGTTTGATTGCCGCCATGACCGGCGACGGCGTCAACGACGCCCCCTCCCTTAAGGCGGCCGACATTGGCATCGCCATGGGCATCACCGGCACCGACGTCGCCAAAGGCGCGGCCGACATGGTCCTCGCCGACGATAACTTCGCCTCCATCGAAAAAGCCGTCGAGGAGGGCAGGGGCATCTACGCCAACATCAAGAAGACGATCCTCTTCCTCCTTTCCTCCAATATCGGCGAGGTGGTCTCCATGTTCGTGGCGGCCTGCATCGGCTTGCCTTCACCCCTCATCGCGATTCACCTATTGTGGGTCAACCTCATCACCGACTCTTTGCCGGCCGTCGCTTTGGGCGCCGACAAGAAGCCCGAGGACATCATGGACGAGAAGCCGCGCGACGCGAAGGAATCTCTCTTCGCCAGGGGCGGCTACGCGATGACGTTTGGCTATGGCGTGCTCATCGGCCTCGTCACCTTGATGGCCTTCCTCGTCAACCCGATCCAGCACATCGCCGCGGAAGGGCTCGCCTTCTCCATCGAGAACATGGTGAACTTCTTCTCTAACGTCCAAAACCTCGAGACCTCGCAGGCCATGGCCTTCTGCGTCCTCTCCTTCTCCGAGCTATTCCATATGCTTGGCATGGTCAACGTCAAGAAGAGCTTCGTCCTCGTCTTCAAGGACAAGAACCCGCTTCTATGGATCTCCTTCTTCCTTGGCATGGGCCTCCAGTTCTTCGTCATCTTCACCCCCGGGGTCAACACGATCTTCAAGGTCTATCCCCCGCAGGGCGTCGACTGGGCTTGGGTGTTTGGCCTCGCGCTTACCCCGCTTCTGGTCCACGAGATCGTGGCCCTCGTCCTCTTCCTAAGGAAGAAACTAGCCAAGGCCAAATAAGGCATCTAAAAATCGGGGCGGCGCGAGTCGCCCCTTTTTCTATTGAGAAAAGCGGTGTGGGAGTTTATATTATGTCTCGCGCCGCCTTAGCTCAATTGGCAGAGCAACGGTATCGTAAACCGTAGGTTGTTGGTTCGATTCCGACAGGCGGCACCATCTAGGGAAATAGCGCCGAAAGAAGTCTCGGCGTTTTTTCGTTTTTGATTCGTAAACGTCGCCAAATAACACCCTGCCGCCAAAGCACGATGCCGACTACACTCCCCTCGTCAAAAACGAAGGGAGTTTTCCATGAAGGGAAAGAAACACTACACCGACCGGGAAAGGCTGGAG
>Ga0307907_100027_pt1 | contig 12683 bp, 11 predicted proteins | sample Goafecreptomycin_17_FD_203753 | JGI IMG/M metagenome (GOLD analysis project Ga0307907, IMG submission 203753) | Metatranscriptome of enriched fungal communities from goat fecal pellet, Isla Vista, California, United States - Bagasse, Gen6, Rep 3... ...
AAAAGATAATCGGTTATCGAATCCATGATGGCGTTGCCGCGGTTATCTAGATAAACGTTGTCCTTATTTACGGAGATGGTCGTTAGCGCGGAGCAGGAACTGAAGGGGTTGCCCAAAACGGTTTTTACATTCGCGGGGATGGTAATCTCCTTAAGCAAAGAGGCGCTGGTGAATGCGTCATAGCCGATCTCCTCAAGAGTGGAGGGCAGCTCGACGCTATCGAAGCCTCCGTTACGTAGCGCGTTCGTGGATAACGATTTGATCCCTTCGGCGAGTTTGAGCTTATAGGGGCATTTCGTAACCGTGTTCTTGCCGATGCCATAGACGCAATAGGGGAAGGTGCGGTAAATCGTGAGCTCCTTGTTCTTCGCCTCAGGGTCTTTGAACATCAAATAGTTATCTAGGTCAGGGCCGAAGTTGCCTTCCCCGATGTCATGGAGGGACAAGGGGGCGAGCACCGAGGTCTGCTCTTTGGTGTCGGAAAAGATGCCTTTGTAGATGGCCTCGCACCCGTCTTCTAGGACGTAGGTGCTTTGTCCTTCCTCCAAAGGCGCCCTTTTGTAGGCGAGCCCATAATCGGAGGTCCAGGAAGGGAGATAGGAAAGGGAGCCCGAGGTATTGAAGGCGATGCTGGATTCCTCGAAGGCCTTCGGGGTGAAATCGTAAAGATGGCCGGTGACCTCTAACCTAACGATCGAGGAATAGGTGAACGCGTTATCGTCCAAGGCGACGACGTTTTCCCCTAGCCGTAACGTCTTGACGTGATTCCTTTTGAAGAAGGCGTAGGGACTGACCCCGACGATCGGGGTGCCTTCATTGTCATTAGGGACCGTGACGACGCTTTCTTTCCCCTTATAGTCGTCCACATAGTAGCCGTGGTGGTCTTCCCTAAGGGACAAAGTGAAATCCCCTGCCTCGGTTTGACTATGGGAGGAGCCTTTTTTCCTAGGGTCATCTTCCCCGCAGGAAAGCAAAGCCAAAGGGCAGGAAGATAAGAGTAGAACCGAAAAGAGTTTCCCCACGGCGCCTTTTCTCATACGCACATTATCTAGGATGGAAAGGAAAGGGCAAACCCTTCTTTATAGAAGAGGGGGTCTAGATTAGAATGAAAGGCATGAAGCTGACCGGCTCGAAAAGACTCAATTACCTTTTGGGGGAGATGGGTATTTTCTCGCCGTATCAAGTCATCGAGCACCTGCCCCGTAAATACGATTCCTATCTTCCTTCTAGCAAAGACCAACTCCTCCATATGGCCGATAAGCAGAAGATCGTGGTGGTGGGCAAAGCCATCGAGTCGCCCAAGGTGATGCGCTTCAAGGGCATCTCCAAAACGCAGTTCTATTTCCGGGCGGACGTAGGTCTAGATTTCCTCGTCGTCGCATGGAACCGTCCTTATCTAGGCAAGACGATCCAAGTCGGGGAGACCTATACCTTGCAGGCCTCTTACGATTCCAAAAACCATAGCCTCAACATGCTCAACATGAAAAAGGGCATCATCCCCCCTGAGCATTCGATCGTCCCGATCTATAGCCTTCCTACTGATTACCCGGAGCACCTTTTCCGCGACCTCGTGAAAAGGAGTCTTGAAGAAGAAAAAGGGCGGATTTACGACGTTTTACCCACTTTTATCAAGAACAAATATCGTTTCATCGACCGCGAAAAGGCCTTCAATCTCTGCCATTTCCCAAGCAACGAAGAGGACGTAAGGCAAGGCTTAAGGGTCCTCAAATACGAGGAGGCTTTGCTCTTCTCGCTAAAAAACCAATTGATCCGCAAAGCCAACAAAGCCCTCGTCGAAGGGAAAAGGAAAACCGACCATCAAAAGGTCACCGAGTTCGTTTCCTCTCTTCCCTATCCTCTCACCAAATCGCAATCCCAAGCCGTCCACGAGGCCATCAAAGACATGGATGAGCCAACACTTATGTACCGCCTCCTCCAAGGCGACGTCGGCATGGGCAAGACCCTGGTCGCGACGATTCTCGCCTATGCGAATTTCACCCGGGGCATGCAAACCGCATTCCTCGCCCCAACGGATTCCTTGGCAAGGCAGCATTACGAAAACCTCAAGAAGACCTTGGAACCCTTTGGCCTAAAGGCCGTCCTTTTGGTGGGCGCGCTCGACCATTCGGATAGGAAAGTGGTCGAGGAGATGATTTCTAGTGGGGAAGCCGACGTCATCGTTGGGACCCACGCCTTGTTCAGCGCCTCGGTCGAATATGCCGCCTTAGGGCTAGCCATCATTGACGAGCAGCATAAGTTCGGCGTGAACCAAAGGAACCTCCTGGCGAACAAGGGAGACCACGCCGACGTCTATTTGATGTCCGCGACCCCGATTCCTAGAACCCTTAGCCTTACCCTCTATGGGGATTTGGATGTCTCGACCTTAAGCGAATTCCCCTCCAAGGAAAGAATCGTCGTCACCAAAGTGGTGCGTTCCTCTTCCTCGGGGGTTACCAAGGAAATCGAAAAAGCCCTGAAGGAAGACAAAAGGATCTTTGCCGTCGCCCCCAAGATCGAAGGAGGGGAGGATGACGATTCCAGCGTCCTTAGGCTCTACGAGAACTATAAGCTCCGTTATCCCGGCAAAGTCGGGCTCATCCACGGCAAGATGGATGAAATCGAGAAGGAGGCCGCGATGCTGGCCTTCTCTAGGGGCATGACTAAGATCTTGGTCGCGACCTCGGTCATCGAGGTCGGCATCGACGTCAAGGAAGCTTCTTTGATGCTTATTCACGAACCCTCAAGATTCGCTTTGTCCTCTTTGCATCAGCTTAGGGGCAGGATCGGTAGGGATGGCACCCCCGCGACCTGTTTGCTCCTATATGACGGCAACGACCAAGACGAACTCGACAAACTCCATGTTTTGACCGCGACCAACGACGGCTTTAAGATTGCCGAAGAAGACCTCCGTAGGAGAGGGCCCGGCGAGATGAGCGGCACCCGCCAATCGGGCTTGCCGGATCTCCGTTTCGTCAACGTCATCACCGATTTCCGCATGTTCGAAGCCGCGCGTGATGATGCGGCGCAGATCCTTTCCGGGGAGATTAGTGGCTGCCAAGCCCTCATCAAACGCGCCGAAAAGGAAAAAGGCGACATCGGTTTGGCCTAGTCTTTCTTATAAGAAAACCAATCGAGGAAAACAAATTGTTAAATTATCTTAACTTTTTATTTGCAATTTGGGTTTTTGTGTCTATCATAGTGACGGCAAAAGAAAGTTTAGTTTGATTAACATGCCTATTGCGTTAGCACCGATACACGAAGAAATGCAGATCGCCAGAGTGGCCTGCGACCGTAAGGAGAGCACCCGCCTAGCCGCGCTAGGAGTGATCGAAGGGGCACCCGTGACGGTTTTGAGTTCATTGCATGGCGCGGTGATCGTCTTGATTAAGGGCGCCAGATTAGCCCTCGATCACAAGACCGCGTCTCATATATTCGTCGCTTAGAAATGGAGGAGTCAAAAATGAAGAAGACTCTAGATGTTTTCGCCATTGGCGAATCAGGCATCATCGTCAAAGTAAACGGGGAGGGGAGAGTCCGCCGCCGTTTGTTCGACATGGGCCTAACCCCCGGTGCAGAGGTGTATCTGCGGAAGAAGGCCCCGTTAGGCGATCCGATTGAGATCACCCTTCGCGGCTATGAGCTCTCCTTAAGGAAGGATGAGGCCCAAAACGTCGAAGTCGAGGTCAAGGAGGAGAAGTGATGGAAGACAAGCGCATCGTCGTTGCCCTAGCTGGCAACCCTAACTGCGGCAAAACCACCTTGTTCAACTCTTTGACGGGTGCCACGGCATACGTAGGAAATTGGCCGGGCGTCACCGTCGAGAAGAGGCAGGGCACCTATAAGAACCGCAAAACCAAGGAATCCGCGGAGATCGTCGACCTCCCGGGCATCTATTCCCTTTCGCCCTATACCCCCGAGGAAGTCGTTTCCCGCGACTTCATTCTCAACGAGAACCCCGACGTCGTGATCAACGTCCTCGACGCGACCAACCTCGAACGCAACCTCTACATGACCACCCAGATCATGGAGATGGACGTCCCGATGGTCGTCGCCCTCAACATGATCGACGTCGTCGAGAAATCGGGCGAGCAAATCGACGCGGAAGATCTCTCCAAGCGACTAGGCGTTCCCGTCGTCGCCATCTCCGCGTTGAAGCAAAGCAACCTAAGCGAACTCATGTCCGTCGCGATTAAGGCCGCCAAATCCGGCAGGAAGGGCTTCTCCGTCCTTTCCGAAGGCAAATACGCCAAGGACATCAAGCAGGCCGTGGCCCTCTATGAGGAGCAAGAGGTCAGCCACCCCTTGTTCCACGCCATCAAGGCCCTGGAAAACGACGAAAAGGAACTCGAGGCCAACCCCGAGCTCGTCAAGAAGGCCCAGGAAATTCTCGCCAAAGGCAAACAAGAGGACTTCGAGGCCGACACCGCCGACGAAAGGTATCAATACATCACCGGCAGTTACGTCAAAGCTAGAAGCGGCAAGAAGGTCGAGGCCAAGGAAAAGCTAAGCCGTTCCGATAAGATCGACCGCGTGCTCACCAACCGCTGGGCCGCCATCCCCATCTTCATCGTCGCCTTGTTCCTCATCTTCCACCTCACCTTCGCCGAGGACCTCTTCTACCTCCACGCGATGGGGGTGCAGTTCTCCATGAACTTCGAGGGCAACGAGTTCTTCGAAGGTCTCTTCTGGACCGATGGAGGTATCAACTCGATCGGCGTCATCCTCGCCAACTTGGTCAACGGCATCACCGGGGCCATTTGGACGGGCGCCCAAAACGGCCTAACCCAAATCGGAACCCCTGATTGGACCATCGGTTTACTAGGCTCCGTCATCAACGATGGCTTCTTCGCAGTCATCGGATTCCTCCCGCAAATCCTCGTCCTTTTCTTCTTTTTCTCCCTGCTCGAGGATTCGGGTTACATGGCCCGTGTCGCCTTCGTCTTCGACCGTATCTTCCGTAGGGCTGGTCTCTCTGGCCGCGCCTTCATCCCGATGCTCATGGGCTATGGCTGCGGCGTCCCCGCGATGATCAACACCCGTACCCTGAACACCGAGAAGGAACGCACCGCGACCATCCGCGTCATCGCCTTCTTCTGCTGCGGCGCCAAGGTGACCGCGGTCGCCGCGATCGCCGGTGTCCTCGCCTCCAACTTCGGTTGGAACGCCGAGCTCGTCAGCTTGTCCATGTACCTCGTTGGATTGCTCCTTGCGGTCGCGATGGTCATCCTCATGCACTGGACCACCCAACGCGAAAAGGTTCCTCCCTTCATCATGGAACTCCCCGCTTACCACGCCCCGCAGGCCCGTGCCCTGGCCATCCACATCTGGGACAAGGCCAAAGGCTTCATCAAGAAGGCCTCCACGATCATCGTGCTCGCCGCCCTCTTCATCTGGGTGTTCTCCAACTTCACCCCGACCTGGCAATACATCCCCGCGATGGTCGACGAAATGGGTGAGCCCCTCCCGGCCTACGAAGGCTCGATGCTGAAGCATCTATGCCAAGCCATCTCCCCGATCTTCTTCCCGCTTGGATTCGGTAATAACCTCGTAGGCGAAGGCTGGTCCATGACCCTTGCCACGACCCTAGGCCTCGTTGCCAAGGAAGTCGTCGCCGACACCTTCATCACCATCGCCGGTGGTGAGGAACTCGTCGCCGGCATGATCGGCGCGACCGGCATCTCCGTCGGTGGCCTCGTCGCCTTCCTCGTCTTCAACCTGACGACCGTTCCTTGCTTCGCCGCGGTGGCTACCGCCAAAGCCGAGCTTCCTAAGGGACAGCTCAAATGGACCGTCTTGTTCTGGCTAGGCACCTCCTACGTCGTCGCCTTGATGGTGCGCCTCATGTTCGACTTCGTCTGGACCCTCGCCATCATCATCCCCCTCATCATCCTCATCTTCGTCCTCGCCTACCTTTGGTATCGCAGGGCTTGCAAGAAGGAAGAGGCTGCCAAACTAGAGAAAGGGGAAGCCTGATATGGGTATCGCGGTTGCCGTCATCGTCGTGGTGCTCCTAGCCGCCTACGTCATCGGGATCTTCATCCTCGATTACAAAAGGCGGAAGAAAGGCAAACCCTCCATCTTCGTGGACGAATGCGAACACGAGGGCAAGGGCAAGCGCCTGGTCCGCGAGTTCCGCAAGGCATACAAGAAGTGATTTCCTCCAAAGGAGCCTGCAAAACGGGCTCCTTTTTCCTTTTTGGGCCGCCCTGTTCCAAATAGAAGTCTATTTGAAGTATAATTTGGGACATGGCGAGCGAATACATGCCCCTATACCGTCGCTTCGGCATCTTGCCCCACGACGAGAACCTCTATAACCTAGCCTTCACCCATTCCTCCTATAACGGGATGGCGGGAACCCGCCACCAGGACTACGAAAGGCTCGAGTTTTTGGGCGACTCCGTGATCGGGATGGTCACCTCCGAGCTTTGCTATATCTACCACCCCGACATGACCCAGGGCCGTCTTTCCGTCTTGAAGGCCCAATTCATCCGCTCCGCCGCCGAGGCCGACTATTGCAAGAAGCTCGGCCTAAACGAATACATCAAGGTCGGGGCCTCTTTCGCCAAGGATGCCTCTAGCAACGTGTCCCTCCTTGAGGATGTCTTCGAATCCTTCATCGGGGCCGTCTATCTCGACCAGGGCCTCGCCTTTTGCTACAAACTCGTCCGTTCCATCTACGAAGAGGACATCAAGAACGCGACGATCGACATGGCCATCAACCCCAAGTCCTACCTTCAGGAATGCATGCAGGCCGACAAAAAGGAATCCGTCACCTACCGCATCATCTCCGAAATCGGCGCGGGCGGGGACAAGACCTTCGTGGCCGCGGTCTATTTCGAGGGAAGCGAGATCGGCAGGGGAAGCGGCAAGAACAAGAAGGCCGCCGAAACCGAGGCCGCGCGTGATGCGCTTAAGAAGATGTCCCTTCCGGAAAGCAGGTAAACCATGGGCTTATTCTCGTTTTTGAAAAACAAGTTCTCCAAGAAGGAGGCCCCCGAACAGGAGAAGACCTCCGTCGAGGTTTATGAAAAGGGCATGGCCAAATCGAGGAAGGCCTTTGCCTCCAGGCTCGATGACCTCAGCAAACGTTATGGCAAGGTCAACGCCGAATACTTCGAGGAACTAGAGCAGATCCTCATCGAATCCGACGTAGGCGTCGAGCTTTCGATTCGCCTCATCGAGAATCTCCTCGACCAGGCTAGGAAAGAAAAGCTCACCGAACCCAAGCAGATCAACGACCTCCTCGTCGATGCGATGTTCGTCGATTATGCGACGAGCGGCGAGGCCATCCAAAACGAAATCGCCTTCAGGGAAAACGGGCCGACCGTATTGCTCGTTTGCGGCGTCAACGGGGTTGGCAAGACCACCTCGATCGCTAAGCTCGCCTACCGTTACCAAAAGCAAGGCAAGAAGGTCCTTCTAGCCGCAGGCGATACGTTCCGCGCGGGCGCTGTTGAGCAACTCAAGGTTTGGGCCGATAGGCTTAAATGCGAAATCGTCGTCGGCAAGCCCGAGGAAGACCCCGCTTCCGTCGCCTATCAGGCCGCCGTTAAGGCTAAGCAAGGCAACTATGACCTATTGATCGTCGATACCGCCGGAAGGCTCCAGACCAAGAACAACCTCATGGCGGAGCTAGGCAAGATTTCCCGCGTCTTGGGAAAGGAAATCGAAGACGCCCCGCACGAGGCGTTCCTCATCATCGACGCGACCACCGGGCAAAACGGGGTCCTTCAGGCCAAGGCCTTCAAAGAGGTCACATCGCTTACGGGCATCGTCATCACCAAAATGGACGGCACCTCCAAAGGCGGCATCATCCTCTCGATCCGCGACGAGCTCGGATTGCCCGTCCGTTTCATCGGTCTTGGCGAAAAAATGGAGGATTTGCAGGAATTTGACCTGGATAAATACCTCTATGGTTTGTTACTTGGGAGTGCGGAATGAGCGAAGAGGAACTCCTAGGAAAACGCGTTAGGGTCTTGGCTCTATTAGATGCCTATGGGCCGCTTCTAAGCCCCGCTCAGGATAAGGCCCTCACCGGCTATTACCGTTATGACCTCTCCTTGGCCGAGATGGCCGAGGAAGAAGGCGTGTCCCGCGCTGGCGTATATGACGCGATCAAAAAAGGCATCGCCAAACTGGAGGGCTTTGAGGCAAAGTTAGGCCTCGTCGCCTTCAAGGGAAAGGTCGCCAAGATGCTAGACGAAGCAAAGACCGAACCTGACCCGAACAAGAAAGAAAGAATCTACGAAAGACTAAGAAAGGAGATCGAACATGGCATTTGAATCGCTGAGCGACAAATTCTCCGCCCTCTTTAAGAAGATAAGGGGACAATCGCGCCTCACCGAGGCCAACATGGACGAGATGCTGCGCGAGATCCGCGTCGCCTTGCTTGAGGCCGACGTCAATTTCAAAGTCGTCAAATCGTTCGTCACCGACGTGAAGGAAAAGGCCCTTGGCCAAGACGTCTACGCGAAGGTCAACCCTTCCCAGATGGTCGTCAAGATCGTCCATGACGAAATCCAGGCCCTCTTAGGCGAGGAGCAAGCCGAGGTGGCCTTCGTAAAAGGGCTAACGATCGTCATGCTCGTGGGCTTGCAAGGTACCGGTAAAACCACCTCCGCCGGAAAACTCGCCTACCAATTCCAGAACAAACTCGGCAAGAAGACCATGGTGGCCGCCCTCGACATTTACCGTCCTGGCGCCATCGACCAACTCCAAGCCGTCACCGAGAAGGCGGGCGCTTCCTTCTTCTCGATGGGCGACAAAGTGAACCCCGTCGAAATTGCCAAAAAAGCAAAATCGAAGGCGATTGACGAAGGTTTTGACGTATTGATCCTAGATACCGCCGGTCGTTTGCAGATTGATGAAACCCTCATGGGCGAGCTCAAGGCCATCAACCACGAGGTCCATCCCGATGAGGTTCTCCTCCTCGTCGACGCGGCGGCGGGCCAAGACTCGGTCAACGTCGCCAACGCCTTCAATAAGGACCTTCGCCTCTCTGGCATCATCCTGTCTAGACTCGATGGCGATGCCCGTGGCGGCGCCGCGCTTTCGATTAAGTATCTGACGGGTCTTCCCATCAAATACGCCGGCGTGGGTGAAAAGGTTTCTGACCTAGAACCCTTCTATCCCGACCGTATGGCGGACCGCATCCTCGGCATGGGCGACGTGGTCACCCTCGTCGAGAAGGCCAAGGAAGCCATCGACGAAAAGCAGGCCGAAAAAGACGCGAAGAAGATGCTCGAAGGGGAATTCACCCTCGACGACATGCTCCGTCAGATGAAGATGGTCCAAAAGATCGGCAATCTAGGCGCGATAGCCAAACTGATTCCCGGCATGCCAAAATTAACCGACGAGCAGAAGGAGACCGCCGAGAAGGAAATGAAGGTCTTCGAATCCATCGTGAATTCGATGACCCCCTACGAAAGGCGCCATCCCGAAGTCCTTCGCTTCTCGCATAAAAACCGCATCGCGAAAGGCTCGGGTCTTACCAACGCCGACGTCAACAGGGTGCTTCGCAAATACGAGCAATCCAAAGAGATGATGAAGCAGATGAAGCAATATCAAAAAAGCGGACGCATTCCTCCTGGAATGGGCGGAATGGGAGGCTTTGGGAGGTAACTTATGGCCGAAGAGCAGATGATTTACAAGCCCAGGGACATGTATGAGCATTCCCTGAAGAAGCAGTATCACCAAGCCGCGGACGAATACTTCGAGGCATTAGCCACGAAGGCCTCGACCGATAAAGGCGGGAACAAGATCCACTTGAAGGCCCTCGCGGCCGCCCGTGAGGCGGAAGCCCAGGCCGCCAAGAAGGCCAAGAAAGCCAAAAGGCTCGCCACCTTCGTTTTGGTGATCGGCATTTTGCTCGCCCTCGCGATCATCGGCATCTTCTTGATCATCCTCTACGCCAAGAAACTGAAACCCGCGGCCAATAACGAAGCCGCCGCGCTAGAGAAGGCGCACAAGAAGACGATGGACGCCCTCGACGTCTGCTATGCGGACCTAGCGACCCTCAACGCGCTTCTAGACTGGAACATGCCGGCCGACGTCATGGAAAAGGCGACCCCGATCATCGACCTCGACCACGTCTTCTCCCCGCAAAGGCTCGAATATCTTGTCAACCACTATGGCATGACCGAGGATTTGGGCGCCATGACGAGCGTCCTCGGCGTCCAAAGCGGCAATATCCAAGGCAACCCCTTCCTCCTTGTCAAAACGAGGAAATGCGAAATCAAGGACAAGGAATATCAAGGTACCCTCACCATCACCTGGACCGAAACCCGCAGCGACGGCAGAGGCGGCACGACCACCGTCACCCGCAGCGAGACCCTCATCGCCACGATCGAGGAACCCGCCCCCTTCCATGACGACGAGACCGTGTTGATCTTTGGTAACGAAGCGGCCCCGAAACTCCATTTCTCCCGCTTCCCCTCTGGCGTCAGCGGCAAATCCGAGAAGGATATCGACAAGTTCGTTAAGAACAAGATCAAGGAATTCGAAAAGCGCGAAAAGAAGGCCATGAAGACCGGCAAGCAGCCTAACTTCACGGTTCTAGGAAACGATGAATTCGAAGCTCTCTTCGGCGCCCAAGATAGGGACAACGAAGTAGAGTTCCGCCTCCTCTTCACCCCGCTTGCCCAGACCAACATGGTGAGCCTCATCAAGAACCCGGAGCCCTTCGGCGACGACTTCGTGATGTGCAAGGACGGCATGATCAACTCGGTGGCCTCCAGGCACAGCCAAAGCTTCGATTACTCCGCAAATCCCGACTGGTTTGCCGGATATGACTACGAGGCGATGAAGAAGAAATTCGTCGATTATTGCGACGCCTACATCAAAGGCCTCTTCTTCGATTTGGCTCCGCTTCTATCGATTCCCCTCTACCAGATGCATAAGCCGCACGAATACATCTACAAAGACGTTCTCGACTCCAACGTCACCTCCTATGAGCAGGAGGCCGCGGCCAACGCGCTTAACCCCGCTTTATTCAAGCCCGAGAAGGCCGGCGGATGCCCCCTCATCCTCAAAGCGGTCAAATCCTCCAAGGTCGGCAAAGGCGATCAGGTCACCATTAAGGCCATCGGCTATCAGGAGACCCCGCGCGTCACCTACGTTTCCAAGATGGGCGGCGACGGGCGCATGCACCAGGTCCCGGTCCATTGGATCCAATACGACGAGGTCACCAAGACCGATAACATCGGCGTCGAGGAAACCAACGCGAGCAAGCGCGACTACCTCTCTCAGCTAAAAGGCTCCTTGGGGAAGTATCTCCGCTCCGAAGGCGGATCCTCCTTCCAAAAGGGCATCGTCGCCCTCTTCCTAGGCGGCAAAAACGCCTGGTCTCCTTCCGAGGCCGACGGCATCTCTTCTTTATTCACTAAGAAAGAGAATTAAGGTAAAATCTTTGAGAGTCAGTGGCACTGCTGTGACTATCGGTGCCATATACTCTTCGCAAAAGGAGGCAAAACTATGCCAAACGAACTAGACGAAACACAGACCCAATACATCAACCCGGAAGGACGCGAACCCCACGTCATCAACAAACAGATCCCGGTCACCATCACCAAGGGATCCAAGGTGTTCGAATTCTTCCTGTGGTTCCCCCTCATCCTCCCTGGCGTTATCTTCGCCCTCATGAAGCTAAGCGCCCGCGGCTATCTCCAGCAGTGCCAGCAGAAGATCCAGCACGCCGCTTCCACGATCGACAACTACCAGACCCAAAGGGTTATCGTTCTCCAAAACGCCGCTAAGCTCCTCGACAAGGCCATCGACCTCGACAAGGAGACCTTCGCCGAGATCGCCCGTCTCCGTTCCGGCAACTCCGACGAAGCCCGTAACGAACTCCAGGGCAAGCTCGACCAGGTGGCCAACAAGATCAACGTCGCCTTCGAGAACTATCCTGACCTCAAGGCCCACGCCCAGATCGCTTCCGTCATGCAGCAAAACCTCTACCTCCAGCAGGAGATCACCGCTGCCCGCGAGCTCTACAATGACGCTGTCCTACGTTGGAACACCGAGATCTTCGCTTGGCCGACCAAGATGATCGTCGCCGCGAAGCAGGGCTACACCACCCGCATCCCCTTCACCGCCTCTCAGGAGATGAAGGCCAAGAGCGAATCCGTCTTCTTCTAATAGAAGAAAAACGAAAACAAAGAGCACCGAGGATTCCCCCGGTGCTTTTCTTATTTGCCTTTCTTGCGATGTTCTTCCTTCCAGGCTTTGATTTGCTCCAGCCTAGCTTTGTATTTGGATTCAAGGCCTTGGTCGGTTGGCTTGTAATAGGCTTTGTCCTTTAGTTTATCGGGCAAGCAGACGAGGGGCGTGAGCTTTTCCGCGTAATCGTGGGCGTACATATAGTCCTCGCCATAACCCCATTCCTTCATGGCCTTGGTAGGGGCGTTTCTGATCTGGAGGGGGACAGGCTCGGCATAAGTGGAGTTCGCGTCTTTTGCGGCGGCGATATAGGCGACTTCCATCGCGTTCGACTTCGGGGCCATCGCCATGTAGACGACCGCCTGGGTGAGGATGACGTTGCATTCGGGCATGCCGATGTAGTGGCAGGCTTGATAGGCCGCGACGGCGAGTTCTAAGGCGCGGGGGTCTGCTAGGCCCACGTCCTCGGAAGCAAAGCGCACGACGCGCCTAGCGACGTAAAGAGGGTCTTCCCCGGCCTCTAGCAT
>Ga0307907_100029_pt1 | contig 12561 bp, 11 predicted proteins | sample Goafecreptomycin_17_FD_203753 | JGI IMG/M metagenome (GOLD analysis project Ga0307907, IMG submission 203753) | Metatranscriptome of enriched fungal communities from goat fecal pellet, Isla Vista, California, United States - Bagasse, Gen6, Rep 3... ...
AGACTCTCCTCATCTTCGCGAAAAGAATCCTCAAGGCCACGATCATCCCGATCATCGGCATCATCGAGAACTGGGCCATCGGCTCTTATCTCCTCGTTCGCGAGGTTTCGAACTACTCGGGCGAGTGGAGGTTCAGCTTCGATCACCCCGAGGGCTTCCTTCCGTTTCTCTTCTTCGCCTTCGCCTGGATTGCGATGATATGCCTGGTACTGCTTATCATCAGGGAAATTCTCTTTTGGAGAAACGGAATCAGTGAAAGACGCTAGACTATTCATGAAAAAGGGCCCGTTTCCAGGCCCTGATAGAGGGAGGGAGGACACCCGCCTCTTCGAAACCCTTCTCATAGCCCGATAAGGGGGCCGGACCTTCTTGCGGGTCCCCTAAACCGGGCTATAATATAGGTGCAGATCGGGCGGGGGTTACCCGCCTTTTCTCATCACCTACGGATCCCTAGGACCACAAGACAGAGGGACGCGACGACGAGCAGGGTCACTGCAAGTCGAAGCAGGCGTATCAAGCGACCCAGGACGGGCGCCTCCGTTTCTTTCGCGGGGGTCCCGCCGGTTTCCCGGGGAGAAGGCCGACCACCCACTGAGAAGTTCCCCGTTGGCTTTTGCCATTGGTTCACCCCCTGCCTATATATAGGGAGGAAAACCGGAAAAAATGATTCGGGTTTTCGAAACCCCGACGCCATCGGGATTATTTTTTCATCGGCGTTCGGTTTTAGTGGCGGGTCCCCCGAACCGGGCTATAATATAGGTGCAATACTAGGGCGGGGGTTACCCGCCTTTTCTTTGCCTAACGGGTTCAATCTCAAATCTGCTTTGTTGTATGCGCTTTCTTGATATTGCGCCATAAGGCGGGTATATTAATCGGGCATCGCTATATGAAAGATACCTACGTCAGCGCCAAACTCGTCGCGCCCGATCTTATCCGTCTCGTCGTTTTTTCCTCGCTCCCTTGGGAGAGGATCGAGCCCCAGCTCGTAACCGACGGCGTCCCCGGAAAGAAGATGGCCCCGACGAAGCTTAGCACCATGCCCAACATCGCAATCGCCGACTTCAGGCTCCCCAAAGAGCTTGAGCTCGGCCATTCCTACTTCCTCGTCATGCCCCAATACGGGGCGCTCCCGCTTAACGTCGACGAGGCGACCACCTTCCCCGATTTCGACCGCAAATACTTCTATGGCGGCAACGATTTGGGCGCCATCTACTCGAAGGAATCCACCTGTTTCAACCTTTGGGCGCCCTTGGCCTCGAAAGTGGTGCTCGTCTTCCGCAAGGACACGCAGAGCCCGTGGAAGATCCTCGACATGAAGAGGGAGCCTACCGGCGTCTTCCGCCTTGAGATAGGAGGGGACCTCGAGGGTTGGCTCTACCATTATTGGATCACCAATTCCGAAACCGCCCGCAAGGCGACCGACCCCTACGCGAAGGCCTCCACCCAAAACGGCGAGGAATCCGTGGTCGTCAATTTTGACAAGCTCAAAACGGACTTCAAACGCGATCATCTCCCCGTCATGCAATCCTCGACGGACGCGGTCATCTACGAAGCCCATGTCCGCGACATGACGATCGACCCCTCGACCGACATCGTCCACAAAGGCCGGTTCCTCGGCATGATCGAGAAGGGGAGGAAGACCGAAAAGGGCCATCCCGCCGGATTCGATTACCTAAAAGGCCTCGGTTTCACCCACATCCAGTTGCTTCCGATCTACGACTACATCACGGTCGACGAGACCGATCCCTCCACCAAATACAACTGGGGCTATGACCCAGCCCAATATTTCGTGCCCGAGGGTTCCTATGCCTCGGACCTAGAAGACCCCCTCTCCCGCATCAAGGACTGCAAGAGGATGGTGCAGGCCTTCCACGAAGAGGGCATCCGCGTCGTCATGGACGTCGTCTTCAACCACGTCTTCGAATACGAGAAATCCGTCTTCGAGAAGGTCGTCCCCAATTTCTATTTCCGTAAGAGGAATAACGGCAAGATGGCCTCCACTTCGGGCTGTGGCAACGACTTGGCCTCAGAGAGGCCGATGGTTCGCAAGATGATCGTCGACGCCTGCCGTCATTGGATTGAGGAGTATGGCATCGACGGCTTTAGGTTCGATTTGATGGGCATCATCGACGTCGAGACCCTCCAGCAGATCCAAAAGATGGCCCGTTCCCACGACAAATCCTTCCTCCTCTACGGCGAAGGATGGAACATGGGCGGCGAGGTGAAGACGCCTCTAGGCCACATGGGCAACTATTCCCTCATGCCGGAATACGCCTTCTTCAACGATTTCTACCGCGAAAACGGGAAGGCCTATTTCAGCGAGGACATCGGGGCCAAGAACCCCTTCAAAAACGCTTATCTAGGTTCCTGCCTCGACTTCGAGGGCTCCAAGAGGTTCCTCGACGCCACGCAGACCATCAACTATGTTGAATGCCACGATAACGGCACCTTCTTCGACATTCTCGCCCAAAGGAGGCCCGACCTCCCCGAGCAGGAGAGGCTAAAACTCGTCCAAGTCGCCACCGCGGGCGTCCTTTGCTCCTTTGGCATCCCCCTCATCCACATGGGCCAGGAAATCGGCCAATCGAAGTGGGGCGACGAAAACACCTACAACAAAGGCGACGGGTACAACAAATTCTCCTACCGCCTGCTCGATGAGAGGTTCGAAATGGCCCAGTTCGCCATGAAAGCCATTTCCTTACGCCGAAACAACCGCTTCCTCCACCTCTTCGACCCGAGGGTCCTCCTCGACATCGTCGACGTGGTGGAACTAGGCAACGCGATCCGGGTCAAATACATCGAGCCCAACGTCATCGCCCCCTATAAGCAATTCGAGGTCATTATGAACCCGACCTACGAAACTTTGACCCTTCCCGAGGACGCCCCGAAGGAAGTCGTACTCAGCTCTTTCACCCACGGGAAAGGGCCAGGAAGCATCACGGAGATCCCGCCCCGTAGCTTCGTCGTTTTGAAGGCTTAGTGAAGAAGCCTTCCCTAAAGGGAACTTATTGCGCCGCACATTAAACAAGGAGTCTTTTCCGATGCTTTCAAGCGTTTCCATCACCGGCGTTTTGGGCCGCCCTCACGACACCCGTTCCAACGTCCGTTATCTCAATTACGAATCGATGATCCCTAGCCTGGCTGGCAAAACCAAATCCTTCGAGATCCCGGTCATCGCCCCATGCGGCCCCGGCAGCTATTTCATGGCCGCGGAGCAGGGGGCCTATGTCTTCCTAAAGGGCCGTCTCGACTTCGACGAGGAACTAGGTCTAGCGCTGATCCACGAATTCGACGAGTTCCTTTCCTTCCCTAGCCCCAAGAAAAGCCAAAAAGCGGGAAAGTAGGGGATTTCCCTTCCTAGTATTCAAAACTAGGTGTATGCTTTTTGCATGGCTAAGGTTTTGAAATGGCTTCGTCTCGCCCTGATCGTGGGGCCCGCCATCCTTTTCGCATACTTCGCCTGGATGGTCCGCTATTCCAACCATCCCGAAAAATACCCCCTAGAACTCCGTTATAGGAGGGTCAGGAAGCTTTTGTTCAAAATTCTCCGCCACCTTAGGCTCTCCCTTACCCTAGAAGGGGTAGAGAAGCTTAACGATGGCAAGCAGAAGATCGTCGTCGCCAACCACCTCGGCATCTTCGAGCCTTTGATGCTCATCGTGCTTTCGCAAAAGCCGATCTCCTTCATCGCCAAGAAAGAGAACAAGAAGAAACCTTTCGTCGGGCGCATCATCACCGCGATCGACGGGGTCTACATCGATAGGAAAGACCCCCTTTCCACCCTCCGCGAATTCAGGCGCCTCGCCAAGAAGATGCCCGAAACCGGCTGCTCCTACGTGATCTTCCCCGAAGGCACCAGGAACCGCCATAGCGACAGCGTCGACCTCCTTCCGACCCACGCGGGTTCGCTTAAACTCGCCGCGATGACCAAGCTCCCGATCCTCACCTTGGCCCATTTCGGCTCGGAGAGGACCCTCGAAGGAAAATGCAATTGGCGTTCCTACCCCGTTCAGTTCTCCTTCCTGAGCATGACACCGTCTATCGAGGACAAGGACACTGTCCCCTTCATGGCGGAGGTCGAGAAGGAACTGATCGCCAAGGTCCGAGAGATGCGCCAAATCGACAAAGAATACCTTGAGCAAGGCAAAAACCGCCATAAAGCCGATAAATGGTGGAGGCGCGAGGGCCTTTGCTCTATACTTGCTTCCGAATGAGAGGCATGAGGCAAAGGAAACCGGGCGGGGGCTCCCTCGTCAAGACCGTCGGCACGGCGATAATCATCGCCGGGCTCATTTCCTTTGCCGCCATGTTCTTCCCGCTGCAGAAGGCGTTCCCCCAAGGAGGGGACGCCCTTTCCTACTACCTTCCCTGGTGCCTTGCCTATGGCATCGTCTCCGTTTCGATGGCGGGCTATGGGATGGCCGCGCTTCTATATTCGGAGGAACAAAAAAGGAGGTTCAACTTCGCCTCCTGCGTGGTCGGCATCGTTGCGGGCGGCCTATTGATCGCCGAGAGCCTGCCGATCGTCATCGTTTTGCGTGAGGTCGAGTTCTTCATCTGTCTCGCCCTCATCGGGGTTTGCCTCATCGTGATCGCGGTGATGGGCGTCCTTTCCTATAAGGAAGCGTCCGAATAATCCCTTCTTAGTCCCTTGGGGTAGTGGTTCTTGCCTCTTCCTCCCGAAACCTTGACCATTCCTAGCGCGAGCCCATGGTAGAACACCGGGTAGGCGCCTTTTTCTTTGTCGAGGGGGATTTCCTCGCCTTTAAGGTAAGCGATGGCCTGCTCTTTGGTCAGTTCGATTCCTTCCTTTAGGGCACGGGCGTAGGCAAAAGAAGGCATGAAGGGTTCCTTGTCCGAGCCTAGATGGAGGCCATATCGAAGCAAGGAAAGGCCCTTCACGGGGACTAGCAGGGGGAGGGAGTAAAACTCCCCGTCTTTCTCCAAAAAGTCGCAGGAAGGGTCGTAATAGGGCCCCAAAAGGGCTTTTGTCTTCGGCTTAGGTTCTTCCTTCCTTTCCCTTTTGGCTTCTTTCGTCCCCGGCTTTTCGAGCAGGCAAAGGAATTGTCCCTCCCCTTCGTAACGCGAGGGGAATAGGTGCGCCGCGCCTTCTAAATCGGGATGGGAATAGAAACTAGGATGGCGGATTGGGAGTAGTTTCGCCTCGGGGTGGTTGCTTAGCAAATCCAAGACGACTTCCTCATCCTCCTCATAGGAGAAGGAGCAAGTGGAGTAGAGGAGCCTTCCCCCGAGGGAAAGGATCGAATAGGCCGTTTCGATGAGCTCTTTTTGCAAAGCGGAAAGCCTCTTCACCTTGTCGATCGACCAATCCGCCTTGGCTTCGCTATTTTTCCTAAACATGGCAGAGCCGGAGCATGGCGCATCCAAAATGACCGCGTCGAAATAGCCCTGATAGTGCTTCTTGCTTAGTCTAAGGTCACCTGAGGTGACGACGATGTTGCGTCTGCCCATCCTCTCGACGTTGCCGGAGAGCTCCTTCGCCCTAGGGTAGGAGATGTCATTGGAAAGGATCGCCCCTAGGTTCTCCATTAAAATGGAGCAATGGATCGATTTCCCGCCTGGGGCGGCGGCGATGTCGCATACCCTCATGCCGGGTTTTGGGTCTAGATAATGGGCGACCGCCATCGAGGAGGGGTCCATGATGTAGAAGGCCCCTAAGTCGAAGGGCAGGGATTTGCCTAGGTCGTATTCTTTCTTGTCGTAAAGGAAGGCGTGGGGGATGAAAGGATGTTTCCGCAAATGGGGATAAAGGGAAAGGAGCGTGTCCTCCTCCATTTTCTCGGGGTTAAGGAGCAAAGCGTGCACGCTTTCTTCCTTTTCCAAGGCAAGAAGCAGGTCATCGACCTCCTTTTCGGGAAAATGGGCGAGAAGATGCTCCCTGAAATCCATGGGGTCATCTTAGGCCATAGAAGGAAAGGATGTCAATTTTTCCTACGGAAGGTTATGATTTTCCCATGAGAACCGTAGACATAATCGAAGCCAAGCGCGACGGCCGCGCGCTCACGAAGGAGGAAATCGACTTCTTCGTCAAAGGATACACGGCCGATGAAATCCCCGATTACCAAGCCTCCGCCCTCGCCATGGCCATCCTTTTCCGTGGAATGAACAAGGACGAAATCGCCTATCTTACCGATGCGATGATGCATTCGGGCGACACGATCGACCTATCCGCGATCGAGGGCATCAAGGTGGATAAGCATTCCACCGGCGGCGTCGGCGACAAGACCTCGCTCGTCCTGGGGCCCCTCGTCTCCGCTTGCGGAGCCAAGCTCGCCAAGATGAGCGGCAGGGGGCTAGGCCATACCGGCGGTACCCTCGACAAGATGGAATCCGTCCCCGGGATGAGGATCGGATTAAGCGAGAAGGAATTCGTCGACCAGGTCAACCGCATCGGCATCTCGATCATCGGCCAAACCGCCAAGATCGACCCCGCCGACAAGAAGCTCTACGCCCTCCGCGACGTCACGGGAACCGTCGAATCGATCCCGCTCATCGCTTCCTCCATCATGTCCAAGAAGCTCGCCTCGGGGAGCGACGCCATTTTGCTCGACGTCAAATTCGGTTCGGGCGCCTTCATGAAGAACATCGATTCGGCCCGCGAACTCGCCAAAACCATGGTCGAGATCGGCGATTCGCTCCATCGCGACACGCGCGCCATCTTGACCGATATGGACGAGCCCTTGGGTAGGGCCGTTGGCAACTCCCTCGAAGTCAAGGAAGCCATCGCCACCCTTAAGGGTGAAGGTCCCGAGGACCTCGTCGAACTCGTCAAAAGGGCCGGCGGCATCATGCTAAGCCAAGCTAAGGTTGCCCCCTCCGTCGAAGAGGGCGAGAAGATGATCCTTAAGGCCATCGACGACCGCTCGGGCTTCGAGAAGCTCTGCGCTTTGTTCGAGGCGCAGGGAGGGGACGTCTCCTATATCCGCGATCCCTCCAAGTTCCCTCTCGCCTCCCATATCGAGGAAATCAGGGCCAAAAAAGGCGGCTATGTCGAAAGGATCGATTCCTTCGGCATCGGCGTCGCGGCCATGAAACTCGGCGCGGGACGCGCTAAGATGACCGACACCATCGACATGGCGGCCGGCATCATCCTCTGCAAGAAGGTGGGGGACGAGGTCAAGGAAGGCGAGGTTTTGGCCTACGCCCATACGAATAAGACCGACGTTGAAGAGGTCTATAAGGAGATTTCGGATTCCTTCATCATCTGCAAGGAGAAAGTCCCCGCTCACACCGTCGTCCACGAATACATCGCCAAATGAAAGTCGTCGTCCAAAGGGTCCTAAGCGCCTCCGTCCTCATTGAGGGGAAGGAGGTTTCCTCCATCGGGAAAGGGGTCCTTTTGCTCGTGGGCCTAACGCCAGGGGATACCCCGGAAATCGCCGATAAGATGGCGGAAAAGATCGCCAAGATGCGCATTTTCGAGGATTCCGAGGGCAAGACGAACCTTTCCCTGTCCGCGGTGAGTGGAGAAATCCTTTCGGTCTCCCAGTTCACCCTTTACGGGTCTCTCAAAGAAGGCAATCGCCCAAGCTTTGTCGAGGCGATGAAAGCCGATGAGGCGAGGACCCTCTACGCCTATTTCCTAAAGAAGATGCAATCGGTTTACCCCAAGACCCAAAATGGGGTCTTCCAGGCCGACATGAAGGTAAGCCTCGTCAACGACGGCCCCTTCACCCTCGTCCTCGATTCCAAGGAGCTATGGCCATGAAGGTGCTCGTCGGACTTAGCGGCGGGGTCGATTCGGCCGTCGCCGCGTATTTGCTGAAGCGGGAAGGGCACGAGGTCTCAGGCGGTTTCATGCGCAACTGGGACGCCCTCGCCAATAACGACACCCTTGGCAACCCAACCCTAGGTCAGGCCCAGTGCCCCCAGGAAGTCGACTATTACGACGCGGTAGAGGTCGCAAAAGCCCTCAATATCCCATTGCTACGCCAGGATTTCGTCAAGGAATACTGGGACAATGTCTTCTCCTTCTTCCTAAGCGAATACAAAAAGGGCAGGACCCCCAATCCCGACGTCTTTTGCAACAAATACATCAAGTTCGACGCCTTCCTTGAATTCGCTAGGAAAAACGGCTTCGAGGCCATCGCGATGGGACATTACGCGAAGAGAGGAACCGACGGGAAGGGGAACCCGCGTTTATTCAAAGCGGACGACCGCAACAAGGACCAGACCTATTTCCTTTGCCAGATCTCCAAAGAGCAACTTTCCTCCTGTTTGTTTCCTTTAGGAAACATCGATAAGCCGAAGGTCAGGGGAATCGCCCATTCCCTCGGTCTAAAATCGGTCATGGACAAGAAGGATTCGACCGGTGTTTGTTTCATCGGGGAACGCCATTTCAAACAGTTCCTCCAAAACTACATGCCCGCAAAACCCGGCAAAGTCGTCCTTCTCCCCAAAGGCAAGGAAATCGGCACCCATTCGGGCGTCTATTTCTACACGATCGGCCAGCATAAGGGCCTAGGGATCGGCGGCATCAAAGGCGAGGAAGAAGGCGGATATTGGATCGTAAGGAAAGACGTCCCAAACAACATCCTCTACGTTTGCCAGCCTAAGGACCGTTACCTTCTGACATCGACTAGCTGCAGCCTCTCCCATTTGAACCTGCAGGGGGAAGTGGAGGGCAATGACATCGAAGTGGGGGTCAAGTTCCGTTACCGCCAGGCCGACCAACCCTGCGTCCTCCATATCAACGAAGACGGCTCGGCCACCCTCCATTACGAAGACCATCCCGTCGAGGCGGTCACGCCTGGGCAAATCGCGGCGATCTACGTTGGCGACATGCTTTTAGGCGGGGGCATCATCGAGGAGGTCTACCGCGAAGGCAAGCGCGTCGACGCGGAGTGATCTTTTCCCCACTTTTATTTATATAAAACGAGCCCTATAATTAGGCCCATCGGGAACCTGCCACTCCCCCTTATGCGGGCAATGCCGCCGTGGTAACGCGTTAAGTTAGCAACTAAGAGCACCCGTTTCGGTGAAGAAGGATGGTACCGCGCCTCAAGGCGTTCCTTCGTCGGGGGTGTTTTATTTTTTTGGAGGTAACCCACATGAAACCGTTAAAAGGAAGGGAGATCCGCAGGAGATGGATCGAGTTCTTCGAATCGAAGGGACATCGCTACATCCCAGGCGTGAACCTGATCCCGCAGGGCGATAAGTCCTTGCTTTGGGTCAACGCCGGCGTCACCGGACTCAAGAAATACTTCGATGGGAGCGAGATTCCGCCTTGCCGCAGGATCGTCAACGTCCAGAAATCAATCCGCACCAATGACATCGAAAACGTCGGGTTTACCGCCCGTCACCACACGTTCTTCGAGATGCTTGGCAATTTCTCGATCGGCGACTATTTCCGCGACGAGGTCATCCCATGGGCATTCGAGATCCTCACTAGTGAGGATAAGGGTTTCGGGCTTGATCCCGATAAGCTCTACATCACCTATCAGCCAGATGACAAAGCCACCCTCGAACTCTGGGTCAAATGCGGCATGGCCCGCGACCACATGATCCCCATGGAAAGCAACTTCTGGGAGATTGGCGAAGGCCCCTGCGGCCCCGACACCGAAATGTTCTACGATAGGGGTGAGGAATATGACCCCAAGGGCCTAGGCGTCAAAATGCTCCGCGAGGACATGGAGAACGACCGTTACATCGAGATCTGGAACATCGTTTTCAGCCAATATAACTCCGTGGCCGGGGTAGAAAGGAAGGACTACAAGGAACTTCCCTCTAAAAACATCGACACCGGCTCGGGCCTAGAGAGGATCGCCTGCATCCTTCAAGGCACCAAAACCAATTTCGAAACCGACCTCTTCATGCCGATCATCGAGGCCACGAAGGCCCTTTGCGGCAAACCATATGAAGGGGAGAACCTCAAATCCTACAGGGTCATCGCCGACCACGCGAGGTGCCTTACCTTCGCTTTGTCCGACGGAGCCTATTTCTCCAACGAGGGCAGGGGTTACGTCTTAAGACGTATCATCCGCCGTGCGATGCGCTATGGCAGGAAACTAGGCGTCGAAAAGCCCTTCATGCACGAACTGATCGGCGTCGTCGCCAAGGAATACAGCGATTTCTACCCCGAGCTCCTTTCCAAGAAGGAACTCGTCTCCAAGATGGTCCTCGCCGAGGAGGAGAAGTTCATCAAGACCCTATCCTCGGGCGAAGAGATCCTCCGCGAGGCGATTGAGGGCAAAAAGGTCCTCGAAGGCCCCCTTGCCTTCAAACTCTACGATACCTTCGGCTTCCCCCTCGACCTCACCGTCGAGATCTGCCAAGAAGCCGGCGTCGAAGTCGACGTCGAGGGCTTTAAGGCCAAGATGGAGGAGCAAAGGGAGAGGGCCAGAAACGCCCGGGGTGAGGCGCAAAGCTTCGCCAAGCAATCCAAGGACCTCATGGAATTCAAGGAACCCTCGACCTTCGATTACGAACACCTCGACCTTGAAAGCGAGGTCATCGGCACTTTCATCGATGGCGAAAAGGCCGATGAGATCACCGAAGAGGGTGAAGTTGCCTTTAGGCAAACCCCCTTCTACGCCGAATCCGGCGGCCAGGTCAGCGACCTAGGAAGGATCGAAAGCGAGTCTTTCTCCGCCCAGGTCATCGGGGTCAGGAAAGCCCCCTCTGGCCAGCACCTCATGCACGTCAGGGTGGAATTTGGAAGCCTCAAAGTAGGGGATAAGGCCGTCCAAAAGGTCGACCCCCTCAAGAGGACCCTCACCGCGAGAAACCACTCCGCGACCCATTTGCTTCACGCCGCAATCGGCGAGGTGCTTGGCACCCACGTCGACCAAAAGGGCTCCTTCGTCAACCAGGATTACCTCCGTTTCGACTTCTCTAGCCTTTCCAAGATCTCCAAGGAAGACCTAAGGAAGATCGAGGACAAGGTGAACCTCCTTATCGCCGAGGGCATCGAGGAAGAGACCAAGGTCCTCCCCATCGAGGAAGCCAAGAAACTAGGCGCCGAGATGGAATTCTCCGAGAAATACGGGGACGTCGTCCGTGTCGTCTGCTTTGGCGACTATTCCCGCGAATTCTGCGGCGGCACCCACGTGAAGAACACCTCCGAAATCGGCGTGTTCGCGATCGTGAGCGAAGGCGCGGTCTCTAGCGGCGTGCGCCGCATCGAGGCCAGGACCTCCTTAGGGGCCTATTCTTACCTAAGGGACCGTTCCTTCGTCCTTTCCTCCGTTTCGGAGGAAGTCGGGAACCCCGCGGATAGCCAGCTCACTGCGAGGGTCAAGGGCCTTAAGGCCGAAATCGCCGCCAAAAACAAGGAACTAGAGGCCGTCAAAGCCAAACTCGCCTCCGCCTCCGCCAAGGCGATGGATGAGGAATTCGTCGAGGTCGGTGGGGTCAAACTCCTCGCCAAGATCATCGAAGGGGCCGGCAGGAACGACCTCATGAAGATCGGCGATAGCCTCAAGGTCAAATACCCCGATTGCCTCCTCTTCCTCGTCGGGAAGGGGGAGGGCAAATCCTCCGTCGTCGCCTTTGCCTCCGGCCTAGGCGCGAGCAAACTTGGCGCCAACGGGGCGCTAAAGGAAGCCGGACCCTACCTTCAGGGCTCTGGCGGCGGCCGTCCCGAGATGAGCCAAGGCTCCGCTTCCGACTTAAGCCGCTTCTCCGAGGCCATTGAGGCCATCAAGGCGAAACTCGCCTAAGAAAGGACCCACCATGATCGAAATCAAGAACGAAAACGACTTTGTCGTTACCGACGAATCCGGCCAAGAAAAGTTGATGAAGATCCTCTTCTATTTCCATAACGACGAGAGGAACCGCGACTACTATTTCATCTACGAGGAAAGTAACCCGGACGAACTCGTCGTCGTCGCCACTGAGGATGGCAAGTCCATGGCCAGCATGAGCGATGAGGAATACGACGAATGCGAACAGGTGCTCGCCGCCTACGACGAAGACCCCAAAATCGCGGAAGCCAAATAAGAACCCGCTCTTGTTAGGCACTAGCCTAAAGAATATAATCATCACCGCCGAGAGGAATTAACCATGCCCGAGAAGAAAATCATCCTAACCAAAGAGGAACGCGCCCAACTTGAGAAGGAATACCGCGACCTCATCGACGTCCAACGTCCCGACGTCATAGAGAAACTCCAACTCGCCCGTAGCCAAGGCGACCTTTCCGAAAACGCCGACTACGACGCGGCCAGGGACCGTCAGGCCCAAATTGAAGGCCGCATCGCCGAGATCGAGCAGATCTTCAATAACTCCGTCGCCGCGGAGGAAAGCTCCAGCAACCGTTCGAAGAAGATCTCCATCGGCGACGTCGTCACCTTCCTAATCCGCGAGACCGGTGAGGAAGTCACCGTCAAGATCGCCGGTAACATCGGCGCGGACCCGATGGCCGACCTCCCGACCGTCTCCAACGAATCCCCGATCGGCAAGGCCCTCCTAGGCGCGGAGCCCGGCAAAATCGTTCTCATCGAGTCGGTCGAACCCTACGAAGTCGAAATCCTCAAATCGAGCCGTAAGTAAGATACCATCGAAAGAATTTGGCCCTTCGCGGGCCTTTTTCTTTGCCCGAAG
>Ga0307907_100030_pt1 | contig 12308 bp, 1 predicted proteins | sample Goafecreptomycin_17_FD_203753 | JGI IMG/M metagenome (GOLD analysis project Ga0307907, IMG submission 203753) | Metatranscriptome of enriched fungal communities from goat fecal pellet, Isla Vista, California, United States - Bagasse, Gen6, Rep 3... ...
ACGAAAATTACAGAAATTACTGAAATTACTGATGTACCAAAATTGAAAGTTTATCTTTGTAATACTTTTGGTATATGTTCTCAAGTTGATGGTTTTATTAAAAAAGATGAAATATATTACAAAATAACAAATTCTAGTCCAACTGAAATTACTGAATCTTTGTCAGATACTTGTACTATTAATAATCTACTTAAAGGTGGAAAGCTCTGTATCACTGAATCTAATAATGATGCTATTAACTTCATAAATAATAACACTATTAGTTATTATATGACTTATGATGGAACAAATTATAAATTAGTCATTGCTAAAAAGAATTTATTTATAGTAGCCCCCACTAGTAGCACCGGTGGATCACTCAATTTAATTAATTTAAATGATGCTACTATAACGGATTTAGCATCAGGAACAATAACATCTGATGATCTTCCTTATTTAGCTCTTTTTAGTTGTCAAACCACTAATAAAATATGTAAAAGAACTTATGGTTATATTAAGATGGGAAATAGTGATTCATCTAAATACTACACTATTGACGCAAATGGTCTTGAAAAAAATACAGAGTTTATAAGTAATATCTCTTCATGTGATCAAACAGATATAGGTAAATTAGACACATCAGGAAACCTTTGTATTAAGGATGAAAATTCTCTAAATACATATACTGGGTCCTTAAGCCCGTCCGAATCTTATATTATGTACAATAATAATAGATCTGTATTTTCTGACTTAACTGATATAAATATCTATATAACTTCCACTAGTAATGCTTTTTATCATGATAAATTTGTAGATGTTTCAACAGATGGTGGTGTAAAATTATTCCAATCTAATAAATTAATTAGCCCCAATTCCATTAGTAGTAATGAAGAGTTATCCTTATACATCTGTAATACAGAAGGTATTTGCCTTCAAGCAGAAGGTTATGCCAATGATAATACAAATTATTATAATATTAGAATTTCTGGATCAAAAGGAATGGAAAACGCTGATTTTGTTAATGAATGCTCGGAAGAGAGTACTGGTAAATTAAATTCGAATCAAAAATTTTGTACTGGAGGTACAAAGAGTGAAAATTACCCAGATAAAGTAAAAAATTACATTATTTATGAAGTTGATACTAAACCTAGATTAGTGAAAACTGCATCAGGACTGATCGCAAAAGTAGAAATAACAGAGCATCCTTATGATGGTCTCAATATTTATAGGATCGAAAGTTCAATATCGAAATTTAAATCTTTTGATAAAGAAATAGAAACAGAAACTCTGACAAATCTCTATTTTTTCAATTGCAATCTCAATGGTACTGTTAAAAAATGTCAACAAACCTATGGTTATTTGAAAGGAGCAAATACCATTTATGAAATAAATTTCAATGGAACTAAATCAGCTACTACATCAGAAAACTGTACTTCTGGAACAATTGGAAGTATTGCTTCTGAAACAGTCAATAATGCTACATCAAATAAATTTTGTCTAAATACTGAATCCAAGAATGTTGATTTCACAGATGAAGGTATATATGTTATTGATACCGTTGCTAATAATGTATTTACTGATAGTACTAATAATTCGATTGTAACCAATTCCACATCCAATGTTATCTTCTATGATAATTTCTATAGAGGTAATGAAATTTTACTCACCGCTTCCAATATTGTTATTGAAGTTGGAGATATAACTACAGAAAATGATACAAAATTAAAAGTTTATAGCTGTGAAATTTCAGGTATTTGTAGTCTAGAAGGAGGTTTTGTTACCAATGGAAGTGGAAACTACTATTCCATAAGTAAAGATAGTCAATCCAAGAAAATTGACCAATTAAAAAATTCTTGCAATGGCAATATTGGTGAATTAATCACAGAAGGAAAATTATGTATTAATGATAATGACAATGAAGCTGTCGCATTCTTAACTAATATTAATGAAAAAAAAAATTATATTGTTAAAGGAAAAGAAGGGGAAATAAGTAATTTAAAATTTATTACTTCAATACCAAATATGTTTTTGATAAGTAGTATTGAAGGTCTTACGAAAGGAGTAAATTTAGTGAATAATAAAATTTCAAAGAAAGTGAAACCAACTGATGACAATTTAGATATACCAAATCTTGCACTATACTATTGTATTGAAATTAATAATAATAGTTCAGATTTATCTTGTAAAAAAACTACTGGCTATATTAAGATTAATGATAATGGTAATCAAAATTTTTATTCTATTGGCTGGAATGGTAATAATGATTTCGTTACTCCAAACAATGTGTGTTCACCTGGTTTAGTTGGGCAATTAGGAACTTCAGATAAGCTTTGTCTTGGTAGTTTTGAAGGGGAATTAAGCCAAACAGATCAATCAATAACTTATATAATAAAACCTCCCATCTCTGGTTCTGTATTTGCGAACATATCCGATGAAAATATTTTAATTTATGCTGATACCAATTCTTTTGTTTTTGAAAATATTGTTGATATTTCAAACAATCATGGTGTGAAATTATTTGATTCCAATAAATTAATCGACACTAATGATACTCCTTCTTCTGAAAGTGCCTTTTCTCTTTTTATCTGTAAAACTGAAGGTGTCTGTACAGGGGCGGAAGGTTATACATATATTAATAACAAATATTATAAAATTCAAACTTCAGAGTCATCAGAAATGAACGATAGTGATTATATAGATAGTTGTTCATTAAGTAATGCTGGTAAATTAGAAAAAAATGAAAGAAAATTTTGTATTGGTGATACAGATAGCATACCATTCCCAACAAGTTATAAAAATTATATTATTAACGAAGATGGAACATATAAATTTGTCAAAACGATAGAAAATATAATTGCTAAAATATCATTGAAAGATAACGATGGCACTAGTATTATAGATGAAAGTCATCTAGAAGATTTAAATTTGATTGATTGTGAAAAAGCAAAAATTATTAACATATCTGATGATAATTTAAAAGCTTCTTTATTAACTCCCAATATTAGTAATTTGGCCCTTTTTAGATGTGAAAATAATGATAAAATATGTAAACAAACTTATGGTTATTTGGTTTCCAGTGATGTTGATGATGAAAAAATATATTATTCTTTTGCTGTTGGTGCTGCAAATGGGATTACCTTAGACAGTTTTGCTTCAGAACCAACCTGTGGTGATACAGATTTTGCAAAAATACAAAAAAATGGGGGAGAACTTTGTCTTAATAGTAGTATTAAACTTTCAATAAATGATAGTAATATTTATTCTATATCAACAGAAAAAGAAAGTATATTTTCCAAAGCAAGTACTACTAAACAAAGTGTAATTGTTAGATCAAATGGTAGAGCCTTTTATTTGGATAATTATTACAAGGAAAAAGGAGTGAATCTTTTTGTTTCCAACACTAAAAGTGAAGCAACCTTGGTGACTGATGAAAGCATTAATAATGCTTTACTTTGTACATGTACTAGAGAAGGTATTTGTACGAACATTGAAGGCTATGTCAAACATGATAATACATACTATAAAATTGTAGATAGTAATCAATCAACAAAAAATGGTCTAGTATCGGATGATAATTTTGGAACCAAATGCTCCACTAGTAATGATGGCTTAAAATTACTTTCCTATGGAAAACTTTGTCTCGGCATGGAAAGTATAGAATTCTTTTCGGAGGATAAAAAAGGATATTACATCGGTTTTTTAGGTGGTGACGCTAAATTTATACGAGCTATCAAAAATATATTTACAATAGAAGCCTTGACTGATAACGCTCTTTCGGATGGTGCAAATTTAGTAAATGTGGAGACTACATCTATTGTGACTACACCTGCAATTGCTGATATTACCCCAGTATTAAAGAACTTGTTGTATTTTAATTGCGATATGACTAATTCAGTTTGTAAACAAACTGTGGGGTATTTAAAAGCTAATGATGCTACTACTTCTAGTGGTTATTACGCTATCTATAATTCCAGTGATTTTAATGATGAAGTTGCGTCGTTTTGTACATCGAATAATATAGAAGAAAACGGGAAGTTGACCAATGATGGAAAACTCTGTTCAGGAAAGGTTTCGATTGAATTGAATACATCAGCTTCAAATTATATTATATCTAAACCAAATGATTCTACTCCATTTAAAAGTAATAGTGGTGAAATTATTATAGTGAGTGCCACAAATACTAATATTATTCTAAATAATCTTTATGGCGATGCTGGACCAAATCTCATTAACAAAGAAGGAATGGTGGAATATAAATTATCATCAGGTATTGATGCTGATATAGTTGAAAAATTGTTGCTTTTAAACTGTGGAAGAAATGGTATATGCCTTTCAAATACCGGCTACATTACCGATGGTAATAAATATTATGAAATAAAAAATAAAATTGAAGATAACCCTTCTTCTCTTAATAAAAATAAGGAATGCACATTCAGTGAGAATATTGGGGAAATTAATAGAGGACATGAACTTGTCATCGATAATGATGAAAGTATACCATTTCTTTCAGATAATGAAAAAGCTGATTATGTTATTAAAGAAGGAACATTATTGATTCGTGCAATTCCTGGTATTTTTTCTATAGGTAATATTATCAATCCTCTAAATGAAATTGGATTATATGAGGTTATACGTGATAGTGCAACAGCTTTCAAATTACCAACTATCTCAGATGAAATTGAAGAAGGATTAAGTAGTCTGGGATTGTATGATTGTGACGAAAATAAGATTTGTAAACAAACCTATGGTTATTTAAAATCTACCAATAATGACCCTGGTTATTATTCTTTAAGTATTAATGGTACAACTGAAAGAATTGTACCAGATAGTACTTGTAATGAATTTGGTCTTATCAAGAATTGGAAACTTTGCTTAAAAGATAATGATTCAATTGAAGTAACTAATGGTAATATATATATAATTGATGCCACTAAGGGTAGTGTATTCAGTGAAAGTACACCAAATTCATATGTCATGTTGAAAGCAAAGTCAAATTCATTGACATTAAAAATTATGGATAATAGTTACCATGTCAGTAAAAATGATGGAAATGTTATCACAGCAGCCAGTGGAAGTGATCTTGAAAATTATAACGGAAGTGTTGGTATTTATGGATGTGAAAGAAAGTCAAGTACTTGTACATTGATATCTGGATATGCTATATTTAACTCAAAATATTATATTTTTAAAGAAAATACATTAGGAGCCACTGAGTATACGACTATAAGTGAGATTGATTCTACAAAGCCTAACTACTGTCAAAACAACATAGGACTTATTGTCACAGAATCAAGCAAATATTATCTTTGTTTAGGAGATGAAATTAGTGTTGAACTTTCTCAGGGTAATGATGGAAATTATATTGCTTTTGAGGCTGTGGCAACTGGAAGTCCATTAGAAGCTAAAAAAATGATTAAATATTCAAATGAAAGTTCTGTTAGTTATATTGTTAATGATAAATATTTTGAAGGAAAGGATAGAAATTATGTAATTAAAGTTCCAAATTCTAATCTTAGTCCTCAAGAAAATTACTATCTCTACCTTTCAGATAATGGTAGCTACTCTCTTAATGATGAAAGAAGTATTGGAGCATATAAACAATTGAATGAAGGAAATATCTATGAAGATATTTCTTCAGAACTTTCATGTGAAGATAGCGTTTATCTCTTCTTTTGTGAATCAGGAGAATGTATTGAAACTATTGGTTATATGAATATTGATAGCATAATGTATACAAATGATAATACATCTGGAAAATGGGAAGAAAGAGAAAAAACAAATAACTGTTCACCATTAGAATATAATTATGTTAGTTACGATGGCTCACAACTGAAGGTATGCATGAGAAATGATAATGGCAATGCATATTCGGTAGTGGATCAAAGTAAGGATTATATGATAGCTATAGGATCAACAAATAGTTATCAAAAATTTATTGGTAATTCCGGATCATCAATCATTGGAAAACCAGATGAAAAGGATGGCTATTATCTTATAAAAGAAAATATTATAATTACTGATACAAGCGAAGAAAGTAATATTATTGTCATATGTCAAAATTCAGAATGTACTATCATAAAAGCTGAAGATGGTTATTATCCAGATGCTAATGGAAATGCTGTTATCCATTGTACAAGCGAAGGCGAAAATATTACCTGTAAATTGGAAATAGTAAATAAATCATCTACATTTATTGATGCAGGCGACACAAGTCATTTAATTTATTGTGAAGTGGATACTGATAATAAAGTTTATTGTTCTTCATTTGAAAGTAATGCAAGTGAAGAAAAGCAGGAACATTATGTAAGCGGTGATGAAAAACTTATAACCTGTACTTTCAATGGAGAGAAACCGGAATGTGTCATTGAAGGTAGTACTTTTAATGGATACTTTATAGATTCTGCACCACAACAAAGTACAGATAAAAAAATTATTAGATGTGCTGACCTTATTTGTGAAGAAATAAAAATAAGTGAATTAAATTTAACTGGACCTGGAAGTCTTAAAAATGATGCTGATGGTATTTCAATAGAAATCAATAAAAGTACTTCTATCAAAGTAGAAATTGGATGCGAAACAAGTTATCAATCCATTGATGTTGAAGGTAATGTATTCCCGGGGGTCCATGAAAAAAGTACAATTTCTGTTAAAATTGATAAAGACGGTAGTATTATTTATCTTGAAGATACTTCATTGGAAACTTGCGAAAGCAGTTGCACAAATGAAGTTTATTGTTGGGATTCTCAAAATAATAAAATTCAAACCGAAGTTAATCAAGTTTGTGAAAATATCAATGGAAAAAATCATGTAGAACTTACTGAAGCTGGAAAAGCCATTCTATTTTATGATAATAATGGAAAAAATATTGAAGAGCCTACTATGGATACACCAAATATTATGGCTTATCAGTGCACTTTTGTGGAAGGTGAGAATTTACCCCAAGAAAAATGTATCCTTGTTAAGGGATATCTTATATCTAAAGATAATAAAATTCTTCAATGTAATGGATGGAAGCGGGAAGGATGTACCATTGTAGAAAATTCAGGTCCTTGTGTTGATGGAGATGAAGGAAGATTAGGAGAAGGAGATAATGGTAAAGAGGTTTGTTTCGGTAAAAATTTAGGAGTTCCTCTTCCAACAAAAGAAGATGAAGTAAGATATGTAGCATTTCAAGTTAATAATGTTAAAAATAATAATGTTAATGAAATTTACGGTAAGAATAAAGGAGAAATTGTTTTCCTTGCTTTAACTAAAAATTCAGTATTAGTAGCAGAAGACTCTGAAGCCATTAATGAAGGTATATATTTGAATTGGAGTGCTAAAAGCTTAGATGATGGTTTAATTGATTGTACTGTAAAAGGTAGTATTGAAGAATGTGATATAAAAGCTGGATTAGGATATTATCTTGATGTTAGTTCTTTATTTAAAAAAGCGGAAAAACAAAGAAAAAGAAGTAATGAAAACGATTCCTATAATTGGTTAATTAAATGTGAAAAAGGAACTAAATGTCAATTAATCTCACTGAATAAAGGTTATTATATAAATGCTGATGTTTCAAATGAGCTTCCTAAAGCATTAATTAGATGTCCTGATGAAACATATTGTATTGCTTATGATGGAAATCCAAACGATATATATATAAATAATGATGATAGTAAGCTTATTCAATGTAACTCGGATAAATGCTTAAGTGTTACTGAAAATACAAATATGTTAGGTAATAGTAATATTCCTACTTATTTTAAAAATGCTGACGAAGCGGCTGATGATTCATCTATTCTGATTAAATGTTCAGGTACTTGTATAACAATATCAGCTGAAAGTAATAGTGTTTTTCTTAATGGTAACCTTAAGGTAGATATCACAAATGATAATGGTGAAAGTGGAAAACCTTTAATTATTTGTTATAATAAAAGCTATAGCGGAACAGATGCTTCCTCAATAGAATGTAAAACTTCAGAAGCAGAAGGAGCTGAGAGCTATTATATTAATGCTGGAGATTATATAAGTAATAATAATAAAAAATTACCCCTTATTAAATGTGAATCAAATAGTGAATGTGAAAGTAAAGAAGCAATTATTACTAATGAAACTTCTGAAGTCTTTTATATAAATAGTAATTATGGTGAAGAAAAAGATAGTGAAAATTATTTGATTAAATGTACATCCGATACGGAATGTGAATATTATAATAATGACAAAGCCGATGACAATACAGAACATTATGTTCATGGTGAAGCTGAAGGAATTAAAAATGCTGTAATTGAATGTAATATGGAAGAAATAACGGTTAATGGGGAAGAAGAAAAGAAATATAAAGCTTCTTGTAGATTAATTGAAGATCCGTTATCAAAAAATGTATATATAAGTACTTATAATCAAAAGCAAATTATTATATGTTCTAACACTGAATGTACTGCTCAAGATAATGGTTCAACTCCAAAGAAAACTGAATATTATATTAATACAGATCCAGAAAATAAAATAAATTCTCTTATTAAATGTTCATATAATGATAAATGCGTAACGGTTGAAGAATATGATGAATTTGAAAACGAAAATCAAGTTTTTTTAAATTCAAACTTTGGTAAAGCTGATGATGAAAATCAACTTATTAAATGTGAAGACGGTAGTTGTGAATTAACTAAGAGTGAAGCTACATCAGATAAGCCAGAATATTACTTTAATTCAGGAGATTCGGATACTTCTGGTGACTATCGAGGTGATGTCATTGAATGTATTGCAAATGAAGATAACAAAGTAACTTGTGACTCAATAACTTCGAGTGAAGGTAGTGTTTACATTAATGCCAATTATGATAATGATAAAAATGAGAATCAACTTATCATCTGTGAAAATAAAGTATGTAAAGAAAAATTAATTGAATATACCGACAAAAAAACTGAATATACATTTGTTAATGCTGGAAAAGAAAATGAAGGTGGCATAATCAAATGTTATAAAACAATTAATGAAGGAAAATGTACAGTTAGTGAACTAGGTAAAGAAGAAACTTTTATTGATGATAATACTGGTCAGTTGATTGTTTGCGATGAGAATGGTTGTAAACCAAAATCTACAGGTGCTTCAACAGATAGTAATGAATATTATTTGAGTGGAGAGGAAATAATTAAGTGTGAAGTTATTGATGGCGAAAAAATTTGTAAAAAAGTAGTACCTATTCCTACTATTGATGATGGGGTATTTATCGATTCATCTAATCCAAATCAAATCATTTATTGTGATGGTAATAAATGTTATTCTAAGCCATCCACTGCTGATGATGATAAACCTCAGTACTTTATTAATGGTGATTCTGATAGTGATTTGATAGAATGTAGAAAGAATGGAGAAAAAATAACCTGCAAAGCCATTAATGGTAATGATGGTGATGTTTTTTTAAATGGAAGTTATCCAGAACCCGATCAAAATAATCAAGTTATTAAATGTAATTCCGCAACATGTATAGCCACTACCATATCAGGAGGTTCTGTGGATTCTGATGAAAATCCTCAATATTTTGTAAATACTGGAAATAAAAACAGTAATAAGATGAAAGATGCCTTAATTGTATGTGTGAAGTCAGTTTGTGAATTACAGGATGGTAGTATAAACGATGTGTATGTTAATAGTGATGAGGAAACAAAGAATGATAAACCTTTAATTAAATGTGAAAAACTTGGATGCAGTATAGGTAGTAGTGGTGCCACCAAAGGTAATAATGAAATTTACATAAATGCTGGAAAGGATGAAGGAACTTCATCTGATAATACCTCTTCAAAAAAAGGTATTATTGAATGCTCTATTGATTCAAGTAATAAAAAAGTGACATGCATTGTGAAGAAATCAGAAGAAGTTCAAGAGGGTCTCTATCTCAATTCAAATTACTCTGAGACCGGTGATATCAATCAAATGATTAAATGTACTGAAGAAGATGGATGTACAGGAATAACAATGACGGAGGGAATAGATACAGAATATCATGTAAATGGCGAAAGCACTGGTCTAGAGAATGCCATTATAGCCTGCACGAATACAAAATGTGAGAAGCAAATGCCAACAAGTGTCCCGTCCTATTATGTAGGAAAAGATGAAAATGGAAATCAAGGGTTAATCGAATGTGTAGAAACGACAATTTCCAATCGAAGAAGATCCATAAGAAGTAATATTCAAAAATGTACTTGGAGGCCGGCTTTCAATTCTGAAGGGTATTATTTAAATAATGGATATAACAAGTTATCCTATCCATTGATTCAATGTGATTCCTCTGAAGGTTGTAATCCAGTAGAGGCAGAAATTGGATACTATGTTAATGCTGGTAATTCACAGAAACCTGTGATTGTTTGTGAAAGAGAAAATAATGAGTGTTATGAAAGGGAGTCTCCTATCTGTCCAGAGCCAGCAATGGCAGCTCCAGGAAATTATTGTTATGAAGATGGACAATTGAAGTTCTTTAAATCTAATGATTCTGCTGCTGTCTATGCCTCTAAAAATAAAGATATTTTCGTATCTGCAACAATTTCAAAGAATGGATTCCCAGGAATTCGAAGTTCAACATTTGCTTTATTTAAAGTCTCGTATTACTCCATTAATCGCTATTACAAAAGTGGCTCCATTATTGTTGATAAGAATGGTAATGTGGTCGATTCCATGGATGGGGATCAATCGGGTTATACGATCTATACGTGTGATGAAATTACGAAAGTGTGTACTAAAAGTAAAGGTTGTTCCCCCAACACCTATTTCTATGATGCCATCAATAAAAAGGCCATTCATTGTAATGAGGAAGGAAAAATGGAATACACTGATGAGGATGGGTATGTGATTGATGGTTCAGGTGGATCGAAGACATCTATTATTATTTATTGTGATAAGGATGGTGAAAACTGCTATATTATTAATCCTAACCAATCTAACGGTAACGGTCACGGTGGCCGTGACAACAATGGTAGCAATAAAATACCAAAAACGGTGTATTATACAAATGGTAATAACTTAATAAAATGTACCAATGGTATTTGTGTAAAAGTAAGTGTTAAGCCAGGGAATTATTTAGGTTACGGAGAAAATGGAATACTTGGTATTATTCATTGTAACGCCAATAATGAATGTATCTTCATTTATCCTGATAGTGGTAGATGACTGACGTCCGGTCAAAAAATCCTTTCGAACTTTTGGGTGATGAAGAAGAAACTGCCCAAACCACCACCAAGCTCACCAGAAACGAAAAGAAGATTCTTAAGAATGAAGTTATCGACAACAGTCGTGCCACTCCAAGAGAAAACAGATTAAGAAATGACTACCCAAAGCGTGGTGGTTTCGCTGGAAAATCTACCAGACCAGCTAGATCCGGGGACGGAGGTAACCGTGGTCGTCGTGGTGGCCGTGGTGAATACAAGGGACGTGGTCGTGAATTCGATCGTCATAGTGGTTCTGCCAGAAGAGACAGTCAAAAGAAGGATGTTGCCGGTAAGGGTTCATGGGGTAAACCAACTGAAAACTTAGAAGAAGTTGTTGAAGTTGAACAAGAAAACACTAACGAAGAAGAAGTTAAGGAAGTTAAACCAGAAGAAAAATTAATGACTTTAGAAGATTACCTTGCTAGTCAAGCCAAGAAGACTATTGTTAACGAAACTAACATTAGATCTGCTAACGAAGGTGTTGATGAATCCAAATGGGGTGAAACCGTCGAATTAGAAAAGGACGACGAAGCCTATTTTGTTGGTAAGGGTAATGGAAAGACTCACAAAGTTAAGAAACAAAAGGAAAAGACTTACGTCTATGAAATTGAACAAAGATTCAATGATGGTCGCCGTGGTGGTCGTGGTGGTCGCCAAAACAGAAACAACAAGCGTCAAACCAACAACAAGGTTAATGTTGATGACACTAATGATTTCCCATCCTTAAAGTAAAAAAATAAACTGGTTTATAATGAAATATTGACATTGTGATGAATTTAAAAGAATTTGCAATCAATAAAATAAATAAAAATATATAAAAAATTATATAATACTTTTATGTATATATGTTTTTTATTCAAAATTTTATTTTATTTATTTTTTTTATAAAAAAAATATATATATTTTCTTTAGATAATTTATTATGCATGTTAATATATTTAACAATTATTTATACATAAAAAAATCACCAAATGATCATTGATAAAAAACCAAAAAAGAAAAAAACCAAAAAAAAAAAGAAATAATTTATAAATTTAGAATTTTGTTTAATAAATTTAAAAAAAAAAAAAAAAAAAAAAAAAAAAAAAAAAAAAAAAAAAAAAAAAAAAAAAAAAAAAAAAAAAAAAAAAAAAAAAAAAAAAAAAAAGG
>Ga0307907_100031_pt1 | contig 11911 bp, 8 predicted proteins | sample Goafecreptomycin_17_FD_203753 | JGI IMG/M metagenome (GOLD analysis project Ga0307907, IMG submission 203753) | Metatranscriptome of enriched fungal communities from goat fecal pellet, Isla Vista, California, United States - Bagasse, Gen6, Rep 3... ...
AACCGACTACGCCTCCTTGCTCAACCCCTCCCAATTCGAAGCCGTTTCCACTTCGGCCCAACACGTTCGCATCATCGCCGGCGCTGGATCGGGTAAAACGAGGGTTTTGACCTACCGCATCGCCTACATGATTGAGGTCATGGGAATCGATCCTTCCCATATCCTCGCGGTCACTTTCACCAATAAGGCGGCTGAGACGATGAAGGCCAGGGTCGCAAAAATCGTTCCCCAGGCCGCGAACTTCCTAAGCGTGTCCACGTTCCACTCTTTCTGCGCTCGCTTCCTCCGCGTTGAATGCGCGGCGATTGGCTACCCCCGCGGATTCAACATCTTTGATGAGGACGACGTCGAAAAGCTCATCAAGGACATCGCCGTCGAAAGAGGCCACAAAAAAGGCGACCAGATCGTCAAGCAGACAATCAGCTATATCGACCACAAGAAGACCAAAGGGCTCTACCCCGAGGATGTGACCATTTCTCGCGAGGCCTTCGAAGGGGAGAAAGAATGCCTCGAGATGTATTTCATCTATGAGGAAAGGAAGACCGCGATGGTCTGCCTCGATTTCGACGATTTGATTCTCAAAACTAATCAAATTCTCGTGGAGAATCCCATCATTCGCGAACGTTGGGCCAGGCGTTTCACCCATATTCTCGTCGACGAGTATCAGGACACGAACGACGTCCAATACAAACTCCTCAAGCTTTTGACGATGCCCTCCACCTCTATCACCGTCGTCGGCGATCCTGACCAGACGATCTATACCTGGAGGGGCGCGAACCAGCAAATCATCCTCAACTTCCCAATTGAATTCGCCCCATGCCAAGACGTCGTCCTCGACCAGAACTACCGTTCCACCAAAAACATCCTCGATAGGGCCAACGAACTCATCGCCCATAACAAGAAAAGGGTCCCGAAGAACCTATTCACCGCGGAAGGCGAAGGCAGCGAAGTCACCCCCAAGCGCTTTAACGACGCGAACGAGGAAGCGCGTTGGGTGGTCAACAAAATCGTCGAGATCGCGGGCGCTCAGTTCCCCGTGAACTATCGAAACATCGCGGTTCTCTACCGTTCCTCTTATATCACCCGCCCCTTTGAAGCCGAGTTCGCCTCCCAAGGCGTTCCCTATCGAATCTATGGCGGCCTCCGCTTCTACCAAAGGAAGGAAGTCAAAGACGTCCTAGCCTATTTCCGTTTGCTCGTCAACGATAAAGACGACGTTTCTTTTGAGCGAATCATCAACGTTCCTAAACGGGGCATCGGCCAATCCTCGATCGCCAAAATCAAGGAAGAGGCCGCGGGAGCGCACCTATCCTTATATTCCTATTGCAAGGAAATCCACGAACACCCCGAGACCGAGGTTCCGACCAAAGCGTTGACGCAGCTCATGATCCTCATCTCGAAGATGGAGGAGACCAAGAAGCAACTAAAGGAGAACCTCGAGGTTTACGCGACGATCCTGCAGAAGTTCATTTCCGACATCAATTACTACGAATACATCGCCGAGGACGAATCGGTGGACGAAGATAGGGTTGGCAACGTCAACGCGTTATTCGATGACATCACCCATTACGTTTCCGACCACCCCGAATCCACATTCGAGGAATATCTCCAGAACGTATCGCTATTCTCCGCCCAAGACGATTTGGTGGATGGAAACTATGTTTCCCTCATGACCATCCACGTCGCCAAGGGCCTTGAATTCGATAACGTCTTCATCATCGGCCTTAACGAAGGAGCCTTCCCGTCTTACCGAGCGGAGACCGAAGGGGGAAGGGATGGCGTCGAGGAAGAAAGGCGTTTGGCCTACGTCGCCATCACGAGGGCCAAGAAGAATCTCTTCATGACCTGCAATAGCGGCTACTCTTTCGTCACCGATTCCCGCACGGCGCCAAGTCAATTCTTCAAAGAAGCGGGACTGAAATTCCCGGCCGATCCTTTCTCTCGTCCTTCCTATTCAGGCGGTCATTCCTCCAAACCGAAATCCAGATGGAGGACGGTTGGATTCGACGACGACCCGTTCTTCTCCGACGGGCCATCGTTCGATCCCTTCGATACCCCTGTGGCGCCTCCCGTTAAAGAGGAACCGAAGGACAACGGTATCGCTTGGAAGGTAGGGGATAGGCTCAACCACAAGAAGTTCGGCGACGGAACGGTGGTGGAGATCATCAGCGATTCCATCATCCAGGTCCTCTTCGACGATGGTCAGAAGAAGGCCTTGCTTGGCAGCCACCACATGCTAAGCAAAATCCCGGGAAAGGGGGCAAGCGCCTAATGAACAAAGAAGAAGCAAAAATCCGCGTCGAGGAACTAACCGAAAAACTCGAGCGCTGGACTTATGAGTATTACGTCTTGGACAACCCTAGCGTCGACGATGCGACTTTCGACCGTCACATGGCCGAACTCATGATGATTGAAAACGAGTTCCCCGAGCTTCGTTATAAGACCTCGCCCACCCAGAGAGTCGGCGGCGTCGCCCTCGATGAATTCAAGAAAATCCCCCACAAAAGGCTCATGCTTTCTTTGGGAAACGCCTTCAACGAAGACGATATGCGCGACTTCGACCGCAAGGTAAAAGACGCCCTTGGCGAAAGCAAAGTCGAATACGTTGGCGAACTAAAAATCGATGGTCTTGGCATCTCCTTAATCTATGACAAAGGCGAGCTCCAATACTGCGTGACCCGCGGTGACGGCGTCGTTGGCGAAGACGTCACAAGCAACGTCATCACGATTCCTTCCATCCCTTTGAGGGTTAAGGAAAAAAGGCCCTTTGAGGTCCGTGGCGAAGTCTATATGCCTAAGGCTTCTTTGGAGATGCTCAACAAGAAGAGGGCGGAAGCGGGAGAGCCCTTATTCGCCAACGCAAGAAACGCCGCGGCGGGTTCCATCCGTAACCTCGATCCCAAGGTTGCCGCTAGCCGCAAACTCGATGCGTTCTGGTATTACCTAGTCAACGCCAGGGAGCTTGGCCTAAAGAAACATAGCGATGCCCTCGCTTATCTCGATGAACTTGGTTTTAGGACCAACAAGGAAAGAAGAAAACTCCATGGTGTGGACGATGCGATCGCCTACATCGAGGAATGCACCGAAAAGAGAAGTTCCCTAGGCTACGACATCGACGGCCTCGTCTTCAAAGTGGACAACATCGATGACTATGACGTTTTGGGCTACACCGCGAAGACCCCCAAATGGGCCATCGCCTATAAGTTCCCGCCCGAAGAGGTCAGAACCAAACTTTTGGATATCTTCCTTTCAGTCGGCCGCACGGGCCGCATCACGCCTAACGCGGTGCTGGAGCCGGTTCGCGTCGCTGGTTCTTTGGTACAAAGAGCCACCCTCAATAACGAAGACTTTATCAAAGAAAAAGGCCTCATGATTGGCGATACGGTGGTCCTGCATAAAGCCGCCGACGTCATCCCCGAGGTCGTCCGTCCGATCATCGAGGACCGCGATGGCGACGAAGTGCCTTTCGTGATGTCGGAGAATTGCCCCGAATGTGGGCAACCCCTCACCAAGGTGCAGGGCCTCCATTATTGCCTTAACCACGATTGCCCCTCCCGCAAAATCGAGGCCATCATCCATTTCGCTTCCCGCGACGCGATGGATATCGACGGCATGGGCGACAAAGTGGTGGAGGAGCTATTCGCGGAAGGTTTCATTCGCGACATTCCCGATGTCTATGGCCTCTATGACCACGCCCATGAAATCAAGGAATTGGACGGTTGGGGCGACAAAGCCATCTCGAACATGCTGACCGCGATCGAGAATAGCAAAAAGAAATCCTTGGAGAAATTGCTCTTTGGTTTGGGCATCAAAGAGGTCGGTTCGAAGACCGCGAAAATCCTCGCCAAGCGCTATAAGAACCTCGACGCGTTCTTGACCCTAGAAGAGGAAGAGCTCATCAAAGTCGACGACATTGGGCCCATCGCCTCGAAGTGCATCTACGAGTATTTCCATAACGAGAAAAACCTGGAAAAAATCGAAAAACTCCGCAATTACGGCGTCAATTTCGAATATCTAGGAACCGATACGATCGACGTGAACAACTATTTCTATGGCAAAACCGTCGTTCTTACCGGCGCATTGAATCGCTACTCCAGGGGCGAGCTAACCGAGATCCTCGAGGGAATCGGAGCCAAGGTATCCGGTTCCGTTTCCAAGAAGACCGATTGCGTCATCGTCGGGGCCGACGCGGGCTCCAAACTCACCAAGGCCCAAGAACTCGGCATCAAGACGATGGACGAGGAAGAGGCGTTGTCCCATCTATCCAATTTGAGGGGATGACATCTTGCCTAGGGCAAGCCACGATATAGTGGAGTATACTAGTTCACACAGTTTAGGAGGCTCTATGAAGGAAATCACGATAGAGGTATTGAAAGACGCTGCCCATCGCCTTCTCTTCGACATGAGCGAAGATGAGTACCAGACTCTTTACGAAGAGTTCAAGACATTGACGAAGCAAATGGAGACCATCGGTAAGATCGAGGGGCTAGAGAACTATGCCCCGATGACCTTCCCCTTTGCCTGCGAAACGTCCTTTTTGCGTGAGGACGTGGCAACCGAACCCTTGGATCCTAAGGATGCCTTAGCTAACGCCGGCTCCAAACTAGACGGGCAAATCAAATTGCCGAAGGTGGTGGGATGATGAGCTACCTAGACCTACCGATCCGCGAGATTCACGCGGCCTTGGTCGCGAAAAAGACCACCCCGCTCGAACTGGCCAAAGAAGCCATCGAAAGGGCCAAAGCCTCCGACGACAACGCGTTTGAGATGCTCCTAGAAAAGGAAGCGTTCGAATTCGCCGCCACCCTCACCGAACCCGAGGAAGATAACCTCCTTTGGGGCATTCCTTATTGTGCGAAAGACAACTATTCCACCAAAGGTTTTGAGACCACCGCGAGTTCCAATATCCTAAAAGGATATGTTCCTCTTTTTGATGCGACCGTTATTGAAAAACTAAAAGAAAAGAAGTGCGTCCTCATCGGCAAAACCACCTTGGACGAACTCGCCATGGGCGGCTCCGGCACGACCGGCCACCTTGGCAAGACCTTCAATCCTTATGATCCCTCCCATTCCCGCATGGTCGGCGGTTCTTCCTGCGGCTCTGCCGCGGTAACCGCGAGGGGTATCGTTCCCTTCGCTTTGGGCAGCGACACGGGCGACTCCGTCCGTAAGCCCGCTTCCTTAGCAGCCTTAGTTGGCATGAAGCCGACCTGGGGCAGGATTTCCCGTTATGGGCTTTTCCCTTTTGCCCCTAGCCTTGATCACGTCGCTTACTTCACCCGTTACGTCGAGGACTCCGCGATTTTGCTCTCCGCTCTTTCTGGCAGGGATGACCGCGATGCCACTTCCTCCACGCGCCCCGTTGAGGATTACGCTTCCGATTTGAAGGATGGGCTCAAAGGCAAAAGGATCGCCATCCTCTCCGATGTGGTGGCCTCTTGCCATGACGAGAAATTGCTCTCCTCCTTCAACAAGCTCATTGATGGGCTTAAGGCCAAAGGCGCGACCGTTGAGGAAGTCACCTTCGGCGAGAAGGCTCTCGAATCGATCTATGCGACCTACATCGTCATCTCCTGCGCCGAGGCCACGAGCAACGACGCCAACCTAGATGGTATCAAGTTCGGGCCCTATCATGAGGGCAACACCTATCAGGAAGTCATGAGCAAAGCCCGGACCGAAGGGTTCTCCGAACTCATCCGCCGCCGCTTTGTGATCGGCTCCTTCGCGCTGATGAGGGAGAACCAGGATGTTCTCTTCCTCCGCGCCCAAAGAAACAGGGCCAAACTAGTGGAAAGGGTCAACGAAATCTTCGCAAAATACGATTATTTCCTGATGCCCGCCGCTCCTGGCGTGGCGCCATCCTTCTCCGCCAACGCGGACAAACTCTCCGACGAATATCTCATTGCGGATAACCACCTCGCCCTCGAAAATTTCGCGGGCATCCCCTCTATCACCTTACCTCTAGCCTTTGAGGATGGGCTGCCTTTGGGCGTGAGCCTTAATGGCCCGATTTTCAAAGAGAAAGAGCTCTTCGCCGCGGCCAAAGAGATTGAGGAAATCACCGGGCTTGCCGGCGTATCCGCCCTCAACAGAAAGGAGGGCAACCTATGAACTTCGAAGCCATCATCGGTCTTGAAATCCACGTTCAGATGAAGACCAAGTCGAAGATGTTCTCCTCTTCGCCCAATTCCTTCTCCCGTCATCCGAACACCGAGGTCACCCCGTTCGACATGGCCTATCCCGGCACGATGCCGACGGTCAATAAGCAGGCCGTTATCAACGCGATCCGCGTCGCCAACGCCTTGCACATGGAAATTGACCACACCCTCTATTTCGACCGCAAAAACTATTTTTATAGCGACCTGCCCAAAGGCTTCCAAATCACCCAGCAGTTCCGTCCTATCGGAAAAGAGGGTTATTTGGATGTTCTTGATAAGGAAGGCAAGGTTAAGCGCATCGGCATCGAGAGGATCCACATGGAGGAAGATACCTGCAAGCAATTGCACTTCGCCTCCTACTCCTTGCTTGACTATAACCGCGCCGGCACCCCACTAGTGGAAATCGTCTCCAAGCCAGACATCCGCTCGGGCACCGAGGCCATGCACTACGTCGAGGGCATCCGCAACATCGTCATCTACACCCTCACCTCCGACGGCAAGATGGAGGAAGGCTCGCTCCGCTGCGACGTCAACGTCTCGCTTCGCCCCTTTGGCTGCGAGAAATTCGGCACCAAGGTCGAGATCAAAAACCTCAATTCCACCAAAAACATCGAGGCGGCCCTCGACTACGAGATCGCTAGACAGGCATCTTGTCTGCTCTCTGGCATCCCCGTCGCCCAGGAAACAAGGCGTTATGACGAGGCCAGCGGCAAAACCGTTTTGATGCGTGTCAAAACCGACGCCGTCGACTACAAATACTTCCCCGAACCGAACATCACCCCGATTGCCCTAAGCGATGAATTCGTCCAAAACGCGATCGACACCTGTCCCGAACTCTACGATGCGAAAAAAGCTCGTTACGTTGCGTCCGGGCTATCCGATACCGATGCGGAAATCATCCTTTCCGACTTAGCGATGTCCACCTATTTCGAGGAGGCCTCCAAAGGAACCAAGAACCTCAAGACGGTCGCTAACTTTCTGATCGTCGAGGTCAACGGTTACCTCAACAAAAACGGAATCGGCATCGCTTCCTTCCCTCTTCCGGCATCCACTTTGTGCGAGATTGCCAACAAGCAGGAAGACGGCTATACCCACAAGCAATGCGCCGACATGCTTTCCTATTGCCTTGAAAACGAAGGCGCCTCTGCCGAGGATGCCATCAAGGCCAAAAACATCGTCAAACAGTCCAACGACGAAGGTCTCGTCCTAAGCCTCGTCACCAAGGTCTTGGATGCGAACCCGCAATCCATCGAGGACTATAAAAACGGCAAGGACCGCGCGGTCGGTTTCTTGATCGGTCAGGTCATGAAGGAGGCCAAAGGCAAGGTCAACCCCGCCTCGGTCGCCAAGGTCATGAACATCGAACTCGCCAAGAGGTAACCCATGGAAAAGGAAATCGAAGAGATCGTCCAATACCTCAAAAACGTGAGCGATTTCAAATTGCCCGAGTACAAGGAACTCCCTAGCGTCTCCCTCTACATGGAGCAGGTCCTCACTTACGTTAACGGTATCCTCGCCACCCTCTCTCCCGAACAGGAGAAGTCTTTGACCTCGTTCATGGTCAATAACTACGTCAAGGCGGGCATGGTGGAAGAACCCGACAAGAAGAAGTATTCCCGTAACCAAATCGGGTATCTTCTCGCCATCTCTTTGCTCAAGCAGACCGTATCCATGTCGGACCTTTCCGTCTTGCTCGAACTCGATGACGGGGTCTCCAACGACAAGGAAAGCCTCTATCGATTCTTTGCCGATATGCAGTCCTTCATCATTTCCGAAACCAGCAGAAAAACCCTGCAAAAAGCCGACGGAATTGCTAGGAAATACAAAGCAGATCTCCGTTCTTCCAAAGAAAAAGCCGACCTAAATGCCCGTAATGCATTGGGCTTCGTCGCGCTGCGTCTAGCGGTGCAGGCCGAGGCAAACAAAATCCTCTCTGACTACATCATCGCCGAGCTCCGTAAGGAAATGCTCGGACAAGAAGGAAGCGAGCTCTCCACCCCGAGCAAACGCGAGGTGAGGGCCACCAAGAGGGGTTCTAAGAAAAACGCTAAGCGAATCAAGAAAGTCAATAAGGCGAAAGCCAAAAAGGAGAAACAAGATGAAGATTTCTAAGGTTCTAGTCACCGGCGGCATGGGATTCATTGGATCCGAGACTGTCGTCAAATTGCTCGAGAAGGGGTTTGAGGTCGTTATCGTCGATAACCTCTCCAATTCCAAGGTTGCCGTCCTCGACCGCATCGAGAAAATTACCGGCAAGCGCCCCGAGTTCATCAAACTCGATTGCTGCGATGAGGAAGCCTTCGAAAAAGTCTTTGCCTCGCATCAAATCGACGCGGTCATTCACTTTGCCGGCCTTAAGGCCGTCGGCGAATCCGTGAGCAAGCCGATTGAATACTATTCCAATAACCTCGTCTCTTCGCTCGTTTTGCTCCGCTTGATGAAGAAGTACGGCGTCAAAAACATCGTCTTCTCTTCTTCCGCGACCGTCTATGGCGACCCCGATTCTCTCCCCCTTACGGAAGAATCCCCGGTCAAAGGCGCGACCAACCCCTATGGCCAGACCAAGGTCATGATCGAACGAATCATCTCGGATGCTTGCGCCGCCGACAAGACCCTCAACGCGGTCTTGCTCCGTTACTTCAACCCGATCGGCGCCCATCCTTCCGGACTCCTTGGCGAAGATCCTAACGGCATCCCCAACAACCTCCTTCCCTTCATCGCCCAAGTCGCGATCGGAAAAAGAGAAAAACTACGAGTCTTCGGCAACGACTATCCCACTAGGGACGGCACCTGCATCCGCGATTACATCCACGTTGTGGATCTTGCCGCCGGACACGAAGCCGCGCTTAGCAAACTCGAGAAGGAGCCGGGCCTCGTCGTTTATAACCTTGGCACCGGCAAAGGAACGACCGTTCTCGAGGTCATTGATAGCTATGAAAAAGCAACCGGCGTGAAGATCAACTACGAGATCGCCCCGCGCCGTCCTGGCGACGTCACCGCCAACTACGCGAGCGTCGACAAAGCCCGCGAAGAACTCGGCTGGGAAGCCAAGCTCGACGTTGAGCAAGCGTGCAGGGATTCCTATAACTTCCAGAGCAAGAATCCCAACGGAATCGAATAACCTTCTTTAGAAGATTTTTGCCGTAAAACCTCGTAAAGGGTTGCCGTTTTCGTTTTCTTAGGGATAATTGAATAAAAGGGTGCCTGAATCAAAGATTCGGGCAAGAGGAAAGCTTATGGAAAGCGAAAAAGTTACCAGAACGATCTCTGCTGCTTCCGGCGAGGAGATCACGATCGAAATCAACGAATACGAAACGGTCGAAATGGAATGGAATGGCGTGACCTACACGCTTTATCAGGGCAAGCCTAGGCCCGCTCCCGAAGCTAGCGAGGAAAAGCCTGCGCCTGTGGCCAAACCTAAGCCCGCGCCTGCGCCCCGCCCCGTTTCCGCTCCGGTCGCTGCTCCTGCCGCGCCTAAGAGGATCATGCCAAAGCGCGCCCCCGGCAGCCGTGCTAACGTGAAGGTCAAGAAGGGGACCGGTCCCAAGAAGGCCCTTTTCGCCGACGATGGCCAGCATTCCATCCACACCCTAAGCTTCGAGGAAAAGCTCGCCATCATCCCCAAGGATACCAAGAAGCTCTATAACGACCTCTCCGATTACCTCATCACCGCCTATGGCTGCTCCCACAGGACCAGCTTTGCGATGGATGGCTATCGCATCGGCCGCGAATTGTTGATTGCCCTTTCTCTAGGTGGTGAGCACATCCGCGTCAATGGGGCCATCGAGCCGAAGTTCTATAAGGACTCCAAGATGCCCGTCAACTCCGATAAGGACGTCAAGCACTACGCCGACGTCCCGAGCTACATGAAAGTCGGCTCCGAGAAGACCTTCAAGCAAGCGCTCCGCTTCATCGACGACGTCATGAAGAAACACGGAGTCAAGAAGCTCGTCAAATAAGCAAGGATCGAACCATGGCTGAAGTATTTGAAATCAAACTCCCTAGCGGCGAGACGCTTAAGGGTTACCATTGGGCGGCCAAAGACGCCAAGGCCAACCTCACGATGATCACCGGCATGCAGGAATATGCATTCCGTTATAACGATCTTGCCTGCTTCCTTAATGGAAAGGGCATCAACGTTTGGATCCTCGACGCGTTCGGCCAGGGCCTTAACGCGCCCACCGAGGCCGATTTGCAGATTTGGCCCGAAGGCGCCTTCGCCAAAACCGTCGACGCGATTCACCTCATGAACCAGATGGCCAAGGAAAACGGACTCCCAACCATTCAGGCCGGCCACTCCATGGGCTCCTTTATGACACAATCCAGGCTAGAGCGTTACCCGCATTCTAGCGACAAGACCATCATCATCGGCTCCAATGGCGGCCAAAAGGGCCTCATGAAAATCGCCTCGATGCTTGCCAACATGACCGTCAGCAAGAAGAAACGCGATTTGCCTAACCCGACCCTCACCAACCTCGGTGTCGGCGCCTATGGCAAAGCCATCAAAGACAAGAAAACCGATTTGGACTGGCTCTCCTATAACGAGGAGAACGTCCAGAAATATATTGCCGACCCCTATCTAGGGCATATGCCTACCGGCGGATTCTGGAAGGAATTCCTCAAAGGCATGGCCAAGATCTGGACCGGCAAAGCCCTCAAAGGCATCGCCAAGGACGAGGTCATCTATATCACCTCGGGCGAGGAAGACCCCGTTGGGCAAAACGGCAAAGGACCTCGCTGGCTCGAGAAGACCTACAAGAAGCTGGGCATCTCCAACGTCACCTTGAAGATGTATCCCCACATGAGGCACGAGATCCATAACGAAACCGGCAAAGAAGCCGTCTACGAGGACCTAGCCAACTTCATTTTGGCCTAATCGCCATGGTAAGCCTCTTCCTGCCAAACTGCCCTTCGATGGCGAACCCCGTCATCGAATCAACCTCCAAAAACGGACCTTACGAGATTGGAAGGAAGTTTTTGAAGTTACTTAAGGGCGAAGAGGAAGAAGGGGATTATGGTACCTTCCAAATCGATGGTTATGACATCCTTTCATTAGAGGAAAAACCGGCCTGTCAGACTTATGAAGATGAGGAATCTTTCTTCGCTTCCCTAGAAAAAACCGAGCCGTTCGTGCTCGTGGATTTAGGGCAGTGCCCCGTGGCGGATTATCCTGCCGTTTTGCGGAAATTAGTGGACTTTTGCGGGGAAACACCGCTGTTTTTGGCCTCTCCCTATTCGCGCGATGACTTCGCGATCGAAAGCTTTGGACCGATCTTCGCTAAGGAAGGGGAGGACATGATCGCCTTCGATTCCTTCGTCGACGATTTGATCGATTATAAGAAAGCCGAACCTGGCTCCATCTTGCCTTCTTTGCTCCCCGAGCCCAGGAAGCGCATCGAAATCAAAGCCCTTGAGCCGGCCCCCGTCATCGAGGTTGCCCCCAAGCCGACGCCCGAGGAAATCAAAAAGGCGAGGAAGAGAATGCTTTATAACATCGCTTACCTTTTCTTTGCGACGGACTTCATCGTCCTGTGCTTCCTCACCGCGCTTACCTACTCTAGTTTCGACGAGGCCTCTTTATCCTGGGCGAGGATCGTCTGCCCCGCGATGGCGGGCACCTTCCTTGTGCTAGCGGTCTTCTCCTTGGCTTTCTTTGGGGAGATTTGCTTTGGTAAGCCTGACCGACGTCCGTTATTGGGTCTTGGAACCTTCTTCATCTTTGTCTTGGCGCTGGTCTTGGCCTCGATTCTCAC
>Ga0307907_100032_pt1 | contig 11741 bp, 8 predicted proteins | sample Goafecreptomycin_17_FD_203753 | JGI IMG/M metagenome (GOLD analysis project Ga0307907, IMG submission 203753) | Metatranscriptome of enriched fungal communities from goat fecal pellet, Isla Vista, California, United States - Bagasse, Gen6, Rep 3... ...
CGATTTTCATATGTGCGCACGATTTTCCTTGACGTGCCTATCCCACACGTATATCATACGCACTGCGCATCTTTTGCGCGATTGCGTGGGAGGACCTTGACGAGGGTCCGGACGAACCACTGCATGAAACATTCCAAAAAGGAGGAATTTCCATGAGAAAGAAGATTACCAAAGTCGTCAAAATGGAACTCCCGGGCGGCGACGCCCATCCGGGACCGAAGCTGGCTTCCGCCGGCGTCAACATGGCCAAATTCTGCACCGACTTCAACGCGAAGACCGGTGACAGGAGGGGTCAAGTCGTTCCAGTCATCATCACGGCCTATGAGGACAAGTCCTACGACTTCGTCATCAAGACCACCCCGGTTGCCCCGTTGCTTCTAAAGGCCGCGGGCATCGAAAAAGGATCCGGCAACTCGAAGAAGATCGTTGGGCACATCTCCGACGCTCAGCTCACCGAGATCGCCCAGTACAAGCTCCCTGACCTCAACACCGAGGACATCGAAGCCGCGAAGAAGATCATCGCCGGTACCTGCAAGCAGATGGGCATCGCCATCGACAAATAAGGAGGTTAGCGAATCATGAAAAAAGTTTCCAAGAAATACGCGGCCGCCGTTAAGAAAGTTGATGCGACCAAGCTCTACACCCTCGAGGAGGCCGTCTCCCTCGTCAAAGAGACCTCCACCACCAAGTTCGACGCTTCCGTTGACATCTCGTTCAACCTCAACGTCAACCCCACCCTCGCCGATCAACTTATCCGCGGCACCATCACCCTTCCCCACGGCAACGGCAAGACCAAGAAGGTCCTCGTCGTCACCAACACGAAGCTAGATGACGCCAAAGAGTCCGGCGCCGACTTCTTCGGCGGCAAGGACATGCTCGAGAAGATCCAGCGCGAGAACTGGTTCGACTTCGACGTCATCGTCGCCACTCCCGACATGATGGGCGAACTCGGCAAAATGGGTCGTGTCCTCGGCCCTAAAGGCTTGATGCCTAACCCCAAGACCGGCACCGTCACCATGGACGTCAAAACCGCCGTCAAGGAAATCAAGGCTGGTAAGATCGCCTACCGCGTCGACCGCGATGGCAACCTCTCCATGGGCATCGGAAGGGTTTCCTTCTCCGAAGCCGACCTACTCGACAATCTCAAGGCCATCACCGACCAGATCGTCAAATCCCGTCCCTCTACCGTCAAGGGCACCTTCATCAAGAACGCTGCCATTGCCTCTACCATGGGACCCGCCGTCCACATCACCTTCGCTGGACGCAGCTAATCACCATTGGTGAATCGCTTCATATTCCTAAGATAGCCGGGGGCAAGTGCCTTAATAGATACACCCTGCTGAGGTAACAAACATTCACACTTCACTAGTTATATCGAAGCATCACATATACACAGAAAGGAGGTACATACCATGAACCAGCAAGTTCTCGAAGCTAAGAAGGAATTGGTCAAACAGATTGGCGAAAGCATCTCCAAAGCCGGCTCCCTCACGGTCGTCTCCTACCAAGGTCTCACCGTCGCCGAAACCCAGGAACTCCGCAGGACCCTCGAAAAGGCCGACTCCACGTTCACCGTTTACAAAAACACCCTCGTGCGCCGCGCCCTTGAAGAAGGCAAGCATCCTGATCTAGGCGAATTGCTCAACGGTGCCAACGGATTCGTCTTCTCCACCGAAGTCGCCGCCGGCCCCAAGGCGCTTGTCAAATTCGCCCGTACCCACGAAGCCCTCATCCTCAAAGGCGGTCTCGTGGAAGGCAAGGTCCTCGACGCCCAAGGCATCAAGGACGTGAGCAAGCTCCCGGACAAAAACGGCCTCATCGCTATGTTCCTATCGTGCCTCAACGCACCCATCACCAAGTTCGCCGCCACCATCAAGGCCATCGCGGACAAAGCCCCGGCTGCCCAGCCGGCTGCCAACTGATCAATTAAGGAGGATCAAACAATGGCTAAACTCACCAACGAAGAGATCATCGCCTCCCTTAAGGAGATGACCATCATCGAGCTCTCTGAGCTCGTCAAGGCCGTCGAGGCCGAATTCGGCGTCACCGCCGCCGTCGCCGCCGCTGGCCCGGCCGCCGCTCCCGCCGAGGACGAAGCCCCCGTCGATAAGGGACCCTCTGAAGTCTCCCTCATCCTCAAGGGTCTTGGCACCGGCTCCAAGGTCGCCATCATCAAAGCCGTCCAGGCCATCACCGGCCTTGGCTTGATGGATGCCAAGAAGCTCGTCGACGCCTGCCCCGCTCCCGTCAAAGAGCACATCAGCCCCGTCGAAGCCGAAGAGCACAAGAAGGCTCTCGTCGCCGCCGGCGCCGAAGTCGAGATCAAGTAATCTCACTCAAATCGCTTCTCTTCCCGCCCTGGGTTTTTCCTGGGGCGGGGTTTGCTCGCTTATAGGAGGGTAGAAATCCATGGGCCAATACTTCGATAACGACGAGACTTTGCCTCACGAAGACATCGTCTACTCGTTCTCGGTCCTAGGCAAAAACTACACCTTCGTAAGCGATGCAGGGGTCTTCTCCAAAGATGGCCTCGACGATGGTAGCAGATTGCTGCTTGAAACCATCGCCAAGACCGACCTTGGGAGAAACATACTCGACCTGGGTTGTGGCATTGGGCCGATTGGCCTCGTGCTCGCCGACGTTGATAGCAGTAGGGAGGTAACTCTCTCCGATGTCAACGAGCGCGCCCTGGAATGCTGCAGAAAAAACGCCTCGAACCTCGGGCTGCAGTCTCGGGTCTCCATCCTACAATCCGATGTTTATGACAACATCACCGCATCCTTCTCCACAATCGTAACCAATCCGCCCATTCGCGCGGGAAAGAAGGTTACGTACGCGATGTACGCGGGCGCGGTCAGCCATCTTAATGAAGGTGGCTCGCTGATCCTAGTCATCCGAAAGCAGCAGGGGGCCGCCTCCTGCCAGGACTACCTGAAGACCCTCTTCCAGAAGGTCGAATGCGTGGCCCAACACAAGGGATATCGCATCCTCATCGCGACAAAATAAGGAGTCAACCATGCCTCAAGAAGACAATTTCATCCCCATGACCGACTATAAGGATCCTAACGGCAAACCTTATCCTGTTGGCATCAACGGCCGTATCGACTTCTCCAAGATCTCCGGCCATCTGGATCTTCCCTACATGATCCAGATCCAAATCGAATCGTATAAGTGGTTCCTCGAAAAAGGCATCGACGAAGTCCTCCGCGAGGTCTTCCCGATCGCCAACTACTCCCAGACCCTCTTCATCGATTACGTTTCCTGCCGTTTGGAGGAACCCAAATACACTCCTTTGGAGTGTAAAGAAGGTGACTTGAATTATTCAAGCAAACTCAAGGCCACCCTTCGCCTCCGCTTCAAGAACTCCGGCGAAATCAAGGAAGCCGAGGTCTTCATGGGCGATTTGCCCAGAATGACCGATTCTGGCACCTTCATCTTCAACGGTGCCGAAAGGGTCATCGTCTCCCAGATCGTCCGTTCTCCTGGCGCTTACTTCCAAGACACCTTGGACAAGTCCGGCGAGCACATCTATAACGGCGAGATCATCCCCACCCGCGGCACCTGGCTCCAGTTCGAGTCTGACACCAAACACATCCTCTACGTCCGCATCGACCGTCAGAGGAAGATGCCCGCGACCACCTTCTTCAAGGCCCTCGGCATCGAATCCGACAAGGTCTTGGTCGATCTTTTCGGCGAACAGGTCGAATCCACGATCAAGAAGGACGAGGATAACCTTAACAAGCTCCGCAGCTACATCGAGCAGATCATGCCCGCCCTCAAAAAGGACGAGACCGTCTCCGATGGCACCGTCGCCCTCACCGACATCTTCAGGAAACTGAAGCCCGGCGAACCCGTCACCCCCGACGGCATCATCACCTTCCTCGTCCAGAAGTTCTTCGACGACAAGAGGTATGACCTCGGCAGGGCCGGCCGTTTCAAATACACCCAGAAGCTCGGCATTTATGACCGTTTGGTCGGCCGCGTCCTCGCGGAAGACTTGGTCTCCGCCGATGGCGAAATCCGCTTCCAGAAGGACCATGTCCTCTCTAAAGAGGACGTCAAAGCCCTCCGTGACGAGGAATTCTTCGAAGCCGGCGCCCACCAGAAGACCATCAAGATCAACTCCAAGCTCGACATGGTCATCGGCGAAGACGGCAAACCCATGCCCTATCCTTGCCGCGTCAACATCGTCAAGGTCTATGCCAATGACAAGAAGGGCGCCAAGAAGTGCGCGATCGTCGGCAACGACATCAACTGCCCGCTTTCCCGCGTCACCGTGTCCGACATGGTCGCTTGCTTCTCCTATTTCTGCAACATCATGGACGGCATCGGCCAGACCGACGACATCGACCACCTCGGCAATCGTCGCATCCGCTGCGTCGGCGAGCTTCTCCAGACCCAGTTCCGCATCGGCCTCACCAAGATGAGCAAGACGGTTCAGCAGAAGATGTCCATCTCCGACCTCGAATCGGTGACCCCGCAGCTTCTCGTCAATACCCGTCCTCTCACCTCCTCCATCCGCGAGTTCTTCGCGACCAGCCAGCTCTCGCAGTTCATGGACCAGGTGAACCCCCTCGCCGAACTCACCAACAAGCGCCGTATCTCCGCGCTAGGCCCCGGTGGTCTAACCCGCGACCGCGCTTCCATGGAAGTCCGCGACGTCCACTATACCCACTATGGCCGTATCTGCCCGATTGAATCCCCTGAAGGCCAGAACATCGGTCTAATCAACAACCTTTGCACCTACGCGAAGGTGAATCCTTATGGATTCATCATGACCCCGTACCGCCTTGTTTATAACATCGGCGGCAAGACCTACGTCTCCGAGACGAGGACCGAATACCTCTCCGCCGACGACGAAAGGGGCCATTACATCGCCGAAGCCAACATCAGCCTTGGCGAACCCATCAAGCTTTGCACCCTCGATCCGAAGGCCGACCCCGAGGAGATCGTCAAAGAGGTCCTCGACCGCGAAATCGTCACCCGTCACGATGACGACAACGTCATGGTCGCCAAGGAACTCATCGACTACGTCGACGTCTCTCCGAAGCAGGTCGTCTCCATCGCCGCGGCTTGCATTCCCTTCCTCGCCCACGACGACGCGACCCGTGCTCTTATGGGCGCGAACATGCAACGTCAGGCCCTTCCGCTTCTTCGTCCCTCGATCCCCTATGTCGGCACCGGCATGGAGCAGATCATCGCCAAGGACTCCGGTTTGGCCGTCGTCGCTTCCGCCGACGGTATCGTCAAGACGGTCGATTCCTCGACCATCACGGTCCGCGAGGGCAAGGACAACCACGTCTATCACCTGCAGAAGTTCCATCGTTCCAACCAGGGAACCTGCATCAACCACACCCCGATCGTGAAGCCCGGGGACGAAATCAAAGCCGGCCAGATCATCGCCGACGGCCCCGCCATGCGCAATGGCGAGCTTGCCCTTGGGCAAAACGTCCTCATCGCTTACATGACCTGGAACGGCTATAACTACGAAGACGCCGTCATCATGTCCGAGAGGATGGTCAAAGACGACGTGTTCACCTCCATCCACATCGAGAAATACGAGTGCGAATGCCGCGAGACCAAGCTCGGTCCCGAGGAAATCACCCGTGATATCCCCAACGTTGGCGAAGACGCCAAGGCCTTCCTCGACGAGAACGGCATCATCGTGCCGGGCGCCGAGGTCAAAGAAGGCGACATCCTCGTTGGCAAAGTGACCCCGAAGGGCCAGACCGAACCCACCCCTGAGGAGAAACTCCTCATGGCCATCTTCGCCGAAAAGGCGAAAGAGGGTAAGGACAGCTCCCTCCGCGTCCCCCATGGCGGCGCTGGCATCGTCCACGCGGTCAAGATCTTCTCCCGCAAGAAGAAAGATCCTCTCCCGCCTGGCGTCAACATGGTCATCCACGTTTACATCGTCCAGAAGAGGAAGATCTCCGAAGGCGACAAGATGTCCGGCCGTCACGGCAACAAGGGCGTCATCTCCAAGATCCTACCGGTCGAGGATATGCCCTTCTTAGCCGATGGCACCCCGATCGACATCCTCCTCAGCCCGATGGGCGTTCCTTCCCGTATGAACATCGGCCAGATCTTCGAGGTTCACCTCGGTTTGGCCTGCCGCAAACTGCATATGCGCGTTGCTACCCCGGCCTTCGACGGCGTCTCCAACCAAGAGGTCTACGACCTCATGGAGAAAGCGGGTATCTCCGCCGACGGCAAGACCATCCTTTACGATGGCCGCACCGGCGAAAGGTATGCGGAGCGCATCTCCGTCGGCGTCCAGTACATGATCAAACTCGTGCACATGGTCGACGACAAACTCCACGCCAGGGCGACCGGACCTTACTCCCTCGTCACCCAGCAGCCTCTTGGCGGCAAAGCCCAAAACGGCGGCCAGAGGTTCGGCGAAATGGAAGTCTGGGCCCTCGAAGCCTATGGCGCGGCCCACACCCTCCAGGAAATGCTCACCATCAAGTCCGACGACCGCGTCGGCCGTAGGAAAGCCTACGAAGCCATCATCAAGGGAAATCCGATCCCGCGTCCTGGCATGCCCGAAGCCTTCAAGGTCTTCACCAAGGAACTCATGGGCCTTGGCATGAACGTGTCCCTTATCGACCAAAACGGCGACAAGATCGACATGGACGAACTAGCCAAGCAGTCCCTCATCGAGGAGAGGAAGGTCAATTCCTCCATCCGTTCCGCGATGGCCCCGAAGGAAGAGGTCGTCGATCCCGCCGCGACCATTGAGGTCGAGCAGGAAATGGTGGCCGAAGAAGGCCTATCCATCGGCAGCGGCCCCTCCCGTGGCGAATAAGAAAGGAAGGTAGAAAACAATGTCTGAAAGACCCGAATTCGATACCAAACTCGAGCTACCCGTCAAGAAGCACGAGGACAAGACGTTTGACGTCAAGACCCTTTCCGCCGTCCAAGTCGGACTCGCCTCCCCCGAGACGATCCGTGGATGGAGCCATGGTGAGGTCACCAAGGCCGAAACCATCAACTACCGCAGCCAGAAGCCCGAAATGGGCGGCCTCTTCTGCGAAAAGATCTTTGGCCCCGCCAAGGATTACGAATGCCATTGCGGCAAATACAAAAAGATCCGTTACCAAGGCATCACCTGCGAAAAGTGCGGCGTCGAGGTCATCTCCAAGGAGTGGAGAAGGGAAAGGATGGGCCACATCGAGCTCGTCTCCCCGTGCTCCCACATCTGGTACCTCAAGTCCATCCCTTCCAGGATGAGCCTCGTCCTCGACATCCCCCCGAAGGAACTGGAGGACATCATCTACTTCGCGGCTCACGTCTGCCTCAACCCCGGCACCTCCACCGTCCTCAAATACAAGGACTTCCTAAACGAGAGGACCGCCCGTGAGGAATTCGTCGAGGTCATCAACGCCTTCAAAGGCGACCTCGAGGAAGGCAGCGTCGACGCCACCAAGGCCGAAGAACTCATTGCGAGGATGCAATCTCCCGTCGAGGCCTTCGACTTCTTCACCGCCTCCGCCTTCATCTCCAGGCACACCGGCGCCGAATTCGGCGAAGGTGCCGCCGCGATCAAGAGGCTCCTATCCGAAGTTGACCTCGACAAGGAATTCGAGGAAATCTCCAAAGAGCTCCACGAGTGCACACAGAAACAGGGCCAGCGCCGCCAGAAGCTCGCCAAAAGGCTCGAGGCCATCTCGGCTTTCCGCTCCTCCGGACAGAAGCCCGAATGGATGGTCCTCGACGTCATCCCGGTCATCCCACCCGACCTCCGTCCGATGCTTCAACTCGACGGCGGACGTTTCGCGGCCAGCGATCTCAACGACCTCTATCGCCGTGTCATCGCCCGTAACTCCCGTTTGAAGAAGCTCATCGACATGTCCGCCCCTTACGTCATTCTCATGAACGAGAAGCGTATGCTTCAGGAAGCGGTCGACGCCCTCATCGACAACGGCCGCCGCACCAAGGCGGTCACCGGTCCTTCCGGCCGTCCGCTTAAGTCGCTCTCCTCTGGACTAAAGGGCAAGCAAGGCAGGTTCCGTCAGAACCTCCTCGGCAAGCGTGTCGACTACTCGGGACGTTCGGTCATCGCGGTCGGACCCGACCTCAAGATGTACCAATGCGGACTCCCGAGGGAAATGGCCATCCAGCTCCTCCGTCCCTTCATCGCGTCCATCCTCATCGAACGCAAGCACGTCTCCGCCCATAAGGCCGCGGACAAGATCATCGACCGCTATGACCCGATCGTCTTCGACATCGTCGAGGAAATCATCGGCCAGCACCCTGTCCTCCTTAACCGCGCCCCGACCTTGCACCGTCTTTCGATCCAGGCCTTCCAGCCTAAGCTCGTCGACGGTAGGGCCATCCGCCTCCATCCGCTCGTCTGCACCGGCTTCAACGCCGACTTCGACGGCGACCAGATGGCGGTTCACGTCCCTCTTTCCAAGGCCGCCCAGAAAGAAGCGGTGGAGCTCATGCTCGCTTCCAATAACATCCTCGGCCCGAAGGATGGCAAAGCCATCGTTATTCCTTCCCAGGACATGATCCTTGGCAACTACCACCTCACCACCGAGGAATCCCGCAAGGACTTCTACGACCGCGCCAAGGAACTCCGTGATCTTGAAAAGACCCAGGAGAAGACCGGCGTCGCCGTCGACGAAAGGGCCACCCTCCTTAAGATGGCCGCCCAGAACGAGTCCTATGCCGAGCGCGAAGGCAAGGTGTTCCACAACACCGACGAGGTCCGCATGGCCTACGTCACCCGCGCCCTCTCCCTCCATTCCCGTATCGCCATCCCGGCCAAGACCATCCATAAGGACGTCGGCACCGGCATGCCCGAAGGCGTGGAAGGCAAATACCTCATCACCACCGTTGGCAAAGTGATCTTCAACGAGGTCTTCCCCGATGACTTCCCCTATGTCAACGACGGCACCCCGAAATCCACCTCGGACCTCTCCTTCATGAAGGAATGGTTCGTCTCCCCCGCGGAAGTGGCCGAGAAGGTCAAATTCGACGAGAGCAAGTACGAAAGCCCGCTTGCCCAATACATCGACACCCTTCCCACCAAGACCGCGATCGGCAAGAAGCAGCTAGGACCTCTCATCGACATGCTCTTCGCCAAGTACGGCGCGTCCAAGACCTCCGCCGTCCTCGACAAGATCAAAGACCAGGGCTTCCGCTTCTCCATGATCTCCGCCGTCACCGTCGCCATCTCCGACATCAACGACGTCGAAGGCAAGTACGAGAAGGTCGAGGAAGGCAACGCCCTCGTCGAGAAGGTCGAATCCTACTACCGCAAGGGCTTCCTCACCAAAGAGGAACGCCACAAGAAGATCGAGGACATCTGGAAAGGCATCACCGCCGATGTCGCCGAGAAGGTCAAGGAGCAGATGGCCGCCAATAAGCGCAACCCGCTCGTTATCATGGCCAACTCCGGCTCCCGTGGCTCGGTCGATAACTTCAAACAGCTGATCGGCATGAAAGGCCTCGTCGCCAACCCGAAGAACGAAACGATCGAACTTCCTATCGTCTCCTCCTACCACGAAGGCATGAAGGTCAGCGAGTTCTTCATCAACACCCACGGCGCCCGTAAGGGTTCCGCCGATACGGCCCTTAAGACCGCCGACTCTGGTTATCTCACCCGTCGTCTAGTCGACGTCTCCCAAGACGTCATCGTCCGCGAGGAAGACTGCCACTGCGACCACGGCTTCAAGGTCCGCGAAATCCGCGACACCTCCCGCAACACCGTCATCCGTCCGCTTCAGGATAGGATCACCGGCCGTTACTCGATGCACGAGATCGTGAATCCCGAAAGCGGCGAGGTCATCGTCGAGGCCAACTCCCTCATCGACGCCAAGGCCGCCAAGGCCATCGTCGACGCCGGCATCAAGGAAGTCGAGATCCGCACCATCTTCACCTGCCAGACCCGCGATGGCGTCTGCCGTCACTGCTATGGCACGAACATGGCGACCGGCAAGCTCGTCTCCATCGGCGAAGCCGTCGGCATCATGGCCGCCCAATCCATCGGCGAACCTGGTACCCAGCTCACCATGCGAGTCTTCCATACCGGTGGTATGGCCGGAAGCGACATCACCTCCGGTCTTCCCCGTGTCCAGGAGCTCGTCGAGGCCCGTAACCCCAAGGGTGAGGCCCTCATCTCCGAAATCTCCGGCACCGTCACCGCGATCACCCCGATCGGCGATAAGACCGAAGTCACGGTCAAAAACGACCTCGAGGAAAAGACCTACACCACCCCCTATGGCGCGCACCTTCGCGTCAAGGTCGGCGACAAGGTCGAAAACGGTGGCAAGATCACCGAAGGCGCGATCAACCCCAAGCGTTTGCTTGAGGTCTCCGACCCCGAGAAGCTCGAGGTCTACATGATCAAGGAAATCCAGAAGGTCTACGCCGCCCAGGGTATCGGCATCTCCGACAAGCACCTTGAGATCATCATCCGTCAGATGCTCCGCAAAGCGGTCGTCATCGACGGCGGTGACACCACGATGCTCCCCGGCACCCGCGTCTCCATCGACCGCTTCACGGCCGAGAACAAGCAGGTGCTCCTCGAAGGCAAGCGCCCCGCGGTCGTCCAGCCGCTTGTCCTTGGCATCACCAAGGCCGCCCTCGAGACCGATTCCTTCCTCTCCGCCGCCTCCTTCCAGGAGACGACCCGCGTCCTCACCGACGCCGCGATCAAGGCCAAGAAGGACAACCTCCATGGCTTGAAGGAAAACGTCATCACGGGCAAACTGATCCCCGCCGGCACCGGATTGCTAAGCGAGGAAGAGACCGAAGAGTCCCTCGAAGACTTCTCCGTCCTCGGCGCGATGAAGGTCGTCAAGTCTCAATACATCGAGAAGCACGATCGTCCCGACACCGACGCCTAATCCCAAAAAAAGAGTCCCTTGAAGGAAACTTCAGGGGACTTTTCTTATTCTCTAGTCGAGCAGGTCTTCGACATCGACCCACAAGACCTTGGCAATCGCCAAAACCGTGGATATTTGCGCAGAACCAAGGTTTTTTCTTCCTTGTTCGTATTCCTGGATGGAGCGAAGGGGGACGCCTGAGGCGCGTGCGAGGTCGCTTTGGCTATAGTGGGCGGCGGTCCTTAAATATTTGAGAGCGCAGGGCTTCTTGCTCTTTTCAAGGAGTTCCTCGAGTTTCTCATAGACCGCTTCCATGGCCATTTCGTGGTAGGGGTGATAGAGGGCAATGAGGGTATCGATGCCTAGCCTTCTTAAAGAGGATTCCATGCGGTGTCCGCTTTTCCAAAGGAAGAAAGCGAATACGTATCCCGCCCAGAAATACTCATTGAGGGGTTCGTTCCCGTAACGTCTTTTGAAGGAATCGCCTTTGCCTAGGGATTCAAGAATCGCCCTGGCGAGTTCGTTGCCCGAATTGCCCGCGATGACGTAGGGGTTGCCTTGGTTGAAACCTTGGGCGATCTTGGTGGACCTTAGGCCCGCGATGACCTCCTCATCGGTTAGTTTTGCTTTGCGATACAAAACGTCGAAAGCATTGCCCAAGGCCTTCTCGGCGATCGGAAGGAAAAGGGAATCATAGACGGGGGTCGCCATGGGTGAATCCTCCGTCGATGATGTCAAATACGTTGATGTCCCCTTTGATGCGAGGGTTGCTTCTTTCCTTGCGGTATTCCCTTCTGGCCTCCAAATCGCGGTCCATTTTCCTTTTTAGGCACTCGCTTCTTTTGACTTTGGTCGAACTAACGAACGTTAGGGCGTCGAAGGCTTTCTTCGAGATGAGGA
>Ga0307907_100033_pt1 | contig 11706 bp, 3 predicted proteins | sample Goafecreptomycin_17_FD_203753 | JGI IMG/M metagenome (GOLD analysis project Ga0307907, IMG submission 203753) | Metatranscriptome of enriched fungal communities from goat fecal pellet, Isla Vista, California, United States - Bagasse, Gen6, Rep 3... ...
CACCGAACTAACGAGTCCAAATCGAATGAAGAAAAGAGCCCGCTTACTATCCTTGGCGTCGATGGCGATCTGCTCGCTTGCTTTTTTATCTGGCTGCGCTGGCAGCGCTGAGATCGCGGGGATCCGCATGTCGAACCCCGAGGTCGTCAACATCCCTTATGGCATCTTCTCCTACGACAACATCAACGTCACCGTCGAATTCAAAAACGGCAGCACCAAAGAAATCCCTTTGACCGAGGACATGATCTCCGAGGTCGAAAGGCTCAAGTTCTTCAAAATCGGCAAACAGGAAATCCAGGTCGTTTTCCGCAACCGCTATTCCACCATCATGCCGGTCTCGGTGAACCTCAACACGTTCAAAGACAGCTACGCCCTCGTCGGCTACGAATGCACCTATGACGGCGAGCCCCATGCCGTCACGTTGAATCAAGAACTCCCCGAAGGCGCCAGCATCACCTATCCCAAGGGCAACATTTTCATTAACGCGGGCACCTACGAAATCATCGGGGTCATGGAAAAGAACGGCTATGCCTCCAAAACCCTCACGACCACCTTGGTCATCCATCAGGCTGAGCGCGAGACCAAGGACATCGTTTTCGAAGGCGCCACCTACACTTATGACGGCGAAGCCAAATCCGTCGAGGTCAAAGGAGTTCCCGAGGGAGTGACCCCGAGAATCGAATACATCGACACAAAGACCGGCTTCCCCGTCAACAAAGTGGTCAACGCCGGCACCTATACCGCCACCTGCCGCTTCGAGGATAGCAGCCCGAACTATGAGCCGATCCCCGAAAGGAAGGCGACCATCATCATCGAAAGGGCCAAATACGATCTCTCGAACATTAAGCTCGAGGACGCCACGAAGACCTTCGATGGCCAAAATTACGATGCCCAGCTCGTCAATGAGAAGGCGCTCCCCTCTGGAGTTACGCTTGACCCGATCGTCTATAGGGACGCGGATGGAAAGATCGTCACGAGCAACGCCGATGTCGGCGAATACACCATGACCGCCCACTTCAAGTGCAGCGACACCTTCCTTCGTAACTACGAGCCTTTGCCGGATCTTACCGCCAAACTCACCGTCGCCAAGAGAATCATCAAGATCTCCGACAAGATCACCTTCGAGGGCAAATCCGTAAACTTCGACGAGACCAAGGTCCACTCCTTGGCGGTGGAAGGGCTCCCCGATGGCGTCGTCGTCACGTACGAGAATAACGATAAGGTATACGCGGGCGAGTATGAGGTCATCGCTCACTTCTCCACCCTCAACGAGAACGAGGCGACCGACATCGCCTCCCTTTCCGCCTATCTGACGATCAACCCCGTCAGAAGGTCCGTGAAGGTCCTCAATGAGGCGACTGGCGAATACACCGAGAATTTCACGCAGGACAACATCAAGATCAACGGGGCGGAAGCCTCCGTCGTCGGTTACGATCCCACCGTCTTCAGCGTGGTGTCCATCGAGTTTTACTCGATCCTCAACACCGACGTCATCAAACCCGCCGACCTCGTCGATGGCACCACCTACAAATACCTAGTCACCTTCGAATACCTTGACGAGAGCCTGAGGGACAGCGTGATTCTGTCGCAGGAATCCGACAACTTCGTCTACCACGAGGATTAACGACATGAAGAAAAGGCATGTGTTCTACATCGTGGTGGGGATCTCCATCGGACTTGGTGCGATTTTAACCTCGGTTTTGGCCTTCACGGGCATGTTCAACCATTACACGGAGAACATCGACGTCGTCTCCGCGGTCCTATTCGGTATCTTCTTCTCCGTCGCTTTCTTCCTGGTCTTCTCTGTCACGATGTCCTCTAAATTCGTTTCGGGCGTGGTGCAGGAAATCCTTTTCATCGTCGCCTCGTTGCTGCTCATTTCCGGGGTTCTAAGCTTCGTCTTGTTCACCTTCATCGACGCCGGGTTCGACTTCGCTTTGCTGGACTGGATCGGCGCTTTGGCGCGCATGCCTAGTTCCTGGGTCTATTTCCTGTCCCTAGGCGCGATCTTCGTGCTCCTTTTCGCCCTCTACGCGGCCTTCATCAACAAAAACTTCATCGCCACGATCTTCAAAAAGGGCAACGACCTGAAGCAGGTCAAGGGCTCCAACCTCGAGAATTCGCGTTGGATGAACGACAAGGAGAAGAAGTCCCTCTTCAAATTCCATCTTTATAGCGCCTTAGGCGAAGTGGAGAAGGACGGCATCCCCGTCGCCGCGGCTTTAGACCGCAAGGGCAAGGATATGTCCGTTGGCTTCAACGCCCCGTGCCATTCGATCATCATCGGTTCCACCGGTTCAGGCAAAACCACGACCTTCGTCTCCCCGATGATCCAGCTCCTCGGCGCCACCAAAGCGGGCTCCTCGATGGTCATCACCGACCCCAAAGGCGAGCTTTTCATGCTCCATAGCAAATACCTCCATTCGCGCGGATACGACGTCAAGGTCATCGACCTACGCGACACCTATTCCTCCTACCGCTGGAACCCCCTCGACGCGGTGTGGGACAACTTCGAGCTTTACCGCGACGCGCATAAACTCGCCTTCAAGAGGAACGATGACATCACCCGTTCCGGCCTCAAGATCGAAAAGGCGGCCGGCGAGAACCCCGAGGTGAAGGAGTGGTACGAGTTCGACGGCAGGGCCTTCGTCGACTACAAGAGGCTCATCGCCGCGGTCAAGATGTACAAGAAGAAACTCTATGACGAGATCTATGAGGACCTTAACGACTTAGTCACCGTCCTCATCCCCGTCGAAAACGAGAAGGACCCCCTTTGGGAGAAGGGCGCCCGTTCCATCACCCTCGCCGTGCTTCTAGCGATGCTAGAGGATGCCCAAGAAGAAGGCTCCACCATGACCAAGGAGAAGTTCAACTTCTTTAACCTGGCCAAGATCTTACAAAACTCTGACGGCGACTACAAAACCCTCCGCGAATACTTCAAGGGCAGGAGCCCGCTTTCTAGGGCCTACTCCCTTTCAAAGCAAGTCTGCGACGCCGCCCAGTCCACCAGGGCCTCCTACATGTCCATTGTCTATGACAAGTTGACTCTATTTAACGACGCTGGCATCTGCGCCCTCACCTCTTCCTCCGACTTCACCGCGAAAGCCTTGGCGGACCACCCGACCGCCCTCTTCCTCAAGATCCCCGACGAAAAGGACACCCGTCATAACCTCGCGGCCATCTTCATCCTCAACATCTACAAAACCCTCATCAAAGTCGCCTCGGCGACCCCCGAACTCGCATTGCCGAGGAACGTCTACTTCATCATGGACGAGTTCGGCAACATGCCCAAGATCTCCAAGTTCGACAAGTTCATCACCGTCGGCCGTTCGCGCAAGATCTGGTTCACGATGATCGTCCAATCCTACGCCCAGCTCAACAACGTCTATGGCGATAACGTCGCCGACATCATCAAGGGCAACTGCGGCATCAAGATGTTCATCGGCTCCAACGACATGCAGACCTGCAAGGAATATAGCGAACTTTGCGGCAACATCACGGTCGCGACCACCTCGACCTCCGGCACCGCCCATAGCGACACCAACTACTCGACCTCCTATCAGGTCCGTCCGCTTATCTATCCCTCCGAGCTCCAGAGGCTTAACCACCCGGGCGACATCGGCCACGGCATCATCGTTACCTTTGGTAACTACCCCCTCAAGACGTATTTCACGCCCTCTTTCAAGGTACCTCTATACCAATTCGGCGAGATGGACCAATCCGAACTCGAGGAACGCGCCTTCAACGAAAGGGAGGTCTATTACGACGTCCGCCAGAGGAATAGGCGCGTCCTGGAGAAGAAGGAGGCCGCCGCGACCAAGGCCGAGGAGAAGAAAAACGAGAAGAAGGACGAGCTCGCCCGCCTCACCCAGGCCGAACTCCTCCAACTCTTCCTCGACTACCAGCAAAGCCACCCGGGCATCACCCTGAAGGATTTCATCGCGATGGTCGAGGACGGGAAAATCGAAATCGGAAAGGACAAGCAGCAATGAGCGGATTCTTCAAGAAACTCAAAAAGCGCGCGTTCGTCTGCGCCGCCGCTTTGATGGCCGGTGTTCTCAGTAGCCATGGGATGACCATCCTCGCCCATGATTTAGGCGCCGTCATCGAGACCCGCGCCGACGAAGAGAGCCCCAACACCGTTTCTTTCACCACGACAACGGTTGAGGCGTCTAGCTCCAACCTCATCGTCGTGCGTTTGACCGCCCAAGGCGTCGCGGGGCAGACCGTCGTCGTCTCCTATAAGACGAGCAGTGGCACCGCCATCGAAAACATCGACTATGTCGGCATTTCCAACTCGATTTCGTTGACCCTTGATGGCTCTGGCATGATCAACTACGACATCTCGGTGAAGTGCACGAACACCTCCGAGACCAGGGAAAAGCTGAGGGTCTATGACTCCGAGAACACCTATGGCCGCTATTTCAATTTGATCATCACCGACGCCTCCAACGCCTCCATTGGCGACAATAACGTCTGCAAATGCTATTTGCCCTATGACTACAAAGTCGAGGCCACGACCGGCATCACCGAGCCGATCCTTGGCCGCGAAATCGCCTACTTGAACGACTACAAGCAGATGATCTCCAAATACCATTCCGGCGATAACGACATCTCCGGTAAGGAGACTTGGAAGACCTGGAGGGAAGGCATCTCCTTCGATAGCGAAACCACCAGGAGATGGGCCAACGTCTATGTCAACAACGGCTTCGCCGACGCCTATTGCTCCTATGTCCTCAAGAGCATCGACGACGACAAATTACATTCCACGAGCAACATCTACATGCTCTCGGGAAACAAGGAGTTCATGGACCGTTATAGCCGTAGCTCCGACTGCCCGGGCCTTTCCCTTTATTACGAAATCGAACCCTGTAAGAAGGGCGGCTACCGCATCGACGGCAAGGCGATGTATTACATCTCCAAGGACATCAACCCCTGGAAAAAGGAAAGCAAGCTCGTCGACCTCGAGGAGCTCCACGTTGTCAAAGACCCCAAGCAGATCTATTGGATTCAGGAAAGCGACGCTTGGTATTCCTCCAAGAACTCCATCTACGACTCCATGTTCTACAAGACCGCGCCCTATAACGGCGTTTTGGACTACGGCTTGGCCATCTTCAACAACAACAGTTCCTGGGACCGCGAAGTCCATAACATCTGGCTCTTCATGAAACTTGTTGACCAAAGCGCCCCCAAAATCGTCAAGCAATATAGCGAATATAACGCCGAGGCCGGCACGATCCGCGTCTATCTCCGCTTCAACGAGCCGGTCTACGCCTCGCGCCAGAAGGACTTGCTCGTCAAGATCAACGGCTACACCAAAAACTATTACGCGGCCTACGTGGGTGGCAACTATGGCGACACCCTCGTTTATGAGGTCCCTAAGGGCGAGGTCCCGTCCAGCAACATCACCTCGATCACCTATCAGCTGCCTAACGACGACATCGGCGACATGGCCTATAACCTCGACGCCTACAAGATGGTCCAGCATAACATGGTGGAAGGCACCGACAAATTCAGGGACGCCGACATCACGACCGGCAACATCGACCTTTCCAAGCCTAACCTCGCGGTCGACGTCGGACTATCCCTGACGCCCCATAACGTCTATAACATCATGCTTTCCGCTAACGACGGAGCCGATGCCGGCGCCGGATTCCAGGTGGGCACCGTCTACTACAAATGGGACAACCAAGAGGAGATCTCTAGTCCCACCTCGCCTTCTTCTTATCCGAACTCCCACGTATTGACCTCCGAGGAGCAGGGGTCCTTTGGCCTCACCCTCGTTAAAAACGAGAGCCAGGGTATCACTAGCGGCTCCTACTATCTCCACGCCCTCGCGGTCTCGCCCTATGGCTTCACGCAGGCCAAGACTTTTGGACCCTACCTCCTCGATGGCGACGCGCCAAAGGCCGAGCAGCTCGATCCCTTGAAGAACGACCTTCGTAAGAAGGTCTACCAGCTGGAGGTCGAGAAGAAGGCCGTCGGCACCTCCATCGACTCGATTTTGGCCGCCTTCAAATACGTCGACGACCAAGGCAAGGAAATGACGGTCAAACTGCCAATCGTCGTGGAAGGGGAGATCCCGACCTCGCTCAAAACCATCGTCACGAGGGTCGAGCAGGGGAATTCCTACCTCTATTCCTACACCTCGAGCATCGACCCCGACGACACGGAGACGCCCCTCGATAGCTTCGTGACGAACCTCATGGGCCTTAATCCAAGGCTTGTGGTGGACGTTTCCTTCGAGGTCGAGGACCAGGCGGGCAACAAGGCCAAGTCCACCGGCCTCCACACGATCTACGATAAGCGCGGCACCTTCGAGAACACGATCACCAAGCCCGCGAGCTATGTGGAAGACACTTCCATCGCTCTTTCCGCGACCGTCTTTGACATCTCTAGCGCATCATCTTCCGACGGCTTAACCTTCGAACTCGCCGACGCTGATGCGAGGACCTACGTCGACACCGGTGCCAAGTACAAGGTCATCGTTAACGACGAGATGGAATTCGTCGCCGATCAGTATTCGGTCGTCCTAAAAGGCCTCTCCGCCGGCTACTACGAAGCCGTCGCCAGGGTCGTCGGCACCACCTCGACGGGCGATGTCGACCTCATTTCGAAGTCCTATTCCTTCTATTTGACTAACGGCAAAGACGATCCGACGGTCAATAAGTCCGCCGCCGAGGGCAACCTGGTCCTCTCTAACCGCGTCTATCAAATCGAAGACGCCGCCTATTACTATTTCGTGCCGTCCAACAATTCCGTCGCCTCCCACTATTACGGGGCGACCATCAGCGAGTCCACCGGCAAATACGAAGGCGGCTCCTCCTCGCCCACTTTCTCTAGCAACATCGAGGCCAAGAAGTACGTCAAGTACATGGAATATCAGGACCTCGAGCTCAAGCAAATCGACGACAACATCGCCAAATTGCTCAATAGCGGTTCCGGCTCGACCGTTTACGTCAAGGCCGCCAAGGAAACTAAGAACGCGCAGGCGGGCCAACTTTGGATCCGTTATAAGAAAGCCACCTGGGGCCCCTCCATCGGTCCTAGCGGCTGGGCCTTCTATTACTATGGCCAGGGCAGCGAGTCCGACGGCATCAACATCAACGGCCTCTCCGAGAACCTAAGCGCCGCTCTCGACGCGGTCACCAACACGATCGTCTCTTCCGGCAAGGAACGCTATTTGATCGGCGAGGATTACACTAGCGGAGTCACTAGGGCCCCATATCTAAGCGAAGCGCAGATGCACGTTAACCCCGAGACCGCGACCTCCTCTAGGTCCGGCAGCCTCTACGTCACGAACCCGACCTACCGCGGCGATAGCGCCCTCTACCAAAATAACGTCACCATCGCGGACAACCAGTATCCCATCGCCACCAACCTTCCCCTCAAGGTCAACTCCTCGACCATCCTTTACTACAAGGACGCGGTTTCCGATACCTGGAACCTCCTCCGGGCGACGGATGGCACCCTGCTTAAGAACGCCCTCTCCACCCAGGCCACCGGCATCTACACGATCCGCGAATACGGTAAGGAAGGCGTCGGCGAGTTCAGCTTCTACCTCGACCGTTCGCTCCCCTTGCTTAACGTCACCGTCAACAAAGACGTCGAGAAGGAATACGATTTGACTCTCGACGGCGGCATCGTCTCCCTTAACTGCACTAACGTCGCGATTAACGAGATGATCGGGGAAGTGGACCCCGGCGCCTACGTCGCAATCTACCGTTATCCTAACCGCAGTTTGGTTACCGTTTTGCAGGGTTCTGCGATCGGCAACTATCTCCTTTCTAGCGGCAACTACTACCTCGAGGTCGGCGACCGTTCCGGCAACGTCGTGACCTACACGATCTGGCTTTCCGATTCCGCGATCGACTGGAGCATCACCCAAAACGACTCCAAGACGGCCGTCATCGTCAAGACCACCAACCGCAGCGAGAGCGAGATCTACGCCTACGAAGTCTACTTGAACGAGGTCCTCATCGACACCGAGTTCGCCGAGACCAAGATCTACCGCGAGCCCGGCATCTACCGCGTCGACATCACCGACATCTACGGCAATAAGGATTCCAAGACCTTCACCCACGAAGCCCCGTCTCCCACCCTCACTTGGTACTACCAAAACGACAACGGCGGCTACTCGGTCTACGATCCCGAGAAGCCCGGCAAGATGATCCTCACCCCCGATCCGACTTCCTCGAGGGTCACTAACGTCCTCTCCTCCGCCATGGTGCGCATCCTTTTGGGCTCGCCCTATGACACGAACGAGGTCCAATTCGAGGTGCTCGACACCACCGACTACACCTATAGCGAATCGACGGGCCTACTTTCGATCAACACCCTGTCGAGCTGGCGTTTGCGCGTCTGGTATAAGACCGACGAGGAAACCGCGGCGACCAACGAGCACCTCTACGTCTTCCGCCTCGACACCGATTCCCCCGAGGTCTCCGCTTCCTTCTCCGGCACCCCCTTTGTGCCCTATGTCGTCCTCGACGAGGATGGCAACGTCGTGACCACGGCCGCCTTCGATAACCTCGACTTCACCAAATACGAGGACGGCGACCTCGCGACCTTGGACACCCTCCGCACCGAAACGGAAGGGCAGGCGACCATCACCTTCCCCGCTAGCAGCGTCATCTCCGGCACCCACATCATTTTGACGATTACCGATCCGGCCGGCATCAAGAGCGTCCAAGCCACCCGCAACGGGCAGCCCGTCGTGGCTGAGCTAAGCGCCGACAACAAGTTGAGCCTAAGCGGCTATGGCCATTTCGTCGTGACCGCGATCGATAACCTCGGCAACACGACCACCTTCGCCTTCGATAATGTCGAAGGGGACGTTTCCTCGGGGCTCATCGACGGGACGATTTTGGAAAACGAGATCCTCACCTATGGCAACAAGGACATCGACGTCACAGAGTTCTACGATGGCGTCACGACCGTCCTCGTGGCCACGCCCGATGGCTCCTCCACCTATGAGTTCCGTTATGAAAACGGCGTGCTCACCTATGGGCAATACGTGGTCAGGGCCGAGGAACACGAAACCGAGGAAGGCCTCGTGATCGAGAAATACGCGGAATACCAGGTCGTCCCGGGCTTCTCCCTCGACCGTGATAGCGAACTCGTCAAAAGGGGCGTCTACTACACCGCCATCACCAATAGTGACTACTCGGTCCTAGCGATGATCGACGAATCCGGCAACGCCCATTACAAGGTCGCCGTCGGCGAGCGCGAGATCCACGCGGAAATCTCTGTTTCCGTGGGCAAGGGACACGTGCCCGACCGTTATGAGGCGATCCTCTCCACCGAGGTCCCGACCCTCACCCTCCTCCAAGGCGGCAAGGAAGTCGAGAAGCAGGAAAGCCTCGACTTCATCTACATCACCAACGAGCTCACGATTGACAAGGCGAGCGTCTCCGAGAACATCTCCGAGATCGTGGCCGCCTATTCGCCGAACCCGACCTTCGGCGAGAAGACCGTGATCTACAAAGACGGGCAGTGGCTCGCCGACTTCGTTGGCACCGAAGACGGTTTCTACGAGATCACCGTCACCAACAAGTACAACAACAAGACGATCTACCTCCTCAACAAGATCCAATCCTTCGCCTCCGTCGTCACGGTCCACACCCTCGACGGCTCCGAGAAGACCTTCTACCAAAAGACCGAAAACATCTGTGCGAACTCCTGGATTGAACTCATCGTCATGTCCAATGAGGTCAAGTTCGAGGTCAACGGCTCCGAAGTCGACTTCAAGGTCGAGGGCCAGACCTCGAGGCTCGTCATCATGGGAGATGGCAAATATAGCGTCGCCGTCATCGGCAGCAACGGCATCGAGGAAGACTTCGAATTCGAGATCAAAAGCGACGCGGACTTCCGTTTCCAGGAGACCTGGATCGTCGGCTATAACGAGGAGGCCCTCCTCCGCGATCAGGGCTATACGAACACCCTCTGCGACATCGTCTTGGTCGACAAGGACCCCTCGACTCCGCTTCTTGACACCGACATCGTCGTCATCGACATGGACGTGGTGGTGGGGGGCGAGAAGAGTTACTACCTCCTCTATGACGCCATCTCCGAAGAGAAGCAGACCGACCTTAGTCTCCTCAAGGGCGCGATCGGCCGCTATGGCGTAGGCGACTACACGATCGGCTTCCGCAACAAATATGGCGACCTCGTCCAGAAGACGGTCCATTACAACAACATCCCCTCGCTCGTTCTCACCCGCGCCATCCAAAGCGATCCGATGACCTATCAGACCTTCGACATGGATCTAGCCGTCCGCAAGGGCTTCTATTCCAACTACATCCTCCGCTTCTCGACCGCCTCGACCACCTATCGCTTCACGATCGGCGGCGAGGAATACCGCCTCGATGAGCCGAAGGTCCTCGATTTGCCAGGCAACGCGAGCGTCGGCTCCCGTTCCTACCTAGTCACCTTCCTCGACGAATACGGCAACTACCTCGAGTTCAACGCGATCCTCGAACGCGCCGAGGTCGAGTTCGACGCCTCCATGATGAAACTCATCACGGTGGGCAACGAGACCTACACCAAAGACGACATCTGCATCACCTTCGGGGAAGACCTCAAGGCGACGGTGAGCCTCAATGGCGAAGCCGCGGTGGATTACGCCTCGGGCGATATGCGTTACGCGGACGGGCAATACCGCTTCGTCGTGCGCGACATCGCCGGCAACATCGGCGTCTTCACGGTCACCCATAAGTCCGTCAACCATTACACCCTCACCAACTCCGTCTCCGGCGAGGAGGTGATCGACGGTAGCGTCGTCAATAACGCCTCGGTCGTCTTCACCCCTAGCGACGGCTCCAGAATCAAGACGATTGTCCGTAACGGCGAGCTCGTGGCGGACTACACCTCGTCCACCTTCGCCCAGACGGGCCATTACGAGATCCTCATCGAGGACCAGATCGGCAACCAGTCCTACGAGGAGTTCTACATCCTCAACAACTCGTTATCGGTCTTCGAGTACAAGGCCCCGTTCGAGTTCGAGATCACCGAGGTCTGGTACGTCCATTCCGACGGCTCGAGGGAAATCCTCGACCTCAAGGGCGACTCCATCACCTTGACCCGCGATGGCGGATACGTGGTCGTCGTCACCTCCACCAAGACCGCCTTCACCTTCAACTTCACGGTCGAAATCGACAACACCGAGCCCTCGGCCACCCTCGTGGGCGTTGAAAACGACGGCGTCACGGCCAGGGACGTCACCCTCACGGGACTCAAAAGCGGCGACGTCGTCAAAATCTACAAAGACGGGCAACTGATCTCCACGACCACCGTCACCTTATCCAGCAATGTCCCTGCCATCAACACGGGCGGAAAATACCGCGTGACCGTCACCAACGTGCAAGGCAGGACCATCGAATACAACTTCACGCGCAAAGCCGTCACCAACGTGGCGGGATCCATCTTCATTATCGTCTCTAGCGCATTGGTCGTTCTTGGGGTAGGCATTGGCCTGACCTACCACACGAAACTCAAGACCGATGACTAGGGTATGAGGAACTAAAGGAGGACATCACTATGTTCAATCTAGTTAGCTACGCGATGAGCGAAAAGGACCTCAATCAGATCGTCAAGCCCCTCACGGACGTGCTTGGCGTCTTGGTCCCCGTTCTTCTAGGCGTGGTCGGCGCGGTAGGCGCCATCTGGGTCATCTTCCTCGGCGTCAAATACGCCAAGGCGGAAGAG
>Ga0307907_100034_pt1 | contig 11706 bp, 7 predicted proteins | sample Goafecreptomycin_17_FD_203753 | JGI IMG/M metagenome (GOLD analysis project Ga0307907, IMG submission 203753) | Metatranscriptome of enriched fungal communities from goat fecal pellet, Isla Vista, California, United States - Bagasse, Gen6, Rep 3... ...
CCCATTTCTTCCTTTCGGCGGTGGGGAGGATCTTCTTCCTTGAGGGCCTTTTGCTTGGCTTCCCATTTCTTCCTTTCGGCGGTGGGGAGGATCTTCTTCCTCATCCTAAAGGCGTTGGGGGTGACTTCGACGAGTTCGTCGGAGTTGATGTAGTCAAGGCAAGCCTCTAATGACATTTTCCTCGGGGATTTGAGGACGACGGTCTGGTCCTTATTGGAACTACGGACGTTCGTCTGCGGCTTGAGGGCGGTGACGTTGACCACGAGGTCCACGGGGTAGCGGTGCTCGCCGACGATCATCCCTTCGTAGCAAAGGGTGCCCGGGGTGATGAACATCGTTCCGTGATCCTCGACCTTCTCGATGGAGTAGGGGGTCGCGTCGCCCTTATCGACGGAGACGAGGACCCCGATGGTCCTTTCCCCGACGTTATGGGCGTATAACGGCCTATATTCCTTGAAGGTGTGGTTGATGATGCCATAACCTTTGGTTAAGGTCAGGAAGTTATTGACGAATCCTAGCAACCCGCGCGAGGGGATCACGTAGGTGAGGCGCGTCTGACCCGCGCTTTCGACCATGTCGATCATCTGGGCGCCCCTGGTGCCCAAGGTCTCCATGATGTCGCCGACGAATTCGCTCGGGACGTCGATTTGTAGGTCTTCATAAGGCTCGCATTTCTTGCCGTCGATTTCTTTGATGATGACGTGGGGTTTGCTGACTTCGAGTTCGAAGCCTTCGCGCCTCATGGTCTCGATCAAAACGCCGAGATGGAGTTCGCCTCTACCCGAGACTACCCAGGACTCGGAATTAGGGATCCTCGAGTAGCGGAGGGAGACGTCCCTTTGCACTTCCTGGTAGAGCCTATCCTCGATGACGCGGGCCGTGACGAATTTGCCGTCTTGTCCGCGTAAGGGGGAGCTATTCGTGCCGAATTCCATCTGAAGAGTGGGCTCGTCAACCCTCAGTTTAGGCAGGGGGTTAAGGTAGCCCGGCGCGCAGAAGGTCTCGCCGACGTTAAGCTCGTTATAGCCCGCGATCGCACAGATGTCGCCCGATTCGACTTCCTCGACCTCGACGCGGCGAAGGCCCGAGAAGGTGTATAGCTTCATGATCTTGAAGTCCTTGGTGGAGCCGTCTAGGCGGATGTCGGTGACGATGTCGCCGATCCTGGCTTTGCCACCGCGGATCGTGCCGATGCCGATCCTGCCGACGAAGCCGTTATAGTCTAGAAGCGCGGGTTGGAAGCGGAAGGGGCCCTCGGGGTCGCACTGCGGCTCCGGGATTTCCTTTAGGATCGTCTCGAAGATCGGCTCCATGCCGGGCTTTTGGTCCTTGGGGTCGGGGGAAAGGGAGGAGGTGCCGTTAAGGGCGGAGGCATAAACGACGGGGAAATCGAGCAGGTCGTCGCTCGCCCCAAATTGGATGAGAAGGTCCAATACCTCATCGACGGCCTTTTGCGGGTCGGCGTTAGGACGGTCGATCTTGTTGATGACGACGATCGGCTTGATGTGGTTCTCGAGGGCATTCTTGAGAACGAAGCGGGTCTGCGGCATCGTGCCTTCGAAGGCGTCCACCAAAAGGAGGCAGCCGTCCACCATGTGCATGATGCGTTCCACCTCGCCGCCGAAGTCGGCGTGCCCCGGGGTGTCCACGATGTTGATCTTGATGTCCTTGTAGACGATCGAGGTGGTCTTGGCGAGGATCGTGATGCCCCTTTCCCTTTCCTGGGGGTTGGAGTCTAGGACCCTGTCCTGAATCGTCTCGTTTTCGCGGAAGGTGCCGGAGGAGGTGAGCAAAGAGTTCACCAACGTGGTTTTGCCATGGTCGACGTGGGCGATGATGGCGATGTTCCTTATTTTCATTAGCTTTCCTCCTAGAAAAACCGCGAGAAATTGTATGCGTATGCCTTTGCGTGGGCAAGAAAAACCGACTTCCCGTGACTTCTAGGAGGTCGGTAAGCGTTTTCCTATCTATTTCTCGAAGGCCAATCGGCCGTCGTGGGGGTCGTGGTCGAAATGGACCTCGCCCCGATATTCGAACCCTAGTTTTTGCAGGGCGCCTAGCATCGGCCTATTGTCCCTATGGGTGTCGATGCGGACGTGCTTGGCCTTGGTTAGGGCGAGGGTGACCGCCTTTTCGAGGATATGGTGGCCTTGCCCGTTGCTTGCGATGCGGTGGATGACCGCGTAAGGACCACCATGTTCCCAGGTGTCCAATTGCTTATAAACCGGTTCGATTTCCTCCCCGAAATCCAGGAAGAAAGTGCCGAGAATTACCCCGTTTTCCTCATAGAGGAACGACTTCCCTTCTTCGATGTCCTTCTCGATGATTTCCCTAGGCGGCCAGTTGGTGCGTCCCCATTGGTTGGGGTTGCCTTGGCTCGCCATGAAAAGGCGGGCCTTTTGAAATAGGTCCATCAGCAGGGGGAGGTCCTCGATCCTGGCGTTTCTAATCGGCATGGGATTACTCTATCCCAAGTAACATAACTTGCAATGAGAGAAAACTATTGCCACCCACGTCGGTTTTCCCTATGATTTTGCTTGCGGCTCGCCGAAGTCGACACCGGATCTCCTCGATGCGGCCTCAGGCGATGCTAAGAAAAAAGGAAAGGAGAAACGAAAATGGCTTTGTCCAAAGAAGAAACTTCCGCGATCATCAAGAAGTTTGGCAAGAACGAGAAAGACACCGGTTCCACCGAGGTCCAGATCGCCCTTCTCACCAAGAGGATCAAAGACCTCACCGCCCACCTCAAGAGCAACGCTCAGGACAGTGGTGCCCGCAGGTCCCTTCTCATCCTCGTTGGCAAAAGGGCCGGCTTGCTCAAATACCTCGCCGACAACGATCCCGAAGGTTACGCCGAACTCATCAAGAAACTCGGTCTCCGCAAGTAAGGAAAGCGAAACGCCGCCTCGAACACGAAGCGGCGTTTTTCTTTCGATTGCAACTGGGTTTTGCGCGCTATCAGGACAGCGTCATCTGTAGCGCTATGCGCATGCGGTCGAGGGATTGTTTCGCTTTCATCAGGCGGTCCTCGCATTGAAGGGTCTCGCCCTGGAGGTTTCTCAAGGTTGCGAGCACTTCGCCTGGATCGGCCTCGGCCATCATGGCCTTTAGGCGCTCGACGCGCTTCTTGATGGAAGCGATGCGCTCCTCGAGCATGACGATCTCGAAATGGGATTTGGTGATGGCCAGGAAGGCGTCCGCCGCGCCTTTAGGGTCGCCGATTGGGTTATCCTCGATCGGGAAGTCGTAGACGGATCGTTTGAAGGCGGAGTATGCGGGGGCGAATTGGAGGGAGGCGGGGTCGCCCGTAGCGCGTTTCCCGTAATCGGCGAAGGCGGTGAGCAGGGGACGGTAATCCTCTCTTTCGGCTAGGCCAAGAAGCATTTCCTCCCTCTCGTTTAGGAAAGCCCGTTCCTTGGCGAGGTCGAGGTCTTCGCTAGGAGGGAGGTCGTCGAGTTTGTCACTGACCTTGGCGAACACCGTCGCGAGGCGAAGCGGCAGGTCGCGGTCGGGTCTGGGTGGGACGTCCCCGTCCTTAGGCCCATCCTTCTTTTTAGAGAAAAGTCCCATAGATCGCTCCTTGTTTGCTGATGCTCCACAAATTATAACAAATGGGCAGGCTGTTTCTAAAGAAAGGAAAAGCCCCGTTCCCTGGTTTTCGGCTTCGAAAGTGCCTTCTTTCGAGGCTTCTTCCGTTTTAGTAGTCGAATAGGTCCTCGGCCCCGACTCCGGCTTCGATCATTTCGACTTCCGATTCACCCTTTGCTTCCGGTGCGGGGGTTCCTTCAATCGCGGCTTGCAGGGCCTGCTTCCTGACCTCGATTTCGGCGCGGATGATGCTCCTGTCTTGCTTGATGCGCTCGGCCTCGGTCTTGAGGTCCTTGGCCATCTCGAGCACCCTCGGATCGTTTGGATCGGGCGCCATTTCCTCCAAGGATTCAATCTCCTTCCGGTTCAACTCGTCGCGGTATTCGACGTCCCTAAGGCTTTGGAGGGCCACGCAAAGGTCCACATAGGCACTCGAGGTCGCTCCTGGGCGGGCGATGGGTTTGTCGACGAGAGGGAAGGCGGCAAGGTCTTCTTTGAAGGCTTCCATGCTTCGCCCAAATAGAAGGCCGTCCAAAGCAAGCTCGGCCTGGAGCGCCACCGATTCCAGAAGCCATTGGTAATCGGGGCGAGAGCGCAAGGAAAGGAGGGTGTCCTTCCATTTCTTGAAGAAGGCGGCTTCCTCTTCGTCACGGAAGAGGTTTTTGTATTCATCGATGATGGCGTCGAAGGCCTTGTTGATCCTATCCTCGGTTTTGCCGGGGTTGTTTATGTCCTTAAAAAGCGGGGAAAGAAGTTCGTCTTGCCCTTCGATCGTCCGCAAATCCGGTTTCTTTTTCTTATGGAAAAGTCCCATGAATCCTCCTTTATAGGCGACGTGCCTTTAGAGCCATGAGCGCGCTCTCGACGGCGGCGCTCGCGGCCAATAGCCTTTTTTGGGCGGAGGCGATTTCGACCCTGCGGGCCCCTTCGAGGGCGTTGAACTTCTCGATGGTGATTTGGCCAAAGGCGTATTGCTCATCGAGTCTCTTCAATTCGGCTTCTTTGACCTTGATGTAGCCTTCCATCTCGCCTTTAGTCTGAACGTGGGGGAGGGCATCAAAGAAGATACGTGTGTCGTCCTTTTCGGGCTCGGGTTCGCCTAGTTCCTGCAGGAAATCGGCGATGGAGGCCAAAACGTAAGGGGCCTCGCGTTCGACCCTATCGTGCAGATTCCTGAAAAGAAGGGTCGCCCAATCGGCGAGCAATAGGCCTTCCTTCTCGTTTTTTTGGACGCCTTTTTCGACGTAGGCCATGATGATCTCGAGGTGGGCCTTGGCGTTCACCTTGTCCTCATTGGACAGGTAGGAATCCTCGATCTTGCCCTCCATCACCAAAGACGCCTCGGCGAATTCCTTCATGGCCTTTTCCCTTTTCTCGGCCGGGTTTTCCTTTGGCTTTTTGTTAAAGAGACCGAATAGCCCCATCGTTCTCTCCCCCTTTTTCGGACATTATGGGGCAAATACGGGTCTTTTGAAGGGGTGAACGCCTCTCTTAAGGATGAAGGAAAGATTTGCTTCCTTCCCCACCCTTTAAGGGTGTAAGATATGCCCGTTAACGAATCAGAAAGAGAGAAAAAATGAAAAAAGTGTTCGAAACCGAATTCGCCGGTCGCCACCTCCAAGTGGAATCCGGTGAAATCGCCAAACAGGCCGACGGGTCTGTGCTCGTTCGCTTCGGTGACACGGTTGTCCTAGCGACCGCCTGCTGCGCCGACGAACCCAAAGAGGGTGACTTCTTCCCCCTCACCGTCAACTATGAGGAGAAGCAATACGCGGTCGGCAAGATCCCCGGCTCCTTCCTCCGCAGGGAAGGCCGCGCTGGCGAGCACGCCACGCTGTCCGCCCGTTTGATCGACCGCCCGATCCGTCCGCTTTTTGCGGATGGGTTCCGCAACGAAGTCCAAATCGTCGCCACCGTCATGAGCTGCGACCAGGACAACACCCCCGAAATGACCGGAATGCTCGGCGCCTCCTTGGCCCTCTGCACCTCCGACATCCCCTTTGACGGCCCCGTCGCCGGCGTCTACGTCGGCAGGGTCAACGGGCAGCTCATCATCGACCCGACCGTCGAGCAGAAGGAGCAATCCGATATCGACTTGGCCGTCGCCGGCACCAAAGACGCCATCATGATGGTCGAGGCCGGTGCCGCCGAGGTCCCCGAAGAGGAGATGCTCGACGCCATCATGTTCGGCCACCAAGCCATCAAGGAACTCTGCGCGTTCCAAGAGAAGATCATCGCCGAGATCGGCAAACCCAAGAGGGAAATCCAACTCTACGCACCCGACCCCGCTATCAAAGCGGACATCGAGTCCCGCATCGGCGCGCGCCTAGTCAAGGCCATCTCCATCTTCGATAAGCTCGAAAGGCAGGACGCCGTCGACGCTTTGAAGAAGGAAATCAAGGACGACTACGAGAAGAGGGAATACGAAGACGAGCACGACTACAAGATGTCCATGCTCATGGTCGACGACATCCTCGAGAACATGGTCGCCACCGAGGTCCGCCGCCTCATCACCGAGGAGAAGATCCGTCCTGACGGCCGTAAAGTCGACGAGATCCGTCCTTTGGACTGCCAGGTCGACCTCCTTCCCCGCGCCCATGGCTCCGCCATGTTCACCCGCGGCCAGACCCAGGTCATCGGCACCACGACCCTAGGGCCTCTATCCGACAAGCAACTGATCGACAACCTCACCGGCGAGACCGAGCGCAGGTTCATGCATCACTATAACTTCCCACCCTATTCCGTCGGTGAAATCGGCAGGATGGGCGCCCCCGGCCGTCGTGAGATCGGCCACGGCAAACTAGGCGAAAGGGCCCTTTCCTACGTACTTCCTAGCGAAGCCGAGTTCCCGTATACGATCCGCTGCGTCGCCGACGTTGTTGAATCTAACGGTTCCTCCTCCCAAGCCTCTATCTGCGCCAACTGCATGTCGCTTATGGCCGCCGGCGTCCCCATCAAGGGCATCGTCTCCGGCATCGCCATGGGGCTCATCTCCTCTGGTCCGCTAGATGGAAAGCATCCTTACACCATCCTCACCGACATCCAGGGTCTTGAAGACCACTTCGGTGACATGGACTTCAAGTGCGCCGGCACCGCGAAGGGTCTCACCGCCCTCCAGATGGACATCAAGATCCACGGCGTCACCCGTGAGGTCCTCCACGAGGCCCTCGAACAGGCCAACCGCGCCCGCGCCGAGATCCGTCAGGCCATTGCCGCCTGCATCCCCGAGCCCAGGCACGAGGTCTCCAAGTACGCGCCCAAGATGGTCACCTTCAAGATCGACGTCTCCAAGATCAGGGACGTCATCGGCAAAGGCGGCGAGACGATCCAGGGCATGATCCGCGAGTGCGACGGCGCCGCGATCGACGTCGAGGAAGACGGCACCATCACGATCTATCACCATAACCAAGAGATGATCGACAAGGCCAAGGCCATGATCGACGAGATCACTCGCGAGGCCAAGGTCGGCGAGATCTACGAAGGCGTGGTCTCCCGCGTCGAGGATTACGGCGCGTTCGTCACCCTCTTCGGCGATTGCGATGGCCTTTGCCACGTTTCCCGCTTGAAGTGGGACTATGTCGAAAACGCCAACGACGTCGTCAAGGTCGGCGATACCCTCAAGGTCGTCGTCATCGGCATCGAGATGGGCAAGGTCAAGGTCTCCCACCGCGAATTCGAGGACAAGCCCGAAGGCTACGTCGAGCGCCCTGAGCGCGAAGCCCGCCCCCACGGTAGGGGTGGCGACCACGGCCATGGACCCCGCCGCGACGGCGGACACGGCCACGGTGGCAACCGCGGCGGTCGTCGTTAATCGACCCTAAAGAAAACCAAAAACCCCGAAGGCATCGCGCTTTCGGGGTTTGATTTACGCTTGGGAGTTGCGCGGAGAACTTACTTTTTCTTGTCTCCATTTAGTTCCCTTAGGATTTTGTCTCTGAGCTTGGCCCTTTCCGCGTCGGTGAGCGTTTTCTTAGCGAGTTTGCTTCCGCTGGGGAATTGGCCGCCATTTCCGAAGACAGTTTTCCCATCGGAATAGCGGACCGTTCCTTGGAATCCGTCAAGCCATTTTGGGCCGAAGCCTTTGGGGAATTGGGCAAATAGAGGCTTTTTGCCCTCGATCACGATGTCCATGGAACAACCGGAGAAGGCGGCAGAGTCGACCTGGGCGGAATGGGAGAGGTGAATCGTCGATTTTAGCTTCACGCAATCGAGGAACGCTTCCCTTCCAACCTTTTGCAGGGGCACATTCTTACCGATGTCAACGAGGTTTTTGCAGCCTTTGAATGCCCAATCACCGACCTCGGTGATACCGACTTCCGATTTGACCGATGCGAGCTTTTCGCAATCCTGCAAAGCGTATGAACGGATGGTTTTTAGCTGTGACAGGGGAAGAGTTTCAATGCTTTTGCAACGTTTGAACATGGAGAATTCGAGGACGGAAAAGGAGTTGTTCGCGGGAATCATCACTTTATGGAGTTTGGGGCAATCCTCGAAGATGCCGGTGCCCATGGAAGTGACGATTCCAGGCAGGGTCACATATTCAAGGTTCGGGTTCTTCGCGAAGGCGTGATTCCAAATTGATCCCACGACGACTGGGAATTTGACGGTTTTTAGATAAGGACAACCCGCGAAAGCCTCGACGCCGACATAAAGGCCCGCGGGGGCGGTGAATTCAACGGATTCCCAGTTGACGCCGCGATACTCGCCATAGGCGACCTGCTTGACATCAAGGGAGTGGAAGGGGAATGCTTCGCGCCCCTCGGCCTTCCTCTTCTCGATGTCTTTTGCCATATCCGCTTTCATTTGCTCCTGCATGAGCTGATTCCTGCTCTTTTGGGGAGTGGGAGGCGTCGCACTTGGCGCATACTCGAATTCCTTAGGGCCGACTTTCGGGGCTTCTTTAGGGGCCTCGGTGGGCTTTTTCGGCTCCGCCTTAATCGGGGTGTCCGAATACCTGACGGTCCCTCTGAAACCGTCGAGCCATCCGTTTGCGAAACCCTCGGGGAAATCCCGGTCGGAGGGCTGCGCCCCCTCGATGACGATTTCGCATGTGCACCCCAGGAAGGCACTACCTTGGACGGTGGCGTCCTTGGCCAGGTGAATAGCGGTCTGAAGCTTCTCGCAGCTCTCGAAGGCTAGGTGGCCTACCTGTTTCAAGACGCCCAAGCCGTCGATTTTGGTGAGGGCGCGGCACCCGCAAAACGCCTGATGTCCGATGAAGACGATTTTGGCTTTGGAGGAAAGACTGACGAGTGAATCGCAAAGCCTAAAGGCCTCATTGTCGATTTGCGATGTCTTACCAAGCTTAGCGGCTTTGAGCTTCCTGCACATAAGGAAGCAGCCTTTGGGCAATTTCGAAGGGGAACCGGGCCAAGCCAAATCTTTAAGGCCGCAATTGGAGAAGATAAACCAGTCGGCATAATCGGGGGCTTCGGTGGGCATGTCAACTTTCTCCAGTTGCTCGCATCCGTCGAAGGCCCTGAATCCAAACGAGGATACCTTGGCGGGGAAAGCCACGGTTTTAAGTTTCTTGCATCCTTCGAAGGCCCGATTGCCGATTTTGGGCGCGGGAAAGGTGAATTTCAGACTTTCCAGTTCCGACCCTTTGTATTGAAGCGCCTGAACCTCTTCGACGTCGATGATCTTCAAACCGGGCACTGGTTGGGGTTTAACGGGTTCTGGAGCCACGGGTTTCGGGGCGGGCTTTGGCTGCTTGGGTTCCTTTTTCGGAGCAGCCAGAGGTTTATCGCTTTGCCTTTGTTCCAACTCCGCGAGTTTGGCCAGGGCCTCTTGCTGTTTCCTTTCCTCGGAAACCCTTTTATCGTAAGCGGCTTTATCCAAAGGATAACCGCATTTATGGCAATGGGTCGCCTCGGCGGAATTGATCGCGTGGCAATGGAAACAAGCCTTGTCTTTCCTCACCAGGCAAAGCGCGACCTTTTCGCTTAGGGTTTCTAGGTCGGTGATCCATTCCTCCCCTTGAAAATAGGCTTTAAGAAGGGTCTTCACCGCGGGGCCCGTCTTCTTGCCGGGCTCCTCGATGACGTATTGGATCCTCTTTAGATTGGGGAGGTTATCCTGCGCAAAGGGCAGTTCGACGGTAAGGGCGTCGCAAGAGAGGCTCCTCGAGTTCTCCGAGGAGACGAAGACGAGGCAGGAACAGTGGGACAAAGCGTCATAAAGGGCCTTCTCGTAGTTTTCCACTGAGCCCTTGCCGTGGCGGAGGTTCCTCGAGGCGACGAAGCAGGTGATGCCTTGTTCTTCGAGGTAATCCGCGATGCGGATCACATCGTCCATGTCGGCGCTAGAATAGGCGAGGAATACATGGCGGGGCAAAGAGGTGAGGTAGACCCCTTGGTCGAGTTTCTCGGTTTCGTCCGATACTCTTTGCAGGTTATCGAGCTTTTCTTTGCCGGAGAAATGCTTTTCGACGAAGTTACGGACCGCCAAAACGTTGCGCAAATCGAGGGAAAGGAGGATGAAACGGACCATTTCCCTGGCGTCGTAGAGGTCAACTTCCTCGTTGAGGAGGAAATCGTTAAGGTCGGAGGGATTATCCGAAACGGCGCTTAGGTAAAAACGGGCGAGCCTATCCTCGGCGTAGATTTCCCTGACGTCGGAAGCGGCCCGGCGGATTTCCTTGGTGGATATATGGGGCTTATGCGCGGCTTCCCAAAGTATCCTTCGCCTATTGGCGAGGGCCTCGAGTTTCGCATCTTCGATGACGGAGAGAAGAAGTTTCTTCGCTTCCTCGCCCTCATCGACGGTGTAGGAGGCATGGCAATAACGGCAGACGAGCTTGCCGCCTTCCTCCGAAAGTGGTTCCCCGCATCGGGGGCATAGGTTCGACTTAAGCATTGGTTCTATTTATTCTACGAATAGGGCTTAGCCATTTCAACGAATCGCGCCACACCGGATACCAATTTGGCCAAAGGAGAGGATCCTTTGTTGATCTCTAAAAAAGGATTGGGTTAGCCAATTAGTTTGATCCTTTGGACGAGCTCCCTTAGGTTTTTTGAGTCCAGGAGGGAGTTAAGCTCTTCCGCGGTTTCGATCTTGGCGTGCTTGTAGTGGCGGTGGAGCGAGCAAAGCAGCCTTTCCGAGAAGTTCTCGTAGCCTTTGTATGCCTCGTCCCCGTATCCGTCCGCCTGCTCGAGGACATAGGAGATGAGGTGACGCCTGAAGTAAGCGAGGATCGCTTCCTCGATCCAATAGTCGGCTTGCAGGGCGACCTCCTCCTTTTTCCTTAATTCTATATATAGGGGGAGCCCGTCCTCCGCGTCGTGGTAGATGTCCACGAAGAGGTAGTCATAGGGCTTTTGGCCTTCTTCGAGGCTGAACTTAAGCGCGTTGCCTTGGATGAGCTTGATTTTCTCCTTGTGGGGGAAAAGAGGAAGCAGCACATCCCTAAATAAGGCAAGCGCGTTCGGATCGCTTTCCAGGATGGTGACCGAGTCAACGTCCTCCTTGATGGACGCCATATAGGCGAAGTAACCAAGGCCGCAGCCGTAGGTGAGGACGTTTCCACGAGCTTTCTCAATCGCCTTAGCCATCGTGTTGGCCTCATGGGGGATGATGGACATCCAGGTCCTGCCTTCGCGATCGATGCAGGGATAGGGAAAGGGCTTTTTGAAGTAGCCAACGGGGGAGTAAGAGGCTAGGAAATTGGCGGGATCGGTCTTCACTTCGTCATAGACGAAGAGCGAATAGGCGGGGATTTCCTTGACCAGGAATTCGCTTTTGCCTTTCTTGGTTCCCTTCAAGGAAAAAAGGGCCTTGTAGTAGGGATTATCCAAAAGGGGTTTAGGATCGATTTCGTCGAAGGAATCCAACCCATATCCGACCTGGACCGAGGCATAGGCTTCCTTTTGTTCTTGGTCCATGTTCGAGATCGCCAACTGGCGGTAGCCGTTTTGGATATCCCCGCAGGATTCAAGGCTTTTCAGTTCCTTCTCGTTGAAACGGAAGAAGACGTCGTTAAGGAGCGCGTCGGCGGTTTCAGATTCGTATAGCGAGGCGTCGAGTGCCTCCAAGATCGCGGGGCTAAGTTTGATTTCCATGGGCAAATTATCGCAACCCGAGTCCCCGTTTTGAAGAATCACATGTGAATCACGCCCG